>WNFY01001800.1_pt1 | contig 20358 bp, 20 predicted proteins | sample 5400091 | NCBI WGS metagenome assembly WNFY01 (sample SAMN13153364, study PRJNA577476) | soil metagenome | isolation source: 60 cm soil or saprolite under grassland replicate 1 | place: USA:California | collected 2016-06-15
GATTCGCTTGAGGATGATCACTGCAGTGAATTGAAAGATGACGCCGAGCTGGAGTTCGAATCCGGATCCTTGCGGGTCGTTCATACTCCAGGCCACACGCCCGGCTCATGCTCATTTGTGCGCGAAGCCGATCGCACAGTAATTGCCGGCGATTGTGTGTTAAAGAGAGTTACGCCGAACCCAATTCTCTCCCCTGACCCGATCGATCCTTCACGGCGCTTTCGATCGCTTGCCGAGTACCTGGTCAGCCTGGCGCGTGTCCGTAGTTTTTCGCCTACGCTCGTCTTCGGCGGCCACGGCGAACCGGTGCGCGATTATGAAGAGCTGTTTACGCGCTATTTGCGCGCTATTCGTGAGCGACAGGCGAAAATCGTTCGCCTGGTTCCCGCCGACGGCGCGACGGCGTGGCAAGTCTCGCGTGAAATGTTTCCTGACGCCGACGACGTGCACCGTTTCCTCGCTGTCTCTGAAGCCGTCGCGCATCTGGATCTGGCTCATTCGGAGGGCAAGATTGCTTTGGAAATGAGCGATGGGCGCGAGACGTATCGCAAACTGTCGTCCGACTAACGGCGCCTAAACAATTTGGAACCCATCCGCCGGGCACCGCGTGGAAAAGTGTAGAATCTTTCCGGAGGATTGGAAATGACCCATAAAAAACTTGCTTTAGTCTTAGTTTTGATTCTAGGAAGCAGTGCGATCGCCGGCGGCCTTGCCTTTGCCCAAGCCCAGGCGACCAACGACGCCGAACTGTACCTTGATCAGGAGCCAAGCACCCCCGAAGCGCTACGATCATTTTCATTATTGGTTGACGGCGGCGCCTTTCTGGGCGTTTATGCCGAAGAAATCAACAAAGAGAATTACGGTCGCTACGGTCTGCGCGAAGTGCGGGGCGTCGGTATAACGCAAGTCGTTAAGGACAGTCCCGCGGAAAAAGCCGGCCTGAAAAAGGATGATGTCATTCTTCGCTTTGATGGCGAGTCAGTAACCAGCGTCCGCAAATTGAACCGATTGGTCGGCGAAGCCTCAGCGGATCAAACCGTCCGGCTCACCATCAGCCGCGGTGGATCCGAGCAGGAAGTGAGTGCGACCCTGGCGAAGCACAGAGGGCTTGAGAACATCATTGGCCCTGCGATCCGAGACGAAGTCCTGAAGAACATACCGCGCAATTTTCCCAATGATGGAAACTTTGTGTTCGCGTTCGGAGCAAACCGTCGCATCGGAATCAGCACTCAGACCCTGACCAAACAGCTCTCGGATTATTTTGGCGCCAAGGACGGTGGCTTGTTGATAACATCAGTAAACGAGAACGGTCCGGCCGCGAAAGCCGGATTGAAAGCAGGCGACGTGATCACTGCGGTAGATAGTGAAAAGGTCACCTCTGCGGGCGACGTATCGCGTGCCATCAACAAGAAGCAAGATGGCGACGTGACCCTCACTATACTGCGGGATCACAATACGCGCTCAATTACAGTCACACCCGAAAAGAATCCGGAGCGCTCGATTATTAATCCGGGAGGCATCGGCACGCGGCGAATTATGATTCCCTCGGTTCAAGTGCCGGCAGTTCCCGAGATAAACATTCAGGTTCCCAGCATTGTCATTCCGGCGACGCCGCAAATCGACGTTACCGTACCGACCAAAGCGCCCCGCGCGGCAAAAACGCGAGTGATCATAATCTGATCTTACGAATCACTGACTCGCGCGGAGAAAACGCGCTAAAGGAGCAGGCGAGTTTTGAACTCGACTGCTCCTTTCTGTTCTCATCAAGCGCGCGTATAATCCGCTCTTCGAATTAACCCAACGTCCACCAACATTTTTTGATTTCCCCCATAACGCCCTAACGGCGGAGGAAGACTTATTCGTGCAAAAACCCGACGACCGGCAGAACCGATTGGTGATTCATGACCTCGCGCAACGGAACGGGCATGCTGAGTTCGTGAGCGACGTGCGCCGAGGGTTCTCGGCCAACCCTAAACATCTCTTCCCGAAATATCTTTATGACGAACTCGGCTCGCAGCTTTTTGAAGCCATCTGCCGTGTCGACGAATATTATCTAATGCGCGCTGAGAACGAGATTCTTTTGCGACACGCCAATGAGATCGTCAGGTCATTGCCTGCTTGTAAGACTCTCATCGAACTTGGCAGTGGCAGCGCCGAAAAAACGCGCAAGATCATCGAAGCGCTGTTGCGTCAACAACCTGACCTCCTTTTTGTTCCGGTGGATATTTCAGCCTCGGCGCTGGAAAAAAGTTGTACTGCGCTGCTGCAATCGTATCCGCAACTGCGAATCAGAGCTTACGCTGCCGACTACTTCGATGGGCTTGCGGCGCTGCAGCCACTCGACGACGGCCCGGCGCTAATGCTCTTCCTGGGATCGAATATTGGAAACTTCGAAAAGGTCGAGGCACTGAATTTTCTGCGTGCAATTCGGCGCGTATTGCGCGGCGGAGATGCTCTATTGTTAGGCGCCGATTTGAGAAAGGATCGCGCGACGCTCGAAGCTGCTTATAACGATGCGTTGGGTGTAACTCGAGCTTTCATCTTGAATGAGCTGGCCCGGGTAAACCGCGAACTGGGTGGAAATTTCGACCTGCGAGCTTTCGAGCTGAGATCGATCTATGACGAAGACGCCGGCCGGGTCGACGTATACCTGGAAAGCAAACGCGAGCAATCGGTGGCAATTAGCGATCTCGACATGTTGGTGAGCTTCAGAGCGGGTGAGCGCATTCACATGGAAAATGCCTACAAGTACAGCGGCGAAGAGCTTTCGGGGTTGGCGTCTGAGAGCGGCTTCGAGCTGGCGCGCACGTGGCTGGACGAAAAGAAACGTTTCAGCAGTAATCTCTTGCTGGCCTTATGAGCCGAACGCTCAGCGCGCCGCATTAGCGACGCTGCTAGTGGTCGCTTCGCTAGTCACCGCAACCTTTTCCGGCAACTCAAGTCTCACTTGCAGCAAGCGGCGGCGCTCGACTTTCTCCACATGGAAACGTAGGCCATTATGCTGAACGACCTCTCCCGGCTGAAGCACGTGTCCGGCGGCGGACATTAGGAATCCACCAATCGTCGTGTAGGCTTCAGATTCGGGAAGAGATACTTTCAAACGCCGATTGAGATCGCGCACCGCGAGCGCGCCGTCTAACAAATAGTTCCGGTCGCCGACTTGCGTGATCTGTTCGTTCACTTCTTCATCATGTTCGTCGGAAATCTCACCGACAATCTCTTCCAGCAAGTCTTCGAGAGTAATGATCCCTTCGACTCCTCCATGTTCGTCAACAACGAAACCAAAATGCGCCTTTGCTTTCTGCATCTGACGCAGCACGTCTTCCAGCCGCGCCGTGTCCACGACGTACATCGGCGGCTGCAGCACACGTTCCAGTCGAAATTCCTCCGGCCGCAACAGGAAAGGCGTCAAGTCCTTGCTGTGGATGAAACCGATAACGTCGTCCAGAGATCCTCGATACACCGGCAGGCGCGAATAACGATGCTGCTGGAATGCCCGCGTAATGTCTTCCAGCGAGGAATCAGCGGATATGGCCGCTATCGCCGGCCGTGGAACCATCGCTTCGCGCACCAGCGTGTCGGAAAACTCGAAAACGCGATGAATCAATCGGCGCTCCTCGGCCCGCAGGTGGCCGCTCTCTCGCGAAATATCGACCAATTGCCGCAACTCGACCTCACTATAGACGGCTGTGTGTTGCAACGACGATTTCAGACCGAAAAGCCGTCCCAGCGTCGCGCCGGTCCGGTTGAAGACCCAAAGTGGCACCCGAAAGATTTTGGCAAACAGCTCAAGCGGCCGCGCAACAAGTAAGGCCAATGCTTCAGCCCGTTCAAGCGCCACCATCTTTGGCATTAACTCGCCCAGCACAATGTGCAGAAACGTTATCGCCGCAAAGGCGATGATGATAGCCAGCAGATGTGCCACGTAGCCAGCACTGCCTTCTGAAGCAATTGCCAAAGCGAGCGGCTGAAGTAAACCGGCCACTGTTGGTTCTCCAATCCATCCCAGGGCCAGCGAAGCTATGGTGATTCCCAGTTGTGTCGCGGAAATAAAAAATGTTGGATCGCCGATCAGACGCAGAGCTGCCCGGGCGCGCCGGCTGCCGGCGGCAGCGCGAGCTTCGAGTCGAGTCCTCCGCACTGAAACCAGAGCGAATTCCGCACCGACGAAAAAAGCGTTGGCAGCCACGAAAAACAGCACCGCCAGAAGTTTTATTGCAATCTTGATCAGAGTGGTTGACGGCTGGATGTCAGCCGCGAACAGGGCCAGTAGTTTACTAGCAGGGTCGTCCATGCGCTCGAAAGAAAAGCGAAAGAAGCTTGCGCCACATCATATCATGATGTCTTCCGCTCGCGGCATCGTGCGGTCCAAACACGACGCCACAAAAAGAGCTGCCTTTAGCTGAAATAGATTCGTTTTGAGCGAGTTCAATGGCTTCCGGCCGCAGCCACGCGAACTTTCACCGCGGGATGGCGATCGTGGCGGGCGCAGGCTTGCGCCAACGCCTGATCGACACGAGGTTCTACGTTGCATTCCGGCTGGCGACAGACGGCGGCCAGTTCAGAAATAACCAGGTAGCGCGATCGCTCGAGCATTCGCTGCTCGCGGAACGAAAGCGGCTTGAGGTGGCTGAGATAATTGAGATGCTTCAACACTCGAGCGACCTCAAAAATGTTGCCGGTGCGCATCTTGTCGGAAAAATCCTTGAAGCGATCTTTCCAATCATGAGCGGGAGAAACGAAGTCAGAGCTTAATGCTTTGAAAAGAGTATCGCATTCTCCCGAAGTAATCGGGCGTCGGAGACCGACTTCAGAAGCATTTGAAACGGGAACCAGCACCAGTGAATTGGTCGCGGCCAGTCGCAATGTGTAAAAGGGGAGCGCGACCGCGCCAATTTGCTTCTGTTCGATTTGTTCTATTGTGCCAATTCCGTGGTTCGGGTAAACAACTTTCTGGCCGACCTTGAAGCCCACCTTATCACCTCCGGGGTTTGCGATCACAGGGTAAGTCGCATGAGCGGCTGTTGGAAAACTCTTACTGCGAGACTGAATCGTCGAGTTGCACTTGATTTCCGAAACCGAGTTGTACTTAGTTTCGGAATCCGAAGTTATTCTTGATTCTGGATTCGAGTCTAGCAAGCCGCCTCATGAAGCGTCAAGCTTTCCGAGATGACATGAAAGAGCCAGAAGCAAACATTGGGCCACAAAGGCTCGGATGACTGAATTAGCCTCGCGGCAACTTCTTTTTCGTGTTTGCGAGCCTTCGCATTTGCCAATAATCGCGCCACGGCATATCACTAAAACGCAGCGCAGTTGGATTTCAGCCGGCATAGCTTTCATCCTGCTCGATCTTCGACAGCACCCAATCGAACTCTCCCGAAGTAATCTTACCGCCGCAGAATTCACAGATACCGCTGGCATTTACTTTCAACGGGGCGCCGCAATTGGGGCAATTCAAATCTGCGCGCGCCGGCGCCGGTTTAGCTTTGCTGTTACGAATAAACGTCCAATATTCACTCCATCGCCGCAGGTTCCTGTTTGACCCGCAAACAACGCGGCCATTCGCATCTACGGTGTAATCGTAACCCTGGGCAAAAATGCGCAGCGTAATCGCGTTATAGAAAGCATCGGCTTTGATTTTCACAGGCTGCATCGCCGTTATCTGACATTGATCGAGCGCGTTGCGCAATCGCTGACGCTTATAGGCCTCGATCCAGTAACGATGCATCTGGAAGAGGTTGTCGCTCTCATGCGGTCGCGCTCTCTCCCATTTCAAACTGGACCATGCCTCCTGGAGTTCGTTAAAGATCAAGCGCGCGCGTGCCTGAAAATCCGCCCAGTTGAACGAAGGATCATTTTGTTCAAACGCCGCGCGCACTGCCGGAAAATTAGGCTGCGTAATGGTCGGATAATTCGTCCCGACTTCGGGCACATCAGAGGTTAGTAACGGTCCCTTTGCTTCGCGACTGAGGCTGATAATGCTGCGGACGTACCATTGAAATTCGCCGCTATCGATCTTAGTTCCGCAAAACGCACACGCGCCCACCGTGTCTTTCTGCAGGGGAGCACCGCAGCGCGGACAATGCAACGCCGTTGCTTGTTCCGGCGGCAGCGATAGCACGTCGCGTTTGCGCTCCAGCTCCCAACGCTCGCGCACGTAATAACTCATCTCGCCGCGGGGATCGCCCTCGCGCGGAGTGAACTCCGTATAGTTAGCGTCAAACTCTATGCTGATTCCCAACGTTGGCGTGTTCAGGCCACGCACATCGACAACCTGCATCGCCCCGATGATGATTCCCTCTACAGCTTTCAAGTTGGGCGGATTGACTTGCAACAAGGAAGCGCGCGCAGCCTCGCTCAGATATGGCGAAAGCAGATCAAGAGTACTTTTGCCGTGGCCGCGCGCTTCATGCACTCGACCGTAAAGCGCGTAGCAGAAATCTGTGAATATAATTTCAGAGAAGTTTGGATCGAAGCGGCGCAGTTGATTGAACTCGCGCTGGAAGCCTTGCTGTCGTGCGGCGGTCGCGACCGCGTCCGGAGCGGTGAAAATAGACGAAGAAGCCACAGTCAAGGTCTTTCGTGCCGGCCGCATGAACCAAAGAATCACCAGCGCTATAACGAGAATATCGACCGGGATTCCGATGAGCGGATGTTCGATTGTCAGCCAAAGGAGAAATCGTATCAGAAGATAAATTAGCGCTCCCGCTCCACCACCGCCGCCACTCCCACCACTACCTCCGCCTCCTCCGTAAGATTGACCTCCCCCAACGCGCGCAAAAACTTCAGGCGCGAGCAAGCCGATACCAATAAGGACGATGCAAGTCGTCAGGAAACATTTCAATCGGCAATTGGCAATCGAAAATCGGCGATAATTCATTTCAGTTCAATGCGCGGGCCGTCAGCTAATTCGTTCGGATTCTCGCTGGTGGCCGGCATGTTTTGGGCAAGCAACTTTCCCAGCTCGCGAACAGATTGGGTGAAACTATCCGGTTCAGGCTTTCGCCCAACCTTTTTCAATTCGAATACTGCATGATTCCACGGCAACGCCGGCACGGCCCTCAAAATCCCTCGATCTGCAATTATTTCCAGGCGCCTCTCGAGCAATGACAGATAAACCAGCAATCCATTTTCAGCGTGAGTATTCGCAATACCTGCTTCGTAAAATATTGCTGCGGCCCCAGCGCGCGCGGCTTTGGAGCGAGAGCCGTCCCTCGTCAACAGCCGTCTGATCATATCGCTGCGCGAAGATACAAAAGCGCCAATCACAAACAGTGCTGCCACGTCGAAGGGCACCCAATAAGTGTGAAAATCGAACGGGGAGAACAGAACGAAGAGAAGACCAATGAAAGCTAAAATTGATCCACAAAGGTAATCGGCATGTCGATAAGAACCGGAACGTCCGCGTACGACGATTACGATCTCGGCGTCCGTTGTTTTTTCGATGTCGCGGACGGCTTGTGCCAGAGCTTCACTGGCAGCCTGATCGAATTTTGTGCGATTCACGTTGGCAATGATATCAGAAGGGTCAGACGCGCAAACGGCCCAGCAAATTCACTGGGCCGTCAGATTTTGGATTCACAAGTGGGCTCCGGCACTTCCCCAACCGAAAGCGTCGCTTACCTAAAGCTGCTCAGGGCTTCCGATTCATCTTCGTAAACGTCGAAAACCGTCAGCAGCTTGGTAATAACCAGGAGGTCCTGGACTTTGTCGGTGAGATTGAGCAGCTTTAGTTGGCCGCCGCCGCGACCCACAGTGGTGTAGTTGGCAATCAATTCGCCAATACCGCTCGAGTCGATATACCTGACCCCCGCTAGATTCAACAAGATCTTCTTGTTGCCGCCAGCGACCAGATTTCGAATTGCGCCACGTAAGGCCGTCGCGCTGTCACCGATGCGAACCTCGCCATCCAAATCCAAAATTACCACATCGCCGGCCTGGCGCTGCTTAATATTTAACTCGGCCATTTTCTAGAGCCTCCTGGTTACCGTCAGTCGATCTTTTTCGTTAAGTATTACAGCGATCGTCTCATTTGACGTTACTACGTGTCATTTGAAGTTACTAAGCGCTTCGCCTTCCTCGTCATAAGAGTCGAAGACCGTCAGCAATTTGGTGATCGTCAACAGGTCTTGAAGTTTTTGCGTCAAACTCAGCAACTTGAGCTGTCCACCCTCTTTATTGATCGCCGTGTAGCTCGCCACCAGTTCGCCGATGCCACTCGAATCTATATAGCCGACTCCCGCCAGATTCAGGAGAATGTTTTTCTTCCCTTCTTCCAACAACCGGCGAATCGCGCTGCGCAAAGCCACGCTGCCTTCGCCGATCGTAATGCGGCCGTCCATATCCAGGATCGTCACATCACTGGCCTGTCGCTCGCGAATGTTCAGTTCTGCCATGATTCCGGGTGCTCCTCTTTAGGCCTCGATCAAAATCTTGTTTGAGCTTTCTACTTTGGACTTGATTCGATTGTCCCTGTTGTCGCCAATGCGGACAGGATTTTCAAAACGCAAAATACAAAGAACGAAGTACAAAGCTCGGCGTCAGAATTTCTTAATCATTCGCACGGTGGTGCCGCCCTCCGGCCTTGCGAACCATTGCACGTCGTCCATGAAACTGCGCATCAGGAAAATACCGCGCCCCGAAGTCTTCAAAATATTTTCCGCTTCGGTTGGATCGGGCACGCCCGCGGGATCGAAGCCTTCCCCCTGATCTTTGACCTCAATCTCGAGCGCATGTTCCAGGCAATTGAAAGTTAGCTCTATAGTCTTGGTTTCGTCTTCCTTGTTGCCATGGACGACAGCGTTCGTGATCGCCTCGCGCACGGCCATTTCGATTCCAAACGCAGCCTGTTCTCCTACGCCGCAACTATGGACGAAATCCGTCGCAGCGGCAGCAGCATCAGCAACCGCCCCAATGTGGCTGGGCAAAACGAGTCGGGTCGTTTGTTCGGTCACAAAAGGCGCGGCCTTTCTCGCTGGGGAATTGCGGGTGGCTGCTGCTGAATAATCACTAACGGAAGACGGACGTGTAACATGCTGACCGGCTGCCTGTCAAGAAATGCTTAAGGAGCGCGACAGCCTTTCATATTCGTTAAGCATGGACAGACGTCGAATAAAGAAGTCTTCCTCCTCGCATATTTCGCCCGGCAATCTGACTCAAGGTAAGATTCGGAGCATGATTGTTCGACCAGCGAAAAGAATTCATGGACGTCTGGCAATGCCGGGCGACAAATCCATCTCGCACCGGGCGGCGATGATGGCGGCCCTGGCCGAAGGCAGGTCGCGTATCAAGAACTATTCGCCCAGCGCTGACTGCGCTGCGACTCTTTCATGTTTGCAACAGCTCGGTGTCCGTATTGAACGGTCGGGCCACGAGGTTATGGTTCATGGTGTTGGATTTGAAGATCTGCGTTCACCGCGCGCGCCCCTTGATTGCGGCAACAGTGGCACAACGATGCGTCTACTGGCTGGGATTCTCGCAGGCCGGAATTTTACTTCGGCTTTGACTGGCGACGAATCCTTGCGGGCCCGGCCAATGCAAAGAATCATTGAACCGCTGCTGATGATGGGGGCGAAAATTTCAGCAAGCGACGGCCGTGCGCCTTTAGTAATCGAAGGCCGGCAACCGCTAAAGGCGATTACTTATGAATTATTAGTCGCGAGCGCGCAAGTCAAATCATGCATTCTGCTAGCTGCGTTATGCGCAAACGGTCGAACTGAAGTTATCGAAAACGAACCAACGCGCGATCATACTGAACGCATGTTCGATTGGTTCGGTATACCGAGTGAAACCGGAGATGCCGAACGCGAAGGCGAGAACGCGCGGTTTGTTGCTGTTCAAGGTCCGGTGCGCTTCAATGCGCGCAACGTTTCGATCCCGGGCGATATCTCTTCGGCTGCATACTTTATTGCGGCCGCCGCGTTGCTTCCGGGTTCATCGCTGGAAATCATCGATCTTGGAATAAATTCGACTCGTACGGAATTTCTGAAACAATTGCGCTCGATAGGTTTCGATATTGAGATCGTTAACGAACAAATGGAGAGTAACGAACCTCTCGGCATCATTCGCACTCGTGGATTTGAAACATCGCGACTCAAAAGATCCGGGGAACAATTCACTCTGGAGGGTTTGACCATTCCACAGTTAATCGACGAGTTGCCGCTGCTCGCTGTTTTCGGTTCGCAGATTGAAGGTGGCATTGAAATCCGGAATGCTGCGGAATTACGCGTGAAAGAATCCGATCGCATCGCGACGACCGCACAAAATTTGCGGATGATGGGCGCCGAAGTCCAAGAGTTTGAAGACGGCCTGCGCCTCGGCGGCCCAACCCGGTTGCGCGGAGCGACCATTGATCCATGTGGTGATCATCGCATTGCGATGGCGTTTGCAGTGGCAGGGTTACTTGCCGAAGGTGAGACAGAAATCAAGGATGCTGATTGCGTCGCTGTTTCGTTTCCGGAATTCTTCGAGTTGATTGAATCGGTAGTCGAGTAGCGAAAGTTGGCAATTTGCGCTGCAGGTGGATAAGAAAGGCCGGGTTCCTGGCATGAACGATCGTCGTATTGTCATCGTCGGCTTCATGGGAAGCGGAAAGACGACTGTCGCCGCGGCCCTCGCGGCTCGGCTGGGCTGTGCCATGATCGATCTCGATTCGCTCATCGCTGAGCGCGAACGACGTTCGGCTGCAGAGATTATCGAGCAGGACGGCGAGCCAACCTTCCGTGAAATCGAAACGCGCGCGCTGCGTAATGCTCTGGAGAATGACGACGCCCGCGTGCTTGCGCTCGGCGGCGGTGCGTGGACGATCGAAGAAAATCGCCGGCTCGTCGCTCAGTATGGCTGCCTGAGCGTCTGGCTCGACGCACCGTTTGAATTGTGCTGGCAACGTATTTCTGCGAGCCGTAAAGCAGTTCGCCCACTTGCTCCTAATCGCGAAAGCGCAAAAGCGCTTTACGCAACTCGACAAGGCTCGTACCGTCTTGCTGATAGCCGAATAGAACTCAACAACGTTGATGACGCCGAAACAGTTGTCGAAGAAATTCTGACACCACCTTAATGGGCGGTTCGTGTGGATTCCTCGCTTCAGCCTGCGCTCTGTCCTAAAATCAAGTTAGTGGCTGAAACTGTAAATACACTGGGCGCGCCTAAGACCCTCGCCGACGCGCATCGCTGGAAGCATCTGGCGCGCTGGCATGGTGATGGCTACTACGTTTTGCAGACGGAAGATACCGCCGAAGTTCCTGTGCGTTTGTTTCTCACGAAGGAGTTGCTCGAAAGCGCCGAAGACATCCTTTATAAACAGATCGTCAACGCCACGCGCTTCCCCGGAGTGAAGATGGTTGTAATCACTCCGGATGTCCACTATGGCTACGGCGTCCCGGTCGGTTGCGTGCTGGTAACCGATTATGAAAGTGGCGCAGTCGCTATGGGACCGGTTGGTTACGACATTGGGTGCGGCATGATGAGCGCGAAGTCTGAAGTGTTCGTCGATGCCGCGACTCCAGAGAAGCGCTGGCAATTCAATCGCGCAGTAATGGAGCGCATTGAAATGGGCGCGGGCGGCAAGAGTCATCGCCTGCGGGATTTGTCTGAAAGCGAATTCAATAGTTTGGTGCGTGGCGGCGCGGAGCATTACGTCGCAAAGTACGGTGCGACTTTCGATCGCAGCCGCGCCGAGCGTCATCGCATTCCGGTCGATAATGACTGGGAAGTACCCTGGGGCGGAAAGGGAAAGCCAGAACGCGGCATGAAGCAGCTCGGCAGCCTTGGTGGCGGAAATCACTTCATAGAGCTGCAACGCGAAGTGAATACCGGTGAGCTTTTCGTGCAGGTGCACACCGGCAGTCGCGGCTTTGGCCATGGCCTGGCGACGAATTATTTCGAGTTAGCGCGTGCGGAACGACCCCACCAGATTAAAGACATCGATCTCGGTTACTTCATGCCCGACTCAGAACACTATCGTGACTATTTGAACGCGGTTGCTGCAGGGGGTAACTTCGCAATTCTTAATCGCCTGATCATTTTCGAGCAAGTGGCCGAAGCGTTTCGCGAAACATTCAACACAGACCTCGAACTCATTTACGAAATCAGCCACAACCTGGTCCAGAAAGAATGGCATCCGGAGTTCGATGATGTCTGGGTGCATCGCAAAGGCGCGACCCGCGCTTTCCCGGCCGGCTACCCCTTGCTGAGCGGCACGATTTGGGAAGATACCGGCCACCCGGTTCTGATTCCCGGAAGCAACAAAGATTTCAGTTATATCCTGCGACCGCTCCCGGCGGCGGAGAAAAGCGCTTTCTCAGTAAATCATGGCGCAGGGCGCAGACTGTCACGACGCGAAGCCACGCGCACACTTTCGCAACGCAAGATTGATGACGAATACGCGGCGGCGGGCATCATCGTAAACACCGATGGACACGTACCAATAGACGAGGCAGCGCCCTGCTACAAATCTTCTGAAGAAGTCGTGCGGGCAGTTCTCGATGCCGGCGTCGCCAAAATCGAGCACAAGTTATGGCCGTTGAGTTCGCTAAAAGGAATTGAAGAAGGCCCGCGCTGGCGAAAGAGAAAGTCACGCCGATCGGATCGCAAGTCGAGCGAACATTTCTAGCGAGATAAATCCGCGAAGTGGCGCAGTAGCCCAACCGTAAGGGAGGGCGTCCATCAGAAATGCTTCGCGGTAACGCCCTCCCCTACGGTCAGGTTACGGCCCCCATCCTTCTTTAGTCCCCTCGGAGTATGATCGACTCCTTAGCACCAATCCAGACTGGTAAACGAGCTTCCTTTTCCTTTAATCTTCCTTCGTGGAAAAGTTTCACATTCGCGGCGGTAACAGAATCAAAGGTCGCGTATCGATCAGCGGCGCCAAGAACTCTGCCCTGCCCTGCATGGCTGCGGCCATTCTTACCGCGGAAACCGTCACGCTGCATAACCTTCCTTACGTTCGCGACATCATCACCCAACGTCGACTGCTGGAAGATATCGGCGCACATGTGCTGACTCCGGAGCTGCGCACCCACAAGATTTCCGCCGCGAACGTCGAGCTAATGAGCGCCCCATACGAGCTGGTAAAGACAATGCGAGCCTCCGTGCTAGTGCTGGGACCGCTGCTCGCCCGTTTCGGAAAGGCGCGCGTTTCCCTGCCGGGGGGCTGCGCAATCGGGGCGCGTCCCATTGATTTGCATCTGGCAGGATTCACAAAGCTCGGCGCTGAGGTTTTCCTTGAAGCCGGCGACGTCGTTGCTCGCGCTTCCAGGGATGGGCGATTGATTGGCGCGGAAATAGGTTTTGACAAGGTGTCCGTTACGGGAACCGAAAACCTGATGATGGCCGCGACGCTGGCGCGCGGAAAGACGACTATTCAAAATGCCGCGCGAGAACCGGAAGTCAAGGATCTGGCCGAGCTTCTAAACAAGATGGGTGCGCGGGTCCGGGGCGCGGGCACCCCAACTATTCAAATCGAAGGCGTGGAAGCGCTGGGCGGCGCGGAACATGCAATCATCCCTGATCGAATTGAAACTGGAACTTTCATCGTTGCCGGAGCGATCACTAAAGGCGAGCTGGAAATCAAGAACTGCAATCCCGAGCATTGCAATCTCATCATTGCAAAGCTGCGCGAAGCCGGCGTCGAGATCGAAGAGGTGAATCAAAGCACTCTGCTGGTGCGCGGTTCCGATCGAACACTCAACGCCTGCAATGTAGCTACTGAACCATATCCGCATTTCCCGACGGACATGCAGGCGCAATATATGACACTAATGACTCAGGCCAAAGGTCGGTCAATAATTTCCGAGACTATTTTTGAGAACCGTTTCATGCACGCGTCCGAACTCCAGCGCATGGGAGCTCGGATCCAAATTGGCCGGGACCAAGCCACAGTTGATGGCCCGTCGCAATTAATCGGCGCGCGCGTTCAGGCGTCGGATCTGCGCGCATCCGCATCGCTGGTGTTGGCTGGTTTGGTTGCTGAAGGAGAGACGACGATCGATCGCGTCTATCACATCGATCGCGGCTACGAAAAAATTGAAGTGAAGCTGAAAGCGATCGGGGCTGATATTGAAAGGGTGCGCGAATCGGTTACCGCGCCCCTGTCTTCGCAGAACGACGTCGCCATCGCATGAACTAAGCAGGCGTTAACCTCTGTGGTATTATGCAGCCATGACCGAGACAGATTGCCTGTTTTGCAAAGTTTTGGCGGGAACTGCTGCCGCCGACGTCATTTTCCAGGACCATCGCTGCGTAGTTATTCGCGATATCAACCCGCAAGCGCCGACACACGTGCTGGTGATTCCGCGCGAGCATATAGAATCGCTGGACGATGCGTCGCAAAAGGACGAATCTATGCTGGGTCACTTGCTTCGGATCTCTGCCCGGGTGGCAAATGATCATCGGCTAACCGAGAGTGGTGGATATCGGACAGTTATAAATACCGGACGAGGCGCCGGCCAGTCCGTGTTCCATCTGCACGTGCATGTGCTGGGTGGTCGAGAAATGATCTGGCCGCCCGGTTAACTTTTCAATTGTGAAAGCGGCGCAAGTCGCCGAACGCCAAAAAAAGCGCGCGCCAATTTTTTGTGGCGCGCGCTTTCCTTTCCTCAAACTAAAACGAATCATTCTTCCCGGCGATAGCCGCGGCGTTCCGGCACCTCGCTTAGGCGTACAGGAACAGTTAACCGCCGGCCGTTTCTCACCACTTCGACATTAACTGTATCACCGACCTGATGCTTATCCAGAGTGCGGTACAAATCGTCGTTGTTGGTGATCTTCTGACTGTCAATGGCCACGATAATGTCGCCGAGTTCCACATCCCCATCTTCGGTTTGCACTAATCCGCGCAGCCCGGCATTCGCCGCAGGCCCCCCCGGCTGCACGTTCCAGATCAAGGTGCCGTATGAAACCGGCAATCGCACCTGATTTGAGAATGACTCGACATCACGCGTCGTGACACCAAGTTTCGGACGCTGAACATACCCGCTACGAACGAGCTGGGGAACTATTCGTTTCGCGATGTTAACAGGGATGGCAAACCCGACACCGGCCGAAGCGCCTGACGGTGATTCAATCTGCGAATTGATGCCAATCATGCGTCCATGCGAATCCAGCAATGGCCCGCCGGAATTTCCGGGATTGATTGAAGCGTCAGTTTGGATTGCTCCTTCAATCTGCCGTCCGTTTTGGGCGCGAATCGGCCGCTGCAAACCGCTGATTACACCAGTCGTCAGCGTTCGATCCAGGCCGAAAGGATTTCCAATTGCCAGGACCTTCTGACCAACGATGAGTTTGTCTGAATCGCCGAGGGGTACCACAGTCATCGATTCTTTCGGTGGTTCTAACAATCGAATTACCGCGAGATCGGTGTCGGGATCCTTGCCGATCACGCGCGCGGGGTAATTCTTGCCGCTGCCAAAACTAACGGTAAGTTTCTCGGCGTCTGCGATCACATGGAAGTTGGTAAGAATGTCTCCCTGGTCGTCAATGATCGAGCCCGATCCCGCGCCTTCTCGCGCTTCGGCAAACAAACCGAAGAAGTCGCGGACAGTCGTCGTAGACTGGATGTAAACGACGCCCGGCGCTATCGCCTTGTAAACCTCGATATTGTTTTGTTCGTCTGAAGCTAAGGATGGATCAGTGATGTTCGCGGGTGTCGAAACAGATACCGCCGATGCAAATGGCTGCAAGCGTCCCGATAATTGTTGAAATCCGACAACGCCGAGTGCGGCGAAGAGGGCGGAAGTCAGGGCAATAATGAGAATTTGGCGTGCTGACAACTTATACATAGCCTTTGCTCCTTCAAAAAACGCGTATTAATCGCCACTAAGATGCGATGGCGCGAGCTGACGGTTGTGCAACGTATCCACAAACGCCCGAAGCTCTGCGCCGGTTCCGCAAACCAAAGGGGAACCGCGCCCTAATAATTTAGAGCCTGAGCGACGTTCCTGGCAAATGACAGTAAGACTAATCAGGAAAAGATGGTAAGCAGAGTGTTAGGAAGGTTACTTACGTAGTAAATCATGGCCAACGGCTGCGACCAGCCGAGAGCCGACATTCCAATAATTGCGTGCGCCAGCATCAGCGCAATATAAATCGTCAGCACCAGTTGCATGCCCAGGCGAGCCAAGGGAAGATGAGCACAACGATAAAGGGTGTAGGCGGCGAAAGCTCCGACCATAAGCTTAACCAACATAAAAGGAGCATCGCCCGTTCTTAGAAGAGGCACCAGCAGACCGTTGCCTTCGCTAGCCATCCTGGAATGAACCCAGATCAGAGTGAGTTGCGCGTCGAGCCAATTCAAAACAAAAAGAAGGAAACTTTTTGCTAACGCGTTCATGATCCGAGGTGAAGTCCTCCGTCTGAAAATTGTTGAAACTCGTCCGCTTCGAACTGCGAAACCTCCGAACCATTAGGCCCGGAGGTTCCGCCGTCCGTACGGGAAGGAAACGAGACTCGCTTCGTGCTACCGGAAGTAAAGTTCCAATCCGGTTCGTCTTCCTGCCAACGTTAACCAAAAAACCCGACACAACTCGGGTGCCGTATTCCTGATCATGTGAAACGCCGACTCGAAACGTACTACCTTCCCGCCCAGTTGCGGAACTTATCTGCTCTTGTAACTTCCAGCCTAATATAAAATGAAGCCCGCAAGCAAGAGGGACATGAGTTTCTCGATCAATGATGCTATCTCGGAGGGTGGGGACCTGTTGCGCAAGGCCGGCATTGCCGAGGCCCGGCGCGAGGCCGGATCTCTCCTGGCCCACGCGCTCAGCCGCGATCGAACTTTCCTCATTATGAATGCAAACGAGCTGCTGTCTGCCGAGCAAACGGAGGCATTTCGCTCGTTTATCGAGCGCCGGGCCCGGCAAGAGCCATTGCAATACATCACTGGTCATCAGGAATTTTTCAACCTCGATTTTGAAGTTACGCCTGACGTGCTAATTCCCAGACCGGAAACAGAAATGGTTGTGGAGAGCGCTCTGGATCTCTTGAAAGACGTGTCTATGCCATTTATCGGGGACATCGGAACGGGTTCTGGCTGTATAGCTATCTCACTGCTTCATGAGTTACCCAGGGCGCGCGCCGTGGCAACCGATATTTCTCGGCCGGCGCTGCGTGTCGCGCAACAAAACGCCAACCGGCATGGCGTCAGCGATCGTTTGGCATTGATTGAGTCGGACTTCTTTTCCACCCTCGATCGAAGCAGCAGATTTTCTCTGATTGTTTCGAATCCACCTTACATTGGTGAGGATGATTGGAAAAGTTTGCCGCGTGAAGTTCGCGATCATGAGCCACGAGCGGCTTTGGTTTCCGGAGTGGACGGGCTTGCGGACATTCGCCGATTGCTGGACGAAGCTCCGTCGTTCTTGCGAAGTGACGGCTATTTTGTTTTTGAGATTGGATTCGACCAAAGCGCGAGAGTCGACAAAATGATCGGGGCCGACACTTGGGACCTGCTTGAAATACGAAGCGACCTTCAGGGGATTCCGCGCACAGTGGTACTGCGAAAAAAGTGAGAAGTTAGGTTTTGGGAGCTTTTAAGCCTCTAGTTGACCGCCGCCGTAGCGACGGACGAGCCACCGCGTCGCGCTTCGCGATATTTGCCCACACCTTCTCGCATCAGCTTCAGGATTGGTTTACGATTCTGGGCGATTGATTTCATCCAGGCGCTGGTATTTCTCTGCGGGAAGTAGATGCCTCGGAAAAACATGCGCATGACGAAGTGCATGATCTCGTCGTTTATTGAACTACCCTGAAACCAATCAATTGCTCGCTCGTTATTCTGCGGGCTGTAGGAAGTCATCCATGCCTTGTCGAGTTCGACCTGGGCCTGGTCGATAGTCATCTTCAGAGGCGTGTGTGCCATTTTGTTGTGAGCAAAATTCAACCAGTGCTTGGGTCGAGTCAGCCGTCCCTCCGCTCCCAGCTTTTTGTATGTCGGTGTTCCAGGCAAAGGAACCAGCGGGCTGAAGACCGGCATTACCGGGGGCCACTGTTCTATTTGCTCCAGGGTCCGGTCAGCCACACCAGGTGTGTCGTTGTCGAGGCCAAAGATGAAAGAAGTGATCGCATAGATGTTGCGCTGGGCCAGTCGAGCGAGTACGGCCGCATATTCACTGGGCTTGTTGAAGCTTTTGTTCACATCGGCAAGATTAGCCGGATCGATCGACTCCATACCGATGAAAACCCACTTGCAGCCCGACTCGGCCATGAGATCGACGAGCTCTTCATCGCGCAGTAAGTTGGCGCTGATTTGTGCAATCCAGGGCAATTGTGCTTCAGCAGCAATGATGTCGCGCAGTAAAGACTTCGTGCGTTTAATATTGATCGCGAAGTTGTCGTCGATAAAGAAGATGGTAATCTTACCGCGATCTTTTTGCGCGCGGCGTTTCAATAGCAAAAGCTCCTGTACTACGCTTTCGTTCGATCGGAACCGGATCGAATCGCCAAAGAAACCGGTGACGGTGCAAAATTCGCAACCGTAAGGGCACCCACGGCCGGACTCCATCGGTATAGTGTTGAAATAGCTGACGCCCGATCCATACCGTTCGGTCAGCCGGCTGATAATCTTCGGAACCCAGTTGAACTGATCCAGATCTATGGTGTCCCACGGAATCACCGGATACGGCTGTAGGCTCGGCTTTTGTTCTTTGCCGGCATCATCAACGGGCGCATAGATAGCTTTGAGCTGACCGCGAGCGGCATCCTCAACTATTTTCGGCCAGGTCTCGTCGGCCTCGCCCAGGGCTACGGCGTCCGCATGCTGAGGGCCGCCGTCTCGTCCCAAAGCTTCATCCGGAAGCTCGGTCACGTGTGGACCACCCATCACCACCGGCACGCCGGCGCTCCGAACCGCATCCGCCACACGGTAAGCTCGCTCGACCATGCGGGTCATGGCGCCTATCCCAACCAGCCCGATCCCCTGTTGCTTAATGAAGCCAACCAGTTGCTCCTCGTTCATGGGCTTCGCGTTGCCGTCAATCAGTATCACTTCATGTCCCGGCGGGGTTAGCGCTTTGAGCAGAAACATCCACAGATGTGGCATGAAGTTACGCGTGACGCCATTATCAGGATTGTAAAGCAGGATTTTCATGTGCCGATTCTCCGACCCAGTCTCAGAGCTCCAAGGCTTGCTCTCAAAGACTGAATAAAGCCATCTTCAGCGAACGGGGTAAGCGCTTATGAGCGAACCGAAATACCAAGCAAGCCTACCAGGGAGCGTGCGGACTATATCACATGGGAGCGGAAGCGTACATAGCTCTTCTGTCATATTCGTGTCAAAGATATAGAGCTTGGCACGCGAGGCCACAGGTGCTAGAATCCGCGCCGTTAGCACCGTTCGCAGCATAACTGGCTCCTTTACGACTTTATCATTCAGAGTTTTAGTGGAGGCTCTCCTCAGTGGGTTCACCAAGAATTGTTTTGACCGCGTCGTCGAGCGAGGCGAGCGAATGGCGCCATAGCATCTGGCAGCAGATGCTTTCGGCGACCATCCCGGCGAAGTACGGCCATAAGTGGATCAATCCAGCCACGTTAATTAATGAATCGTGGCCCGATGGACGCGCCAAATACGTCCCCAATGGATTGCGAATGGTCGAGACGCTGCTGCTCCGCGATTACTCGGAAGACGACGTCGTTGTTTGTTATCTGGAGAACCTGGAGAAGTTTGTCGGCCCTGAGACCAAAGTAATCGCTATCCACGCTCATAATCCGCTGGGTATCTCATACGCCACCGATGTTTATTCAAAAATCGCCGGGAAAAACTTGATTCCTGTGAATGCGGCTGAGTTTCTAAAGATCGTCACCCATCCAGTTATCAAGGAGTTCCAACCCAAGATAGTCATCGGTGGCCCTGGAGCGTGGCAGTTGGAACGGGCCAACCGTCTGGATGAATTCAAGATCGATTACTTGATCGACGGTGAGATCGAACGTGTATTTAGCGATCTCTTCAAACGAATGATGGCCGGCGATCCTTCGTTACCGCGAATCATTAAGGTGCCGAAGAACATGCAACCGACCGTCGAAGAAATCCCGGTGGTCAAACATCGGTCTACCTTCGGGGTTGTAGAAATAACGCGCGGCTGTGGTCGCGGTTGTCAGTTTTGCGGGCCGGCTACTAAGGTCGGTCGATCCTTTCCGCTGCAGCACATCATGGAAAGTGCGCGCGTCAATTCGCGTGAAGGCGCCACGGAGATCATGCTTGCTACAGAGGATATGTTCCTGTACGAGCAGTTGCCGAACTTTGAAACCAACGTGCCGGCCCTGGAAACGATGCTTGCCGGCGTTAAGAGCGTGCCCGGTATCGAAACCTTGCAGATGTCACACATTACGATGGCGCCGGTCGTGAAGGATCCCAGCGTTGTCGAGCGT
>WNFY01004441.1_pt1 | contig 20356 bp, 19 predicted proteins | sample 5400091 | NCBI WGS metagenome assembly WNFY01 (sample SAMN13153364, study PRJNA577476) | soil metagenome | isolation source: 60 cm soil or saprolite under grassland replicate 1 | place: USA:California | collected 2016-06-15
CCGTGCCCTGCTGACCAGCACTCCCGAAGGGGCCACCGCCTACATCGATGCCGACCTGCGCGAACCGGACAAGATCCTGGCCGAGGCGGCCAAGACGCTGGACTTCACCGAGCCCACTGCGCTGATCCTGAGCGGCGTGCTAGGGCACGTCACCAGCATCGATGAGGCGCGCTCGATCAGACGCCTGCTCATGGACGCCCTGCCGTCCGGCAGTTACCTGTCCCTCAACGACGGCACGAGCGTGGTCGCGGGCGAAGCGTTCGAAGAGGCTCAGGAGGATTACAACGAAAGCGGCGCGCTTCCGTACGTCCTGCGGACCCCGGAGGAGATCGCCAGCTTCTTCGACGGCCTGGAGCTCGTGGAACCCGGCGTGGTCTCATGCCCGCGCTGGCGGCCAGAAGCTACGCCGTCCGGTCCGTCCGACGTGGACGCGTTCGGCGGCGTGGGGAGGAAACCGTAACAGCATCGGCGGCCGGCCCGCGGGTCTGCGCGAGCCGGAGCTGGCTGGACGGCAATGCGCTTGGTGCGCGCGGGCCAGGCCACGCCCGGCTCTACACGTAAAGCGCCTGCAGGGTCTCCGCACCGGGGCGGTCCCGCGCTGAGGCCAGCTTGTCTTGACGGCCGCGTGATAGTGGCGGGAAGACTGCCGTAGCGGCGTTCGCCCCTGGAGATCGACAGCGGCGGCGCCGGGGAGCCGGCCTGCCGTGCCGGGCGGGCTGGCCCGCGCCGGCGTCAGGTCTCCCGGATGATCTCTTTGATGAAGCGCTCGGTACCGGCCGGGGTCAAGGCCTCGGCGCTGAGCTGGTTCACGACCTCCATGTAGTGGTCGACGTCTTCGCGTCTTTCGAGGTAGACAGCGCTGGTCAGCTGCTCGATATACACGACGTCCGGCAGGTTCGGTTCCCCGAAGCGCAGCATGGGCACGACCTGCAGGGTGACATGGGGCCGCCGGCCTGCCTTGAGGAGGTGGTTCAGCTGGGCGCGCATCACCTCCGGTCCGCCGACCGGGCGCCGCAGCGCCGCCTCGTCCATGACGGACCACACCCGGGGCGGATCCGGGCCTGCGAGCAGGTCCTGGCGCTTCATCCGCAGGCTCACCCGGCGCTCGATCTCCTCCTCGGGCGCGGCCTTATGGCCGAGCACGGTGACGGCCCGGGCATAGGCCTCGGTCTGGAACAGGCCGTGCACGAACTGAAGCTCAAAGGTGCGGATGAGCGAGGCAGCTGCCTCCAGCCCCAGATATGCCGCGAACCAGTCGGCGAGGATGTCGCCGTATTGCGCCCACCAATCCTGAGCGTTGCCCTGCCGGGCCATCGACAGCATCCCTGCCCGCAGCTGCTCGTCAGTGACGCCGTACAGGGTGAGCAGGTCGGCCACGTCCCGGTCCTTGAAGCCCACTCGGCCGTGCTCCATGCGGCTGATCTTGGACCGGGATGCCCGGATCTCATACCCCGCCTGGTCGGGCGTGACGCCGGCTGCCTCGCGAAGGCGGCACAGCTGCGCTCCCAGCATCATCCGGAAAACCGACGCGCCGACTCGCGCCCCGCCCACGGCGGCCCGCTCGGCGCCTGGCTGAACCGTGCTCAATCGCGCTCCAGACCGATGGGATCACCGCCCGGTGCCCGCATCCGGTCTGATGCCGGACGGTCATCACGGCACTGCCCAAGCGCACGCGATACCCGGCAGGGCGGCATGTTCACCCTATCGCAGCAGCAGGCCACAATACGATATCAACGGCCCGATCGCACCCTGGTGACGCAATCTTGACGGCATCCTGACGGCGTGCGGCAAATAACACGCCGCCGCCTAGGTACAAGTCATCGAACTCGCCGTTCTTCACTCCCGTCAGGAACGCCGCGACCTCGGCGCGCGTGTAGATCAGGGCCGGGCCGGACGGGTCACGGGAGTTGCGGACCGCGATCGCGCCGCCCGGCAGCTCGGCGACCTCGACACAGCTCCCGCTGGGATTGCTGACGCGGCTCTTGCGCCAGCGCACCGCCAGCTGATCAGCCGGGACGCCGTTCCTGACCTGCATCACTGCTCTCCGAGACGGGCTACCGGGACGCAGCGGCGAGCACGCAGAGCGCCGCGACGATATCGTGACCGTCGTGTCTGAGCTGCTGACCAACGCGGTGTGCCACGCATTGCCCGGTCCCGGCGACACCCGGCCCCGGCGGCCGATCCAGCTCGGCCTGCTGCAGCCCGGGCCATGCGTGCTGTGCGCGGTCGCCGACCCAAGCGAGCGGGCTCCGGTGCCCGCAGGGCCCTGCCACCTCGCCGAGACCGGCCGCGGGCTACACGTCATCGGCGCGCTCAGCGACCAGTGGGGCTGCACCGCGCCCAGCGACACGGGAAAGGTCGTGTGGGCTATGTTCACCACGGGCCCGGCCCGCCTCACGCAGGCTCTCATCCCTGGCCTGGCGGGCGAGCGCGGCACGAGGCCGGGGCCAGGCCGTGAGCACGCTCCCTCGTCCCGGCTGCAGGGTTCGATGGAGGCGAGATGAGCCAGTCCCCGCGCGCCCCCGGCGCCGCGCGGGTTCCGCCTGGCGCTGACGTTCCGAAGCCAACACCCGCCCGGCTGCATGACTACTACCTCGGCGGCCAGGGCAACCTCCAGATCGGCACAGACGCCGCCAGGCGGCTCCTGGCGGTGGTTCCCGAGCTGCCCGATACCGCCTGGGCAGCCCGCGGGTTCCACCAGCGGGCCGTGATCTGGCTGGCTGGCGAGCAGGGCATCCGCCAGTTCATCGACATCGGCTTCGGACTGCCCGTGCAGAACAACACGCACGAGGCGGCGCAGAAGGTGGCCCCGGATGCCCGCGTGCTCTACGTCGATAACGACCCGGCGGCGCTCACGCACGCAAAGGCGCTGCTGACCGGGGAAGGGACCACCCGGGTCATCACCGCGGACCTCCGCCAGCCCGGCACGATCCTGGGCCATCCCCAGGCCCGGGCGCTGATCGACTTCAGCGAGCCCGTCGGGCTGCTGATGACCGGCCTGCTGCAGTTCATATCCGACCAGGACGATCCGTGGGGCCTGGTCGAGCGGGTCGTCGCCGTGGTCGCACCCGGCAGCTACCTCGTGCTGAGCCACATCACCGGCGACCAGAAACCGCCCGTGGGCGTGAAAGCCTTCCTCGACCTGTACGAGAACGCCACCGAGCAGCTGCACATGCGCACCAAGGCGGAGATCGAGCGGTTCTTCACCGGGCTCGAGCTGGTTCCGCCGTACCCGGAGGCCGGGCCCGGCCTCGCATGGCTAGGTGAGTGGGGCGCCGAGGATGTCGCGGCGGCGGACAGCGACGGGTCGCGCTGGGGGTACTGCGGTGTTGCCCGGCGCCCGTAAGCTGTTCACCTGGCGCTCGCGCAACTTGGACGCACGGGGACAGCCGGCCGATGCGCCGCTCGATTCCTGGTCGGCAGGTGTCAATGGGCCGCGTCCGGGCCTGTCGAGGATGCCGGTCAAGGGTGGCGAAGTGCAGCCCGGCGCGTCGTGCGAGGTCACTTGACTCGGTACGCGCCTCGAGTACGGGATCAACATCGACTGGCTCGGCTCGAGCATGGGGTTGGCGACGGCCCTTGCCTGCACAGCCGCCGTGAACTTGACCAGGTCGGCCGGGGTGGCCCACAGGCCGGCGGCGGCCAGCTCCGGGTAGGTGTGCCAGCCGCCCGGGTACGTCCTCGCCGCCGACGCGGGCGCTCGCGGCCACCTCGGGCTCAGGCTGGAGATACTGAGCGTTGAGCATGCTGAGGGGGCGAGTGCTACCTCGGTGACCAGATCGGGCAGGGGGCACCGCTGACGTCCTCCAGCAGCTGCTACAGCACTGCGTACCCGCCGCCCGAGTACCTGGGACCAGCCCGGCAGGCCGGTGAGCCGGACGGCAGGGTATTGGCTGGCAGCTTGCCGTCCAGGATCTCGCGCAAGCTCGGTGTCTTAGCCCCGGCCGGGTAGCCGGGGAGCGACCTGACGCTTAACGCGCCGCCGTGGCAGAGCAGGGTGCCGCAGCGTCGCCTGGGCTGGCCAGTCCGCGGTCGTCGGCAGCTTCCAGGACCTCAGCTTGGTGTTCACGTCCTCGTCGAGGCTCAGTGCGCCCTGGTGAACCAGGACCAGGGCGGCGAGCGCGGCGATCAGCTTGCTGATGGAGGCCGCCTGGAACAAGGTGTAAGGCCATTGCCTGGCCGGTCGCATCGCGCTCGTATCCTTGGGCGCACGATGACCAGGCTGATCGAGCACATCCTTCACCTCAGCGGATGGGTGGCGCTGCTGATCGTTTTCGCGGTCCCCGCCCTTGAGGCGTCGCTGTTCCTGGGTTTTGTCTTCCCCGGGGAGACCGCGCTGATACTCGGCGGGGTGCTTGCGTCCTATGGCCGGGTGAGCCTGTGGGCGGTGCTCATCGCAGGGATCTCCGGGGCGATCATCGGCGATTCCGTCGGCTACCTGGTCGGCCGCGAGTACGGTCGGCGCATGCTCCAGGCCAGGCCCTTGCGCCCCTTCCTGAAACCCCAGCGCATCGAGCGGGCCGCGGGCTACCTGGCCAGACGTGGCGGCAGGGCAGTGTTCTTCGGCCGGTTCACCGCCGCTTTGCGGGTCCTGGTCCCAGGCCTGGCTGGCATGGCGCGCATGCGATACCGGGTTTTCCTGCCCTTCAACGTGGCCGGCGGCGCGATCTGGGGCGCGGTGATGGTGCTGCTCGGCTACATCGCGGGCGCGAGCTGGAAGCAGGTCGCCCGCTACGCCACCCAGGTCGGCATCGCCCTGTTCGTGATTGTGGTGCTCGCGCTCATCCTCGGGCACCTGCTGCGGACGGCACGTGACCCGCAGAGCTGGGCCGGGCGGCAGGTCGCGCGGCTGTCCGGCAGCCGCCCGGCTTCCTGGCTGCGGGCGCGCTTCCCGGGTCAGCTGGGGTGGCTCGCCGCACGCTTTCAGACGGGTGTCCCTGCTGGCTTCGCGCTGACCGTCGCCGTTCTCACGCTCGCGGCGTGCGCCTCGTCGCTGGGATCACTGACGTTCAGCGTCGTCCACCACATCAACAGCGCCCGTTTCGACCCGCGGGTCCTGTCATTCTTTGCTGGCCACCGCTCGCCGTGGCTCACAAGCCTCGCCAAGGCGCTCACCTGGCTCGGCTCGGGCTTCGTGTTGTGGCCAGTCGTGATCGCCGCAGGCCTGGGCCTGTGGTGGTGGCGCCGCCAGTGGCTGCCGGCGGTCCTTCCCGCGCTGTCACTCGCGGGGGCCGCGGCGTGGTGCTTGCTGGCCAAAGGCCTAGTCGGACGTCCCCGGCCGCCCGCCGGGGGCTGGCTGGGCGCATTCGACGGGTGGTCCTATCCCTCTCAGCACGCGGCACAGGCCCTCGCGACCTGGGGCACGCTGGCGCTCATGGTGATGGCAGGCCGCTCCCTGCGGACGCGGACGCTGCTCATGACCGGCGCCGCCCTGATCGCGTTCGTGGTCGGACTGACGCGGCTTTACCTGGCCGCCCACTGGATGACCGACGTGCTGGCCGGCTGGGCGCTCGCGGGAGCGTGGGGCTGCCTGCTGATCATCACCTACCTGTTCGCGCAACGGGCGGCGACGGCCACCACCGAACGGGAAGCCCGCCCGGCGGCGCGCCCGGGAGCAGCAGGGCCGGGAGAGGGGGCGCCGGCCCCGTTGCCTGCTGACCGCACTGCCCCAGGGTGACGATCGCCGGCTGTCATCTTGCTCGCGGCCCGAGTGTGCCATCGGCTGCATCCAGATGCCAGATGTGCCCCCGGGCCAGCCGGATCGGTTCCGGCATTCGCGTGACACCTGAATCGGTCCAGACGGCCAGCCCTTCGCGATCCAGAATGGCAGCAGGCAGAGCGCATAGCCATGCGGAGCGTTGCCAGCGATCCGCCGACGTAGGGGATGTCAGCCTGACCGCCAGCCAACTGCACGAGGTGGGTCGCATTGTCCCGGGCTGGCGTAACCCGCTGCAGTGACGACCAGGTCTTACCGTGGCCGGCCGAGGCTCCCGATATCCTGCCCGGCGACCTGCGTGTGCCAGGTGGCATACAGGTTCCCTGCTCTCCATGTGCGCCATCGACGCTCTCGGCATCGCCGCGATGCTCGGCAAGTCCGTAACGATCTCCTCGGCCGAGCCCGGCACCGGCGATCCCATCACTGTGACCGTCCCCGCGGGCAAGGGCCGCGCGGTCTGGGAGCCGGCCACCACCGTGGTCTTCACCGGCCAGCAGAACACCTGCGGCACCTGCTCGCCGCCCGATGCCGCAGTGCCGTCGGTCGCCGCCGACACGTGCTGCAGATACATCAACTTCTTCACCACCAAGCAGAGCGCCGCCGCCTGGGCCGGCGCCCATCCCGAAGTCACCGGGCAGACACTAAGCCAGAAGGACGCCTTGAAGACCGGAGCCCAGATCTTTGGCCCGCTGCTGAACTCTCATACCTGACCACCCACGCCGACAAACAGGGATTGTCGAAACTGAATCGGCAATCTACGGTTGTCGCATGGGCAAAGTGAACGTACGGGCCCTGATCGAGGCCGTACACGAGCGGGCCAGCAGCGACGACCCGCTGGTGCTGCTGGAGAACGCGATCGCCGTCGCCACCGAAACGAGCGGCGCGGCCGACGACCTGATCGAGCACTACGTCGGCGCCGCCCGCGCCGCGAACGTCAAGCAAGCCGCCCGGCAGAAGTTTGCGCACCGGCTGGAGGTCAGCGACGTCATCGGCGCCGCCGCCGACGCGATGGTCATGGCGCCGCGCCTGTCGGCCTGCCTGCAAGCCGCGCAGACCGCCGCGGACGCCGATGACAGCGTGCCGGGCACCCAGCACCTGCTACTCGGGCTCCTGCACGTCGGGGCCGCTGCGAACATCCTCGACCGGCTCAGCGTCACCCGCGACAAGGTCCGCGAGGCCAACACCCGGCTCTTCGAGCCCGCGATGATCGCCGACGACGGGCGGAAACGCCGCGTCGTTGGGGACGGAGAAGCCGAACAAGCTGTCACAGGGGCGCGACGGCGGGCCGCCCGGCGCGGTCAATCCCAGTTCCGGACCGAGCACCTGCTGTTCTGCCTGGCCCTGGACCCCGGCTCCTCCGCCCGCCGTGTCCTCAACGACCTCGGCGTCGACCCCGCGCACGTCAAGAAAGAACTTGAGGAATGGATCGCCCCGGTCCAGCGCCGGCACCGCCGCATCGGCAAGGCCAGGGGCACCGACCGGGCCTGCTCCTTCTGCGGCTGCAAAGACCTCGGTCCCCTGATTGCCGGACCCGGCGTCTGGATCTGCGGCAACTGCGCACAAACCGCCATCGAGATCCTCCGCGCCGAACCACGCGGCCTACGCACCGGATGACCACCACGTCGACCGGCCAACATCTGAGCGATCACGTCACGAACATGTCCGCCACGTCCATCCCGCGCCAGCAGGCTGATCGACCTTTCGGCGGTCGGAAAGGTCGGCCAGGACAACCTGCGCCGGATCGTCTTGCGCGAGCGGGGTGTCCCAGGTAGAGCGAACATCGGCCTGATCGACACGGTAGCCCGGTTCGCGCTCGGCCACGGTTTCCATGTGATCATCGACGGCATCCTGCACGCCGTCAGCTACGGGGCCATGCTCGTTGCCCTGTGCCGCGACCACCGTGGTGTCGCTCGCTCTACTACCTAGGCGTGCCGTTCGAGGAAACGATGCGCCGCCACGCGACCCGTCCGCAAGCCGCCGAGTTCGGGCGCGCGAAGATGCAAAGCTGGTACCGCGAACGTGACCTGTTGCCGCCTGCCGGATCTCCGGCTCGCTGCTGACCGCCACCCCTGACATCTGGCAAGACAGGCACGCTGCCGGCCAGCCTCACTGGCCGGCACGAGCCAGGTAGCCGCGATCCTGGCGAGAAGCCTGCAACCCTGTCGGCAGGCGGACATCCCGTTCCGCCATCCCATGCCATCTTGCCCAGAGATAACGGCCGTGGTTGAGGTATGGCCAGCCATTTACCAGGACGCTACGGCGCGCCAGCGGGCACGAATGAGGCAGCTACTTGTTATGGCAGGCGGTGATGCCGAGCAGCACGGTCAGTTCCGCGGGCAGCCACTGCGGGCAGACCAGCAGCCCGGTGAGCCGCTTGTGGCCTTCGAGCACGACCAGGTTCACCGGGCCGGGCTCACCGATCAAGATGAGCAGCGGGGGCAGCCTCCCGTCCCGGAGATTCTCGGCGATCTGCCGGTAGATCGTCCCGGGCGGCTGGTCCTGCCAGGCCCCGAGCAGGCGGGCCCCGTCGGCGGCCAGCCGGGTCCCGCCGGAAAAATCGGTCCAGTACGGCCAGTCAAGATACTGCACGGTGCTCAGCTCGCCCCGGGTCAGCGCGGCCCATTGCCACGCGATGTCGGCGGGCATGCCGGTGAACACCCCGCCCGCCGGGTAACCGCGGTAGGCGGCCAGGACCTGCCGCCGTACCGCGTTGGCGGCGGCGTCGCTAGTGTCAGGATGCTCGACGATGCCGCGAGGATGGCCGAGCCCGGCAAGGACCTCGCGGATCTGGGGACCGTAACGCTGCGAGGTGGCCTCGGCGGCAAGAAACGCCGCCACCATGCCATCCTCAGATGCTCGCCGAAGCAGACGCATCCCCCATTGTGCCGCCCCGGCCCGCCAGGGCATGTGCCAGGCTCCAACCGTGCTAACACCCGCGCAACATGGGGCCGCTAGAACCTGTTGCGCCTGGCGTTGTTGCCGCCCGATGGTGAGGCATGCTCAGCGGGCAGCACCGACCGAGTTCGCGGAGCGCGGCGTCGTCTGCCTGCGCGGCGCGTTCGCGGGGGGACGGCCATGTCGGCCGGCCTGGACCGCGGGCTACCCGCCAGACCCGCGTCCATGCGGCGATAAGGGCCGTTCGACAGCTGGTCACCGGCGGTGCGTCGGCTGGGGGCAGACCTTGCTGGTGCGCGCTGGGGCTCCCGCGGTCCGGTCCTCGTGCTGGCGGGGGGCATGGCCCGAGTTGCGGGAAAGGTCGTGGCCAGGCACGAGAACCCGGCCGGTCCCGGAGGTAGCGTTTCCCACCCCGGTAGCCGCCGCCTGAACTGGCGTTGAGCGCACGTGGCAGCGGCAGTGACGAGTATCCGTCCGCGGTCCCGTCAGTGACCGGCCAGGGCCAGCACGATCACGGCTGTGAGGATCAGGGCCAGGGCGAGGATTACCACGCCCATCATCGCGTCGGTGCCTGGCTCCTGCTGCTGCGCCTCATGCCGCCCGCCCATGCCCGCAGTGGTACATGTCCGCGCGCCGCGCCGCCATGCTGTCCTGCGTGAGTAATTTGTCATTTGCGAAGGCGGTACCCAAGGTGGGCGGGAGACAGGTGCCGCAGAGCGTGCGGCACGGCTCGCAGGCCGCGGTGAGTACGCTGGCCGATTGGCCCGGCCGCATTTAACGAGCGCCAGCAGGACAATCCCGTCAGCGCGTGGGAGGGTTCCGGGACGTGGCGTCGTCCGTGCCTGCAGGCGCTCATGAAGCCCTACAGCCAGATCAGATCACGCAGCGAGATCCCGCAGAGATCCCGCGGGCTTACGGCAAGATCATGTGCGCCACGTCCAGCGGCTGCGGGAGTGCGCCATAGAATGACATCAAGTTCGCGACCCGCTGCAGGCTGGTCACTTTCAGCGAGGTGGGGTACAGGCCCACAGTGATCAAGGAAGCGGTCCGGCGGCTCATGCCTTCATCGTGGGTGAGCGCTGCCTCCACTGGAGCCCTTCGGGCCGCGCTAGCCTGGGCACGCATCAGGGCTGATCGGAAGGCCGCCAGCGCGGCCCTGTGCTTGCTGGCGAAGGAAGCTGACGCAAAGTACCCGTCCAGCGGCAGGCTCACGGTGGCGCCGCTGCAGGCATCGAGGACGCTTCGCGCGCCAAGCTGGCTCTCGGCCTGGTAGATCTGGGGCTCGGTCACCAGAATGGCGTCCACAAGGTGGCTGCGGAGCGCGCCGATCAGGTCATGCACGGGCATGGGCTTCCAGGTCACCGCCGTCGGCTGCACGCCATCGTTCATCAGCACCGAGGCCGCCGACACGGTGTCCAGACTGTAGGGCTGGCCGTTGACGATATCGGGCATCAGCTGCGGCGCTGCTGTGCCGATGGTCTTACCCGCCAGGTCCTGGGGGTTGGTGATGCCGGAATGTGGCCCGACTAGCACATCGATGACGTCGGGCCCGGAATCATAGCCGTCGGCTACCACGACCATCGGCGCGCGTGCGTAGTGCTCTTGGGCGAAGAAGAAGTCAGCGTAGTTACCCACGGCGACGTCGGCCTTACCGCTGTGGATGGCGGTCACCTCGGCGGCCACCGATGCGTAGGAGTGGATGCGAACGGTCAGGCCCGCTTGCCGGAAGAGCCCCTCTCGGAAAGCGGCATACAGCGGCGCATCCCCAATCTCGGGCACCGCTGCCACGGTGATCGAGGATCCCGGTCCCCGCCCGGCTGCTGAGGAAGCGCCGGGCACGTGGCAACCTGCCAGGAGCATGACCGCGGCAGTTGCGCCTCCAGCGGCGATCCGCATGCGACCGCGGCTGCGGCGCTGCACCGGCCAGCCGGCAGGCACCACCTTCATCAGGCTCCTCGGCATCCCAGATAGGGCAGATAGGAAAAAACCGGAACATGCCGTAGTGCGAGAGCGTACTGTACCGGTGGCACGGGGACGGGGAAACGCCCGGATGCGCGAACCGCTTCCCCGTGATGTCGGTATTACGGGTGGCAGGCCGGTGAGAGGCTGGGGGGTGAGGCCATGATATTCAGCGGCCGTGGCCGCAGGCTCGCCGGCTCGGGAGGGACGCGCCGTCATATCGCTTCGGCCGCAAGTACGGGCATCCACGCTCGGGCCACAGTCCCGGTGCGAGGGCCAGGGTGGTCCCGGATCAAGGCGAATCTGATATCCGGGCCTGATGGTGGCGACAGGGTGGCGGATGGGCGCGCACTGCCCGCGGCGGAGCCCGTCGCCGAGCCCGGGCTGAATGGCACGGACACCGGCTTTCGGGGGGGCAGCACGGACAGCCGGGCTCCGCGGAGAGGACGGCCATCACGCCGTGGCCTGAGGAACTGGCGGGTGCGCTCACGCCTGCTGCTCCTCATCGCTATCCCCACGCTGCCCGCCCTCATTCTCGGCGCTGTCCGCATCGGCTCTTCGGTTCAGAGCGCCGTGGCGTTTCAGCGGGCGGAGGAGCGGGCTGTTCTGGCATCCGATATCACCCAGCTGGCCCAGCGGCTTGAGACTGAGCGTGACCAGACCGTTTACTACATCGCACTCGGCAGCAACGGGCGGGCCGGTGATCTATCCAAGGCCGTGCCCGCGGCAGCAAAGAGCGATGTGGTACGGCGCTATCGGGCGATTCAGGCGTTTTACCGGCAGACCGATGAGGCCATCGTCCGGTTCAGGGCGGGGCTCGCGCAATTCCGCGGCGCCTACCCGGCTGGAACCCGGCAGGAGGTCGCGCCCGCGCTCGCCGGGCTGAACATCCTGCAGCAACTGCGCCAGACGTCAACGAAGAGCCTGATGCCTGGGCTGGTCGTGGCCCAGAAGTACGCGGGTCTGCTTGACGATCTGATCCAGATGGAAGACCTGACCGCTCTGGGAACGGGTGACCCTGTGCTGTCCCAGGCCGTCGAGGTACAGAGCCTCGTGTCCCGCATCAAGGAACAGGCATCGGAGCAGCGCGCAATCCTCTCGGCAGCCCTCCTGCAGGGAAGACTCGGCCAGGAAGAGGGATCCGCTCTTGACCGCGCCCGGGCGAACCAGCAGGGCAGCCAGCAGGCCTTCGACCGGTCGGCGACGACGGCGCAACGCGAGCTGTGGAATAACGCCGTCTCTGGATCATTTGTCTACCTGGCCGCCTCCGAGGAGCAGCAGGCGGCCGCCTTGCAGGCACACGCGCATTCGCTGACCGGGGATCCCCTCACCGCAGAGGCCTTCTACGATGCCATGTCGAACGGTATCAACAACCAGATGGGCTCGGTCGAGCGGACCCTGGCGGGAGACGTCATCACGCGGGCTAATTCACTGCGTGCCGCCGCGGTTACCTCCGCGCTGATCGTTGGGGCGGCGGTGCTGGCCTTCTTGACGCTCGCGCTGGTGTTCACCGCGGTGGTAGCCCGCTCCATGGTGGGCCCGCTGCGGCGCTTGCGCAGGGGCGCGCTTGAGGTTGCCGGGCTGCGGCTGCCCCGAACGGTGCGCCGGATAAGTGAGGGAGACACGGCGGATGTGTCGCAGGAGGTTGAGCCCATCGATGTGGACTCTGCCGACGAGATCGGTGAAGTCGCCCGGGCCTTCGACCAGGTGCACCGGGAAGCGGTCCGGCTGGCATCCAACGAGGCGGCACTGCGCGGCAATGTCAACGCTATGTTCGTCAACCTCTCCCGCCGCAGCCAATCGCTGGTGGAGCGCCAGATCCGCCTCGTCGACGACCTGGAGCTGGGCGAGCAGGATTCCGAGCGGCTGGGCAACCTGTTCCAGCTGGATCACCTCGCCACCCGGATGCGGCGCAATTCGGAGAACCTGCTGGTGCTGGCCGGTCATGAGGTGTCCCGCCGGTGGGCGCAGGCGGTGGCGCTGGTGGACGTACTGCGGGCGGCGGTGTCGGAGATCGAGCAGTACGAGCGGGTGTCGCTGAACGTCCAGCCGGGGATCGCTGTGCGCGGGCAGGCCGTTAACGACGTGGTTCACCTCGTCGCGGAATTGGTCGAGAACGCGACGTCGTTCTCCGCCGCCGATACCCCGGTGAACGTGTCGGGTCACCTGCTTTCCAGCGGCGGCGTGCAGCTGGACATCACCGACCAGGGCGTCGGCATGGGAGCAGCGGAGATGGCCCACGCCAACTGGCGGCTGGACAATCCCCCGGTGGTGGATGTTGCCGTGTCGCGGCGGATGGGCCTGTTCGTGGTGGCCCGGCTGGCTGCCGGACACGGCATCCGGATCCGGCTGTACCCGGCCGCCATGGGCGGGCTTACTGCGCTGGTGTGGCTGCCAGACGAGGTCGTATCGCTGGACGCCGGGGGCGGACCGGCCGGGCTGGGCGGCTTCGAGTCATCCGCATCCGCCCCAGCCACCACCGGTGACCTGGTGAGCCCCGGCAGGCTGGCCGGCTCCGCCCTGCCCGCCGGGCAGGACCGGAGCACAGCCGAGCGGGCGGCCCGCGCCGCCGCCGCGCCGCGGTTCTCGCCGCTGCGGGCGGAGACAGGAGACACTGCGGTGTTCCCGATGCCGTCCGCGGCTGATGGCGAACTCGCCAGCGGCACCGGGGCAATCGGTGCCACTGGCGTGAGCGGGTCGTCATCAGGCAACGGCGAGTCGTCGGCGCCGGCCGCCACCGGCTCACTCTCGGTGCACGGCGCCCCGGCGGCGAGCGACACTGAGCACAGCGAACGGGCATTAGCTGACGCGCCCGCGCTGACCGGCGAGGCCGACCCGGCGAAGGGCGGGGTGGTCGTGCCGCTCGCGGGAAACACTGGCGAAGTGAACCGGCTGCCCATCTTCGAGTCGGTGGAGTCGGAATGGTTCCGGCGTGGCCGGAAGGGAGCCGACCGCGCGGTCGCCACGGAGGCCACAGCGGCGACGTCGGGATGGACTTCCCCGGCGGACCCCGGTTGGCAGGCCGCCGAGGCGGCGGCAGCGCCGGTCACCGGGGGCACGACCAAGTCGGGGCTCCCCAAGCGCGTGCCGCGGGCCAATCTCGTGCCCGGAACTGTCAGCGAGGAAACCACGTCCCCGCCACCTCCGGCACGGTCGGCGGCGGTAACCAAAGACCGGTTGGCCAGCTTCCAGCGAGGTGTCCGGGAGGCCAGGGCCGCCGTGCGCGACCGCGACACCTCCGTGGGTCAGGAAAACAGCGGTATATAACGCTGCACGACCGGCATTACAACGGCCAGCGAGACGGGAGACGGCCACCGGCTGATCATCGCGGGTTGTGTGGATCTCGATGATCTTGCGGTGGCCACAGGCCAGCCTAATCGCTTGCTTGCCGCAGGCAATTACTATGCTTTAGCCTGTTGGGCATGGGAGGCAAGGACCCATCGCTGCGTACCGCCGAGTCCCTGCAGGACGAGACGATCGGCGAGATCGAGTCGGCGCTGCATTCGCTGGCCCGCTCGCTTAAGCAGGTGCGGCTTCACGAGTTCTTGCTCGCCGAGGCGCGCGTTGATGTCGATCAAGCTGGCCTGGCAGTTCTGTACGTGCTGTACGCAGGCGGGACGGGCCTGCGGCTGACCGATCTGGCCGAGCAGTTGCGCATTGACGCTCCGGCGGTGACACGGAAAGCGCAGCAACTCGAGCGGTCGGGCCTTGTCGGCCGGGCCCGGGATCGGGAGGACGGGAGGGCAACCCGGCTGCAGCTCACTGCTGCGGGCCGCCGGACGATCAACCGGTATCTCATTGCTCGCCGGGCGTGGCTCACGCAGCTTCTTTCCGGGTGGCCCGAGGCGGAGCAGGCTGAGTTCGCGCGGCTGTTCCGCCAGTTCACCAGCGACATCTGCCGGCACTTGGGGAACTTGATGTCTGAAAGTCCGGGTTCTGTGGCCGTCAGCGAGACCGGCGAGATCGGTAAGGCGGAGCACCGCAAGATCCCAAGCGGGAACGCACCTGGCATCCCTCCCGAATCTGCCGAGGCGTAGAGCACGCCATGAACTGAGCAGTGCCGGGTGCCAAGTTCAAAGGAGGTCGTTTAGCGAAAGCTGTCCCCAGGAACGCCTATGAGCCAGACCGAGGAGGGCCCGATGACACGTCTCAGCTTGGGTCGCAGGACTGGCCGTGCGCCCCGGCGGAGGCCGCGGTGAGGGAACGCGAGGTGAAGCCGCGCTTGCTGGCGGGCTGTCCGGGCAGACCGCTGGCTCGCGCTGGGCGCGCGCGGGCCAGCACGTCGGTATTGATGAGTCGGTATTGATGAAGAGTCCGACGTGCCTGAAGGCTGCCGGCCCGGCGGGCTGGGCCGGGCCCGGGCCATGCATGCGGGCGGATCCGGGGGTGGCAGGGCGCGGGCGCGCATTGCACGGCCTGGGCCAGATAGCCGCAGGGCTGCTGATCTTCGGCGTTTATCTTGCGGTGGCGCACATTCCGCATTTCGATCTTGCCGCGGCGAATGCGCGCGGGCACGGCCTGCTTCAGGCTGAGCAGTGGCTCGAGATCGATGCCGAGCGGGCCGCTAACCGCTGGCTGGCTGGTCAGCCTGTCATGGCTGTGCTGGCTGCGTGGGAGTATGCGGTGACCTACGTCGTGACCACCTTCGCCGTGCTGGGCTGGGTCTGGTGGCGGCGTCAGCGTGACTACCCGTGGGCGCGCAATACCCTGCTGTGGACCACACTGGCGGCGATCGCATGTTTCGCGGCATGGCCGACGACGCCGCCGCGGCTGCTTCCCGGCTCAGGATTCAGCGACATCGTCGCCATACATCACCCGTTTCTGTCCTGGGGCAGCGGGGCGGTGTCGGCCGGGGCCAATCAGTTCGCCGCGATGCCGAGCCTGCATGTCGGATGGGCAGTCTGGGTCACCGCGGTCAGTTTGCGGGTAAGAGCTGCCCCGCTGGGCAACGGCCTGGCGGTTCTGCATGTGGTCGTGACTGTCGCTGTCGTCATGGCGACCGCGAATCACTACCTGCTCGATGTGGTAGGCGGGGCAATGATCGCCGGGCTAGCCGTGGGTGCCGAGCAGCTGCGCGCTGGCCGGGCTTCCCGGGACCGCGGTGAGCGGGTTGCCGCGCCTGACGAGTTCTTCCTGCACGTCGAGTCGGCGACGGTACAGCAGACTGTGGGCGGGTTCGTGATCCTGGACACCGGGCATACGGCCAAGCCGCCTGAGCTCGCTGACTTCCGGCGGCTGCTGGCCCGCCGCATTGACGGGATGCCGCGCTTCCGGCAGCGGTTGCGGCCGGCGGGCCGATGGCGGCACGCCCAGTGGGTGCCAGCGGACGTCGACCTCGGCTGGCATGTCCGGGAGTACCGGCTGGCCGGACGTGGCGGCCGGGACGCGCTCGCGGAGCAGGTGTCCCGGCTGGCCGAGCGGCAGCTTGACCGCAGCCGGCCGTTGTGGCAGATCTGGTTTGTTCCCAACGTAGGCCCGGCGGAAGCAGCGGTGGTGGCGATCGTTCATCACGCGGTTGCCGATGGGTTGGGCGTGGTCGACACGCTACGGCAGCTGTTTGACCCGTTGCTGCCCGAACCCGACCTGTCCGGTATCCGGCAACCGCCAAGGCCGCTTCGTGCAGTGGCGACGATGACCGGCCTGATCCAGCTGGCGGCCGACGGCGGCGCCGATCAGCTGCCGTTCGTGCTGCCGCTGTCGGGGAGGCGCCGGTACCGCTTTGCCGCGACACCGCTGGCGCCGGTGCGCGAGCTGGCGCGGTCAGCCGGATGCCGGGTTACCGACGTGCTCCTCGCCGCGCTCGGCCAGGCCCTGGCCGAGGTCCTTGCCGCGCGCGGCGCGGCTACCGAGGACCGGTGGCTGCGGGCGGCTGTCCCGCTGACGACCCGGCCGCCGGCGCCCGCGGGTACCGGCCGGCGGGCTGAGGCCGGAAACCGGACGACGGCGCTGCGCCTGGACGTGCCGCTGGGCCAGATGCCGCCTCTGGAGCGGCTCCGCCGCGTCAGCGCCGGCGCGCGGGCCCGGCACCGCTCGGGCCGCGGCATGGCCGCCGCGCTGGTGATGCGCCTGATGGGGATTCTGCCCCCCGCTGCGCACCGTCTGGCAGCGCGCGGCGTCTACACCGGGCGGCACCTGACCGCCATCGTCTCGAATATGCCAGGCCCGGTGGTCGGATTGTCCATGGCCGGGGCGCCGGTCCGGGACACCTACCCGATCCTGCCGCTGGCGGACCGCGTTCCGCTGGGCGTGGGAACACTCGGCTGGGCCGGCTGGTTCTGCCTGGCAGTGATCACGGATCCCGCGGCGCTGCCGGAGGCCGATGTGCTGGCGGCGCGAATCATCGAGGTGGTGGAACAGATGCAGCAGGAAACCCGGCCGGAGGCACCGCGCCCGCTGGGTGACGGGCCTGCCAGCGGGGAGGGACGCGATGGCAGCAGCGCGGCGCATGATGGGACGGGCTGCGTGCGCGCGGGGGGAGGCTGACACGGCCGCCAATCTCGAGATACCGCCCACTCTCGTTCTGACCGGGCATTTCCCGCCGGAGCCGGGCGGCGTGCAGACCTTCACCTGGGAGCTGCTGCGGCGCCTGCCTGCCAGCCGGCTTCTGGTCATCGCGCCCGCCTGGCCCGGCGCGGGCCGCTTCGACCGTGGCCTGGACTTCCCGGTCATCCGCCGTCACGGCTACATGCTGTTCCGCGGCCTATGCGGCCCCGCGCGAACGCACGGTGCGCGAGCGGGCTGGATTCCCGCGATGGCCCCGTTCGGGCTCTACGCGCCGGCTCTGCGCGCCGCCGGGGTAAGGAACGTGGTTGCCTCATCGCACGGCCAGGAGCTGGGATGGACCCGCGCCCTGCCCACCCGGGTGGCGCTGCGCGCGGCCATGCGCGCCGTGGACTCGCTCACCTACCTCAGCGCGGTGACCCGTGCCGAGCTGGCCGCCGCCGGGATGCCGGAACGGCAGCTTGTCCGCCTGGCCGGCGGCGTCGACGTCGACCGGTTCCGGCCCGGCATAGACGCAACCCAAACGCGGGCACGGTACGGGGCTCGGTGCCGGGCCTGTGGTGGTGAGCGTGGCCAGGCTGGTGCGACGCAAAGGACACGACGTGCTGCTGCAAGCCTGGGCGGAGGTCATCAGGCAGCGGCCTGACGCCCGGCTGCTCATCGTCGGCGACGGGCCGATGCGCCATCCGCTGGCCGCGCAGGCCGCCCGTGACTTCCCGGAATCGGTGGTCTTCACCGGGAACGTGCCGCAGGCCGACCTGCCCGCCTGCTATGCGGCCGGCGACGTGTTCGTGCTGCCGTGCCGCGATGACCGGCGCGGGCTGCAGGCCGAAGGACTCGGGCTATCGACCCTGGAGGCATCGGGTGCTGGCCTGCCGGTGATAGTTGGCCGGTCTGGCGGGAGCCCGGAATCGGTACGGGACGGCCAGACCGGGCTGGTCATCGACGCCCGGCAGCCGCAGCCTGTCACCGCTGCGCTCCTCGGACTCCTCAACGCGCCGGCCAGGGCCCGGGCAATGGGAACAGCCGGCCGGGCGTGGGTCAGCCAGCGCTGGAGCTGGGACCGCGCCGCCGGCCGGCTTGCGGCACTGCTGCGCGGCGACCCGGTTCAGGAGGACGACTCTCAGCAACAGGAACTCCTCGCAAGATGAGCGCGCCACAGTGGCTCGGCCGGCACCCGGTGCGGTGGGTGCTGCTCGCCGCAACCCTGATAGTTGCCGGCGTCTTCCTGACCCCCAGGGCCAGCCAGGCGCTGTCGGCCCTGCATCACCTGCATGACGCGAACCCGGCGTGGCTGGCGGCCGCCGCCGCGGCCGAGGCATTGTCCCTGCTCGCCTTCAGCCTGGTCACCTGGTCGCTGATCATCCCGGCCTGCCGCCCGTTGTTCCGCCGTATCGTGCGCCTGGACTTGGTCAGCATCGCCCTCAGCCATGCCGTTCCGGCAGGCTCGGCCGCGGGAACAGCGCTCGGCTACGAGCTGCTCGAGGAAGAGGGCATCGACCCCGTGCAGTCAGCCGTCGTCAAAATCACCCAGTCGCTTCTTTCGGCAGTGCTGCTGCAATGCCTGCTCGGGCTGTCTCTCGCACTGAGCATCATCATCAACGGGCCGTCTGCCTCCGGTATTGCCCTCACCGCGGCCGGCAGCGCACTGGTGCTGCTCGTCGGCGTATTCTCGTGGATGCTCGCCTGCCGGCCGCGCGCCGTGCAGGCCGTTACTGTCCGGCTGCTGGGCGCAGTTCCCAGAACGCGGGCTGAGCGGGCAGGCGAGATAGTCCTCGACGCTTCCCGGCACTTCCGGGCGCTGCTCGCAGCGCCGGGTCGGCTCGTCCCGGCCTGCATCTGGTCGCTCGGGAACTGGGTGTTCGACCTCGCGGCGCTCTGGGCGGCACTGCGGGCGTTCGGCGTGCCGCCCAGCCCTGTTTTGCTCGCTACCGGCTTCTGCGTGGCGCAAGTGGTCGCGTCGCTGCCGGTCAGCCCGGCTGGGCTCGGCGTCGTGGAAGGATCGCTGGTGTCGGTCCTGATCGGATTCGGCACATCAGAGCCGATCGCGGTCCTGGGCGTGCTGGCGTGGCGCTTGTTCAACTACTGGCTGCCCCTGCCCGTCGGCGCCGCGGCATACGCGGCAATACTCGCCGACCGGCACGCGGCCCGGCTCATCAGCCCCACGCACCGGATGCCGCGCCTGCACCCTCCGGCCCGGTTCCAGGCCGCCGCGGGCGCACCGAGGGCCTTACCGCCTGGCATGGCGACTGCGGCGCACTGCGACACGGATGATCAATACGGCCACCGCTACCGCCAATGCGACCAGCAGGTACAGCGAGTAGCGGCTGACAGTGTCATAGCTGGCGGTGATGTGATCACCAGCATCCGGATGGTCCCGGCGACGATCCCGTTCGCCTGGCGCAGCCCTTCGATGAAACGGGCGCCCGTGACCACGGCGCCGCCATACCGGTCGAAGAAACCCTCGGCCTTTGCCAGCCGCTCGCTGGTGAGCCCCGCATACTTACCGAACCGCAGCACCAGCGCGCGGCCGCCGAAAAAGCCGATCGCATAGCCGATGTTGTCACCGGCCACCGCGGCCACGATCGCGACCAGGCCGACGGCGACGATGTTGAGCCTGCCCGCACCGGCATAGACGGCAGCGGCGATCAGGATGGTCTCCCCCGGCACCGGGACACCGAAGTCCTCCAGCGTGATGAACCCGCCGACGGCCAGGTAACCGTAGTGGTCGAGGACCGGCGCCAGGTGCGCCAGGAGTCCCGGCAGCGGCTGCGCGGACATCGGCCCAGCCTGGCACAGCCACGCATGCCCACGAAGTTACGCGCCATCCGCCATGATCGAGCGCGCTGCAGACGAGCACGCACACAGAGATTAGTACGGACCATCTCCGAGCTGGTGCCCCCCGCTATCGCGAAGCCCATTATCGTATCGGCGCTGCGTCCGGCCAGTCATTCCGTGGGCCGCTCATTGGGATCTGCCACAGACGGTGACGCTGTCGTGCCGCGTGTGGCGACCCAGTCACCGAACGTGGCTGCCCGGCCCGGGGGAGGTCGGCGTCGTGAGCACCGGAGGCTTCGTTCTGTGCGGGTCGGCCCACGACGGTCCCTGGCTGGCGGCCCGCGCATATCGATCTCCCTGCCGCGCCGCCCGGCACGTTGCCGGCGCTCGCCGCTGATCAGGGCTACGATTCACGCCGCTCTCCGCCTTCGCCCGGCTCTGCATGCGCGGATGACGGCGTTCCATCTACGGACGGGTACATCTGTGCGCCAAATGACGTGCGCCCGT
>WNFY01001875.1_pt1 | contig 20354 bp, 18 predicted proteins | sample 5400091 | NCBI WGS metagenome assembly WNFY01 (sample SAMN13153364, study PRJNA577476) | soil metagenome | isolation source: 60 cm soil or saprolite under grassland replicate 1 | place: USA:California | collected 2016-06-15
TGGCGCCGAAACTGGAAAAGCTGAAGACCATCGTCTTCAAGTCATCCTGAACAAAAGCGAGCTCGGGCGAAGGGAAGATCGTGCCTGTTGCCCTCGTTGTCGGCGTCGGGTCGGTCCGAACCGAAGCCGCTTGAAAATCCGCATTGCCCCGGTCAAGCTGATAAGCAAAAAGGGTCATGTCGCCACATCCAACCGAATCGGAACGTTTACTGTCACAGATCATTGCTGAATGGGCTTGCTCGCTGAAGTACAAGCTTGTTTCGCCCGCGGCGATTCAAGCAGCGAAATTATTCTGGTTCGACTCGATCGGCTGCGCACTGGGCGGCAGTCAGCAGGACGACGCCAGGATTTTGCTCAAGCACTACCGCGCCATGAGTGGCGGCAACGGCGGCGCCGCTGCGTTTGCTGGCCCGGTCTTTGTCACTACCGGCCACGGGGACGTTCTAATCCGCCCGGCGCCTCCAGAATCAGATGTCCTGAATCTCCCATTGCGGTGAAACTGTAGGTCTGGCCGCTTCGCACATCCAGAATCATTCCCAACGGGCTCGGCCAACCCAGACCCGGGAGTCGGCGTACGATTAAACGAGCAGCACCCTCAACAGGTTGCGCAACGGCAGACCCTGCGACGCCGGCGCGACGTGACTGCGCGTCGGAGCTCATCGCCTGACTAACGGGATATGTAATAAGAAACAAAAGGCACGTGATCAGAATGAGCGCGTTGCGGCCACTGTAGCTGTATGTCTTCATAATAGTCTTGTTACTGCGGTCATAAATTTTCGTTCCTGCCTAAAGATTAACGATAGCACTTCTATTAAACTATTGCGCGTTCGTAAGATTGTTCCGTGGCACTTAAGAAAGAATTGCGAGTCCCTCTTTGGAGAGAATTCATTAAACGCTGAACACTGAATGGAGCGAGTGGGAAAAGCGACATAGAAGGCAAAGCTGCGATTAATTGGGCTGCGAACTGCCGTAAAAAAGTTGGCATGTTGCAGCGTATTTCTTGCGTCACCTAGGGAAAGCGGCTTGAAAATCTGCATGGCCCGATCAAGGTCATAACCCAAGAGCACGGAGATCGTCATGTCACAGCATCCAACCGATTCGAAACGCCTCCTGTCGCATACCATCGCGGAATGGGCTTGCGCGCTCAAGTATGAGCATCTTTCCCCGGAAGCGATTCAAGCAGCGAAATTATTCTGGTTTGACTCCATCGGCTGCGCGCTGGGAGGCAGTCAGCAGGATGACGCCAAGATCTTGCTAAGGCATTATCGCGCGATGTCCGCCACGGCGGACTCGTCCGGTGGCGAGGGCGGAGGAAAAGGCAAAGCCACCGCGTTCGTCTCCGGATTCAAGACCAATCCGGTCGATGCGTCGTTTCTAAACGGCCACATGATCCGGGCGATGGATTACAACGACATTTATTGGAAAGCGGATCCGTGTCACCCGAGCGATCTCATCGCCGCGCCGCTCGCACTCTGTGAAAGCGAAAATCTGAGCGGGAAGGATCTGATTCTCGCCACCATCATTGCCTACGAAATTGAAATGCGTCTGTGCGAAATTGGCCGGCCCGGCGTGCGCGAATACGGTTGGCATCACGCCACCTTGAGCGCGTTCGCAGCACCGGTTGCGGCGGGTCGAGTGCTGAATCTCACGCCGGCGCAAATGGTTTCCGCCATCGGCATCAGCGCATCGCGCACATTTTGTCCGGGCGCGGTGACGGCAGGCAAGTTGACCAATATGAAGAACATGGTTGATCCGTGGGCGGGGCGCATGGGCGCCGAGAGCGCGCTTCTTGCTCGCGGCGGATTTTCCGGTCCCGAGCACATCATCGACGGCAAGGAAGGGCTCTTTGCCGTGTTCCACCATGTGCAATACAAGGGAGAACCAGCGACATTCGACGGCGAAGCTCTGATCAAGGATCTTCCCAACTCAACCAATTCTCACTATCGAATTCTGGATTGCGGGATGAAAAGTTTTCCGATTGAGGCGCTCAGTCACGCGCCACTCACCGCCATGATGAAGACGGTCAAGGAACACAACATCAAGGCCGACGACGTGAAGGAAATCAAAGTGGAAGTGATCGCGCGCGCCGCTGACATTCTGGGCGATCCGCACAAGTATCGGCCGGACTCCAAAGAAACCGCGGATCATTCCCTGCCTTATTGCATGGCCGCAGGATTAGTCGACGGCATGGTAACACCGCTGCAATTCCGCGAAGAACGCGTGCTCGATAAGGCGCTCATTCCAATCATGGACAAAGTAAAAGTGGTGGCTAACGAAGAGTTCGAAGCGCTTTTTCCCAAATTCCAGCCAAGTCGCGTCACCATCATCACTAACAGCGGTGAGTCACACTCTACGCGCGTCGATGTTCCGAAAGGTGATCCGCGTGATCCCATGACCGAAGACGAAATCGCGGTCAAGTTTACTGCGCTTGGCGGCGATGTGATCGGCAAGGATCAATGCAAAAAGTTGCAGAGCTTCATCATGAGCATTGAAACCGCCAAGAACCTTGGGGGACTCTTTGAGCTGACCACGGCGCATTAAGCCGCCCACCTGTAGGGGAAGCTGTCAGCTTCCCAATCCGGAATAGGCGGGACGCTAACAGCGTCCCCTATAGATCTGAATGCGCGTCATCGGTGATAAATTTCACGCGTTCGCGCTACCCGCGTCGTCGCTACCGAACTGGATTCCCTGCGCCAGCGGCAGCTCGGTCGAAAAATTAATCGTGTTCGTTTGTCGGCGCATATAGCTCTTCCACGAATCGCTCCCGCTTTCGCGCCCACCGCCGGTATCCTTCTCGCCGCCGAAGGCTCCGCCAATCTCTGCGCCGCTCGTGCCGGTGTTAACATTAGCGATACCGCAATCGCTTCCCGCCGCGCTGATAAATTTCTCGGCTTCACGCATGTCGTTTGTAAAAACCGCTGACGTCAAACCCTGTGGCACATTGTTCTGAATCGTGATCGCTTCCTCGAAATCACGATAGGTCATCAGATAAAGCAGCGGCCCGAAGGTTTCATGACACACAATCTCGAAGTCCGGTTTCGCGTTCGCCAGACACGGCGTCATGTAACAGCCGCTTGAATATTGCGGACCTTCCAGTCGCTCGCCGCCATAAAGAACTTCCCCGCCCTCGTCCTTCAATCGCTGGATCGAATGCTGCACCATGTCGACCGCGTTCTTGTCGATCAAAGGGCCCATCAGCGTTTTCCTGTCCAGCGGATTTCCAATCGGCACCGTCTTGTAAGCAGCCAAAAGTTTCTTGCGCACCTTATCGGCAATCGATTCGTGCATAATTACGCGCCGCGTGGAAGTGCAACGCTGTCCGGCGGTGCCGACCGCGCCGAAAAAGATCGATTGCGTCGCCATATCGAGATCCGCGCTGGGTGCGACGATCAGCGCGTTGTTCCCGCCAAGTTCCATGATCGTCCTGCCAAGGCGGCCGTGAACCGCCTTCGCAACGCTCAAACCCATTCCCACCGAACCGGTCGCGGATACGAGCGGGATGCGGCGATCGTCGGCCAGTTTTTGACCGACCGTTTTGCGATCACCAATCAGCAAGGTAAAAATCGCCGGGTCGGCGCCGGTCTCGCGACAAACGCGTTCCGCAATCTTCGTCACCGCGATCGCGGTCAGCGGAGTTTTTTCCGACGGCTTCCAGACGCTCGCATCGCCGCAAACCGCCGCGAGCGCCGCGTTCCATGACCAAACTGCGACCGGAAAATTAAACGCACTGATCACCGCGATGACACCGAGCGGATGCCATTGTTCCATCAAGCGATGATTCGGCCGTTCCGATTGAATCGTCAGGCCATAGAGCATGCGCGATTGACCAACGGCGAGATCGCAAATGTCGATCATCTCCTGCACTTCGCCTTCGCCTTCGCCGATGATTTTCCCGGTTTCGAGAGTGACGAGCTCGCCGAGCTCGTGCTTCAAATCGCGCAATGCGTTGCCCAGACGGCGCACAGTTTCGCCGCGTACCGGTCCCGGCGTAAGGCGCCATTTCAAAAATGCCTCGTGCGCGCGAGTGATCGCCGCTTTGTAATCTTCATCGGAAGCGGTGCGAACGCTGGCCAGTTTTCGTCCATCGATCGGTGATAACTTGTCGATCTTAGCGCTCCCGCGACTGCGGGACCATTCGCCGCAAAAGGCGCCGGGGTTCTCCTCGGCGATGCCGAGCTTCTCGAGAACTGTTTGCATGATTACTTGCGACGTTGCCGGCAATATTTCCGCATCAGCTCGATCGCTTCATCGACAACTTCCGCGGTCATGTCGAGCGTCGGCCGAAAACGGATCGAATCTTCGCCGGAGCGCAGTGTCAGCACACCGAGATCGAACAAACCTTTCCACATATCTTCGCGCGCTTTGGCGTCGGGCAGATCGAAGGCCAGAAACATTCCGCGACCGCGGACGGCTTGGACAAAATCGAACTCGTTTTGCAATTGGCGCAGTTGATCGAGAAAATAGGCGCCGACTTTGCCGGCGTTCTCGATCAGATGTTCCTGAGCGACGATGCGCATGAAATGCGTCGAGCGCACCATGTCGGTGAAATTGCCGCCCCAGGTCGAGTTCAAACGGCTCGGCAAACGAAACGCGTTGTCCTTCACTTCGTCGAGGCGCGGACCGGCCATCACGCCGCAAACCTGCGCTTTTTTTCCAAACGCCAGCAAGTCGGGAAACACATCGAAATGTTCGCAACACCAATTGCGGCCGGTCGCGCCCATCCCACATTGCACTTCGTCGAAAATGAGAAGGATTTCGTTCTCGTCGCAAATTTTCCGCAGCTTCTTCAACCATTCGCCGCGAAAATGATTGTCACCACCTTCGCCCTGGATCGGCTCAATGATGATGGCGCAGATGTCGATCTTGTTCTTGTCGATCTTGTCTCGGATTTCCTCTTCGCATTTTTTCTCGTGCGCGATCACATCGGCCTGGCGTTCCGATTCGGGCAACGAATAATCGATGTGCGGACAGGAAACCCGCGGCCAATCAAACTTGGCGAACAAATCAGTTTTGCGCGGATCAGTGTTGGTCAGACTCATGGTGTAACCGGTGCGACCGTGAAAGGCGTGACGAAAATGCAGAATTTGAGTACCGCGCTCGCCATGACCGGCGGCCATGTTCTTACGCACCTTCCAATCCATTGCGGCCTTCAAACAATTTTCGACCGCGAGCGCGCCTCCTTCAATAAAGAGGTAACGTTCGAGCGGGGGCAAACCGGCAACCCTGCTAAATGTTTCGACAAAACGTGCGTACCCTTGCGAGTAAACATCCGAGTTCGCGACCTTCACCTTGGCCGCGCACAGCAAATCGCGCTTCACATCGTCCCGGTCGAAATAAGGATGATTGAACCCGACCGGCATTGAACCGAAAAAACCGTAGAGATCGATCAGCCGACGGTCGTCGACCGCATTATATATGTAAGAGCCGCGGCTCTTCTCGAGGTCGATCACGACCTTGAAACCATCGAGCAAGATATGCTGCTCGATCGTTTCCAGAACGTTCGACGGCTTTAAGCTTTTTTGTTTTTCGCTCTTTGCAGTACGGCTTCGAGATGAAGCCGTCTCCGTGAGCACGGGCGGCATACTCATCCGCTGATCGTAGTCTGACCGTGCAACGCGGTCAACCGCCGCGGCTTAGATTAAACGATTCCGGCGCGAAGATCTTCGTGCTTGCCCGCGAGCAATTGTTGCGTCAGCTCGTACCCACGACGATCAACATTGTCGGTCGTACCGGCGAAATGATGATCGATGCGCAAACGGGCGGAGCGGCAGAAATAATTGGCGAGCGAGAGAATTTCTTCGCGCGACGCGCCGTTGTCGATCTTCGATTGCGCTAACGAACAGGTGGCGCTGATGGCGAACAGTTCCGTAGCTATCCCGACGAAGCGCGAAAGCAATAATTGTTCGCGATCCAGTTTCGGACCGAATCGCGCCATGGCATGAAACAGTCCACGGGCCAATTTTTTGCTGGTGCGCGCCGCGTAATTGACATGTGCGACAAGATCGGAATGCAAATTGTCGATCTTACGCGCTCTGCCGGGCAGCCATTGGCGCGGATACCAACCGGCATAAAATTTTCCGGAAGTGAAAACCGCTTTGGCGCGCTTTGACATTGGCAGCTGCGTGTTGAAAATTGCCCCGCCCACTTTCAGGTGCGGATCGAGCGCTTCGCGCGCGATGAAGAGTCGCATTATTTCGCTCGAGCCTTCGAAGATCAGGTTGATGCGGCAATCGCGCAGAAACCGCTCGACCGGAATCGGCTCTTCACCGCGACCGGCCAGGGATCGTGCTGTTTCATAACCGCGGCCGCCGCGCACCTGCATCGCTTCATCGGCGAGTCGCCAGGTCGTTTCGGTCGCCCACATTTTGCACATCGCCGTCTCGATGCGCAGATCGCCCGCTTTGCGATCGACCAGCGAAGACGTGAGAAACGTCATCGCTTCCATGGCGAAAACATTGCCGGCCATTTCGGCGATTTTGCCCGCGATGGCGTAATGCTGGCCAATCGGTACGCCCCATTGAATGCGTTCGCCCGCCCATTTGCGGCAAATCTGAAGCAGTCGCTTCGACAAACCGACGCAGGCGGCCGGGATGGTAAGGCGGCCCGTGTTCAAGGTGGTGAGCGCGACCTTCAAGCCCTGCCCTTCTTTCGCGATCATGTTCTCGCGCGGCACACGCACATTGGTAAATTTCACGACACCGTTATAAAGCGCGCGCAATCCCATGAAATGACAGCGATAGGTGATTTCGAGTCCCGGCGAATCAACATCGACGATGAACGCGGTGATTTGTTTGCGCTCCTTGCCGTTGACGATCTTCGGCGCAGTTTTCGCCATGACCACGAGCACGCCGGCCTTGATCAAGTTCGTACACCAAAGTTTCTCGCCATTTAGGATAAACGCGGATCCACCCTCGGTGGGGTCAGCGCGCAAACTCATGTTCGCGGGATCGGACCCGGCGTTCCATTCCGTCAACGCGAAAGCGGAGATTTCTTTGCGCGCCACCCGCGGCAGATATTTCTTTTTCTGCTCTTCCGTTCCGAAAAGGAGCAGCGGCTGCGGAACGCCGATCGATTGGTGTGCCGAGACGAGTGCAGTCAGGTTCGCGTCCCAGCTTCCGAGCAGCATCGCGGCGCGGCCGTAGTTGACCTGCGACAAACCAAGACCGCCGTATTGCGTCGGGATTTTGACGCCGAACGCGCCCATCGCAAAAAGATCGTCGATATTGTTTTGCGGAATCTCACCGGTGCGGTCGATCTCGTCTGGATCGACATGCTCGCGCAGATAAGCTCCGAGCTTTTGCAAAAATGGACTGCCGGCGGCGCGGTCCTCCGCGCTTTGTTCCGGAAAGGGATGAATGCGCTCGAAGTCGTAACGGCCAACAAAAAGATTGCTCGCGAAACTGCCGCGATCATCCAGCGGATCGCGCGATGCCTCGGTCAGCTCGAGCGCTTCGCGCTGGCCCTTCGACATTTTCGAAGTGTCGATGACGGACGCCGCGGGCTTCCCCGGCCTGGCGCTGGTTTCTTCAGCGACTTGTTTTTCAGGCGCTTCGAGCGGCGTCTTCATAAAACGTGGTTCCGTCACGCGTGTGCTTTTTCAAAAGTGCGCATGGCGTAAACTTCTCATCGCTCTGCGCGAGCCGTTCCATTTCATCGGCAACTTTCTTTAGACCGAAATGGTCAGCAAACCGAAGCGGCCCGCCCCGAAACGGCGCGAAGCCGGTTCCCAAAATCATTCCGTAATCGGCGTCCTCCGGCGACCCGACCACTATTTCTTCCAGACAACGCGCCGCTTCGTTCACCATGAGAAAGATGAGGCGCTGCGCAAGATCGACATCTTCATTTCGCGCGGTTGAGCGCCGCCACTGTTCGAGTGACTCATTAGGCGTTTGCGATTTGCCTTCGTATTTATAAAAGCCGGCCCCGCTTTTTCGTCCGAGCAGGTTCGCTTCGCGCATTTTGCGCAGGATTTCAGGAGCGTGATCGCGTTTGCCGTATGCTTTTTCGAGCGTGCTCGCAATGTCGATCGTGATATCGAAGCCGATCTCATCGATCAATCGCAGCGGTCCCATCGGCATTCCCCATTTTACGAGCGCATCGTCGATCTTGTCCGCATCGACGCCGTTTTCGAAAAGGGTGGCCGCGTCAACCAGATACGGAAACAAAACACGGTTGACGAGAAATCCAGGACTATCGCGCACGATCACGGGAAGCTTTCCTATTTGCCTGACGAATGCGAGCGAGTGCTCTTTCGTTTCTTTCGAGGTTTCTTTGCCGACAACAACTTCAACCAGCTTCATCCGGCTGACTGGGTTGAAAAAGTGAAGCCCGATCACGCGATCCGGTGAAATGGTACAAGCGGCCAATTCGCTGATCGGCAACGCCGAAGTATTCGTAGCGACAATAGTTTTTGGACCAACCTTCATGGAAAGATCGCGGAAGATTTCCTTTTTGATGTCGATCTTTTCCGAGGCAGCTTCGATCACTACCTGGACATCGCGCAATTCCATCGGCGCAGTCGAGGCAACGATACGGGCGCGGCCCTGTTTCGCCTTTTCCTCGCTCATCAAGCCGCGCTTCACTGCGCCAGCGTAAGTTTTCTCGATATTAGCGAGCCCGAGCTCGATTTGCTCGCGGTTCACGTCGCGCAGAATGACGGTGACGCCGCGCGAGCTCAGCCATTGGGCAATGCCGGAACCCATCACGCCGGCGCCGATCACGGCGGCGTGAACAACTTTTTCGACCGGCGCTTTCGCTGTTCCTTTCTTGTATTTTTCCACCAGGAAAAAATTGCGGATCAAATTGCGCGTCGATTCCGTTTCGCCAAGACCGACAATCGCATTCAACTCGAGCACAAGCGATTCATCGACTGAAGTCGGAAGACCTTTTTTGACAACTTCGAGGGCGCGCGCCGGCGCGGCATTGCCGCTCTCCTGCGGCACCAGAAGTTCCTTGTCGATCCTTGCGGTGGACGACGGCTTGCGTTTTCCCTCGCGCAATTTTTTCCTGGCAAGATCGACAAGTTGATCGCGCGGCACGATTTCATCGACCAAGCCAAGCTTCAATGCTTCCGGCGCGGAATAAAGCTTGCCTTTCAAAATCACTTCGGCCGCGCGTTCCGGACCGATCAAACGCGGCAGACGCGTGCAACCACCCCACGCCGGGACGAGACCGAGCGTCGTCTCCGGCAAACCAATTCGCGTCGCCGGATCATCCGACGCGATCCGATAATCGCACGCGAGCGTGATTTCATAGCCGCCGCCGGCGCATGCGCCGTGAATCGCGGCCGCGGTCGGAATCTTCAAGGCGGCAATGCGGTTGAAAATACGCTGCCCTCTGGCGATGAAATCGCGCAGTTCACCGGTCTGCGCATGCTGCAAAAGCGCCTTCAGGTCCGCACCGGCGATGAAGATCGATTTCTTTGCGGAAGAAATAATTAGACCACGCAACGACGCACCGCTCTCGATAAGATCGACATGTTCGTTCAGCTCATTCAGTGTGGCCGCGTCAAAGATGTTTGCGCCCGATTCCGGTCGATCGAACGTGAGCACGCAGACGCGATCGTCGCCGATTTCGCGTCGAATCATTGAGCCGGTTAAGGTCACAGGCATTGGAGTTACCTTCACTGCTTTTCGCGCAAATTCCAAGCGAAGAGGTGTAGCCGCCTCGCTCTGTCGGGGCGTTGGGATTTCCGACACGGCGACGGAGCGCCGTGGCTACATCATCCCGATTGCGCTTCGTAATGGCCGGTGTTAAAACTCGGCGGATTCCGCGGGAGGCATCAACTTCGACAAGGTTATGGTCGGCAAACTTTTAGCACCCGAGATCAAGAGCTTGATCGACGCGCGCAATTTCGGCGCATTACGCGAATTGTTTTCCGATTGGCCGCCGGCCGACGTCGCGGACGTGATTCTCGATCTTCCGGAAGACGAACAGGTCATTATTTTCCGTGTGCTGCCGGCCGCGCTGGCGGCGGATGTTTTTGAATACATCGGCATCGAGGAGCAGCAAAATTTGTTGCGGGCAATGGCGCACGAACAGGTCGTCGCGATTTTGAACGAAATGTCGCCGGACGATCGCACGGCATTGCTCGAAGAAATGCCGAGCGCGGCGGCGCGCCAGCTCATCCGGCTGCTCACGCCGGAGGAACGCCGCGTGGCGCAAACGCTTCTCGGTTATCCGGAAGGCAGCGTGGGGCGCTTGATGACGCCTGACTTCATCCCCGTGCAAGAAGATTGGACAGTGAAGGAAGTTCTCGATCATGTGCGTGAATTCGGACAGGACAGTGAAACGCTCAACGTGATTTACGTTGTCGATGAACGGGGCAAGCTCATCGACGATCTGCGCATTCGTGAGTTTTTGCTCAAGCCGCTCACGGCGAAGGTGAGCGAAATCCGAGATCAGACGTTTGTCGCGCTCAAGGTGAACGATTCGCAGGAAGAAGCGCTCAACGCCTTCCGAAAATATGATCGCGCTGCGCTGCCGGTGGTCGATTCAAACGGCGTGCTCGTCGGCATCGTGACGAGTGATGACATGCTCGACGTCGCCGAAGAGGAAGCAACCGAAGACATCCAGAAATTCGGCGGCATGGAAGCGTTGGACGAACCTTACATGCGTATCTCGCTTTGGCAGATGGTGCGGAAACGCGCGGGCTGGCTCATCATTTTATTCCTCGGCGAAATGCTGACGGCCACGGCGATGGCGAATTATCAGCAGGAACTTGCCAAGGCACTCGTGCTCGCGCTCTTTTTGCCGTTGATCATTTCCAGCGGCGGCAATTCCGGTTCGCAAGCATCCACCTTGATGATTCGGGCGATGGCGTTGGGTGAAGTGACCTTGCGCGATTGGTGGCACGTTATGCGGCGCGAAATCCAGGCCGGACTCGCGTTAGGCGTGATCCTCGGTGTTATCGGCATCATCCGCGTCGGTTTTTGGGCGATGGTGGACGACCTCTATTTTCATCGACAACCGTACGGAGAACATTGGCCGCTGGTGGCGCTCACTGTCGGGATTGCGCTGGTCGGCGTCGTTTTGTGGGGCACGTTGTCCGGTTCGATGTTGCCATTTCTTTTGCGACGCGTCGGCGCCGACCCTGCGACTTCGTCCGCCCCGTTCGTGGCCACCCTGGTGGATGTTACCGGGCTTATCATTTATTTCAGCATTGCCTTGTTGATTATGCGGGGAGCAATACTCTAAAAACACTCACGCTTATGTTGTCGATACAAAAAATTCTCGGTCACGACCAGAAGTTCTTCGATCTGCTGGAGGCGAGCGCGCAGGAGGCAGACGGAAGCGTGCACCATCTGATTGATTTGCTGGAACGGCTGGAGCAAAAGGCCACACCGGCAAGTCTGGAAGCATTTGTCCGCAGCCGGCGCAAAGACAAACAGATTACGCAGGAGCTGACCGAGCAGCTTTGCAAGACTTTCATCACGCCGCTCGAACGCGAAGACATCCAGGCGCTTTCGGCCGCGCTCTATAAAATACCAAAGACGGTGGAGAAAATCGGCGAGCGGGTTTTGATTTGCCCGCAAGATCTGCACGGCCGCGATTTTCGCAAGCAAGTGGAACATCTCGATCAAGCGGCCGAGACCGTTCTGGCCATGGTAAAACAACTGCGTAAAGGCACCGATGCAGCGACGGCGCGCGAGATGAACGCGAAATTACAAGCGATTGAAGGCGAAGCCGACCAGCTCGAACTCGATTTGCTGCGCGATCTTTACCAGGGCGATTACAAGACAAAACAAGTCATCTTCTTGCGCGATCTATTCGAACTGATCGAAAAAGTAATCGATCGTTGCCGGGACGCGGGAAACATCATCCTGCAAGTCGTGCTCAAACATTCCTGAACCGACGATTGCGCGGCGTTATGCTCGCTTTCAAGATCGACATCTGCACAGAGATGATCTTGAGATAAAAAACTCCCACCATTGCCATGCTGTTCTTGCTGGTCGTCATCCTGGTCGTTTTGATTTTCGATTACATCAACGGTTTCCACGACGCTGCCAATGCCATTGCGACCGTTGTTTCGACGCGGGTTTTGACACCGCGCATTGCGGTCCTGTTCGCCGCTGTCTTCAACTTGGTTGGCGCGCTCTCGGGTGAGGCGGTGGCAAAGACCGTCGGCGCAGGGCTAATCGATACAGCGTATGTGACATCGCTGACTATCCTGGCCGCGATGCTCGGGGGAATTTTTTGGAACCTTTTCACATGGTGGTTTGGATTGCCGACGAGTTCGAGTCACGCCCTTATCGGCGGACTGTGTGGTGCTGGGTTGGCGTCAGCGGCCGGAAATTGGAGCGTGATCAAATGGTCGTTGACTAAAGTTGATCCGCACACAGGAGCAGCAGCTTGGGACGGGCTTCTGCCAAAAGTTGTTCTGCCCATGATCGGTTCGCCCATCGCGGGCCTGATAGGCGGCTACGTGATCATGATCCTGCTGTTCCTGATTGTTCGGAAGTGGACGCCGTGGGCGGTTAATCAAACTTTCGGCAAACTGCAGCTGCTCAGTGCGAGCTACATGGCATGGGGACACGGTTTCGCCGACGCGCAGAAAACGATGGGTGTGATCGCGCTCGCGACTTTTGCGGCGACCAAAGCGGGAAAGCTGGAACATTTGCCGCCGCTGTTTGGGTTTTTATACACACCGAAATTTGAAGTTCACCTGTGGATAAAAGTTGCGTGTGCCGTGGTAATGGGCGCAGGCACGTGGGCCGGAGGCTGGCGCATCATTCGGACGCTCGGCCACAAGCTGATCACAATGCGGCCCGTCCACGGTTTCGCCGCCGAAGCCACCGGCGCGACCATCTTACTCGTCGCCGGCAAATTGGGATTGCCTGTCTCCACCACCCACGCCATCACCACTTCGATTATGGGCGTGGGCGTGGCCAAGCAACCCGCCGCGTTCAATAAAGTCGTCGCCGAACGAATTGTCTGGGCGTGGATCTTTACGATCCCTGGCTCCGGCGGTTTAGCTTACCTGCTGTTCCGCGGCCTAAAACTTTTTATCCCTTAGTAATGACGCACGGTCGTCGCCTTCGTTACCGCCTAACGAGAAGGAGCTCAGCGACCCGCCGCACGCGGGCGGGAGCGAGGTTTCACAGCATCGACAATGTGTTTCATAAATTCAAGCTGATCATCGCGCCGGCTCGCGAATGTTTCGGAGTTCGCTGCATCGTCTGGTCAGATACATTGCTTAAACACGAGCACATAGGACACATCGGCATTCCCTTCTGGATAACGCTCAATATAGCTGTGGGTTTCACGGTGGCTCCGCTTCACGAAATCGGAGCATGTCTCGTCCGAGCGCCGATCACTGTGCCAATTATCATACCTGCGCGTAAATGCCCCTTCGCGCAGGACGAGAACAACTCCGCCGAGAATCGCCCAAGCCGTGCCTTCCAAAGCGGAGACAACTTCTAGAGCTTTCGTTCTCGGCCACGCAAATTCGCGAACGCCTAAATGAACAAGGGAGGTAGCGCACGTCTTCAGCTCCTGGGGAATCGGCAGATCGGCTGGTAGCGCGTCCTCTGGCATCTAGCAAGGTTAGATCGAATTATTCGGTCTACCTGCGATATAGACCTCAAAATAGTGCTGTCGATTACTTTTTAATCGCGACCCACTCATTGCGCGCGCGCGAATCAGCCACCGCTTGGACGACGCGCATGTAACGCACCCCATCCTCGAAATCGGGATGTGGCCGAATCCGGCCCTTTGATTTCACAGCGGCGAGAAAATCTTCCTCCACCCGCCATTCGCTTTCCAAATCCGGTGGTAGATCGACAGCGTGCAATTCCTCCCCGCCATACTTTCCGGCTCGGACGACGTCGGTCCCAAAATCGTAGGTAAGCGTTCCGTGGTCGCCGTAAATCTCAACCCGGTCGGATGGAGCGCAGGCATTGACGCCGCTGAATTCCAACACGCCCTCGGCGCCGTTCCCAAAAGTGCACAGCACATTGAGCAAATCGGGAACGATCACTGCGTAACCGCGCCGTTCCGAGCGTAAAATCTTGCCGCACGCAAAAACGCCCGTGATATCGCCCAGCCATCGCTGCAGCACCTCCACATAAATACCGAGCGTGAGCACGTTGAGCCCGCTGATCTCGATCTTTTGCCGCCAATGCGCCGGAGCTTCGGGGTTGAGATAAGCGCTCATGAAACTTTGCAGCCGCACGTGATGCGGCCGGCCGATGTAATTTTCCGCGAGCATTTTTTTTGCAAGCAGATCGGCCCGCATCCCATAGGGCGGCGGACAAAGCATCGTCACTAATTCCGGGTAACGCTTCGAGGCCGCGAGCATTTCCTCGGCTTCCGCCAGGTCCATCGACATGCGCGCCTGACAGAAAACATGTTTGCCAGCCTCTAGCGCGGAGATGGTCACGGCCGAATGCATGTAGGGCGGCGTGCCGATCCAGATAATATCGAGATCGTGCAGGGCCAGCAGATCTGCCCAGTTTTGCATGGGCGTAGCCTGCGGCACATTTTCGCTGCAAAATTTCTCCGCGCTCTCGTAGGTCGAACTGGAAACAGCGACAATCTCCACTTCCGCGTGCCGCTGCAGGGCGGGTAAATGCCGCGTGCGAACAATATTTCCGGCACCGACAATTCCAATCCGCAGCTTGTGATTATTCTTTTGCGCCATGCCTCAAATACGATTGTCGATCTTGCGAAGTCGAGCCTCGTTTTCCGCGAAATAGGTTTGACCACCGGGCGTGATCGCCGTTCAAGATTCGCTTGACCCGGGCAGCAGCACGTGGAAGTTGGTGCGGTTTGTTGCGCTTATGTCAAAAATTTGTCGTATCACAGGTTCAAGGGCGACGCGCGGCAGCGTCATCCATCGGCGCGGTATGGCCAAGAAAAAAGGCGGCGTTGGCCGCCACGTAACGAAAAATGTGCCGCGTGTCTTCGGACCGAATTTGCACTCACACCGCATCTGGGTGCCGGAGCTAAAGAAGTTTGTGCGCCTCCGCGTGACGGCTCGCGGATTGAAGACGCTGAATAAAAACGGCGCCTACCGAGCTTTGACAAAAGCCGGTGTGATTTAGCACGCGAGGCCGACTTCCGAGCCCGGAGTCTACGGGCCGCCGATTTCGGCTTCTTCAGTAGGGCGAGACTCCGTCGAGCTGACGAATTCTTCTTCATTCTTTGCGCTCGTAGTCGAACCATCGTTTGCGGCTGAGACAGCCGCCTCTACAGGTTGGTGCGGCTTTGCCTTTCCCCGCGGCAAATCGAGCGAGCCATCGTTGAATTCGATCACGTAACCTTCCCTGATCAGCCAGTGCATGTTGGACGCGAGCGCCAACTTCGCGCGTTCTGCTTCTTCATTTACAAGATCGACAAGCACCTTTTCGGCAAGCTCTTTCCGCGTGGTGCCGGGCGTCGCGGTCAGTGTTTCGAGAATCGCGTTCACCGATGGAGACACGCCGGCTTGATCGTGAACGAATGCCCGCGGACGAATGGAGGTGACGAACAATATCCCGTGGCGGTGCCGAAAAATGTGGAGCCCGCCTTCGCGAAACTGGCCTGCCAATTCCTGCATCACATTCGAAGGCGAGCGGGTCTGGCGCGTCCACGCATCCTCGATCGCCTGATGGAGTGCGCGATCGGGTAAATGCCGGCTGTGGGCGCCAGTGATGGTAGCTTTCGGAGCACTGCGCATCAATCCCGGCAAATAATTCTGCCGGAAATGCTGCTCGGCTTCCACGGCCGAATTGAAAGTCGAAGCAGTTTCTTCGCGAATGGTCGTATACGTGACGATCTTGCGCGTCTGTTCCTTCCATTGTTCAACCAAAGCGGGATCGGTCACGATCTCGATCTGTCGTTGATAATCGGCAAAACTCATCCGCCGGCTGAAGCGCTGTTCGTAAAGGCCGCGAAGCTGCGGTTGATAGTTGTGATGATTGGTCGGACCAAGAAGCGTTCCGCTCAAACGACAACGGGCGACATTCGAGAAATTTCCTTTGATCGGCTCCGCCAGCGTGGTCTCGATTTTGTAAAAATCTTCGTGCGCGAGTTGAAATGCCCTCCGCTCGAGAAATTCTAGATCAAAAGAAACTGCGCCATTCTCGCCGAGCTGGTAAAGAGGCGACTCAGACGCTGCGGTCAAACGGACTTCGTAGCGTTCCGGTTTTTCCAGGAAGGAGCGTGCTAGGGCGAAAAGCGAATAGGCAACTGCGTTTTCTTTGATTTGCGCGACGACATTTTCGAAGACCGCCGGACGCGGCAAAAATCGCACCGCGACTGGCGGCGCGATCATCCGCGAAACTTTATGTCGATCTTGACCATCTCGATCTTGCGCGGGTTTGCCGGGTCGGTCGCGAACTCGGCGCGATGGACTGCGACGTCCCGGCGGTTTTAGTTTTCGCTCTCGATCTTGCTTGGGGCGCTGGTAGGCGCGTGGTCGATCGCTTTCCGCCGCTCCCTGGACACGCGCGTAGGTCTGCATTTGCACAGGCTCCTTCACCCATGCGGGCAGTAATTTAAGATCGAGCAAATCAGCCGGCTCGACGGCGGAACGCGGCATCATTTCTATTTACTCCAAGCGCACTGGAAGTAAAACCGGCCGCGTTGTAGCTGCCGCCGTTTCCGGCGGCAGAAACTTAATTCCCGGGCGAAATTCTACCGCTGAGGACAGCGGCAGCTACAACATTAGACATTTGCCTGAAATTGATTGACAAGCTCTCTAATTCATTTACTTGCCATCCTGTGCCCGGACTGCTTTAAGCCTTTCCCTGCACGACACCAACCAACCACATTTTATGGCGGAAAAATCAATCGAAGAGAAGGTTAAGGACATCATTGTCGAACAACTCGGGGTTAACCCCGAGCAGGTCACGCCCACGGCGTCCTTTATCGAAGATTTGGGCGCGGACTCGCTCGACATCGTCGAGCTGGTGATGGCGTTTGAAGAGGAATTTTCCGTCGAAGTGCCGGATGAAGACGCGGAGAAGCTGCAAACGGTCGGCGATGTAATGAAATACATCGAAGAAAAATCGAACAAATAATAGACCTGACCGGCGTGCCATCACGGTAACGCTTCCTCTCGGCAAAAACACGGCTTCGGCCGTGTTTTTTTGCTTGGAGGTTGCGCGGAAGTGCTAGAGAGCCAGACTAGACAACGATGTCCTTCTCGCTCCTCGAAAGACCATTGTTCCAAATAGGAGGCAACTATGTCTCCTTTCTGGGCTTGATCGCATTCACGGGCCTGTTGACAGCCGGCCTCATTACCGCGCGCGCATTACAGAGCGGCATCGTCCGCCGTTTTTTCAGCCGCTTCAAGATCGACAATAACTTCATCGCGATCGTCACGACGATTCTCAGTCTTTCAGCACTGGTCTTTTTTACCGTCAGCGCGATCAATGCCGCCGGCGTTCCGCTGCCTTGGAACGCGCCTCTGCCTGGTGTCCCGCTCAGTCTCATCCAGATTTTTCTGCTCATCGCGCTGCTCATCGTCGTCTTCTGGATTTCCTCGAGAACGAAACGCTTTCTGCTCAACCGTTTCCTCGTGCACAGCGGGCTGGATCGCGCACTTCAGTACGCGATTTCCCAAATTGTCAGCAATGTCGTGCTCGTCGTTGGCATTCTTATTGTTCTGGAAAACACCGGTATCCATCTCGGCGCGCTCACCGTTTTTGCCGGGGCGGTCGGCGTCGGGGTCGGCTTTGGATTACAAAATATCGCGAGCAATTTTATTAGCGGTTTGGTCATTCTGGCGGAAAGACCGATCACGCTTGGCGATCGCGTCGAGGTCGCGGGCATCACCGGCCAGGTGCAGCAAATTCGCGCCCGCAGCACTGTTATTCGCACCAACGACAACATCACGATGATCGTGCCGAACACGAAGTTCATCGATTCGCCCGTGACAAACTGGACGTACGGCGATCCGCGCGTGCGGTTTCGTATTCCGGTGGGCGTAGCCTATGGCAGCGATATCGGCAAAGTGCGCGAGGCGCTGCTGGCGGCGGGCCGCGAAAATCCGCAGACCTTAAAGGACCCGGCTCCGAGCGTTTTTCTCAACAAATTCGGCGACAACTCGATCGACTTCGAGCTGGTGGTCTGGAGCAGCGAAATGAGTTATCGCCCAAGCCGCTATCGCAGCGACCTCAATTTTGCCATCGAGGAAAAATTCCGTCAAGCCGGGATCGAGATCGCCTTCCCGCAGCGCGACCTGCACATTCGCAGCGGCGTTCTGAAAGTAGAAACTGTCCCCGCCCAAGATCGACGTGCGGGAGGCGCCAGCTGAGCGCTACCCGGCAGATTTTTTTCGATGGAGGAACGCGGCCCGATTTCATTTCCGCAAGGCATCGCAAAAATTGTGACCGGCGCGGAATTGCTGAGTTGTGGCGCCTGGCCGCGCGCGTTTCGGGACAAGCACAAAGATCACCGCTTCTACGAGATCGTCGAACAAACGCTGGCGCAGGATTTCGAATATCGCTATTTGCTTCTGGAAGATGAATCAGGCGAAGTCCGCGCGATCCAACCGGTATTTTTTGTCCGGCAAAATCTGGTGGAGGGTGTGTCCGGCAAATTCCGATCGATTGTCGATCTTGTCCGAAAACAATTCCCGCGTTTTTTAACGATGCGCGTTTTGATGGTCGGATGCGCGGCCGGCGAAGGCCATCTCGGCGCATGTCGCCCGGAAGATGAGCGATGGACGGCGGAGGCACTGCTCGCCGTCCTAAAAACTTATGCGCGACAGAACAAAGCTTCCCTCATTGTTCTGAAAGACTTTCCGGCAAAGTATCGCCCTGCCCTCGGAATTTTTTCTTCAAATGGCTACGCGCGCGTGCCGAGTATGCCGATGACGCGTCTGGCGCTCGATTACCGCGATTTCGACGAATACCTAAGCACGCTCAGCCACGCGACTCGCAAAAGTTTGCGCCGCAAATTCCGGAAAGCGGAACGCGCGGCGAAGATCGACATGGAGGTCATCAGCGACATCACACCGCAGGTCGATGAAATTTATCCGCTCTATCTTCAGGTGCATGAACGCTCGCGCTTCAAGTTTGAGACGCTGACAAAGGATTTTTTTTGCACCCTTGCTGAACGAATACCGGAGCGGGCTCGGTTTTTTATCTGGCGACAGCTCGGCCATATCGTTGCGTTTAGCTGTTGCATGATTCACGACGGCACGATTTACGACGAATGTCTCGGATTGGATTACAAGGTCGCGTTGGACCTGCATCTCTATTTTTACACGCTGCGCGACGTCATCCGCTGGGCCATTGCCGGCGGACTGCAGTCTTATTGCAGCGGCCCTTTAAATTACGATCCAAAGTTGCACCTGGGCTGCGAACTGGTGCCGCTCGATCTTTACGTCATGCACACGAGAGCATTTTTCAATCCGATCTTCCGCCGCGCCTTGAAATATCTCGAACCGACGCGGCACGATCCAATCTTGCGACGTTTTCCGAACGCCGATCAGCTTTGATCGTCGCTTAATTCTTTTCTCCTCGTCTCGCACTTGCTAACAGTGCGCTCGAAATGCGAGATCGACCTTCCGGATTTTTCAATCCCTGGTTTCAGCTGGCCCTTAGCGTCGTCTGCGTCCTCGCTTCCGAACTGTTGCTGAAACGCGGCGCTTCCGACACGGCAAACCCCGCCAGCGCCTGGTCGTGGACGGGAATAAGCGGCCTGGCCTCGCCTCTGGTCTGGTGGGCGATTGGTCTTATCATTATTAGCTTTCTCAGCTGGCTCTACGTTTTGAGATACATTCCACTTACGATCGCGTTCCCAATGTCACGCGTGGTCGACGTTTTGGTTCCCTTGGGCTGCTGGATTTTTCTCGGCGAAGTCATTTCCGCGCGGCGTTGGGTCGGCATCGCACTGGTCATTATTGGTCTGGCGGTGCTGGCAAAACCGGTCGCGCGCTTCGAGGAACGATTGTGACTTTTTTTTCGCTTACCTTAATTCTTATCGCGCTTGTCACTTTCGTGGCGGGCCAGCTTTTTCTGAAAAGGGCAATGGAATTCGCCAGCCGCAGCAGCTTTCGCAATCCGAGATTTATATGGCTGCTTAGCGCCGGAATTTGTTCGATGGCGATCTCGTTCTTTCTTACACTCGGCTTGCTTCAACATTTCGATCTTAGTTATCTCTACCCATTTCAAGGACTGAGCATCATCATGATCAGCTTGCTGGCAGCGATCGTCCTGAAGGAAAAATTGACCCTGCAACTGGCAATTGGCGCCTTGCTGATCAGCGCCGGCGTTGCGCTCGTCTCACTCAGCTAAAAGCGGCCAAAGCTTTTTTAATGCCGAGTAGTTGATCTCTCGCGTTTGTTCCGGACCCGGTCGCGAGAGGTTCGGGTGATCCATTTCCGAGGCGAGACGTTGCTTCCAGCGGGCATAGGTTGGTTT
>WNFY01003868.1_pt1 | contig 20348 bp, 15 predicted proteins | sample 5400091 | NCBI WGS metagenome assembly WNFY01 (sample SAMN13153364, study PRJNA577476) | soil metagenome | isolation source: 60 cm soil or saprolite under grassland replicate 1 | place: USA:California | collected 2016-06-15
CAAGAGCTGACCCGCCGCCTCGAGGAAGGCGACGAGCTGGTGGTGCTGGATGTCCGGCCGGCCGAGGAGCACGCCGCCGGGCACCTGCCCGGCGCGGTGTCGATCCCGCTCGCCGAGCTGCGCGAGCGGTTGCGGGAACTGCCGGGTGACCGTGAGATCGTTGCCTACTGCCGCGGCCCGTTCTGCGCCTTCGCCCACGAGGCGATCGCGGTGCTCACCGACGCCGGCCTCACCGCCCGCCGGCTGGAGGACGGCCTGCCCGAATGGGCCGCCGGCGGGCTAGCGGTCACCCGTTCCTAGCGAAGCGCCAAACCGAGGAGCCGACCATGGTTGCGATCGTCCCGGTGGTCGACGAGGGGCTCGGCAACAGCTCCTACTTGGTCGACCTCGGCGACGGGCGGGCGCTGGTGGTCGACCCGGTCCGCGACCCGACCCCCTACCTGGACCTGGCCCACCAGCGGCGGCTGCGACTCACCCACGCGGTCGAGACCCACCTGCACGCCGACTTCGTCTCCGGCAGCCGCGAGCTGGCCGCCCGCGACGCCCGGATCGTCGCCGCGCGCGCCGCCGGGCTGCGCTTCCCCCACCAGGGCCTGGACGACGAGGAGGAACTCGACCTGGGCGGGCTGGTGCTGCGCGCGCTCGCCACCCCGGGGCACACCCCCGAGCACGTGGCCTGGCTGCTGCTAGACGCAGGGCGGCCGCTGGCGCTGTTCAGCGGCGGGGCGCTGCTGGTCGGCGGGGTCGCCCGCACCGACCTGATCGGCCCCGACCAGACCGAGCCGCTCACCCGGGCCGCCTGGCGCTCGCTGCAGCGGCTACAGGCCCTGCCCGACGACCTGCGGGTCTACCCCACCCACGGGGCCGGGTCGTTCTGCTCGGCCCCGGGTAACGCCGAGCGGACCACCACCATCGGCGCCGAACGGGCCCACAACCTGCTGCTGTCCGCCCCCGACGAGCAGGCGTTCGCCGAGCGGCTGCTCGGCGGGCTGGGCAGCTTCCCCCCGTACTTCCTGCGGCTGCGAGCGGTCAACCAGCGCGGCCCGCGGGTCCTCACCGAGCGCGACCGCACCCTCGCGGCGCTGTCGGTCCAGCAGATCCGGCGCAGGGTTGACGACGGGGCGGTGCTGGTCGACGTCCGCCCCGCCAAGGCGTTCGGGGCCGGCCATCCCGCCGGCGCGCTGTCGATCGCGCTGCGCCCGGCGTTCGCGACCTGGCTCGGCTGGCTGGTCGAGCCGGACCGGCCGCTGCTGTTCGTCCTGGACGATGGGCAGGACCGCGGCGAGCTGCTGCGACAGTGCCACAAGATCGGCTACGAACGGCTGGCGGGCGAGCTGGCGGGCGGCATGGCGGCCTGGCGCGCCGCCGGCCTGCCAGAAGGCCACCTCGAGCTGGTCGCTCCCGGCGAGGTCGTCGGCCCGGTGCTGGACGTCCGCCAGGCCAGCGAGGTCGCCGACGGCCACCTTCCCGGCGCGGTCACGGTCGAGCTCGGCGCCCTCGACGGTGATCAGCTGCCCGCGCAACTGCCCGAGGGGCTGATCACCGTGATGTGCGAACACGGCGAGCGGGCCACGACTGCCGCCAGCCTGCTCGAGCGGGCCGGACGCCAGGACCTGCGCGTGGCGCTCGGCGGCCCCGACGACTGGCGCCGCGCCACCGGCCGCACCCTGACCCGTCCGTGACCCGGCCGGCACCCAGCTCCTCGAGCGGGCCGCGGCTTGGCTTGCGGGTCAACCTGGCCCAGTTCTCCCTGCTGGTCGGGGTCAACGCCCTGGTCGGCGGGATGGTCGGCCAGGAACGCAGCCTGCTGTCGCTGCTCGCCACCCAAGTCTTCGGGCTGGCCGCGGTCTCTACGGCCCTCACCTACATCGTCGCCTTCGGCCTGACCAAGGCGGCCACCAACTTCCTGGCCGGCACCCTCACCGACCGCTACGGCCGCAAACCGGTCCTGGTGGCCGGCTGGCTGGTCGGCGTACCCGTACCGCTGCTGATCATCTGGGCGCCCTCCTGGACCTGGGTGGTAGTCGCCAACGTCCTGCTCGGGGTCAACCCGGGCCTGTGCTGGTCGACCACGGTGATCATGAAGATCGACCTGGCCGGCCCACGCCGCCGCGGCCTGGCAATGGGCCTCAACGAGGCCGCCGGCTACGGCGCCGTCGCCCTCACCGCCTACCTCACCGGCCTCATCGCCGCCCGGGCCGGGCTGCGGCCCGAACCCTTCTACCTCGGCCTGGCCTACGCCGGCCTCGGCCTTGGCCTGTCCACGCTAGGGGAACATGAGTTCGTGGGCACACGCCCAGACCCCCTACGTCCAAGCATTCGGGCAGTTCAGAGCAGATCAAGCAAGGTCATGTGCCTACAAGCTGCGGAACTCCGGCTTTAGCTAAGACGCCTTTGACTGCGACCGATCGCACGGGATCTCCCTGGCGCCTCTGCCTGCCGTTTCGTGGTGCGGTTAATCGCTTGGGCCCAGCACGGTGCGGTAGCCGCGGGCCCGGCATCGTGGATCGGCTACAGGAACCGCTCGCCTGGACGTCGGTGGCTGGTCGGGTGCAGCCAGCGCAGGTACTGGCGGCTGATCTCACGGGCGAGCCGGCCGCGGAGCTGCTCGCGGAGGTAGGTCATCGCGGGCCGGCCGAGAGCGCGGGCCTCCTCGACGCTCACTCCGCCAACCTCCAAGCCCTTGACCTGGCCGCCACGCCAACCGTCCACCACCGCCAGCAACGCCACCTCGGGGCTGACCCCGAGGTCAGTCCAGCGCTGCTGTGGCCAGGCACGCAGCTCCGTGGTGAGGTCGGCCAGGAACACCAGGTCTCGGGGCGCTCGGTCAGGATGGCCGGTCAGCAGCTCATACAGCACCTGGCCGTCCGGCTGTGGGATCTGCTCGGCCAGCAGGGCGGCCGGGGCGACCACCAGCACGCGGCCGGGCTCGGGTGCGATCTCGGCGAGTGGCTGATCGAGCAGGACGGCCAGGTAGCAGTCAGCGACCCGGCCGGGCCGCAGCTGCTCGCCGTAGGCGTTGGGGCCAAGCCGCCGCACCTGGTGCTCCCTTGACACTCGACACTCCGACGCCAGGCTACCCGGCCGCCGCGGCGACGTCCCAGCATTCTCGGAGACGGAGAGGATGACTCGTACCAGGCCGTTGCACAAAGCCCTGACCTCGCTGTTCTTGGGCAGCCCTGCGCCGAGGCTCGCGTAGAGTTGCGCGGAGTGACTGGCTGGATCTTGGGTTGTGCTGGCCGTTGTGCCGTGTCGCGTGCACGGCAGCGGGAGGCGGGGACATGAGCGAGGAGGACGGCCGGAAGCCGATCGAGCAGGTGCTTGCTGGTCTGCAACTCCATCCGCTGCCAGAGGGCTGGACCCCGCTGGAGGGGATCGTGCTGGTGAAGTGTCTGGACCAGGAGGGACAGCCGCTGTGGGCGTTTCGAACCACGGGGGGCCTGAACGACGAGGAGTTGCTCGGCGCGCTCACCGTGCGAACGGATCTGCTGCGCAAGGAACTGCTGGAGGCATTCAGCGAGGAAGAGCCGTAGTACGACCGCCGCCATTGACACTTAAGAATCAGCACATTTGACGTTAAGGCCGCGAACAGGTAGAATAGGCCATGACGTACAACTTCCTGCGCGGCGACCGCGACCAGTCCTTCCTGCTGCCCCCTGACGTGCGCGACTGGCTGACCGACGGCCACCTGGCCTGGTTCGTCCTCGACGTGGTCGACCAGCTCGACCTCACCGCCTTCTACCGCGTTCACCGTGATGATGGCCACGGCCATCCCGCCTACGACCCCAAGCTGCTGCTTGGCGTGCTGCTGTATGGCTACTGCATCGGCGTGCGCTCCTCCCGGCAGATCGAGCGGCGCTGTAGTGAGGACATCGCCTTTCGCGTGCTGGCCGCCAACCAGACGCCCGACCACGTGACCATCGCCCGCTTCCGCGCCCGCCACGAGCAGGCCCTGGCCGGGTTCCTGGTCGCCTCGCTCAAGCTGTGCGCCGCCGCCGGCATGGTCCGGGTCGGCACGGTCGCACTCGACGGGACCAAGCTGGCCGGCAACGCCGCCGACAAGGCCAACCGCACCCACGCCAAGCTCGAGGCCGAGGTGGCCGAGATCCTCCGCCAGGCCGCCGAGACTGACCAGCACGAAGACCAGCTCTTCGGCGACGCCCGCGGGGACGAGCTGCCTGAAGCCCTGGCCAGCAAGGCCGGGCGGCTGGCCCGGCTGCGGCAGGCCAAGGCCCAGCTGGAGGCCGACGCCGCCGCGCGGGAGCGGGCCTACCAGCAGCGCGTTGCCGCTCATGCCGCAGCGGCCAAGGCTAAGGGCCGCAAGCCCCGCCAGCTCAAGCGCCGGCCGCAGGAGGCGCCCAACCCCGACGCCACCGCCAACGTCACCGACCCCGACAGCCGCTTCCTGCACACCCGCAACGGCACCGTCCAGGGCTACAACGCCCAGGCGGTCACCACCATGGAGCAGGTGATCGTCGCCGCCGAGCTGACCCAGGACGCCAACGACGTGCACCAGCTCGACCCGATGCTGCACGCCACCGCCACCACGTTGGCCGCCGCTGGGATCGATGAGCGACCGGAGACGGCGCTGGCCGACTCCGGCTACTGGTCGATCGACAACCTCACCACCATCTCCAACGCGCCGGACCTCTACATCCCGCCGGCCAAGCACGGCCGCCAGGGCAAGCCGCGCAAGGACGGCAAGCCGTCGGCGTCCCGCAGCGACGAGCTCCGCGCCGCGATGAAGGCCAAGCTGGCCAGCGAGGCCGGCAAGGCCCGCTACGCCAAACGCCGGGAGACCGTCGAGCCGGTCTTTGGGCAGATCAAGGAGATCCGAGGTGCCCGCCGGTTCCTGCGCCGCGGGATGCGCGCCTGCGAGGCCGAGTGGAAGCTGCTGTGCGGCACCCACAACCTGCTCAAGCTGTGGCGGCACACCCGCCAACCGGCACCCAGGCCGATCGCCGCATGAGCCAAGGAGAACGGCGGCCCCACCGCACGCGCCGGCTGGCTTCCGCCTCCGCTCGGTTGGGGCGACGAGTCCGCCCTTGAGCCGATCAGCAGCCCAAGTCGCTGGCTGCGGCATCGAGACGAGTCCTTTCCGCAACGGCCTGGTACCAGCCTGAGTCGAAAATCCCCGCTCAGGTGGCGTCGAGCCGCCTTGGCTTGGCACAGCGAGGCTGCGGGTGTGCTCAGGCGGCGGGTTCGGCTGGTTGGATGCTGACCTTGTGGCCCAGGCGCTCCAGCTGGTGGACCAGCCGGCGGACGTGGGCCTGGTTGGACTGGCGCTCCAGGAAGTAGTCGCCGCCCAACTCGGCGTACGGCTGGCGCCGGTCCAGGACGTGGTAGGCGCTGACCAGGATGGAGTGCCCAACCGCGACCGCCGCCCGTTTGTCGTTGCGGCGTCCGCCAAGGCGCCAGTACTGGGCCGCCAGATAGGTGTCCTTGGTGCGGGCGGCAGCGTGGGCGGCCTCGACCAGGATCCCGCGCAGCCACTTGGAGCCCTTGCGGGTCTTGCCGGAGTGGTGCTTGCCGGCCGATTCGTTGTTGCCCGGGCACATGCCCGCCCAGGAGGCCAGATGGGCAGCGCTTGGGAACCGCTGCATGTCGGCGCCGGTCTCGGCCACGATCACCTCGGCGGTGCGCCGGGCCACCCCAGGAATGGTCTCCAGCAGCGCCAGCGCCCACGCGTACGGGGCGATCACCCGGTCGATCTCCTCCGACAGCCGCTGGATGGTCTCGTCGGCGGTGTCGATGCGGGCCAGCATCTCGGCGGCCAGCAGGCCGTGATGGTGGTCGAAGTGGCCCCGCAGCGCGGCCCGGAGCTCGGGGAGCTTGACGCGCAGGCGACCCTTGGCCAGCTCGGCCATGGCGGCGGGGTCGCAGCTGCCCCCGATGAGGGCGGCCAGCATCGCCCGGCCGGACACCCCCAGGATGTCGGTGGCCACCGAGGACAGCTTGATGCCCGCGTCCTCCAGCACCTTCTCCAGCCGCTGGACCTCGCGGGTGCGCTCCTGGATGACCACCTTGCGGTAGCGGGTGAGGTCGCGCAGCTGGCGGATCGGTCGGGGCGGCACGAAGCTGGGGCGGACCAGGCCGTGCTCGACCAGCTGGCAGATCCACTCGGCGTCCTTGACGTCGGTCTTGCGGCCGGGGACGTTGCGCAGGTGGCGGGCGTTGAGCAGCCAGCACTCCAGGTCGTCCTCGAGCAGGTAGTACACCGGCTTCCAGTAGCTGCCGGTGGACTCCATGCCCACCACGCGCACCTGCTGGGCGCACAGCCAGTCCCGCAGCGCCAACAGCCCGTCGGTCATGGTCGAGAAGGTCCGGGTTTCCTGACGGCGTTCCCCCTGTGGGCCGGGCACACGCAGGCAGGCCGCGACGGTCTTCTTGTGCACGTCCAGCCCAGCGCAGCGCTCGATCAGCTGGTCCATCGGACTCCTCCCTCCTTGGCGGCACGGGTCCACGCCCGGAGGAGCCTCTTTGCAAGGAGTCTGAGTCGCGTGCTCGCAGCAACACTTCGGGGTGCCCGAGGCTCCCGCGTCCGACTGTTGCACGGGCTCACCGGCACCAAGGCTGACCGACGTCGCCGGGCGCACCCCAATTTTCATCCCTTCAGGGTGGCCCGACAGGGCCATGAGCGACTGTTGCACAAAGGGCGATTTCGGGGTTTGTGCAACAGGCTGGTACGAGTCAATACCTTGCGCTTGCTGGTCGCCCCTTTTGGGTGGTCGCCCGATGGTCGCTCCGGTGGGGCCGCGCGCGGCTGGGTGGTCGCAAGCGACCACACCTACATGGCGCGCTCGTGGTCGCGGTCGCCGGGGTCAGCTCGCCCACGGTCGCGGCGCTGCTCGCGTTGGCGACCGGTCGCGTCGGTGCGGTCGCCTCGCTCGGCCCGGTCGCCGGTCAGGTCGCGCATGCGACCGATCGCCCGCTCCGCATGCCGCTTGGCGCGTCGCTGCTCCAGCGAGGCGTCCTTGCCGTGCGGCTCAGGCCCGAGCGCGCGCTCGCCATCATCGACCTTCCAGCGTTGCCGGTACTCCACCGTCTGCTCGACCGCCCGGTCCCACAGGCGACCACCCTTGATGCTCGTCGGCCGCTCGCCCAGCTCACGCGACCATCCCGGCAGGAGCAGCTCGACCGCGCGGGCCTCGGCACGGGTGCACCACTTGTCCTCACGCACGACCGCCTGGTACTCGGCCAGCAGGTCCGGGTTGGCCTCGCGGTGGGCCTGGTGGTGCTGCTGTGCCTGGCGGGCCTTGCGTTCCCGGTCGGCGGCCCGGTCGGCCTGCTGCCGGGCGACCTTCTGCGCTTCCTCCGCCTGCTTGGCCTGCTCCCGCACCCTGGCCAGGTCGCCCCGATGGAGGAACCGACCAGGACCATGCTGGAGCGCGGCGAGCTGGCCGCGGGCCTGCTGGAGGCGACTGGTCGCCTCGGCCAGCCGCTGCTCGTGGTGTTCGCGTTTGGTGGTCGCATGAGCGACCAACAGCGACCGGTCGCGCGGCCCGGCGTCGATCAAGGTGGCGAGCTGGTCGCGTCGGGCGCGAAGGTCGTGCTTGCTCATGCTCCGCGGATCGACCGGCGCGCTGGTGTCGGCGGCCAGCCGCTTGCTCCGGTCCCGCCGCGCCACCATGCCCAGCTGCTCAGCCTGGTCCTTGGGGGTGCGGTCGGCGGCGGGCACATCCAGCGCTTGGCGCTCGGGGTCCTGGCGGATGGCCGGCTCGGGGGTGACGACGCTGTAGAAGGTGGTCTTACCGATCGCGCGCGACCCGCCGACATACAGCCACTGGCGATCCTCCGAGCTGGTGACGCGCACCAGCACCTCATCGCGGGTGATCCCCTGCGCCTTGTGCCCGGTGGTCGCATACCCAAGATCCACGGTGCGGCGGTCGGGATTGCCCCTGAGCCACCACGATGGCCGCTCATCCAGGTACTCGCGGGGCAGCACCGCGGTGTTGCCGTCCTCGAGCTGGAGCGTCATCGCCCGCTGCTCGGCATCCAACGCGAGGACCTGGCCGCGGCTGGCGTTAGCAACCCCGAGCGTCTGGAGGGCGTTCTTGCCGCACACCACCTGATCCCCGACCGCGAACTGGCGATCCCTGACTTGGAGCCGCTGGGCACCAAGGTGCCCCTCTTGGTCGCGGAGCTGCTGGCAGGCGGTGTTGAACTGGTCCACCTCATCCCGGCGGTAGGCCAGGATCGCGACCCGGCGGCCCTGCTGGAACGCCGACCACCAGTCCGCCAGCATCGCTTGCTTGAGCTGGCCTGGGGTCTCGGTGGCCACCAGCCGCTCATGCTCCCGATACGCCGTGAGGGCCTGGTCGATGTTGCCCTCGCGGAGCTGCTCGACCGCCTCACGCTCCCACGGCTCAGCCTGGCGGCGGTTCTCCGTCAGGGTGGAGGCGCCAAGCCGCAACCGTAGCCCCCGGAACCCGCCGCCGGCCTCGATCGAGGCGAGCTGCTTGTCGTCGCCGATCAGCACGACTTTGGCGCCGGCCTGCTGGGCGTGGTCGAGCAGGCGGGCCAGCTTGCGGGAGCCGACCATCCCGGCCTCGTCCACCACCAGCACCGTCCGATCGTCCAACACGCGCTCGTCCTGGGCATCCTGCCCGCGATCCCGCCCCGGCAGTTGACGCCGTGTCAAGTCCCGTTGCCGCTCCCGCGCACGCCGGTGCCCACGATCACCACCCCGGTGCTGGTCCAGCTCCAGGAGCAGCGCGTCAACCGTGCGGGAGTGCTCGAACCCCTCCGCGTCCAGGCAGACCGTGGCGATCCCGGTCGGCGCCGCCCCGACGACGCGAAAGCCTTCCAGCTGCCAGGCGTGCCGGGCGACCCCCAGCGTGTAGGTCTTGCCGGTGCCGGCCTTGCCGACCACCACACTCACGCCCTGCCCGCCCTGGGTGATGTCGCGCAGCATCGCTGCCTGGTCCGCCCCGATGGTCGGGTGGGCCGCCAGCGTGTCCCGCAGGGTGTCATGCGAGCAGGTGCCCGCCTGCTCGCATGTGCGGCTCATGGCGGCGTCGATCAGGTGCTGCTCGACCGCCAGCAGTTCCGGGGTGGCGTAGCGGCGCTCCCCGATCGCATGCTCACCCATCAAACTGACGGCCCGCTCGGTGAGGAACCGATCCGCCAGACCCTCCAGCCCCGCCGGGCCGACCATGCCGGCGACGTCGGCGGGCAGCTCACGGCCGACCGCGCACAGCACCTCACGGCGGGTGAACGTGGACGCCTGCTCGGTCAGCCCCTCCGGGCCGGCGAGCCGGTCAAACATCGTGCGGATCGTCCGCTCGGGCAGTCCCGCCCCAGCGGTGAGCGTCCCGGCCAATCCTGCCGGCGTCCCACCGGGTGCGTCTGCAGAATCACCGTCCCGCCCCGCGGTCCCGGCCAGGTGCTGCTCGCGGCCGCGCGTCACCTGGGTGATCTCGCGGACCAGCCGCTCGGGCTCGTAGCCGAGCCCCCGCGCCTCCTGCTGCCAGCGTCCATACAGCGTCTCGGGCGTCTCGTGGGACTTGGGCGGCCGGGTCGCATGTACCACGTGCTGGACCAGCCGCGCGGTCCGATGCTTGCCCTGCGCCTCCTGGCGGCCGAGCTCGGCGGCGATCTGCTCGTGCCGCTTGGAGAACCCCCGCCGCAGCTCCTCCGGCATCCCCTGGATCGCGCGGTTGCCCCACCGGTCCGGCTCCTGCCAGCGGACGCCGAGGGTGCGGGTCAGCTCGTGCTGGTAGGCGGCCCGGTACATCGCATCGGCGGTGCTGCGGTGGTTGAGCAGGTCGCGGGAGTCCAGCGTGCGCCACTGCCCATCCGGTCCTTGGGTGCGGTTGGCGATGATCAGGTGGGTGTGTAGCAGCGGATCCCCAGCGCGGCTGGTGCGGTGGGTGAACCCGACCGCCAGCAGCCCCGACCCCTGCACATGCTCGGCACCATGCCGCCCCGTCCTGGTGCCGACCTGCGCATCGAGATAGGCGACCCCGGCGCGCACGCCGGCCTGGTGCGCGTCGGCGACCGCGGCGCCGGTCTGCTGGTCGCCCAGGGCGTACAGGACCGAGACGTCCTTGTGCGGGCGGAACACCAGATCCCACGCCGGCATCGCGTCCTGCCGTGGCGCGCGGCCGAGCTGCTCGCCGGTGCGGGGATCCTGCCAGCCAAAGAGCTGCTTGAACGCCTCAGGCGAACACTCACCTTCGAGGCCGAGGGCGCTGGCGCTGCCGCCGTGGTAGATGCCGGGGGACTCGCCGTGTCCGGACAGGTACTCCTCACGGTCCTTGGCGATCTCGCGGGTGTAGTAGCCCTCCCGCCCGACCGCCAGCTTGCGCAGATCCGCCGCCACCCCGCTGCTACTCCCGGCACGCGCTGATCTCGCCAAGCGGCCGAGCCGGCTCACCGACCACCGCAAGCTCGGCCTCGGACAGGCCGAGTACCTCACACGAGCCGTCCACCGCAGGTAGGGACCAGTCCAACCCGAGGCCCTGGAGCAGTTCCGTGAGCTGATGGCGGACCAGCAGGTGATAGCCCCACGTCAGCACCGGAGCCAGCGCCTCCACCCTGGCACGGTCCACCACCAGCCACCCGCCAGGATCAGCCTTGCCAGCCCGAGCTAGCGCGCCGTAGATCACATGGGTGTGCAGCCACGGCTGCCCCACCGAGTCCAGATCGTGGCCGACCAGCACCGGGATCTCGGCCGCGGCGGCCAGCGCGAGCTGGAGGGCGACCTCGCCCATCGCCCGGTGATGCGCACTGACGATCGCGCGGGTCGCCTCGCGGTCCTCGCGCAGCATCGCGACCGCCAGAGCGTTGAGGGTGCGGGGCGTCGCCAGCACCAGGTCGTAGCCGACCACGCCGCAGCGAGCCGAGCGGTCCCAGCCATGCGGCGGCCGTTGGTGGTCCTGCGCCGCGCTGGCGATCACAGTCTCGTAGGCGCGGGCCTGCCACCTCGTGATCGCCACCAGCTCCGAGCCAGCCACCAACGCCGCCGCCGGGGCCTCGAAAATGCGGGTGCTCGTGCCCACGATGCTTCGCCTCCCGGTGCGCACCGCGGGCTTTGCAGCATCCCCGATGCATATCTGTCGTACTCAGAATTGCTCTGAGGATAGCATGAGGGTGAGATGGAAAAGCGGAGCGGAGATGCGTGGGGAGGTGGGGCAAGAGAGCAGATGGAGTTGTAATGCGTTGTGGGTTGAGAGGCGCTGAGCATGGTGGTGGCACGGGTCGGTAGATTGGTTACTGAGAGTGGTCGATCAGGAGGACTCTTTCTGATGGCCGCGAGGGACGATTGGGCCGCATTCGGGCCGCGGACCAGCGGAAACTACGAGACACTACCGGTTCCTGCCGGTTCACAAATCCCCTGGTCATAACCCGTTACGCCCCCCTACCCGGGCCACGAAATTAGCCAAATTATCCCTCGCACGGAGGAAGTCAGGGGTTCAAATCCCCTCACCTCCACCCCATCGAACGCTCTGGTCAGTGGCCCCGTCGGGTACCTCCCGCCGGGGCCGCGCCGTTCCAGGGCAATTCGCCGGGCAGCAACCGCGGCGGTGCGTTGCTGTCCTCGGACGAATTTCGGGACGAGCGTAGAGCGAACGGCGAAGCTTCATCCGTTATGCAGCGAGTACGGACAAGCGCTGTAGGAAGCGTTCGGTACTGAAAGCGGTTCATGGCGCAGTGCATGTGCGTGAGGACGAGTGGAGGAAGTGTGTGGGGGGGTCCGGTCACTGGGATCCTCGGCCGCGCATAGGCCGTTATCGAGCGCACCGGAACCGTTTGCGGGGTCAGCCGTGGGCATCAGCCTCCGGCTTCGACTTCGGCGGCGAAAAACGTCCGAGGCGTTGACGGCTTGTTTCCGCGACATGGGACGCGACACATGGGAGTAGATGCTGAGCGTCGTCGTGGGGTCGGCGTGTCCGAGTCGCACGGCAACGATATGAACGGGCGCGCCGCTGCTGAGTAGGATTGTCGCGTGCAGGTGGCGCAGGTCACCAAGCCGTGCATGGGGCAGCCCGGCTTGCGCGGCCAAGTTCTCCATGAGTTTTGGGCGGCGTGCTCTGGAAGAGCGGCCCACCGTTGGCGTTGACGAAGACCAGCGCGCCGTCGCCTTGCCAGAGCGGGCCGGCCGCGCGAGCTTCGGTAGTTTGCCGGCGGCGAGGTCCCGTCGAGGTCACGCTCCATCCCGATCGCGATGGCGGAGGAGAGGACGAAGCCGATGGCGTCGAAGCGCAGTGCTTCGAGGTTGGGGTCGTCGGTGCCGCCGACCAGCCGCAGTCGTTGGCGTGGAGTTCGTCCGCCGGCCACGGCGGGGTGGGAGAGCGCCAGCTCGGCCATCGCGGTCGCTCCGCCTGGCGCCAGCGAGGCGGGCGGCGGCAGCTCCCCGCGTCAGGAGCCGATGCGGTGCACCTGCCCCGCGAAGCCGCGAGCCTGGACCAACAACTCGTCCACCGTCGCCTCCCCTCCGCCTGGCACGCCGACCGAGGGCTGCCTGGCACCGCGCACCGAGCGCAGTGCTCGCCGCACGAACCGTACGATTAGGCAGCCTCGCAAGGGCGCACGGCGTCGTCGGCGAGTGACGCATGGCGGGTTCAGCGCGCAGAGCACCGCTTGTGTTACCGATCGATACGTGCGTTTATTATTGGCGTATTCGTCCGCCTGTGTGGCGGCGCGTGCAGAGCGGATCTGGCAGCGGGCCATCCGTCGGTGTTGCTCGTCGCGCGCCTCCACGTCGGACACGTAGAGCAGCGGGAGGGGGGCGGATGGACCAGGACGCTGGGCTCGTGATCCTTGAGGACGCGCCGCTGGAGGGAATGGCATCGGTCGTCGAACGCCTGGGTGACGAGGACGACGAGGCCGCCTCGCTCGCGCTGGAGCAGCACCTCGATCAGCAAGAGGTCGGAAGAGCAGGGGACCGGGGAATCATGCGGAACCTGCTCGATCAGTTCCGCGGGATGACGCAGGTCGCCGATCTCGGTACGCACCCCACCAAGCTCGAGTGGCTGGCCTTCCACGTCCCGCCGGGGGGGACCGGCCAGCTCCAGCTCGAAGTCACCGGGACGCAGCACGCTGCGGTGCAGCTGAAGGTCATGGGGCTGGGCGGCGGGTCCGGGCGGAAGTTCACCTTCGGGGCCGAGCGCGACCTCGGCACGCGTGACCAGTGCTTCGCGCTCGGCGCCTGGATAGACGTTCGCCTACGGAAGTTCCGTGGCCGCGACGACGATGCGCCCGAGGAGCTCCGGGTCGACGTCGAAGCGGTCACCAACTCCTACATCGAGCTGTTGCGGCCCTGCGCGCTTTGCTTCACCGACGCTGCCCGTCGACCTCCCCGAGCGCATCTGACGGGCACCGGCTGGGACCTGACCTCGGACGACAAGGGTGTGACCGAGCGCCTGACCGTCGAGTTCACCCGAGAGATGGAGATGGAGGTCACCCTCGAGATCCCGGGACTGCCGCTGGGCGGACTCGTCCCCGGTGTCGCGATGAACCGCGAGGTCCGGAGCCGGTGTGAGGCGCTATACACGTTCCCGGGCCGAGCGAACTTCGTGGGCTACGAGCTAATCGGTCGGCGCAAGGACTTCCCTTTCTGGGGGCGGTCGTAGGTGGCTGCGTTCGAGGTGCTCCTGCACCGGTACTGCACGCGCCCGGGGCTCAGCGGCGTGCCGCCCGACGGTGACGGCACGCTGCTCGAGCGGGTGTTCCGGCGATGGCTCGAAGCGGAGCGGGCGATGCAGCAGGGGCACCCGCACCAGGCCTTGCGCTGGCTCGAGGAGGCTCGCGGGCTGGACGGCGCGACGCTCGACCCGGTTGTCGCCGCCGAACTGCTCGCCGGCGAGACGAGGTGCTGGGTCGCCCTCGACGAGCCTCGCGAGGCGATCGGCCCGGCGCAGGCCGCGTGGGAGCGGTGGCTCGCGCTGGCGAACGGCCCGCGCCCCGACGTCGTCGTGCCTCCGGCGCGTGCGTTGCTCGCTGTCTTGTCCTCGCCGGACCCGCCGCCGAAGCTCAGCGACGACGAGGTCACCATGGCGTGGCTCGCGGACCGGCTCGTGATCGAGTTCCCGCGGAGCGGGAGGCTCGTCCTCGGCCTCATCGCCGATGTGCATCGTGTCGACCTGGCCGACGAGGTCGCAAAGGACTACCTGCGCTGGATCGACCGGTTCACGCCCGAGGCCGGGCAGGGCCTCCTCCGGGCCCGGTTCGCGCTCACGCTCGGGGACGTCTACGACCGATGTGGTGACTCCGCCCGCGCCTTGGACGTGTTCCGGGATGGCTTGCGGCGGCTCGATGGGTTCGCCGACCAACCCGAGATCTCGATCCTGCGGGGCCAGCTGACGTTCAACGCTGGGAACCAGCATGCCAAGCTCGGGCAGCTCGAGGATGCGCTGGAGGCGTTCACGTCGGCAGCCAAGGGCGGCGAGGGCGGAGGCGTCGAGGCGGCTCTCCGGACCCGCTACGCCGTCGCCTTCACGAAGTACCAGCTGGGGCGAGAAGCCGGGCTGATCGAGGAACTGACCGAGCTCGCCTCCCGGTACGAGCAGGTGCTGGCCGAGTCGACCGCCGGCGGATCGGACCTGGATGTCCGTCAGGGCCTCGACGTCGTCTACCGGCTCTGGCTGAAGCTGGAAGCGGCGCGGCTCGACACGGCCGACGCCCGCGCCGTCGTCCGCTTCCTGCACCTCGTGTTCGCGCTCAAGGAGGAGGAGGGCAAGTTCTGTCGCGTCCTGCAGGCCATGGAGCGGCACCCTGACGCGGCGTTTCACTCCGAGATCACCGTGCTGCTCGAGCGGTTGGGGACCACGTCGACCGGGGTGCTCGTCGTCGAGTCCGTGCCGGATGCCGTCATCTTCGTCTCGCTCTCACCCGGCCGCGAAGGTGCTGGCCCGGGCGTGGCCGTCCAGCTCCTCGATCGCGAGGCAGCGGCGCCGGTGGGCGACCTCATCGCCGAGCAGCGGCTGGCGACCGATCGCCTCTCGGGTCGAGTGATCCCTGCATCGAGCCCGCCGAGCGCCAGCCACGTGCAGGCCTGCCAGGCGATGTGGCAGGCGCTCCATCCGGAGATCCGCGAGCACATCGACGGCGTGCGGGTGCTCGCCGTGGTGATGGACAGCAGCACCGACCTCGGCGAGTTGCCGATCGAGATCCTCCACGACGGCACCACCTACCTCGGCCTCCGCCAACGAATCGTCCGCTCACCAGCGCTCCGCGACCTGAACCTCTCCCTGTCTCGCAACCTGGTGAACAACCGACCGACGGGCGCGGCGATCGTCGTCCGGGCCGAGGACGCGCTTGCCCACGCCGACGCGGAGACGAGCGTGGCTGTCGCCGCGGCCACCGACCTCGGCATGGCGCCGAGCGTCCACAGAGGACCTGAACCCTCGACGCTCGTGCACGACCTCGGCGCCGGGATCGACCTGCTGCACTACGTCGGCCACGGGCTCGCCGACAAGATCGGCGAGGAGCTCCCGCTCGGTCCCGGCAAGCGCCTCACGGCGCGTGGCTTCGAGGCCATCGGACCGGCGCCGGCGCCGTTCACCGTGCTCAGCGCCTGCCTGGCCGGCCGCAGCCGGCAGCTGCGGACCGGTCACGAGCACGGGTTCGTGACGGCGCTGGTGCGAGCGGGGGCACCGGGCGCGATCGCGGCTGCCTACATGGTGCCGGACCACCTCGCCGCCGAGTTCATCGCACTGCTGTACCACTTCGCCGAGGACGCCCCGTTGGCGGACGCGGTGTTGCTGGCGCGCCAGGCCCTCGCCGACGACGGCTACCACCCGGCGGCGTGGGGATGCTTCGTCCAGCACGGCGCCGCTGACCTGCACCTCGGCCGTCCGCACCTGAGCGAACCGTGCGCGTGGTCGGAGTGGGTGTCGCGGTACCTCGCGAGCGGGAGCGAGGAGCATCTCCGTGCCGCTCGCAACCAGCTCGCGCTCGATGCACGGCTGCCGTCCCACCTCGCCAAGGCGATCGACGACGACCTTCGAGCGCTCTCCGAGCACGATGCGGCTCACTTCGCCTCGAGCAACGAGGCGACATCCGACGAGCTGCCGTCCACATCGCAGGCGGCGATCGTCGCGTCGTTGGTGCGCTCATACGGCGAGCTGCGCCGCGCGACGGCCGACGTGGCGGACCGCGAGCGCAAGGCCCATGCGATCGTCGCCCAGTCGCTCAGCATCGAGCGCATCCTCGGCGACTCGTACCTCTTGGTCGCCGCCGCAGTGGAGCTACGGGAGCACCTGCTGCCGTTCGGCGACAACAAGACCATCCTGGACGCGGCTCGACACCGGCTCCGCTGGCTGACAGCCGACGAAGAGCAGCTCGACGGGGCGCGACGCGCCCTCATGGGGAGGGAAGCAGATGTCTGACGACGAGCCCATCTACATCGACGTCGGCGAACTGGCCGGGGTCGACGCCAGTACCTACGCGGCCGCCGACAGCGGCGATCGCCAGGCACAGAAGCTAATGCTCCGGAACCTGCTCACCTCGCAGGCGTCGGCGACAGCCCTCACCACCGGCCACTGGACTGCGTGGATGCTGCGCATGATCGCGACCGGGCACGAGCAGGCGACGGCCGACATGCTCGGCTCGATCGCGGAGGCGGCGCGCACAGGCCAGCTCTCGGCGGAGCAGAAGGCGGCGCTCGACGAACTCGTCGAGCAGTACTTCGGTCCGGGTGCGGTGGGTGCACCGACGGCCAACAGAGCGCGTGCGGCGTTCGCGGGGCAGGAGCGGGAGTCGGCTGTCCTCGACCTATACCTGGTCGGCGACCGGTTGGCTAGCGGTGAACCGGTGGCCCTCGACGAGTTGGCAGACGCCGTGGCGACCTCCCGGGCGCTCGATGCGCCGGGTGCGGAGGCGTTCTTCATGGCGGTCACCGCCCAGATGAGCTATTCGGCTGACCCGGCGGCCGCGTTCCAGCTGGCGGTCACTGCGCTCAAGAAGTACGTCGAGCTCCGCGATCAGGACGAGGTGTACGGGAGCAAGGTCGGGATGACCGCGCTGCTCGGCTCGCAGCTCGCAGACATCGCAGGTGAGCCGCAGGCATCGATGATGCTGCGAGCCGCGTACTTCGAGGAGATCCAGGCCTTCCAGTCAGCCGACGACGACTGACGCGGGCAGCCGCGGCAGCCGCCCGCCGAGCAGTGGTGTAAGCGATGCTCACCGCCTGGGCCGAGCCGGCTCGGTGCGATGCGGAGTACCGTTCGGAGGTCGCCTGGTGCGTCGAGCGCGCCGGCGCGAGAGGGAAACCGATGCCGGCGGCTGAGGTGACCCCAGGTGGTCATTCTCACAGCCATTCCACAGGCCACAATTGAACCTAAACAGACCGCACCCACCAGAAACGCTGCCCAATCTGACCTGGCTGGACCCAACTGAACCGTAGAGAACAGAAGACTGGCAGTTATCTCCTAAACAGCTGCCTAAGGTTCATGCCCTGGAGCTCCAGGAACCCACGCCGGGGACCGGACCGTCCTTGGTGGTTGGCGGTCTCGACCTCGGCACCGGGAGGTCGTAGGGTCTGAGGCGCACGCGAGGCCACAGCGGAGTGGTCCGCCCAGCAGAGGGGGTCGTGGTGTTTGTTCAGGTGATTCAGGGACAGGTGACCGACGCCGGGAAGGTCCGGGCCGCGTTCGACCGGTGGGCCCAGGAGCTCGCCCCCGGGGCCACCGGCTGGCTGGGCTCGACCGCGGGGGTGACCGAGGACGGCCGCTTCATCGCGCTGGCCCGCTTTGAGTCCGAGCAGGCCGCCCGGCGGAACAGCGACCGCCCCGAACAGGACCGCTGGTGGGCCGAGGCCTCCAAGTTGTTCACCGGGGAGGCCAGCTTCAAGGACAGCAGCGACGTCACCGTGGACGTGACCGGCGACCCGGATGCGGCCGGCTTTGTCCAGGTCATGCAGGGCCGGGGCAGCGACCCGGAGCGGGCGCGGGAGCTCATGGGCCAGGACTCGGCGGCGTGGGCCGCCTTCCGTCCCGACGTCGTTGGCAGTGTGGCGGTGGGTCATGAGGGTGGGGCCTACACCATGGCGATGTATTTCACCTCTGAGGCGGAGGCCCGCGAAGGCGAGCGCAAGGAGCCGCCGCCGGAGCTGAAGGCCCAGATGGAGGAGATGCAGCAGCTGAGCATCGGCGAGCCGGAGTTCTTCGACCTCAAGCAACCCTGGCTGTACGCCCCACGCTGAGGGGGCTCGCCCGGCCTGGGGGCGGCATCTCATATTGGGCGTGGCGGCGGGCAGGAGAACACCTAACTTTGCCCCTGACGGTCCGACGCCACCTGCGGAAACGCTGGTCCGCACAGCGGTGGGCCGCCACTTACTCGCACGGAGGAAGTCAGGGGTTCAAATCCCCTCACCTCCACCCCATCGAAAGCCCAGGTCACTGGCCTGGCGGGTCGCTCCGCCAGGCCAGGGCTATCTCACTGCGGCACGCCGGGCAGCAATCAGGCAGCAACCGCAGCCGGAACGATGCCGAAGGTCAAACCCCTTGCGCTGCTCAAGGGAGGTGCGGTTGAGTTCCTGCTGTCGTACGAGGCCGTGCGCCTGGCGTCCGACCCGGACGCCGTGCTGATTGAGTTCCTGCAGACCATCTACGCGGCCGCCGCCGACCGCGGCGGCTCGGACCGGGCCGCGCTGGAGACCGACCCCGCCAGGTGGGACAGCCGGCGGCGCCACCACGCCGTGTAGGTCCGTCGTCCACGTCTTCTGTACTGGAGGAAGCCCTGATGGCGCATCGTTTCCCAGCACCTGAGCGGGGGCTGTTGCTGGCGCATTTCCTGACGGTCCGCGACGTGCGCGTCTCGCTCGACTTCTACACCAGCATCCTCGGCGGCGAGGTGGTGCTCGAGGAGAACCCGGCGACCGTGAAGGTCGCGAATAGTTGGATCATCATGAACCCGGGTGGCGGACCGACCCCGGACAAGCCCGACGTCACCCTGACCCCGCCCGAACCCGGTGATCCCGTGTCCAGCTTCATGAACGTGCGGGTGGCCGACATCGCCGCCTTCTACGACGCCGCCGTCGCGAAGGGGGCGCGGTTCCTGACGGAACCCCTCGACCGCAAGGCCGAGCTGCGGTGCTACCTGCGTGACCCGGACGGGTACCTGATCGAGGTCGGGCAGGCCACCGGGATGCTGCGGGGCATCTTCGCCGACCGGCCGACCCCCGCCGGGTAGCCCGCCCCGGCAGCGCCGGCTTCTCGGCCGCCTCTGCGCGGAGTTGCTGGCCACGGAACCGGATGGGTGGGCGTTCCTGGGTGCCGCCGTAGATCCGGCTTTTCACCCGCTTATCGGTAGTTTGTTGATTCGGGGTGGATGTGCGGGTAGCCTGCTCTCACGTCACCGGCGGGAGCAGCGCGTGTGTGCAGGCTACCGACGGTGGTGGCGCGCGCCTGGCCGAAACCCAACAAACTACCGTTAATAACCTGACCGGCGCTTTAGGCGGCCGCCAGGAACACCGACGCTGGTCGGTGCCGAACAGCGCGACCAGGTCGCGCGCCACCTCGACCGGGCCGCTGGCCCGCGCCGCCGGCGCCAGGTGGTGGCGCAGGGCGAGCCGAGCCCGCCGCTGCTGGACCGTGATGCGCGGGCCTCCGGCCGGGTGCACGTGGAGGAGGGCGTCGACGACGATCCGGCGGCGACGCGCACGATCACGGTCACCACAGGCGGAGGGATCCACCGCTCCGGCGCCCCGTAGCTCGGCTGGACCCGAGCGATCCCGATTGACCCAGCTCTACCGGTTGTGTCCAACGTGCGTTCAGTGGGTAAGCCTGAGTTGTTGGTAGGCCTGAGGAACGGAGAAAGGACACGAAGATGAAGTTTCGCGCTGCGCTCGCATTTATCGCGGTAGGCGCGATCCTCAGGTTCGCCGTCATCGCCGAAACCAGCTGGATCAGGATCCAGACCATCGGATTGGTCCTGATGTTCGTTGGTATCTTCGGTCTGCTGTTCAGGCTGAACCGTTCGGGGGTCGCCTACAGCCGCCGGCGCCGGGAGCGGCTCGCGGCGGCCTTGGCCGACATCAGCGACGAGCCGGAACCGTACAAGCCGGAACAGCCTGACCCGACCCTGCTCACCGAGCTCGAGACCGCCCACCACCTCGCCCAGGAGGCGCTTCCGTTCCTGGAGGCCGAGGGTTTCACCGAGGGGCGCGTCCACGAGCTGGCGCTGGCGTTCGCCGCCAAGGACGTCGGCTTGACCACCGAGGAGTTCATCGACTGGGCGCTGGCACAGGGCCGCCTAGGCCACGATCCCCGCAATCCCAGCGTGGAGGCCTGATCATTGCCTGCGGCGCCGTTGGAGCGCCGGGCAAGTACCCGCAGTGCGCGCCGTTCCAGCTCCTCGTCGCGCAGGCGCATGGGCGCAGCACCGATACTTGACCGGCGCTC
>WNFY01001805.1_pt1 | contig 20321 bp, 24 predicted proteins | sample 5400091 | NCBI WGS metagenome assembly WNFY01 (sample SAMN13153364, study PRJNA577476) | soil metagenome | isolation source: 60 cm soil or saprolite under grassland replicate 1 | place: USA:California | collected 2016-06-15
GGCGAGCCCCTGTTTGCTTTGAGGTTGGTGATGGCCCAAGCCGACAAACCCGAGTGGAATGCCTTCACCAGAACTCCTCCGAGACCTGCAATACGCTCCATCGCTCGACCAGAAACTTACTTATTCAGATATTCCCTAGGTCAGAGATCACACTTTTGCGACGGAATGTAGCTAGCAAAAACAGGCGTCTCAGTTGCAAGTGAAAAACAGCCGCATTTAGACCGAAAGCAGCCAAAATCGCTGGAACATTCACGGCGACTACAAATCTAATCAGAATTGGAACGGTATCCACATGAGAATCGGCCTGACCTGAAGTTATCCCGCGACCATTGCCAAAACATATCAGCACTACGTACACCAAGAGATTCGCAACCGGCAACAATCGTCGGAACCCTATGGCTTTGATCATGACGGTTTATCTCTCGCAAAAAAGATCGCTTGGTGAATGTCGGATTTTACACCCCGAATTGATAATCGCCGTAACACAGTTCTACTTTCCTCCCACTCCTTCGGTTTATACTTCTCAACCGGGCAACCTCGCGTTCGCTTCGGAGGATTTATGCGGTTCCTTTCTGGTTTCATAGCCGGTCTCTTTCTGCTCGTGGGCACATCTTGGGCCGATGAAGGACATCACCACAGTCTCAGCGAGCAAGAGGTGGGTTCCGTCCAGTTTGCGACCTCGTGCTCGCCGCAAGTCTCCGCGTCATTCAATCGTGCAGTAGCGCTGCTGCATTCTTTCCAATACGAGAAGACTCGCGAAAGTTTCATGGAGATCGCGAAGCAGGATCCCACATGCGCCATCGCCTATTGGGGAATCGCTATGTCGCACTATCACGGATTGTGGGACAACGGCGATATGAATGCCGGTCGCGTAGCGCTTCAGAAAGCCCAGGAAACCGCAGCAGTGAACCCTGGGACTACGCGGCGTGAAAAGTCCTACATCGATGCGCTGGCTGAAATTTACAAAGAAGACGGCAAGGACAAGACTGTCCATGCGCAAGCTTTCGAGCAGAAGATGGGCGCGTTGCAGACTGCATTTCCAGACGACAGTGAAGCCGCGATTTTTCACGCGCTCACTCTGGCCATCACCGCGCCGAAAACCGATAAGACTTTCGCTAACCAGCGAAAATGCGGCGAAATTCTAGAGCCAATTTTCGCAAAGAACCCACACCATCCTGGCGTGGCGCACTACATCATTCACTGCTACGACAATCCGGTGCTGGCGGAAAAAGGCTTGGGAGCTGCGCGCCTTTATGCAAAAATCGCGCCTGCCTCGGCCCACGCTAACCACATGCCGTCGCACATCTTCACTCGCGTGGGTTCTTGGGATGAATCCATCAGTTCCAATCTGAGGTCCGCCGAATTGGCCACCGACGACGAAGCTGCCTCGCAAAACGGAGAGGCCCGCGATCAGCGGCTTCACGCCATGGACTACCTGGAGTACGCCTACCTGCAAACCGGACGTGTGAAGCAAGCCAAAGCCGTGCTTGATGAGATGAACTCGTTGAAGCCTTTTCCTGGACTGACGTTGACCGGAAATTATGGCAAATCAGCTATTCCAGCGCGCTACGCGTTGGAGCGGCGGAACTGGGCGGAAGCCAGCTCCCTTACGGCGAGCGCGGACGGTGTACCGTGGGCGCAGGCCCTTTCTTGGATGGCGATCGGGATAGGCAGTGCGCGTAGCGGCGATGTAGCGCGTGCCTCACAGGCGGAGCACACGCTCGCTTCTTTGCGAGATGCGGCGGCCAGTCAGAGCCAGTATTGGTCGAATCAAATTGAAGTTCAGCGCCGAGAAGTTGCTGCGTGGATTTCTGAAAAGAATGGCAAAGCTTCAGATGCGGTCGCGACTATGCGCTCAGCAGCGGAACTGGAAGAAAGCATGGATAAGCACGCAGTGACTCCAGGCGCAATGATTCCCGCCAGAGAAATGCTGGCGGAGCTTCTGTCGATTCACAATCAGGCACAGCCGGCACTCGAGGAGTACCAGGTGGTTCTGAAAGTCGCTCCCAATCGTTTCAATGCACTCTACGGGGCGGCGAGCGCGGCTGAAGCAGCGGGAAATGCGCCTCTCGCGAGCAAGTTTTTTCAGAAGCTGACGGACATTGCAGTCGGCGATGAGCGACCAGAATTGCTTACGGCGAGAAAGAAAGTTGCGGCCTTGGCTACGAACACCGCACAGTAAACGCACGGAAACTGCCTGAAGAGTTCAGCCCGATCGGTAAACCATACTTCCGCTCACGATCGTGGCCACAACTTTTCCCATCATCTGCCATCCATCAAACGGCGTGTTGTGCGATTTCGACCGCGATTTGGCTGCGTCGAACGTCCAGCGTTTTTTGGGATCGAATATCGTCACGTCAGCATGGCTGCCACGCAAGAGGGTACCCCGCCCGCGCAAATCCACAACTCGCGCCGGTCCGGCTGTGAGCAATTCAATGATGCGCGCCAGCGGCATCTTCTGTCGGCCATGCAACACCGTGACCGCCAATCCCAGTGCGGTCTCCAGTCCGGTGATGCCGAAAGCCGCCCGTTCAAACTCCACGATCTTCTCGTGAGGCGCGTGGGGCGCATGGTCGGTGGCAATCGCATCCACCGTCCCGTCGGCGAGCGCAGCCAGGAGCGCCTCGCGGTCAGAAGCCGATCGCAATGGCGGGTTCATCTTGAAGTTCGTGTCGTAGTCGCGCACATCGGAATCCGCAAGTGCAAAGTGGTGGGGAGTGACTTCGCAAGTCACGCGCGCGCGATTCCGTTTTCCACGCCGAACTGACGTCAGCGCTTCCGCGGTTGATAGATGCGCAACATGGAGCCGTGCGCCGGAGAACTGCTGGGCCAGCTGCACGTCCCGATCAACAATCACGGCCTCAGCAGCGTCAGTCATGCCGCGCAGTCCGAGCCGCAGTGACGTTGGGCCTGCGTGCATGGTGCAGTTCTGCGTGAGGCGTGTGTCCTCGGCATGCTGAACAATTGGAAAATTGATCTCCGCCGAAGTCCGCAGCGCGTCCCGCATCGTGGTCTCATTCAGGATCGGCTTGCCATCGTCAGTTACCGCAACCGCGCCTGCCCGCTGCAATGCACGAAAATCCGTAAGCACCGCCCCTTTGCTGGCCTGCGTTGCAGAGCCCACTGGAAAGACATTGACGACAGCACCGCGTTGGGGCTGCCGGACCCACGTAACCCACTCCGGTGAATCGAGCACCGGCGTTGTATTCGGCATGCAGCACACGGAGGTGAATCCACCCGCTGCTGCGGCGGCGGTTCCTGACGCAATTGTCTCTTTGTAACTCTGCCCCGGTTCACGCAAGTGGGCGTGCAAGTCAATAAATCCGGGAGCAACAATCAATCCCTTGGCGTCAAATTTCTCGTCCGCGCCGCCACGTATCTTGTTGGGCGGAGCGATTTCCGAGACTTGCCCGTCGCGCAACAGGATGTCCATCAGCGCGTCCACTCGTGCCACGGGATCAATCAAGTGGCCGTTGCGAATCAGAAGACTGTGAGATTGTGACGATTGCTTCACTCTGAAACCCTAACTTCTTTTCCGCGGATTAACGCAGATTCTCGCGGATTTTTCTTTTCGCTTTCGAAAACGTATCGCTTGAGTTCCGCTTTCGGTCCGAAGTTGAACAGAATGCCTACTTCAATGTCCGTGGCCCGAAGGTAGTTCAACAGCTGCTTTTCACATGACGAATCTATTTGGCGTGCTGCTTTCAACTCTATGATGACCTTGCTATCCACAAGCAAATCTGCCCTGAAGTCCCCAATTTTCTGGCCATGAAACCAGACTGGAACGGCAAGCTGTCTTTGGAAAAAGATACCGTGCTCTGCAAAACTTACCGAGAAAGCCTCTTCATAAACCGATTCCAAAAAGCCATGTCCGAGTTCGTTGTATATATCAAAGAAAATGCCAATGATCTTCTCGGTCAACTCGCCGTGTTTTAATCCGCGTTGATCCGCGTAAATCCGCGGAACTGAAGTTAAAGTTCTCATGCTCTTCCCAAAGCCCGTGCCAGTACCGCCATTCGCAACGGCACGCCGTTCTTGACTTCCTCGACAATGACCGACTGCGGACAGTCCGCCACGTCCCAGGTAATTTCCAAACCGCGAATGATCGGACCGGGATGCATCAACAGCGCATCATTCTTCGCCAGCCGCAGCCGCGTCATCGTGATCTGATAACGGCTGATGTAATCGGGCAAGCTCAGCTTTAGGCCCGCCAGCCTTTCCCGCTGTACTCGCAGGACCATCACTACATCTGCGCCACGCACTGCCTCTTCGCAGCTTCGGCTGATTCGCAGCCCAGGTGCCAGAGTCGCAGAAATCTCCGGTAAAAGTTCAGGCGGACCGCACAACGTAATTCGCGCCCCGACCTTGCTGAACAGATGAATCGCCGATCGCGCCACCCGGCTGTGGTAAAGGTCGCCGACGATCGCCACCTGCAAACCGTTCAGCTTCTTCTTGTGACGCAGGATGGTGTATGCATCGAGCAACGCCTGCGTCGGATGTTCGTGCATGCCATCTCCGGCATTGATCACTGGAATATCAAGGTGTCGCGCCATCAAGTGCGGCGCTCCGGCATTAGGATGGCGAACGACGATCACATCCGCCCCGACTGCACGCAGCGTGTAGGCGGTATCCAGCAACGATTCGCCTTTCTCGATACTCGATCCGCTCGAGAGAATGAGCGTTGTTGTTGCCCCCAGAGACGTCGCGGCAATTTCAAAAGATGCACGTGTACGGGTGGACGGCTCGTAAAACAGCAGCAGAACGCGTTTCCCGCGCAACAGCGGCCGCGCTTTGAGGGGATTCATCTTGCGCGCAAGCTGCAGCAGTCGGTCAATTTCGTACAGCGGCATTCCTTCAATGCCCAGCACCGATCCCCGTGCCGCAGATCGAGTCACAGGTTGTTGTCCCGTTGTCCGCTGTCTTACGGTTGTACTCAATCTTGCCTCTCCACTAGCAATACTTTTTCGCTATCGTCCACGTCGCGCAAATGCAGCTCGATCATTTCTTGATTCGACGTCTGTACTCTGCGGCCCACAAAGGTTGCGTCAATCGGCAATTCGCGATGGCCGCGGTCAATCAGCACGCAGAGCTGCACCTGACGCGGTCTGCCTTGCCGGAACAATGCATCCATAGCGGCACGTGTCGTGCGTCCGGTGTACAAAACATCATCTACCAGCACAACTTTTTTCCCGGTGATCGGAATGCCGATCTCAGTTTTCTGGACCACCGGTTTCGCCAAAGGCGAAAGATCATCGCGATAAAAAGTGATATCGAGCGTGCCGACCGGGATCGGCGTCTTCTCAATACGCTCAATCATTTGGCCAATGCGTTGGGCTAGAAATACTCCGCGGCGCCGGATTCCAACCAGCGCGAGATCCACGGCGCCGTCGTTCTTCTCAATAATCTCGTGGACCAGACGTACCAGCGTCCGCTCGATTTCCGAGGCCGACATTAATTGCGCTTTTTGGCGCGTGCCTGCAGGCCGCGATCCCTTAGAAGTCATGAACGGTGCATGATACGCGGACGGGGTGTTCCTGAGCAACATTTGGCGCAATCTGAACAGTTTTCGATTAGGACAGGAAGTTTCGTAATCCCTAGTGCGGTGGCAACTTACGCCGAAGTAAGGCAGCCGAAATTGCTCCGCCGATCCCCGCAAGAATCACGAACAGGACACACATGAATGCGGAGCCAAAGATCATAAGGAATGCCATGCCTCCCGGAGTCAGAAAGTACTCCAGGCTCTGTCGCGCCTGCGGATCAGTGTAGCGGGATTGTGTTTGCCGGACCACCTGGATCATTGCATCACGCAATTCATTCTGCGCGTGAAAATCGAGGGTCTCAATCGTGCCCAGGAGGATCAGCAGTACGAAGCCGGCCAGCCCGGCTCCGGCACCGAGGCGAAAGCCCATGCCCACAGTGGGCTCTCCCGTTGCGCTGTGCCTGCGATAGAGCAAAACGCAAAGAAATCCGGCAAGAGGCAATGCGAAAACAAATGATCCGCCGACAGGAATAGAACTCAGGATGGCGGCGACAACGCCTGCACTCATGGCGGCGCGGAACGCAGCGCGACGGCTTGATGCTGCTGCCGGATGCTGGACTGAATACGACCTTTCGACTCGCGCAACCGAAGGGGCGACCCCAGCCGTGACCGTTATCGGAAACGCTAAACGCTCAGTTTGGACGAATCGCACTTGGGGCGCGCCGCAGCTTGGGCAAAATGCAGAGCTGTCGCTGACGGGAGAATGGCATTGATCGCAGGAATATTCCACTGCTATCAAAAATATCGTAGTCAAGGCTGGACCGGCAAACTTAGTCTTCAGAGCGAAAAAGCTGCATCCAGAGCCTCAGGTCCGAAGCCCAGAGCCCAAAGCCCGGTCTATATTGTCGTGTCCTTGCCGCGGGTGCGCACATAGACCAGAGCAAAATCAGATCCCTTGCCTTGCGGCTTGATTGAGACCAGGTGCTGGTTGCTCTTGGTTCCAACTTTCAGTTCCACCGTGCTGCCGCGGTTGTTGCCTTCACATTTCAGTTCGTCCGTATCGCCCTCATAGGTGTCATGCCCGCCTTCGGTATGGCACTCCAGAACGTTCCCATATTTCTTCAGTTCATTCTTGTAGTAAGCGACAATCTTGCCTGGGGCAGCGTCACTTTCGTACTCCACGGCGACGACCTTCAGGCCAAATGCCGAAGTCGAGATGTTCACATTTGCGCTCTTCTCCTCACCCGAGTCGTCTTTCTTTTTCAGCCGGGAGCCAGCATACACCGGAAGTCCAGTGTCGCGAACGTCGGCATTTTCGTTGACGTGGATCCCGCCAAACGGCGTGTTGATGTCCACGTTCTTGTCTTGGCCCTGCTCGTCCTTCTTTACGTTGATGCTGCACGCGGTTGTGATTATGACGGCAGCCATCGCCAATAAAACGCTGGAATTTCGCATCCCCGGTTCCTCCTATTTCACCGCGGGCAATACCAAACCGGAGCCTCTTGGAGCGATGCCAGGAATGCTGACCGGTAAATGTCCGTGAATTTCTATTTCACCGAACAACGCTTTCGCCGCGCTGACTTCTGAGACCGGCGCCGCCGAAAACGTACAAAGATAATTCTGCACCTCGCGAAAATCTTTTGCCAGATACGGATTACCCATTGCAACCAGGATTGTCTTCTGAGCCTGAGACCGTAAGATCTGCCGTAGAAGACTTGTGCTGTCATCCCCCAGTGATAGCGAGTTCCGTACGCCCGAGTTGGTCCTTATCATCTTGCCTGCGGTCGGCGAGGCATAGACCGCAATTACGATCTTTGCGGCTTCTCCGGCTCTGCGGACAATGCCCGGCGACATCACTGCGGCAAGCTGCTCGTCGGTATAAATAACATTCGCATCCGGCGCTCGCATCCTGATCTGGCGTTCCATTGCGCGTCCGGCTTCGAGGCGCACATCGTCCGACACTATAACCACCAGGAGTTGATTACGCACCTCTCCCAGAGTTTGATACGGAAGGCCGCCGGAAATTGTTCCTGTCGTTTTCAGCGGTAGAGTTGACCCATTCTTTCTGACCATTGTGATGGCGGCATCCGCCATCTCTTGGCCCAACGCGACATTCTGAGGCACGCCGATCTTCGAATCCAGCGCCGAGAGATCAACCAGTCGGGCTTTGTTCAGCCCGAGCGACGCCTTCGTCCGCAGGATTTTCAGGACCGACTCGTCCACTCTCGACTGTGGAATTTCTCCGCTCTGGACCGCCTTCAGCACTGCGCGATAAGCCGCGTCCAAATCGGGCGGGATTAGAAGCATGTCGCTACCAGCTTTGAAGGCATCCACCGCCTCACGGCCAATGTCGTTTGCGTAAAGTCGTGTCAGAGCACCCATGTCCAGCGCGTCGGTAATCACAATTCCGGGAAAGCGCAATTGCTGCTTGAGCAAGTGGCTCACAATCTCAGGGGAGACGGTCGCAACCGCATTTGGATTCGCATCCAGGGCGGGAACGCTTACGTGGGCGACCATGACAGAATCCACGCCGGCCTCGATTGCCTTGCGAAAAGGGGGCAACTCCACGGAGTCCAGCCGCGCGCGGTCCCCAGTAACCTGCGCCAGGCCGAGATGAGAATCTGTCGCCGTATCCCCGTGGCCAGGAAAATGTTTTGCGGTGGTTTGCAATCCAGCCGAATGTGCTCCGCGGATATACGCGCTTACAAAGTCGCCAACCTGCTGGGGATCTTCGCCAAAAGAACGCGTGTTGATAATGGGATTATCTGGGTTGGAATTTACATCGGCCACCGGGAAGAAATTCCAATGCACACCAATCGCACGCGCTTCTTCGCCGGTGATGCGGCCAAAGGCCTCGGCATATTCCAGTCGGCCGGTTGCGCCGATTGCCATCGCGTTGGGGAATGCCGTAGTGCCATTCAGGCGGTTGCTGACTCCGAGTTCGAAATCGGCCGCAATCAGCAGCGGCAATTTGGAGTCACTCTGCAGCCGGCTTAACAAGTCAGCGGCTTCGTATGGCTGGTTCTTGTACAGGAACGGCGGCTCATAGCGCACTGTCATCGCAAACGAACCGATGTGATACTTGTTTATCGTGTCTTTGAGACGTGCATATTCGGGACTGCTTGCGTTGAGGAATTCTGCCCGCGTCCAGATCATGAATAACTGGCCGACCTTTTCCTCGACCGACATCTTGCGCAGGGTCTTCTGCGCCCACTTTTCGCCATCGTGATCGAGTCGGACCGGAAGAGGCTGGTATTTGGTTTTTGCGAGGGCGGAGACGCTGAAGGCTAGCAGAGTCATGAGAAAAGCGCGGCGGACCATGAGCAGGAACATAACACAACTTGGGCTACGAGCTTTCTGCGATGAGCGGAATTGCTTGGTCGAGCACGCTGGCTTGATCTCCGAATCCGGCAACCCACTTAACCTCGGGCTCTCGCCGGAACCATGTCATCTGTCGCTTGGCGTAATTACGATGAGCCTGCTGTACGGCACGGATTGCGCTCTCGCGATCAAACTCTTCCTTGATCAGTTGAACGACTTGCTTGTAGCCAATGGAGCTAAGCGGGCGCGCTGTTTCGCCGTATTTTTGAAGAAGGCTTTGGGTCTCTTGGATCAATCCCGCGTCGAACATGCGATGCACGCGTTCGTTGATCCGACCATATAGCTGCTCTCGATTGGGATTGAGCCCGATTCGCAAAATACGAAAGCCTGCAAGAGGATCCCTGCCTCGCTCCCACTGATCGGAGATCGGTTCTCTGGCGATGAGGCAGACTTCGATCGCACGAATGACTTTCGGGACGTCGTTGGCGTGAATCCTGGCTGCGGACGCGTCATCCAGCCGCTGAAGAATTCGGTGCAGATGTTGTGGCCCCTTCTCACTTGCCCGTGCCCGCAATCTTTCACGAAGCATTTCCGATCGTGCGGGCCCGGGAAAGAGTCCGTCTATCAACGCGCGCAAGTAAAGGCCGGTCCCGCCAACCACAATCGGAAGTGCGCCGCGCATACTAATGTCACGGATGACATCTCGTGCTTGACCCACGTATTCTCCGGCGGTCGTGTAGTTGGTGGGATCAATTACGTCAAACAAATGATGAGGAGCGCGCGCCTGTTCTTCCGGAGTGGGCTTGGCTGTGCCAATGCGAAACTCGCGATAAATCGCCACCGAATCACAATTGACAATCTCCCCGTGAAAGCGGGTTGCGAGTTCCAGTGAGAGGCGCGTCTTCCCGCTGCCGGTTGGACCGAGGATTACGACCAGGAGGGGATCGCTCGTCAATCAGCGGGCTCTCCAGTTGATGTTGTGCCAATAACGAAGAACAGTAATCGCAAGAATAAGGATGGCAATGACAATCACGCCGGTGGTTTCCAGTTGCCGGTGTGGCGCGGGCGCCCCGCCCGCGTGACCTCGGAGCCTTCCACGTTTAACCTGGCCTCGACCGGACACAACATCATTTTACGCCCCGCTTTTCTTTGCGATCTTTGCGACCTTTGCGGTTTCAGCCTTGAAACTTTCTAACCGTAAAGTACGCAAAGATCGCAAAGAACAGCTCCTAGGCGTGCTTCCTCGGAATCACCACGTCTACCCGCCGGTTTGCGGCGCGCCCCTCCTGTGTGTCATTGCTCGCCATCGGGCGAAATTCCGCATAGCCCGACGCGCCCAGCAGTTCAGCGCCTTTTCTGGAGCCAGACCCAGCATCAACGCCGCCACCTGCCTAGCGGAGTCCTGGCTGCAGGGGACACTCAAGAGTCCGCACAAATCACCCGCCAGCCCTACCATGGCGGTCAACTCCGCACCCTTCCAGCGCGCGTCATTTGTACGCTCCAGTTCGGAGCCTGCCATCATGCGGAACACTTCCGTGCTGGCCACTTCGAGAAGGGCAAACAGTTCTTTCTCACTCCGGACGGCAGGGGCTATCGCTTGCGATATCGTCATGGGACTCAACCTTGCAGTAGTGGCAGGACGTGCTCCTTGACTTGGTCCGGGGTGAACGGTTTTCGGATATAACCTTTGGCGCCCATCGAGAGCGCCTGCACCACATGCGATTCGCTGCCCTCCGTCGTGATCATTACCACCGGCACGCCCCGGGCGTTGTCCACATCCTTCAGCCGTTTCACGAATTCCAGTCCGTCCATGACCGGCATGTTGATGTCGCACAAAATCAGATCAACACTTGATTGCCCCAGAGCTGCTAGCCCTTCCGCTCCGTTTCCCGCTTCGCGCAACTCGGCGAGTTCAATCCCCGCCTCCCGCAAGGCACGTTCTACAATCTTCCTCATCACTGCCGAATCATCAATAATGAGGGCGCGCACGCTTTTCATGGATATTGGTTTCAGTACAGTAAGTCAGAAGGCTACTGTCTCTAGATCGGAAGACTTGCTCTGGGACTTTAGGAGTCCGGAAAAAGGGAAGTTCATTGATTTACAGCCGTTTGGAGTGAAGAGCCGGTAGGAGCCGGCAGTAAGGTTCGCGATTAACTTCACAGAAGGGAATTCTCATGCATCACTGGCAGTTGTGGATTGCGCTCTCGATTCCGGTTCTTCTAGTCGGCGATCTTTCGGCCCAATCCAAGAGCATTGCAGAACGGCTCGGCTACCCTGCCGATTCGAAGCTGCTCATCGTTCATGCTGACGATCTTGCAGTCGCGCACTCTGTGGATTCGGCCAGCTTCGACGCGCTTGAGAAGAATGCGGTCACGTCCGCCAGCATTCTGGTGCCGTGCCCGTGGCTGACCGAAGTTGCCGACTATGCCAAGGCACATCCCGATGCAGACCTCGGCCTGCACCTTACGCTCACCAGTGAATGGAAGACCTATCGCTGGGGCCCGATCGAATCCAGGGACAAAGTTCCCAGCCTGCTTGATCCTGCGAGAACGCTTTGGAGTCAGACTGCTCTTGTGGCGACCAATGCTAATCCGCAGGAGGCCGAGCGTGAAATTCGCGCGCAAATTGAACACGCTCTTGCATTGGGGATTCACCCCACCCACCTCGACAGCCACATGGGAAGCCTGTTCTCAACTCCAGCGCTCATCGCCGCCTACATTAAGGTCGCCCATGAATACCACCTGCCGTTTCTAGCGGTGAGGATTCCCGGTGCAGATCTATCTGCGCTCTCAGACAAGGATGTGGTACTCGATGCGATAGTCATCGCCAACCCCAATCTTCGCCGCGACCAGTGGAAGGAGTTCTACTTGAACGCGATCAAGGCGCTGAAGCCGGGCCTCACCGAAATGATTGTTCACCTCGGTCACGACGACGCCGAGCTGCAAGCCATCACAGTGGGCCAGGAAGCGTTCGGTTCAGCTTGGCGGCAGCGTGACTATGATCTCGTCACCAGTCCGGAATTCAAGCAAGCGTTGGGGGAGAGCCACGTGACTCTGGTCAGGTGGAGAGACCTGCAGAAGCTGATAAATCAGCAGTGAGCGCTGGCAGAGGCGTCTAGACCTCCCGATAGCGGAAGCACGTTACGAGATGATCATTCACCATTCCCACCGCCTGCATGAACGCGTAGCAGATGGTCGAGCCCACGAAGGTGAATCCGCGTTTTTTCAAATCTTTGCTCATTTGGTCGGATTCGGCCGTACGGCTTAGAACCTGACTCAGCGTTCGCAACCGATTGACGAGCGGCTTGCCGCCGACAAATTGCCAGACATAGCGGTCGAACGATCCGAATTCCTTCTGCACTTGTAGGAATGCCTTCGCATTCTTCACCCCGGACAAAATCTTCAGACGGTTACGAACGATGCCTTCGTCGCGCAGAAGGGAGTCAATCTTCCGCTGATCGTACCGTGAAATTGTCTCAGGATCAAAGTTGTCGAACGCGGCGCGATAATTTTCGCGCTTGCGCAGAATCGTGTCCCAGCTTAGGCCTGCCTGTGCGCCTTCCAGCACCAAAAACTCGAACAGCACGCGATCATCGTGCTGTGGGACGCCCCACTCGCAGTCGTGATAGCGAATTGTGAGTTCGTTTTTTGCCCAGGAGCAACGGACTACTTCGTCTTGTCTGTTGGGTCGCATGGTGCGCTTACCGGAGGCGAGTCATCGTACATTATCATTCTTCATAATGCGTAATCGCCTGCGCGCCTGGCTCCGCAATCCAACATTTCTCATCGCATTAACTGCAGCGTTGCTGGCATTCGTTGTCCAGTCGGGCGAATTGGGCTCTGCAGATACCATGCACCGGCTGCAAACGGCGCATTCATTCTGGACATCGGAGCCGCCGGTCTTTCCCAACGAATATCCGGAATTTGGGGTTCACGGGCGCGGCGGGAAGCTCTACGACTGGTATGGGATCGGCCAGCCACTATTGCTGCTGCCTGCGGACATTGTTGGGACCTATATTGAGAAGCTGCCAATTTTCGGAGGTTACAGCGGCTCCGACCCGACAGTCCGAAATATCTTTCTCACCTACGCGAACAATATTCTGATCAGCATTCTTACGGCACTGGTTTGCTTTCGGTTTCTGCGCCTCCTCGAATTCAGCATGCCCGAATCCCTTGCCGGAGTCCTCGCGCTGCTCTTTTGCACCACGCACCTTCATTACACGCAAAATATGATGGAGAACAATGCCATCCTTCTCCTGACACTTACTGGGTTTTCCTTCCAGTACGAGTGGCTGCGTAGTGGAAACACCAGTGCGCTGCTCGCCGGGTCGACGGCGTTTGGATTCAATCTTCTAATCCGGCTTACGACCGGACTGGACTTGATCGCGGGATACATCTTTCTCTTGGTGACGCTTTGGTTCGGAAATGCAACGAGGCGAGGGCAATGGACAAAGCTTGTTGCCTACGCAAAAATCGCCAGCCCCGTTTACCTCTTCTTCTTGTTGATTGACCGCCTGTACCAGTTCTATCGCTTTGGAACTTGGACCGATACGTACGTTCACTACTTCCGGCTGGAGCACCGTCTGCTGGATCCGATTTTGCCCGCGAAGTATCCCTGGGAAACCCCTTTTCACGTTGGATTTTTCGGACCATTGCTCTCGCCGGAGAAATCTATTTTTCTCTTTGATCCCCTCATAGTTCTAACCATCGTTATAACCGTCTTCGGATGGAAACGGTTCAGCCCTCAGATCAAGGCATACATCGCCGCGTCTCTGTTTCTGGTGCTTGCGTGCATTTGTCTCTACGCCCGTTATACGGTTTGGAGCGGAAACTTTGCCTGGGGAGACCGCTACGTATCAACAGCAGTCGAGCTGGCTGCGTTCATTTCGGTGCCACTGCTGCTCAAATACCGAGGCGAACTAGGCAGAGCGGTGTGGAATGTTGGAGTAGCGCTCATTGCAGCGAGCCTTCTAATTCAAATTGCCTCGCTGATGTTCTGGCTCCCGCTTGAAATCTACCAAGCGGACGACATCGGCCATCCGCAATGGATCATTTGGCTGCGATTGAAGAACATTGCGGCGTTCGCGCTCGGCAAAATGGATGCTTGGGGCCTGATCACAGATTCTATGAAGTATGACCGGTGGGACTATCAGCACATTACAACCTGGAATTTTCTGCCTTTTGTGTTGCGAAGAATGGGAGCGGCACCGGCATGGGTAGTCCATGCTGCCTTTACGGTCTGGGGACTGGGGATCGGGTTCATGGCTTGGGCGCTCGCGGCACTGCGTCACATTTGCATGCGGGATGCATTCGATCAGTCGTACTTCTCATAGCGAATACTCTTCCTGTCCCAGCCCAGTGACTTCAACAGATCTCTATTCGCTCGGATCATTTTGTCCAATCCACAAATATAAGCGTGCATGTCCGTGCGTCCCGCGACGATTCCTGGCACGTGCTCCTGCACATATCCGCGCAGGCCTTGCCAGTGGGGAGCTCCGCGGCTGAGCGTCGGCAGGTAATGAAAGTTCTTGTGTGCCTCGGCCAAACGTAGGAATTCCTGGTGATAATAGATGTCCTGCTCGGTGCGGCTGCCGAAAACCAGCCACAATTGCTTGCTCTCGTGACGAGAAGCATCTGCGACTAGCCAGTGCAGCATGGAACGAAACGGCGCGATTCCGGTGCCGGTTGCAATGAAGATCGTGTCGCGCATAGGAGGGCGCAGGATGAAATCGCCAAACGGGCCCTGGCACGAAATCTCATCGCCCTCGTTCATGTCGCACAGAAAATTTGACATGAATCCGTCCTGTACGCGATTCAGGCATAGAGCGAAACGGTTGTTCTCGCCCGGCGGCGACGCGATTGAATACGCGCGAGTGATCTCTTCGCCGTCGGATTTTGTGTGCTTCAGTGAAAGCCATTGCCCCGGAACAAAACCGAATCGCGGGATATTCTCGATCTCGAATTCGAGATTCTTGGTTACTTCTGAAAGAGATTGAGATTGTGCAAGTCGGACCGTGAATGTCTGCAAGGGCATCTTGCTGTTTTGATGATCTTAAGCCTCGGAAAGACCCGGACGCGAACTCGCCAAGTTGAGAAACAGTTTTGCGCGAGAAGAAATATACGTCAAAAGACTGCTTATGGTAGATATCTACCTATGCGTGGTAGAATAGCACCATGAGCCTAAATATTAAGAACGATGAAACACATCGTCTGGCAGAAGAGCTCTCGCAGCTCACGGGTGAGAGCATGACCGCAGCGGTCACAGAGGCCCTTAGGGAGAAGCTCGATCGCGTGAAGAGTAAAGGTATGAAGGAACGCATTATGAAGATCGCTAAGCAATGCGCTCCTCGCTGGAAAGAGCCGTATCGGTCGATGAACCATGCTGACCTGCTGTATGACGAACAAGGGCTGCCGAAATGATCCTGGACACGTCCGTAATTATTGCCATTCTCCGCAACGAGCCGGATGCCGATGAGCTGGCTGCCGTCATCGAGTCCGCAGACGTGCGCCGGATGTCAGCCGCAAGTTACGTTGAGGCGGCGATCCTGACCGACAGCAACCGCGACCCTGTGCTGAGTCGTAGGCTGGACTCCTTTTTGCACGAAGCTATCATCACCATGGAACCCGTGACAGTGGACCAAGCTCGACTAGCGCGCGAGGCATATCGCGATTTCGGGAAAGGTAGACACCGAGCTGGATTGAATTTCGGCGATTGCTTTGCCTATGCCCTGGCGAAAGACAAGGGAGAGCCACTGCTGTTCAAGGGCGAGGATTTCCGGAAGACGGATGTTGAAGTGGCGGAAGCTTGAAGCATGAACTTGCTTTCGACGATATAGCCCGTGCGACTACTCCACCGTAACCGACTTCGCCAGATTTCTTGGTTGGTCCACGTCACAGCCGCGGCGAACCGCGATGTGATAGGCCAGGAGCTGAAGCGGCACAATTTCAAGAATCGGCAGAAGCTCTTCCGGCGCCGAGGGCAGATAAATCACATGATCTGCAGCTTCTTTGATTTCCTCATCACCTTCAGTCGCGAGCGCAATCACCTGGCCTGATCGCGCCTTGACTTCCCTCAGGTTGGAGCACGTCTTCTCATAGCGGACCATTGAGAGCGCATCTTTGGGGTCACGCGTCGCAATGATCACCACTGGAAGGTTCTCATCAATCAGCGCGTTTGGCCCGTGCTTCATTTCGCCGGCAGGATAGCCTTCAGCGTGGATGTACGAAATTTCTTTCAGCTTGAGCGCGCCTTCAAGAGCGATCGGATAGTGGATCCCTCTGCCTAGGAAAAGAAAATCCTGCGAGCGAACGTACTGCTTGGCCAGGTCCTCACAATCCTCTTCATGCGTGAGCAGATGCTCGAGCTTGCCCGGAATGCGGGTCAATTCCTGAACGGCATCCTGTGCCTGCTCGGTCGTGACCGTTCCGCGAACTTGTCCAAGATAAAGAGCAAACAAGTACAGGGCCGTCAGTTGCGCCGTGAACGCTTTGGTTGAGGCAACTCCGATTTCCGGACCAGCATGCGTATAAATCGTGCCAGCCGCCTCGCGTGTAATCATCGAGCCGACGACGTTGCAGATCGCTAGGGTTTTCGAGCCTTTGGCTTTGGCCTCGCGCTGAGCCGCAATGGTATCGGCAGTCTCGCCGGATTGCGAAATCACGAGCGTGATCGTGTCCGAAGGGACGATTGGGTCTCGGTATCTCCACTCGCTTGCGTAATCCACCTCGACGGGGACCCGCGCCAGGCGCTCAATCATGAATTTGCCAGCTTGTGCCGCATGCCAGCTAGTGCCGCAAGCTGCGATGTTGATCTTCTTCGCGGACTTGAATTCGCCTTCCGTGATTTCCATCTCATCCAGAAAAACGTGGCCGGTCTCTTGCGAGATCCTTCCCAAAGTCGTGTCGCGGACCGAACGCGGCTGCTCATAAATTTCCTTGAGCATGAAATGCTTGAACCCGCCCTTTTCTGCCATGATCGGGTCCCAGGTAACGTGCTGGACCTGGCGCGTGATGGGTTGTCCGCTAAAGTCGGTGAGGCGAACCCCGTCGGGTGTGATCACTGCAAGGTCGCCATCAGCAAGGAAAAACAGGTCGCGCGTGTGATACAGAATTGCGGGCACGTCGGACGCTACAAAATATTCATCCTTGCCAAGCCCGATCACCGCCGGCGGACCATTTCTGGCGGCCACAATCTTATTCGGCTCATCAACTGAAATCACAGCCAGCGCGAAAACCCCCGTCAACTGCGAAACCGTCTTGCGTACCGCCTCTTCCAGTGATGACCTGTGACCATTGCCGGCTTGCGGGCAGTACTTCTCAATCATGTGCGCAACAATCTCGGTATCCGTCTCGGTCGTAAAGCGGTGACCTTCCTCGGCCAGCTTTCTCTTCAGCGAGACGTAGTTTTCAATGATGCCATTATGTACAACCACAATTCGTCCGGTACAGTCGCGGTGCGGGTGTGCGTTTTCTTCGGTAGGTCGGCCGTGGGTGGCCCAGCGAGTATGACCGATTCCGTAAGTACCATCGAGCGGCTTAAGGCGGATGACTTCTTCCAGGTTACGCAACTTGCCCTCAGCGCGCCGAATCTGCAAGCCCTCGCCGTTGCCGCAAACAGCAATACCAGCCGAGTCGTAGCCGCGATACTCCAGCCGTCTCAGGCCATCAATAATGACTGGGACGACGCGCTTCTTGCCTACATATCCCACGATTCCGCACATTTTACGATTGCTCCTGAATGATTGTGGGGAGGAACTCTCCCTAATCTTCAATCGAGTACCTAAACTCTTCGATCACTGGATTGGTCAACACCTCGCGCGCAATACGTCCGATTTCGCCTTCTGCCTGCGTCCGATCCAGCCCGCCATCTAACGTGAGTTCGAAGAATTTTCCCTGCCGCACGTCCTGTAATCCTTTGTAGCCCAGCTTGTGCAGCGCTCCCTGAATTGTCTTACCTTGTGGGTCGAGAACGCTCCGCTTCAGCGAGACATATACGTATGCTTTCATGGGGGATGACTCATTATACGGTAGCCCGCAACCCTGCAAATTCTTGACCAACCGGTCGGAATGACCAAAGTGCTGTTCCGCGCTCGCAACCTTTGGAACGAGAAGCAACGGAGCTACTTGGTGTTCGCGAAGGGGGCCAGCCATGAATCGGAATTCGCCCCGCCAGGTATGGTCCTGCCATCTGACAACGCTTTTACTACCCAGATCCTTGAGAAGTATCCGCAGGGAACAGTTGTGCGTCGCGCAGAGCTAGAAGCTGCGGCACCACAATTTGAAGTTGTCCAGGGCGCCTTGAATGCCGGAATCGGCTGTTGGTGCACAGTCCCCTTGAGGACCCCCCATCAGTTGGTTGGTGTTCTCTATCTGGGCAGCCAGTCAGATGACGCGTTTACTGACAAGGATATTGAGCTGGTTCGACAGGTGGCAAATGGATTGGCTTTGTTTGTGGAAAACGCCCTTACTCATGAAGCCTTACAGCGCAGAAATTGTTCGAGATAAGCCGCACTTTCACTCCCAGCCTTGCTGCTAAGAACCTTCTCGTGGAGATCGCAAACTGTACTCGATTGGTGTTTGAGCAAGACTACGCGTACTTGGCTCTGTATGACAAAGCTGCCAATGTGATGCGGCTCAGTCCGCTTGATTCGTCGGACGCTAATGCCTTTATCGCGAAGGAAACTTCAGTGCCACTTGCAGCGTGCACATCCGGCAACGCGATGCGCCAGGAAGGGGCGAAAGAACCCAGTTCTCACGCACTCTCCTTAGCTTCTAGGATGGCAACTTTGGTTTCGCTCGATTGACGATGGACGGTTTCTTGGGTTTCGTCCTGAAGCCTAAAGCTCAGAGCCCGAAGGCCGAAGCTACAATCCAAACAATTCTCTTAATCGTTTCGTCTGCGCGCGGCTTACGGGAATTTCCGTCTGCTTCTTATCATCCATCCGCAGCTGATACGAACTCTTAAACCACGGCACCACTTCCCGAATCCGATTTATATTCACCAGATACGAACGGTGAGCGCGCCAGAAAAGATTAGGATCAAGGCTGTCTAACAGTTCCTCAAGCGTGCGGCAGTTCGACTGTCCTTCCATTCCATTCAGCCCGCCAGTAACCACAGTGATGATTCCGTCTTCAATCGAGGCGAAGCAGATGTCTTTTTCGCTGACCAAAAACAACCGTCCCGCCGCTTTCAGGAGAATTTTTGAGGTCGGAGACTTCTGCGACTCCAGCATTCTCATCAGGGTATCGAGCTTGTCCGATGACGAAGTGGGCACTTCCGTCATCGATCGTGCCCGTTCCACCGACTGCATCACGCGCTTCCGGTCGAACGGCTTCAGCAAATAATCCACCGCGTTGACTTCGAACGCACGCACTGCATACTGATCGAACGCCGTGGAAAAGACAATTTTGGGAAGCGCAACCTTCTTGTCGAGGAGTTTCTTGATTACACCGAAGCCGTCAAGCCCAGGCATCTGGACGTCGAGAAAAACCAAATCCGGATTGTGTTCTCGGATGAGGTTTACTGCTTCCAGCCCGTTCTTTCCTTGGGCCACGACATCCACATCGCCAATGTTTTTGAGCAAATAAGCGAGCTCGTCGCGGGCGAGCTGCTCATCATCCACAATGACAGCGGAAAGCGACATTCTTTTCTCCTCGAAAAGTATATCCGATGGAGCTTGATGGAACACACCTTCAGTACACCTAGCCGGGCAGTTACACTAGAGCCCTCATGAATGTGATTTTTGGCATCAACACAGTTATGGAAGCGCTCAAAGGACGCGGACGCGGCTTCGAGTGGGTTGGTGTGGCTAAGGAGCGTCACGACATACGGCTACAGAGGCTGATCCAGGAATGCCGGCAGAACAGCATTCCGGTGCGATTTTTGCCGCGGGTTGAGCTTGACCGGCTCGCATCGAGCGGTTCCCACCAGGGCGTAGTTGCAGTGACCTCGTCAAAACATTACGCCGATCTGGACGACGTGGTCGCGGCCAAGCGGGGAGCGTACTCGCTGGTGGTGGTGCTCGACGGTATCGAAGATCCACACAACCTGGGCGCGATCCTGCGAACGGCGGACGCATGCGGCGCCGATGGAGTCCTGATTCCAGAGAGGCGCGCCGCCGGAATTACCGGCACGGTTGCTAAGGTATCTGCCGGCGCAAGCGAGCATTTACCAGTTGCCAAAGTTACGAATGTTGCGCGAACGCTCGAGGACTTAAAGGCAAAGGGACTCTGGATCGTCGGTCTCGATGAGCGTGGTAAACAATCCTACGACGCGGTTGATTACAAGATGAATTGCGCGATCGTTCTCGGTGCGGAAGGCAAAGGTCTACACGATCTGGTGAGCAAGAAATGCGACTTCCTGGTCTCGATCCCGATGATGGGTAAGGTACCGTCGCTCAATGTTTCAGTTGCCGCGGGCGTGATGCTGTATGAAATCGTGCGGCAGAGGCGGCTGCCCTCGAAATGAAGCTCCTGTGTGCCCTGTGTCTTCTCTGTGGGTTGAAGCCGACAGCGGTCGCCCT
>WNFY01001806.1_pt1 | contig 20319 bp, 24 predicted proteins | sample 5400091 | NCBI WGS metagenome assembly WNFY01 (sample SAMN13153364, study PRJNA577476) | soil metagenome | isolation source: 60 cm soil or saprolite under grassland replicate 1 | place: USA:California | collected 2016-06-15
CGTCACCGCCGGCGTCGTGAGCGCGCTAGGCCGCTCGTTCCGCTCAGTGGGTGGGCGGTTGATCGACGATGTGATCCAGACCGATGCGGCCTTGAATCCGGGCAACTCCGGCGGGCCGCTGGTGGACGCGCGGGGCCGCGTGGTCGGCGTCAACACGGCGGTGATCCTTCCCGCCCAGGGGATCTGCTTCGCCGTGGGGATCAATACGGCGAAAGTCGTGACGGGCCAGCTGATCCGGCACGGCAAGATTCGCCGCGGCCGGATCGGGGTCGCGGGGCAGAACGTCCCCCTGCTCCGCCTGGCGCAGCGGGCGCTCGGGATCGATGCGAAGAGCGGCGTGCTCGTGACCGGGGTGGAGCCGGACAGTCCGGCGGCACGCGCGGGGGTCACGGCGGGAGACATCATTATCGGCTTCGACGGGCAAACCGTATCGGGGATCGACGATCTGCACCGTTTGCTCGTCACCGAGCGCATCGGGGCGCGCACGACGATCGCCGTGCTGCGCAACGCCGACCGGCTCGAGCTGCCGATTGTCCCGGAGGAGTCAGAGACTCGGAACCGCTGAGAGAGGAACATCCCATGACCGACACGAATCCCGTTGCCGAGGGTCCGCTTCCTGCCGGGACTCGAGCGCCCGACTTCACGCTGAACAGCGCGCCGGATCGGACCGCCTCGCTGCGTGACTACCGCGGCCAGCCCGTCATCCTGGCGTTCTATCCGGCCGACTGGAGCCCGGTCTGCGGGGACCAGATGGCGCTCTACAACGAGGTCCTGTCCGAGTTCGAGGGCTACGGCGCCAAGCTCCTCGGCATCTCCGTAGATGGCGCCTGGTGCCATACCGCATTCGCGGGCGACCGGAAGCTGCATTTTCCCCTGCTCGCGGACTTCGAGCCGAAGGGTGCGGTGGCGCGCCGCTACGGTGTGTACCGTGACGGCGACGGGTTTACGGAGCGGGCGTTGTTCGTCATCGACGGCGACGGGATCATCCGCTGGAGCTACGTCTCGCCGATCGGCGTCAATCCCGGGGCGGATGGCATTCTGCGCGCCCTGGATGCGGTCGCCGGCGAGCGGACCACCGCGTGACCAGGCGCGACGCGGCCGCGGCGCTGACGCTGCCCGTTAGCAAGCGCGACCACATCCAGGGCCCGGCAGATGCGGCCGTTACGCTGGTCGAGTACGGCGACTACGAGTGCCCGCACTGCGGGCGTGCGTACCCCATCATCAAAGACATCCAGCGACGGATGGGACGCCGTCTGCGGTTTGTGTACCGCAACTTCCCGCTGCGCGAGAGCCACCCCCACGCGCAGCACGCGGCGGAGGCGGCCGAAGCCGCGGGCGCGCAGGGCAAGTTCTGGGAGATGCACGACCGCTTGTTCGAGCGGCAGTTCGCGCTGGACGGCGAGTATCTGATCGAATACGCGGGCGACCTGGGTCTCGATGTCGCACGCTTTCGGAAAGAGCTCGGGGCGGGCGTGTACGAGCCCCGGGTGCGGGAAGACTTCCGAAGCGGCGTCACGAGCGGCGTCAACGGGACGCCGACCTTTTTCATCAACGGCGTGCGGCACGACGACTCGTGGGAGCTGGAGCCGCTGCTGGCGGCGCTGGAAGAAGCGATCCCCGCCTGATGCGCGGCTGAAGCCGCGGCTCGGCGCGTACCGCTGAAGCGGCAGAGCGGCGTCAGTTCACTGACACGTTCCGAGTCACGGGTTCACCCGCGGATCGCGCCAGGGAATCGCTCGGAGTTCGCAACGAATCCCGGGAAGATCGCGGACAGGTCTCGCGCGCCGAGGTGGCGCGCCAGGAGCTCGGCGAACAGGTCGCGGAAGTCGGTCGTCACGGCGACGTCCCGGCCCTCGAACCGCTGTGCGGGATCGAGCCCGGGCCACTTCCCCAGCACCCTGCCCCCGTTCACTGGGCCGCCCAGTACCAGCATGGCGGTCGCGTGCCCGTGATCGGTGCCCGAGTTCCCGTTCTCCCGCACGGTGCGGCCGAACTCGGACATCGTGAGCACGACGACGTCGCGCATCCGCTCTCCAAGATCCCGGGTGAAGGCCGCGAGCGCCTGCCCCAGCTCGCCCAACCGCCCCGCGAGCTGTCCTTCCGACGCTCCCTGGTTCACGTGTGTATCCCACCCGGTCACGTCCGCAAACGCCACCTGGAGACCGACGTCGGCCTTGATGAGCTGGGCGATCTCGAGCAGGGCTTTTCCGAGCTTGCCCCGCGGGTAATCGGCGTCGTTCGCTGGTCGGTACTGGCCGGGGTCCACGCGCTGGAGCATCTGAACCGCCTCGAACGCTTCCCGGGAGGACGTGGAGAGCAGCCCGGTCGCAGCGCCGGCGTACAGCTCTTCGAAGGCGCGCGTGAGCCGGTCGCGCGCGGCGGGCTGTGGCGCGCGCAGGCCGAACGCCTGCAGGTCGTCGATTGCGAGAGTCGGCGCCGTGCCCGCCAGGATCCGGGGGAGCTGGGGACCGAAGGCGACTGCGCGGAACGGCGTGTCCTGGTGCTCACGGTCGTGCTGGCAGTAGCGGTTGAGCCAGCCGTCCGCCGTTGACTTCACACCCGGGGTGCCCGACTCCAGGTAGTCCTGCGCATCGAAATGACTCCGGGTCGAGTCGGGGGAGCCGACCGCGTGGATTGCCGCGAGGCTCTTCGAGTCCCACAGGGGCTTGAGCACGGCCAGGCGGGGGTGCAAACCGAAATACCCGTCCAGGTCGAGGACGTCCTTCTCGGGTACGGCGATGCGACGCCGCTCCCGATAATAGATGGGGTCCCCATGAGGGACAATCATGTTGAGCCCGTCCACGGCGCCGCGTTGGAAGAGGCAGACGAGAATCGGGCGGTCGAGGCCGGTAGAGGACGGTAGAGGACGGTAGGAGGCGAACGCCGCGCGGGCCAGAAACAACGGATCCAGGCCCAGGCTGAACAGCGCGAGCCCACTGGATTTCACAAACACTCGTCTCGAGATCGACATCATTCCCTCCTCGAACCTCTACCATCTGTTACCGCCCTCTACCGCCCCCCACCGTCACTGCCTCTGAAACTCCGGCCCTCCGATCGCCAGGCCGACGGCGAGGGCACGCGCCTGAAGAGGGTCTTTGACGTCTGACAACTGACGTCCGAGGACTGCCTTGGTGTTCTCCGACATCCTCCCACCCAGGATCCGGTCGTTCACCGCAGCAATCAACGCGTGAGCGTCAGCGGTGAGCGGGACGACCGAGTCCAGCTCGACGGTCATCCCGGGGAGCCTGGCGGTCGCGAGGGCCACGGCGGCGTTCATGCGATCGAGCAGCGCACCGCTGTTGACCCACGCCGCTTCCCGCTCGGAATACCCGTCGGGAGCGACATGGAGGTACAGCGGCTCACCGAGTCGCGCCACGACCTGCGCCAGGCGGGGAGTGGTGTCGGGCTCGGCGGCGGCCGCTCGTGCCGCACTGACCACGAACTCGAGTGGGGTCTTTACCTTGGCGCGCACGTTCTCCGCCGCCCAGAAGTCGGGGCCGTGAAAGATGGCCCGCAGTACTTCGCGCATGTCACCGCTCGAGCGTTTCCACGCCGCCACGGCGTCGTCCACACAGCCGTCAGGCGGATCGTCGTTCACAAATCGTTGGCAGAGTTTCCGGCTCACGTGGTGCATCGTGGCCGGTTGGTCGGCCAGGACCTTGAGGAGCCGAATCCCTTCGTCCATGTCGTGGCCGCCCTCAAACCTGACACCCAGCACCTCTTTTTCTCCGCGGTCATGCGCCCACCCGTGGAACTCGAAGCCCCCACCCTGTTGGGGACGCTCGATGCTCCAACCGGTGAATATGCGCGCGACGGCGATCACGTCCTGCTGGGTGTAGCCGCCCTCCACACCCAGCGTGTGGAGCTCGAGCAACTCCCGGGCGTAGTTTTCGTTGATCCCTTTCGGCATGCGCTCGAGGGCACGGCGGCGCACCGAGTCCTGACGGGCAGGGTCGCGCATCGGGTCGAACAGCCCCGGTCGGCGGCCAAAGAGCGGCCGGGCGCGGACGCGGAGCGCGGCGGGTGGGACGGAGCCAGGCGCCACGCTTTCCCAGTTGTCGAGGTAGAACAGCATGGCCGGGCTCCTGGCCGTGGCGATCAGGAGGTCCTCGAACGTGCCCATCGCGCGCGGGCGAATCGTGTGCTCGATGTAGTCGGGGGTGAGGAAGCGATCGGCGCCCTTGGCGAGGTAGACGCTGAAGTGATTGGTCCAAAAGTCCACCATGACCTCGTACAGCTGGCGCTCCGAGAGCGCGGCGCGGACGACCGCCAGGTCGGCGAACTGGCCCGCGAGGCGCCTGCCCTTTTGGGCGATGGGGTCCGCGGCGAACTTGTCCGCCATCGTATCGGCCGCGGCGGCGAGCTTGCGCGCCCGCCGTTCGCGCTGCGCGTCGACGTACATGGCGGCGAGATCGCCCCGGTCGTACCGGAGGATCTGGAATTGACGCTCCCGCTCGGCGAGACGCTCGTTGTCGATCTCTTCGGGCGAGAGCTGGCGGTCGATCCAGCGCATCACCCCCTCGGCGGCGACGCGTTGCACGTCGCCGGGCCGGGGTCCGTATGCGAGCCGGTTCAGGGCGTGGAAGGCCGAGTCCTGCGGCGTGAGGGCGGTTCCCCGCATGGTCGATCGTAGGGGCGCAGCATGCTGCGCCCCTACGATGGGCAGGCAGACGCCCGCGACCACGAGACCGCGAAGAAGGACCGGGTTTTTCATGCGGTTATATTGACGCACCGTCCCTTGGAGAAGTTAAGGTCGTGACGGCTTCGACGCCCCGTTTTATCCCGCACGGCATCTTCCCGCGGGCCAGGAGCCCGCTTTCCGGGCCCGACGGCAAGCCGCCGACCTGGTCCGAGCGGCTGCAGGCGCTCAAGTACGTGCCGCCCCTCCTCAAGCTCGTGTACCAGACCCACCGCGGCTACACGGTCGCGATCCTGGCGCTCCGCGCCGTCCGCTCGCTCATCCCGCTCGCCGTGCTGTGGATCGGCAAGTTGATCATCGACGGTGTGATCGCCGCCATGCAGGTGCGCGCGGCGGGAGGCGTCGTCGACTGGTGGTCGCTTGGGGGGCTCGTGGCGCTCGAGCTCGGCATCGCCGTCGGCGGCGAGGGGTTGGCCCGCCTCTCGTCGCTGTTCGAGAGTCTGCTGGGCGACTTGTTCTCGAACCGCATCAGCGTGCGCCTGATGGAGCACGCGGCGACGCTCGACCTGGCCCAGTACGAAGACGCGGAGACCTACGATCACCTGGAGCGCGCGCGTCGCCAGACGGTGGGGCGGATCGGGCTCGTGGCGCTGCTCTTGTCCACGGCCCAGGACCTCGTCACCCTGATCTCGCTCGCGGCAGTGCTGCTGGTGCAGCTCCCATGGCTGCTCTTGCTGCTGGTGATCGCCGTCGTGCCGTCGTTCCTGGGCGAGACCCATTATGCGGCGCTGGGCTACTCGCTGCTCTTCCAGTGGACCCCAGAGCGGCGGCTGCTCGACTACCTGCGCTACGCGGGCGCGTCGGACGAGATGGCGAAGGAGGTGAAGCTCTTCAATCTGTCGGACTTCCTCGTGCGCCGGTATGCGAAGCTGTCCGACGAGTTCTACGACGCCAACAAGCGGCTCGCGATCAAGCGCAACGTGGTGTCCACCGTGTTCGTGACGATCGGCACGCTCGGGTATTACGGCGCGTACGCAGTGACGATCTACCTGACGGTGCTGGGCCGCTTCTCGATCGGCGCGCTGACCTTCCTCGCCGGCTCGTTTCGCGCGAGCCGCGACCTGATCCAGCGCATCTTGCTCTCGCTGTCGCAGGTGTTCGAGCAGAGTCTCTACCTCTCGGACTTGTTCACCTTCTTCGACGTGCAGCCGCGCGTGACGTCCAAGCCGGGAGCGCGGCCCGTGCCGATGCCGATCAGACGCGGATTCGAGTTCGAGGACGTGGGGTTCCGCTATCCGGGCTCGGACCGCTGGGCGGTGCGGCACCTGACGTTCACGTTCGAGCCGGAGGAGCGGATCGCGCTCGTCGGGGAAAACGGGGCGGGGAAGACGACGCTCGTGAAGCTGCTCGCGCGGCTGTACGATCCGGACGAAGGCCGCATCCTGCTCGACGGCGTGGACCTGCGGGAGTACGACTTGAGCAGCTTGCGGAAGAACATCGGCGTGATCTTCCAGGACTTCGTGCGCTACGACTTCGTATTGAAGGAGAACATCGGGGTGAGCCAGGTCGAGGCGCTGGAGGACGAGGCGCGGGTGCGCGAGGCGGCCCGCCGCAGCTTGGCCGACTCGGTCGCTTCCCGGCTCGCGAAGGGCTACGACCAGATGCTCGGCCGGCGGTTCGACGGCGGGGTCGAGCTGTCGGGCGGTGAGTGGCAGAAGGTCGCGCTGGGGCGGGCGTACATGCGCGACGCCCAGGTGCTGATTCTCGACGAGCCCACCGCCTCGCTCGATGCGCGCGCCGAGTACGAGGTGTTCCTGCGGTTCGCCGAGCTCACCCGGGGGAGGATGGCGGTGCTCATCTCGCATCGCTTTTCGACGGTGCGGATGGCGGACTGGATCCTAGTGCTCCAGGGCGGCGAGCTGGTGGATCAGGGGACGCACGAGGAGCTGGTGGCGCGGGGCGGTCTCTACGCCGAGCTGTTCAGCCTGCAGGCAGCGGGGTATCGCTAGGTACACACCGTATCGGGAAGTGCGCCAACAGGTTCCAGGCGCCACCTATCATCGTGTAACCTCGAACGTGTAGCACCACGCCTCTCCCTCGAGGACCGTCTCGCCCGTCTGCCGGGTTACCGTGATCGCGAGCTGACACACCGGCTTCGTCCCATGCACGCTCGTGACCTCGGCTTCCGCCGTGATCGTGTCGCCGATGTAGACCGGTGCGGTGAACTTCCAGCTCTGACTCAGGAACACCGTGCCCGGTCCGGGGAGGTCCATGGCCACCAGGGCATGCAGCAAGCCCGTCGTGAGCCCGCCCTGGACCACCAGCTTCCCGAACTTGGTCCGGGCCGCGAACTCCGGGTCGAAGTGGAGCGGGTTGTAATCTCCGGTGAGCTGCGCGAACGTCTTCACGTGGTCGGCCGTAAGGGTCAAGCTGCGTCGCGCCTTCCGGCCGACCGACAGGCTCATTTACCCGCGCGCTCCTCGAGCCCCGAGAGGAACGGCGTGAAGTGCTCCTTCCACACGGCCGCCGCGGTGTGCGTTCCGTGCCCCCGCGTGCGCTCGCTCGTCGGTATCAGGACGTAGCGGGCATGGGTCACGTGCGGCATCAATCGCTCCATGATGCCCAGCTCCGGCGGGTTGATGAAGTCGTCGGCGGAGTTGATCGCGAGCACCGGCGCCGTGATGCGGTCGAGCGCGCCGCTCGGGTCGTAGTCGCGTGAGGCGTCCACCTGGTACAGGAGGTCGTTCGCGTCGGTTTCGGCGAAGCGGGTGTCGAGCCAGCGGGTGATGTACGCATCGGCCGAGTCTCGGGTGGATCCAACGCGCTGCTGCACCAGGGGCGCGCTACCGGCGGTAAACAGGAGCTGGAGGGCCGCGCGCAGGCCGCGGGGCTGGGTCGCGTACTCGCCCTCTTTCCAGGCGGGATCGGTCTTGATGTCGTCGATGATCATGCGGCGCCACATCCGGTTCCGTCCGGCGATCTGCGCGGGCAAGCAGGCGAGGGGGACAACCCCGTCCATGAAGGGCGGATACTGCTCGGCCCAGAGCCAGCTGTGCATGCAGCCCATCGACGTGCCGATCACGAGCCGCAGGTGATTCAGATGCAGCCCGTCGGTGACGAGCCGATACTGGGCGGCCACCATGTCCTGGTAGGCGTAGTGCGGGAACCGCGCGTGCAAGCCGTCGCTGGGCCTGGAGGAGCGGCCGTGCCCGATGTTGTCCGGCAGGATGAGGTAATACACCGTGGTATCGAGCGGTTGTCCGGCGCCGTACAGCTCGCCCGCGAACAGCGGAGAGAGGAATTGCCCGCCCGACCCGCCGGTGCCGTGGAGGATCAGGACGGCGTTGCGGACGACGCCGGAAGCGTCGCGTCGCGGACGGCCGATGGTGCGGTAGTGCAGCCGCAGCCGTGGCAGCGTCTCGCCGCTCGCGAATCGGAAGTTGTCGATGAGAAAGCTGGCGGTGTCTCCCTGGGCCGCCACGGCTGCGAGGAGCAGGAAGATCGCCGGGCTCATGCCAGATAGCGCTCCCGCACGATCCCGATGTGGTGGCGCTCGTGGCCCGCGATGATCCAGGCGAGCGCGCGCACCGTAATCGGGGCGTTGTTCGCCGTGCCGCGGCGAGTCAACGCCTCCGCGTCCATCCCCGAGAACAGGGCGATCGTCGCTCGTCGCACGGCGTCGAACTCGCCGGTGAGTTCCTTGAGCGATCGGGCATCGAACCTCCCGGCCGGCGTCCAGGACTTCTCGTCGAAGCCGGGCAGCGGCGTCTCGTCGGCGCGCGCGAACCGCAGCGCGCGGTAGCAGAACACGCGCTCGGTGTCCATCAGGTGGCCGACCACCTCTTTGATGCTCCACTTCCCAGGCGCGTAGCGATGCAGGGCTTGCGCGTCGGACAGGCCGGCGAGGAGTTGCTGGGTCTCGCGCCGCTGGTCCTCGAGGACCGTCAGGAGATCCCCCTTAGCGGCGACCTTCGAGATGTAGGTCTGATAGTACGGCACATACTCGGACGGCTCGGGGCGCAGGATCGTCGCGGTCGTCATGCAACCCTCCGCGGTCCCTTGGGCGTACCCGCCTTGCCCTTGGCGGGCCCGGGGAACCGGGCGAGCCGTGCCTGGGCGTCGGGCATCCGCAGGATGACCTGCTCCAGCTTGTCGAGGTAGCCGGCGTTGTTGAGGAGCCCGCGCAGCTCGGTGAGGAACGGCCGGAGCCGGGCGTACACCATGATGTGCTCGCCGTTCGCGTCGGCGAACATCTGCTCGTCGATGGCCCCATGGAGCACGAGCGTGGCCGCCATACTCCAATAGGTGGTCACCATCCGGTAGTACGCGCTGCGCTTTCCTCGATACGCCTCGAGCACGTCTTGTGCTGTTTGGGGGCGGAACTCCTCTCGGAACCAGGCCCGCGCCTTGCGCAACACCGGCTCGCGGCGCAGGTCGTACAGCTTGAGCAGGAGATCGGCACTTTCGTACTTGGCGGTCACAGGTAGCTCCCTTGGCGAGACGAATCAGGAAGCTATGCAGACGCCTGCGTCGCGGCGACCCAGGCCTTCCAGGTCTGCTCCGCCGGGCCTACGGTCAGCTGCTGCTGCTGGCGGACCAAGGGCATCCGGAGGAGCAGGGGTTCGAGAGTGAGCTTCTCGAGCCAGCGGTCCTCGGAGAGCAACGCCGACTTGAGGCCGAGCTCCGTGAAGCGCTTCGCGTCGCGGTCGATCAGCGCCTGCACCCCGAACTTCTGCGCGAAACGCCGCAGCTCGCCGAGTGACGCGGCGCGCTCGTTCAGGTCCACGAAATGGGTCTTGATGCGCCGCTCGGCGAAGTAGCGGAGCGCGGCGCGCGTGTCGGCGCTCTTTCTGACCCCGAAAATCTGGACTTCCACTCAGCTCCCCGTGGAGAACCGCACCGCGCCCAGACCCACCAGTCCCTGGAGCGTTTGACGCAGCTCGGCCACCTGTAAGCCCGTTCCGGCGGCGAGCTCCTCGAGCGTCCGCCTGCCGTCGGCCAGCTCGATCACCGCCGCCACGCCCTCGTCGCTCCGCGCCACCGCGACCCGTCCGTGCGGGGACCGTGCCACCAGAAGCTTCGTGGGCCGCTCAGGTGCGTGCGGCAGCTCCGTCCAGGGCTGGAGCAGCTTAGGGAGGACGGTGGGGAGGTCATAGGCCAGCTCCAAGAGAACTGTGCCCTCTACCGTCTCGGGACGGTACCGCTCCCGGCCCCCTGCTCCCTCCGCCTCGTCGGAATCTCGCCAAACTCGGGCTCCCGCCTCGACCACCATCATCGCCTCCTCGTAGCGCAGGAGGTCGGCCAGGTAGGGGACGGGCGCCCCGCCTGCGGCGACGTGGGCCGTCACGAGCCGCGCCACCGCCCCTGCCGTCTCGCGGCTACCGAGCACCAGCGTGGGGAGCAGCGCGTCGAACGCCGGGGACGTGAGGATGGCCTCGGGTGCGCGGCCCGTCACGCGGACGAGGGCGCGCGAGTACTTGAAGAAATGGACGATCCGCTCGTAGTAGAAATGCCGCGCTAGAAACCGCGCGTAGCGCTCCACGCGGTCGGGATCGGCGAGCTCCCGCCGCCGCCAATCGGCGGACGCACGGTAGGGGGCATCGGCGAGCGCCCGGATCACGTCGTCCTGCAGGGCGCGATCGCTCGGCCTGCGGCTCACGGTGCGTCCGGGGGGTCGCAGGCGCGCAACCGTACTACAGCGGTGCGACCGTCGGAGACGACTTTTTGACCGGAGACATTGCGCCCCTCGGTGACCGCGCCGGGAAGACGCATGTAGGCCACGAGATCGCCGCACCCGCTCGCCTCGACGTCGTGCACCACCCGGTCTCGCTCCCAATCGATGTGCGACTCGATGCGATGCGTGGCCTGGGGCTCCCACGGTTTGAAAATCACGCCGACATCCTTGTTGGCGGCGCCGACCCAGACGCGCGAGAGGCTGTCGAGCAGCCAGATCCGGATGTGGTGACGAATCCGGACATTGGGACCCGCCAGCTCGTACGCCAGGTCCTGCGCCCGTCCTGCGAAGTACTGCGTGCTCACGGGCGCGGTCAAGGCGGGCCGGCTCGCGATCGCAGCGGTTACCTCCCGCGTGACGCTGAGGACGGACCGCTTCTGCGCGGGAAGCCAACCGGCCGCCCGAAACGAGCTGTCGATCTCGCCGGCCGTACCCAACAACAGCACGTTGAACGCGTCGCCCAGCACGGTGCCCGAGCGGTTCTCGGAGCGGGGGACGAACTTGGGCAGCGCCGGCATCTCGGTCAGCTCGCGATGGGCCGTCACGGGATCGCACCGGTCCCGAGTCGGGAGCACGAGGGGATCGGTGAGCCGGATGCCGCCGATCTCACCCGCGATGATGCGCACCGGAGGTCCCCGGCGTATGAGCGAGAAGCCGCCGAGCACCGCCACGGGCACGGCGTCGAGGTCGGCCGCGGCCGCGACGCCAGCCGGCACGAGCTTCCTGCCAACGCCGCCGACGGACGTCTTGCCGCTGGACACGAGCCCGGAGTCGGTGAGCGCGCCCGGCTTGGCGTACTCGAGCGTGTCGAGCACACCGGAAATCGCGACCCAATGGCCTGAGCGCACTTCGAGGGAGTCGAACCGCAGCCCCAGCCGGCCGTGCCGACCGAACCGGCCACCGCCTCTGGAGACCACAATCCGCCCCTTCGCCCGGACACAGGGCGGGACCAAGACGCAGGAATCCTGCACCAGGGCCCCCATCGTCTGCACCAGCACGCCCGTCCCGACGGTGTCCCTGCCGCTCGTGATCCGTTGCACGAAGCGAATGGGGATGCGCGTACCCGCGGGAATCACCAGGTCGGCCGAGAGCAGCGTGAGCAGCGCGAGCGAGAGCGACTTCACAGCGCCGCCCGAATCCGTTCCACGCTTCGGAACAGGACCTCGGTTGTCAGGGAAGGCGAAAACGCGTCAAAGGTGACGGCCTTGGCCCGGGGACAGCGGCTCACCGCGTGAGCAGCGAACGCGAGCATTGCCTCCGAAGGCTCGGCGGGCGCGATCCACGGGCCCTCGAGATCGTCGTCGTGCTCGACCCCAGCGACATGCAGCTCCACCACGTGCTCGAGCGGGAACTCCGCGAGCCAGCGCTCCGGCTTCACCTCGCGGTAGTGCGCCTGGAGCCAGACGTGCGGCAGGTCGAGAAGGAAGCCCGTGCCCGTCGCCTCGAAGAAGCGGCGCAGCCACGCCGGCTCCGGCATCTGGCTCGCCTTGACGTCGAAGAACCCGGGGATGTTCTCCATGACGAGCGGCTGGTCGAGGCGCGCCTTGAGGGCGCAGGCGTTGCGGACGAAGCGCTCGAGGAACTCCTCCGTGTAGAGCGGCGGAAACACGTAGTTCAGATTGTAGCTGCCGTCCTCGGTGTGAAGACACTGGAAGTGCTCCGCGACCCAGGGTGAGCGGTACAGCTCGGCGAGCGCGCGGGCGCGCTGGATGGAGCGCTCGTCGAGCGGCTCGGAGAGCTGCCCCAGGTAATCGTGCAACAGCAGGGTGTAGCGTCCGCGGATCGCCGGCCACCACGGGTCGCTCGCCGCGGGGGGATCGGCCATGGCGAGATGATCGATGCCGGTCGCCCCCGCGAGCTCGCGCCCGAGGTGGGGATTGTAGAAGGCGCCGACCATCAATTGCGTCATCCGTCGTCCCTTATGCGTCATCGGCTACTATTAACCCCTGCTCGGCGAGTTGGTCACAAAACACCTTGACCTGCGCCGCGACCATCGGAGTTGGGTGGCCGTCCGTCCAGAGAGCGCCGATCGTCTCCGCGCTCGTCTGGCCGTCCAGCCGCTCGACGATGAAGCGCTCGCGCTCGCCCCAGGTGGCGGCCTGCCGCTTGAGCTCGTCCGCGGCGCGGACCGGCGGGAATGCGTCCGCGACGATCCGATCGACCTCCGCCGAGATGCCGGGCGTCAGGGGTCGCGTAGCGGCGAGATTCTGCTCCACCTGCTCGCTGGTCCGCGCTCCTGCCAGGACGATGGTCACGCCCGGCTGCGCGAGGACCCACGCGAGCGCGAGCGCCGGCAGCGGCATGTCGAGTCGCTGGGCGATCGAGCCGAGCCGCGCCACCACCGTCCGGCGGCGCTCGAACTCCCTGCCTTTGAACCAATAGATCTTGTGTCGGTGGTCCGCCGCGGGGAACTCCGGGGGCGTGGCGAACTTCCCGCTCAGAAGTCCCGCGGCCAGGGGCCGGTAGGCCAGAAACGCGATCTGACGCGCTCGGCACAGCGGGAGTTCCCGCTGCTCAACGTCTCGATCGAACAGGCTGTACGGCCCCTGGTAAGCGACCACAGGGGCGATCTCCAGCGCCCGCGCGAGCTGGTGGTGCGTGGCATTGCAGAGCCCGACCCCCAGCGCCTTCCCCTGCTCCTGCAGCGTGTGGAGCTGCTCGAGCCGCCGCTCCCAGCCTTCGAGCGCTTCGTGCAGCTGAACCAGATCCACGTAGTCCGTCGCGAGATGCCGCAGGGACGCCTCGAGCGAGCGACGGGGGTCGTCGCGGGGGCCGACTTTGGTCGCGATGGCGACGCGGTCGCGGTCGGCTTTGAGCGCGCGGCCCAGCAGGCTTTCGGATGCGCCGTCGCCGTAGGTGGGGGCGGTGTCGAAGAAGGTGATGCCGAGCTCGACCGCGCGGCGGACGGCGGCGAGGCGATCGCGTTCGGCTGAGGCCGCGCCCCATCCCATGCCCCCCACCGCCCAGGCCCCGAACCCCAGACGGGGTCCGGGGGTCAAGCAACGCAGCGGGGGCCCGACGTCAGTCCGGGCCCCCGGGCGCATGTGAACCGCTCCCTTAAGAGTGACAGGTCGGCACCAGCTCCGCCGTCTCGACGATCTCGGGACGATGACAGCTGGGCACGAGCTCCTGCATCTCGACGATCTGCATACATCCTCCTTCGCAACGAGAGAATCAGGGAATACGGCCGTTCGGAGAATCCTACGGGTTGCCGTCACACCCGTCAACCGGTAATTCTCAACCCTCCATGATCTCGATTCATACACTGCTGACGGAGAACGCTCTCGCGGACGAATTCGTTTCCTCGTTTCAGGCGAGGCGGCTGCCGGAGAAGTTCTTCTATTGGTTCCCCTTGTCAGTGCGCGCCTGGCTGGCCCTGTGCTCGGACGGCGCGTATCGCAACTTCGTGCGCTCGCGCTCGTTGATCGCGCGTTCCGGCGCGGAGCTCGCGCGCCTGTTTCCGATCGCCCCGCTCGAGGTCGTGAGCCTGGGCGCGGGCCAGGGCGACAAGGACCTGTTGTTGCTCGAGTCGCTGCGCGCGTGTGGCGTGCGTGTGTCCTACGTCCCGGTGGATACCAGCCAGGCTCTGCTCGAGATGGCATGCGCGGGCGCGCTGTCCGCGGGCTTTCCGGCGCTGGGGATCAAGGCGGACTTCACGAACCCGACCCATCTGAAGGCGCTCGCCGCCGAGCCCGAGACGCCGCCCCGGCTCGTGCTGCTCATCGGGAACACGCTGGGCGCCTTTGATCCCCTGCCCGAGGCGCGCGACCTGGCCCGGTTGCTGCGGCCGGGAGACACGCTCCTCGTGGACGGCGAGGTCTACGCCGGCGACGCGACGGTGGCGGGCTATGACAATCCCCTGAACCGTCGCTTCGCCTGGGCGCCGCTCAACGCCGTCGGCATCCGCGACTCGGACGGCGAGTTGGTGTTCGAAGCGGCCGACGATCCGCGCCTCCCGGGCCTGCACCTGATCTCCAAGCATTTCCGGGCCGACCGCGACGTGGAGGCCCTGCTCGGCGGCGAGGCTCTGCGCCTGGCGCGCGGAGAGCGGCTCGCCATGAACCATTCGTATAAGTACGCCGCGGACACGTTCCTCAAGATTCTCTCCGAGGCCGGGCTCGCCGCCCGCTGGCAGGGACGGAGCGACGACCAGCGATTTCTCATGGCGCTCGCATCGCCCACATGACGAAGCCGCTCGAGGTCGAAGGGCTCGGCTATGCACTGCCGGGAAGCGGGAAACGGGAAGCGGGCGGACGCCTTCTCGTGCAGGACGTCTCCTTCACCGTGGGTACCGGGGAGACTCTCGTGCTCCTTGGGCGCAGCGGCTCCGGCAAGACCACCACGCTCAAGCTCATCAATCGCCTGCTCGAGCCGACCGCCGGCGAGGTGCGGGTCGCGGGGGAGCGCGCGGCCGCCTTGCCGGTGACGCGGCTGCGGCGCCGCATCGGCTACGTGATTCAGGAGGTGGGGTTGTTCCCCCACTTCACCGTGGAGCGGAACGTGGGGCTCGTCCCGCAGCTCGAAGCGTGGCCTGCGGCGCGCATCGTTGCGCGAGTGCGCGAGCTGCTGACGCTCGTGGGACTCGACCCCGACGCCTTCGGAAGGCGCTATCCGCACGAGCTGTCCGGTGGACAGCGCCAGCGCGTGGGGGTCGCGCGCGCCCTGGCCGCCGATCCGCCGCTCCTCCTCCTGGATGAGCCGTTCGGCGCGCTCGATCCGATCACCCGGGTGGAGTTGCAGCGCGAGTTCGCGGCGCTCAAGGGACGGCTCGGCAAGGGCATGGTCTTCGTCACGCACGACGTGCGCGAGGGTTTGTTGCTCGGCACCCGCATCGGGCTCATGCTGCAGGGCCGGCTCGCGTTTCTCGGTACCCCGGACGAGTTCCGGCGGAGCGACCATCCGGAATGCAAAGCTTTCATGGCAGCCGCATGAGCGCGAGTGAACTCGCGGCTCGGCCGTTGCCGGTAAACCGGCATGCTTTCCCGCTTCAGCGGGACATGCCGAGCCGCGGCTTCAGCCGCGCACCGAGCGCGCCGTGAACCTCTGGGACTTCTACGCCCGCAACTCGCAGGAAGTCCTGGGACTCGTGGGCCAGCACCTGTACCTGGTCGCGATCTCGACCGGCGCGGCGATCGCCATCGGGCTCCCTCTGGGCATCCTGCTCACGCGGCGACCGGCATGGCGGGGTCCGGTGCTCGGTGTCGCGAACGTGTTCCAGACGGTGCCGAGCCTCGCGTTATTCGGATTCCTCATTCCGCTGCCGTTGGTCGGCGGCATCGGCGCGACGACGGCTATCGTGGCGCTGGTCCTGTACGCGCTGCTGCCCATCGTTCGCAACACCTACGAGGGGGTAGCCGGTGTGGACCCCGCGGTGCGGGAGGCGGGACGGGGGATGGGGATGACCGACCGGCAGCTGCTCACGCAGGTCGAGCTGCCGCTCGGCTTCGGCGTGATCCTGGCGGGGGTGCGCGTCGCGACCGTCGTGAGCGTGGGCACGGCGACCATCGCGGCGGCCATCGGTGCCGGGGGACTGGGTGTGTACATCTTCCGGGGCGTGGCCGTGGTGGATGACACATTGATCCTCGCGGGCGCCCTGCCCGCGGCTCTCATGGCGCTCGCGGCGGACGCGCTGCTGGGCGTTGCGGAGCGGCGGTTCGCCTGGCGGAAATGAGTCCTCACCCCCTGTCCCCCTCTCCCTTCGGGAGAGGGGGAACGTCGGGCCGGCCCCGGTGGTCCCTCGGCCTAGTCGCCCTGCTGCTGACGGGATGCGCCCAGCGCGACCGGATCGTGGTGGGCTCCAAGAACTTCACCGAGTCCGACCTGCTCGGCGAGATCGTGGCGCAGCAGATCGAGCGACGCACCGGGCTATCGGTTGAGCGCCGCTTCCATCTGGGCGGCACGTTTGTGTGCCACCAGGCCATCACGTCGGGCCAGATCGATCTCTACGTCGAGTACACGGGAACCGCGTACACCGCAGTCTTGAAGCACGCGCCCGTCGCCGATCGCGACAGCGTCTATCGCACCGTTGCTCGCGACTACGCACAACGGTTCGGGCTCGCGTGGGTCAAGCCGTTCGGCTTCAACAACACGTTCGCCATCACGGTGCGACACCGCGACGCCACGCGCTACGGTCTGAGCCGCATCTCCGACCTGGCGCGTCTGGCGCCGCGCTGGCGGGCGGGATTCGGCTACGAGTTCCTGGAGCGTGCGGACGGCTTCCGGGGGCTCGCGAACGTGTACGGTCTTCGGTTCGCGTCCCCACCCACCGCCATGGATCTGGGACTGACCTATCGCGCATTAGCGGAGGGCAAGGTGGACGTGATCGCCGGAAACTCGACGGACGGCCAGATCCAGGCGCTGGACCTCCTGGTGCTGGAAGACGACCGCCACTACTTCCCGCCCTATGAAGCCGCACCGGTGATCCGGCAGGCAGCGCTCACACGGCACGCGGGAATCGCGGCGGCCCTCGCTCAGCTCGCCGGCCGCATCTCGGATGCCGAGATGCGGCGCCTCAACGCGCTCGCGGACGTCGAGCACCGGGATATCGCGAGCATCGCGCGGGACTGGCTGCGAGCGACCGTGCCGTGAGAGGAGGGGCGCGCCTGCAGCTCGTCCTCGCCGCCACATGCTTCTCGACCGCTGGGGCGGCCATCAAGTGGTGCGGCTTCGGCGCGTGGCAGATCGCGGCGATCCGGGCCCTCGTGGCGATGCTCGCGATCCTCGCGCTGATCCCCGAAGCGCGCCACCGGTGGAGCTGGCACGTGGGGCTCGTGGGCCTGGCCTACGCGGCCGCCGGGCTGCTGTTCGTGTTCGCGAACAAGCTTACCACGGCGGCCAATACTGTTTTCCTCCAGGCGACGAATCCGCTGTTCGTCGTAGCGCTCGCGCCGTGGCTGTTGCGGGAGCGCGTGCGGGCGGTCGACCTGGCGTTCATGGGCGTGCTGGCTCTGGGCCTCGCCCTGCTGTTCGTCGGCGGGCAGCGACATTTCGCGACCGCACCGGATCCCTTCCTCGGCAACGTGCTCGCGGCGGGGAGCGCCCTGGCATGGGCATTCACGGTGACGGGCTACCGTTGGCTGGCCCGCCGCGGCGGCGCGGACCACGGCCCCATCGCGGCCGCGGCGGCGTGCGGCAACCTGATCGTATTCCTGGTCTGTCTGCCGGGGGCGCTCCCGCTCACGGCCGGCCGCGCCACCGATTGGCTGATCGTGATCTACCTCGGCGTGTTTCAGCTCGGCCTCGCGTACGTGTTCCTGTCGCGCGCGATCACCCGGGTGCCCGCGCTCGAGGCGTCGCTGTTCCTGCTGGTCGAGCCGGTGCTGAGCCCCGTGTGGGCGTGGCTGGCGCACGGTGAGACGCCGGGCCCGCTGGCGGTGATCGGGGGTGCCGTGATCCTGACGGCGACGGCGCTCAAGGCGTGGACCGATACTCAGGTGGTGGCGGCGTGAAGGCGGGCCCGCACACGATCATCCGGACCTATTTCGCCATTACAGGGCTGTTCAACCTGGCGATGTCGCTCATCTGGGGCATCGACACGCTGTTCAAGATGGGCGCCGGGCTCGACATCCAGCAGGTGTTGCTCACGAACGCGGCGTTCACCCTCGGCTCGATGGTGTTCGAAGTCCCCACAGGAGTCGTGGCGGACACCGTTGGACGTCGGGTGTCGCTGCTGCTCTGCCTCGTCACGCTGTTCGTGACGACGCTGCTCTACGTGGCCATCGCATGGCGCGGCGGTGGATTCTGGGCGTTCATGTGGGTCTCGGTGGTCTTGGGACTGGGATACACTTTCTACACAGGCGCCGTGGATGCCTGGTTGGTCGATGCCCTCAAGGCGAGCGGCTACAATGAGCCGCTCGAGCGCGTGTTCTCCCGGGGGCAGATGCTGTTCGGGGCCGCGATGCTCGTCGGGACGATCGGCGGTGGCCTGCTGGGCCAGGTTCGCCTCGACATCCCGTACCTGGTGCGGGCTGCCCTCGTCGTGCCGCTGTTCCTGCTGGCGTGGTTCCGCATGCCGGAGCTCGGCTTCACCCCGCGGGCGTTGCAGCTGCGGCGGGTGCCGGCAGAGCTGCGGCGTGTCTTCGTGGAGGGGCTCACCTACGGCCTGCACAATCCGGTCGTCCGGCCCGTGATGCTCGCATCGCTCGTCTCGATGAGCTTCATGATCTTCGGCTTCTACAGCTGGCAGCGCTACTTCCTCGACCTATTGGGACGGAATCTCGTGTGGGTGGACGGCGTGATCAGCGCGCTGGTCGGGTTGAGTCTGATCGTGGGTAATGCGTGCGTCGCGCCGCTCTCTCGCGTGGTGCGGACGCGGACCGGACTGCTCATGCTCTCGGCAGGGGCCCAGGCGGTGCTGGCGGTGGCGTGCGGCCTGCTGACGAACTTTTTCGCTGTCGTCTCGCTGTACCTGTTATATGGCGTGGCCGTCGGGCTCGCGCTGCCCGTGAAGCAGGCCTATCTCAACGCCCACATCCCGTCGGCCCAACGGGCGACGATCATCTCGCTCGACTCGATGTTCGCGAGCAGTGGCGGGGTGCTCGGGCAGACGGCGTGGGGCTGGGTCGCACGGACGCGCTCGATCGGTACGGCATGGGCGTACAGCGGGCTGACGCTGCTGCTGGCCATCCCGCTTTATTGGTGGGCCCGGCTCCGGGACCGTCGCCTGGACACGATAGACTAGACGCGTAGACGCGACAGGCTAGACGCACAGACGCGACAGGCTAGACGCACAGACGCAGCAGACGCACAGAGGAGAACAGTCAGAGTGAGCAGGTATTCCCACTCACTCGATTCTGTTCTCCCCTGTGCGTCTGTGCGTCTAGCAGTGCTTGTCCTCGTTACGGCGTGCTGTCTTTCTTCTGGTCCTGGTGGATGTCCTTCCGATCCTGCCGCAGATCCTTGCGATCGCGACGTGCATCCCGCACGTCGCGGCGACGATCGCGGCGATCCTGCCGCAGGTCGCGCGCCTCGTGTCGCGCCGCGGTGGTATCGCCGTTCTTCAGGTCCTGCCGTACCTCCCGGCGGTCCTCGCGGATGTCCTTGGTGTCGTGGCGGATGTCCTTGCGGTCGCCGCGCAGCTCACGGCGGTCGTGGCGGACTTCCTTGCGGTCGTGCTTCACCTCGTTCGAGTCCTGGGCCGAGAGCACCACGGGTGCGCTGAGTGCCAGCACTACGAAGAGGGCGATATGACGTCGCATACTTGGTCCCGGTTGAGGTCGCAGGTAAGACCCTTCCACCAGGTGGGGCGTTAACAACGTGACGTGGCTCACACGCGCACGTCCTAGTGCTGCTTGAACTTGGGCAACTCCTCGCGGTGACGCTTCAAGTACTCCTCATAAATGTGGCTGTCCGTGTAATCCCGAATCTCGCTGATCTGATCACTCCGAAACTTGAGGATGCAGCACGTCCGCTGGTCCATCACGTCCTTGGGGTCGGACTTCAACCACGAGCGCTCACGCAGCTCCACGATCACCCGATCTTCCGCCTCGTACCAATCGCGCCAGATGTCCTCGTATCCCCAGTCGGCGGCGCCCAGTCCGGGCTCGCGGTTCCAGAGCGCATCGAGCACCGCCTCGCGGCCTCGCCATTCGCCGCCGATCCGGCGAGCGCCGGCCACCCAATAGACGATGTCATCCGTGAAGTAGCTCCCCGTTTCCGCTCGATTCCCTGCGAACAGCGCCTTCTCATAGGCTTTGGCCACGTCCATGCGACGGCTCATACGGTCATCTCCTCGATCTCGTCCGGCTCGGGCAGGGTGTTCGCCTTACGCCCGGCGCGTTCCATCGGCTTGTCCATCTCGGCTTTGTGTCGATCGATGATGGTCCAGAAATCGACGGCCCGGTCGAGCAGCTCGTGGGCAGCTTCCTTGAGCGTGTCGCTCGTGCGCACCTGGCGCACGTTGTTCTGCATGTCCTCCGCGTCCCAGCCGCGCGAGTGCGCGATGAAC
>WNFY01014545.1_pt1 | contig 20319 bp, 12 predicted proteins | sample 5400091 | NCBI WGS metagenome assembly WNFY01 (sample SAMN13153364, study PRJNA577476) | soil metagenome | isolation source: 60 cm soil or saprolite under grassland replicate 1 | place: USA:California | collected 2016-06-15
TCATGGGAGCTGGTAACACCTGAAGCCGGTAGCCTAACCGCAAGGAGGGCGCCGTCGAAGGTGGGGCTGGTGACTGGGACGAAGTCGTAACAAGGTAGGTGTACCGGAAGGTGCGCCTGGATCACCTCCTTTCTAGAGTACTTGAGCGATCTCCCTCACGAGAGATTTGCTCCACTCATTTTCATGTGCCTTACGGTGATGAGGCTCTGGACGCAAAGGTAAGTTTCCTGTCACTATTCAGTTGTTAAAGACATTGCGGGCTTGTAGCTCAGTTGGTTAGAGCACTGTGCTGATAACGCAGGGGTCACAGGTTCGAATCCTGTCAAGCCCACTAACCCATGGCAAGTCCTGGGGATGTAGCTCAGTGGGAGAGCAGCGCCTTTGCAAGGCGAAGGTCGCGGGTTCAAATCCCGCCATCTCCACTGAGAATCGAATTTGGTACGTTTGGAGCGAGAGAAAATTTGTTGAACGGTAAGAAGACATAAAGTCCAAAAAAGCACCGCAAGAACCTAGGTCGAATTGCGACCCGGCGGTGTGTGCCGGGTCGATTTGTCTCTACCGCACGAGTACGATGTAAAAAAGAATAAATAATTGAAGAGTGATCGATGCTCTTGAAAAATTTCGAGATCGTCGCTCACTGGTCAATCCAGTGAAGTTGCACCTTAATAACTGAATAGTAACTGAATGATAAATTCCTCAAATATCTGAAGAAATAAATATTTGTAGGCCGAAAAGTAATTAGAAGAGTAATAAATTCTCCGCATCACGTGGAGAAGCTACTAAGGGCTTTCGGTGAATGCCTTGGCGCCAAATGCCGATGAAGGACGTGAGACACTGCGATAAGCTTCGGGGAGCCGTGTATAGGCTTTGATCCGGAGATTTCCGAATGAGGAAACTCGTTACAGCGAACCTGTAACATCCTCCTACTGAACACATAGGTTGGAGGAAGGGCACCCAGGGAACTGAAACATCTAAGTACCTGGAGGAAAAGAAAATATTCTCCTAGTAGTGGCGAGCGAACGGGGAACAGCCTAAACCGTACCTGCTTGCAGGGACGGGGTTGTAGGGTCTGGCATATGGAAGTTACAAAACAGTCAGTTAGCGGAAAGGTGTGGGATAGCCTGCCAAAGAGGGTAAGAGCCCCGTATGCGAAAACTGATTGACTACCGCTAGATACCTGAGTACTGCCGGGCACGCTAATCCGGCAGGAATCTGGGGAGTCCACTCTCCAAGGCTAAATACATTTGGCGACCGATAGTGAACAAGTACCGTGAGGGAAAGGTGAAAAGTCCCCCTGTTAGGGGAGTGAAATAGAACCTGAAACCGAAAGCCTACAAACAGTTGGGAAGCCGTAGCGAAAGCGAGTCTGAATAGGGCGTATAGTCGCTGGGATTAGGCCCGAAACCGAGTGAGCTACCCATGGGCAGGGTGAAGCGAGTCTAACCACTCGTGGAGGCCCGAACTTACTAATGTTGCAAAATTAGGAGATGACCTGTGGGTAGAGGTGATATGCCAAACGAACTCGGAGATAGCTGGTTCTCCCCGAAATAGCTTTAGGGCTAGCGTCATGCGTTTAGTATTGGAGGTACAGCACTGAATGGGCTAAGGGGCTTACCGCTTACTGAACCCAATCAAACTCGGAATGCCAATACTCCAGAGCATGGCAGTCGGACTACGGGAGATGAGTTTCGTGGTCGAAAGGGAAACAGCCCAGACCATCAGCTAAGGTCCTTAAATCTACACTAAGTGGGAAACGAGGTGAGGTTACTTGAACAACCAGGAGGTTGGCTTAGAAGCAGCCACCCTTTAAAAAGTGCGTAACAGCTTACTGGTCTAGTGACCTTGCGCGGAAAACTTAACGGGGCTAAGTGTAGTACCGAAGCTATGGGTCTTGTCGTAAGACAGGGCAGTAGGGGAGCGTTCCATCAGCGGTGAAGGTCGATCGATAAGGGCGACTGGAGCGGATGGAAGTGAGAATGCAGGCATGAGTAGCGTATAAACACGTGAGAACCGTGTTCGCCGTAAATCTAAGGTTTCCGACGCCAGGTCATTCCGCGTCGGGTTAGTCGGGTCCTTAGCCGAGGCCGTGAGGCGTAGGTGATGGACATCCGGTCAACATTCCGGAACCACTCAATAGGAGTGATGAGGGGACGCAACGAGGTAGGCCAGCCACCGATTGGTTGTGGTGGTGCGATCCGTCTAGGCGTTGAGGTTGGTAGGAAAATCCGCCAGCTGAGCTGAGGCGATAGCGAGCCGTAAGGCATAAGTGGTTGAGCCTTGTTGCCGAGAAAAGCCTCTAAACGTTGATTTCTGAGTGCCCGTACCGCAATCCGACACTGGTAGATGGGTAGAGTATACCAAGGCGAACGGGAGAACCCTTGTTAAGGAACTAGGCAACATGACCCCGTAACTTCGGGAGAAGGGGTACCTCCTAGCGTTAGGGTAACCAAAGCGCAGGGAGGTCGCAGTGAAATGGCTCTGGCGACTGTTTAACAAAAACACAGGTCTCTGCTAAGCCGTAAGGCGATGTATAGGGGCTGACGCGTGCCCAGTGCCGGAAGGTTAAGGGGAGAAGTTAGCGCAAGCGAAGCTTTGAACCGAAGCCCCGGTGAACGGCGGCCGTAACTATAACGGTCCTAAGGTAGCGAAATTCCTTGTCGGGTAAGTTCCGACCCGCACGAACCGCGTAACGATCAGAGCACTGTCTCAACAAGGGACCCGGTGAAGTTGAAATGGCTGTGAAGATGCGGCCTACCCGCAGCAGGACAAAAAGACCCCGTGGAGCTTTACTGCAACTTGGCATTGTGTTTGGGTATGATCTGTGTAGCATAGGTGGGAGGCTGTGAAGCTGGGGCGCTAGCCTCGGTGGAGCCGCCAGTGAAATACCACCCTGATTATACTTAGACCCTAACCCCGCACCGTCATCCGGGCGGGGAACCGTGCCAGGTGGGCAGTTTGACTGGGGCGGTCGCCTCCTAAAAGGTAACGGAGGCGCCCAAAGGTTCCCTCAGGCAGAATGGAAACCTGCCAAAGAGTGTAAAGGCATAAGGGAGCTTGACTGCAAGACCAACGCGTCGAGCAGATACGAAAGTAGGGCTTAGTGATCCCACGGTACCGAGTGGAAGGGCCGTGGCTTACCGGATAAAAGCTACCCCGGGGATAACAGGCTGGTGAGATCCAAGAGTTCACATCGACGATCTCGCTCGGCACCTCGATGTCGGCTCATCGCATCCTGGGGCTGGACAAGGTCCCAAGGGTCGGGCTGTTCGCCCGTTAAAGCGGTACGCGAGCTGGGTTCAGACCGTCGTGAGACAGGTCGGTCTCTATCCGCTGTGGGCGTAAGGGATTTGAGAGGAGCTGCTCCTAGTACGAGAGGACCGGAGTGGACTGACCTCTGGTGTGCCAGTTGTCGTGCCAACGGCATTGCTGGGTAGCTACGTCGGGCAGAGATAACCGCTGAAAGCATCTAAGTGGGAAACTCGCCTCAAGATTAGATCCCTGTAATCCAGTTAATGGAGTAAGACCGCAGGTAGACCACCTGCTATATAGGCAACAAGTGTAAGCAAGACTAATTTGTGAATTAGTCCCTTGGTGATTGGAGCGACAGGGGTACACCCGGTAACATCCCGAACCCGGTAGTTAAGTCTGTCAGCGCCGATGGTACTTGGAGGGCGACCTCCCGGGAGAGTAGGTCATTGCCAAGGGGCTTTTCTTTTTAACATTTCGTGTGGGTCTTTTCATCCACGCGTGAATCATGTATAATCACATTACAGATTCGGTTGACGGACTCAAGACTGTCCGATTACAAAAGAGGAGTATGAAGCGTTCTTATTGATCGATTGATCATTTTGTCGTTTCTTCTTGAATAATCATCCTCGGCCGAGTCTGCACATCGGCCGATTTTTTTGTCGGTATCTTCCATGCGAAGGAGGTGAATTTCATTGGCAGGAGTAAATTTACGAAATGGCGAATCGCAGGACTCCCTGCTCAAGCGCTTTCGTAAGAAAGTAGTTAAGAGCGGAGTGCTGAGTACTGTTCGCCGCAAACGCTGGTTCGTATCCAAAAGCGAACAGCGTCGCATGGAGAAGAAGAAAGCGATCCGTCGCATTAAGCGACGCACATTCACCAAGGATGGTGAATAGAAAGAGGAAGTATGGCGAAAGAAGAAGATAAAATTCGTGCAGAAGGTGTTGTCATTGAGGCTTTGCCAGGAACCCAGTTCCGCGTCAAATTGGATAACGGACACGTGGTACTCGCATACCTCTCAGGCAAAATGCGTAAACATTATATTCGTATTCTGCTTGGAGACCGTGTGGCTATGGAAATGTCGCCTTACGATCTGACCCGAGCGCGCATTACTTTCCGTCAACGCAAAACAGCGCCTGTTCCTGTGGAAGAATAACCGCCATACATCACTGCAAATGAAAAAGGCTCCCGAAACTCGGGAGCCTTTTCTGTTTCTAAACCTGCGTACCTTATTGAAGGTCCCGGAATGAGCCGAGTACCTTCATATAATTTGCCCGTTCAAATGCTGCAGGTTCCTTCACTGACGTTTGACTCATGCTTCCCTGCATCTGTTGGATGGATGTATACTCACGATCCTTCATCCACATTTCCAGCTCGCTCAAAATTGGACCAACCGCCTGCTCGCCGTTATGAAGAAGGTTGGAAGCCATCATAGCGACTTTCGCGCCAGCCATCATCGCTTTGACTACATCGGTGTGAGAATGAACGCCACTGGTCAACGCAAAGTCTGTATCGATTTTTCCACTTAGAATGGAGATCCAGCGCAGCGGCAGTCGCATTTCTGCAGATGTACTCAAATCTAGGCTGTGAACGATTTCAAGTTCATCAAGATCAAAGTCAGGTTGATAGAAACGATTAAACAGGACAAGTCCATCTGCGCCCGCCTCAACAAGTCGCTTAATAAAATTTGGAATGGATGTGACGAACGGGCTGATCTTTACCGCCAGAGGAATACTGATGGCGGATTTGACTTCTGCTACTAACTCCACTTGCATATCCTCAATATCATTTGATGTCACTTCAAGATCAGTAGGAATATTATAGAGATTGAGTTCGAGTGCATCTGCACCGGCTTCTTGAATCCTTTGTGCATACTTTGTCCAGCCACCTTTGGAGACGCCGTTTAAGCTTCCAATCACAGGAATATTCAGCGCCTTCTTGAGTCCGGCAACCTGGTTTAGATATTTTTCAGGGCTGACACCATACAGTCCACCATCTGGTAAATGAGACAGAGCTTCCGGAAAGGATTCTGCGCCGCGGTTTAAGTTGTGATCGAGTTCAAGACTCTCCTGAATAATTTGCTCTTCAAAGAGCGAATACATCACGATTGCCGAAACGCCTGCCTCTTCAAGCTTGCGTGCCCTATCAAGTTTCTTTGAGAGGGGAGAAGCTGAGGCGACAATCGGGTTTTTTAAGTTCAGACCAAGATAGGTTGTAGAAAGATCGGTCATATTTGTCTCCATTAATTTGTGAACGGCATTTCAGCAGGCGGCGGGGTCTTTTGTTGACCACCGCCGCCGTATTGAAATCTATTCTTTCTTATCGCCGTTGTAGTGCATCGCTGCCATCTGTTGATAGAGAGTCCAACGTGACTTGGCGTCGTGTTGGGCTTCCTGCATCAGTTTCTCGGCACGTTCCTCATCCATTTGTGTGAGCATCTTGTAACGAGTCTCGTTATAAGCATATTGCGAGATTGGAATGCTCGGTTCCTTAGATTCAATGATGAGCGGATTCTGTCCCTGATCGGCAAGGCGTGGATCGTAGCGATACATGGGCCAGTGACCAGACTGTACCGCTAATTTTGCCTGTTCAAGGCTTTTTGCCATATCATAACCATGAGCAATACAGGGGCTATACGCGATGACAAGTGACGGACCATCATAGGATTCGGCTTCGAGCAAGGCACGCAGGGTCTGCTGGTCATTGGCGCCCATTGCAACGCGCGCCACATACACATATCCATAAGACATCGCGATCAAACCAAGATCCTTCTTGGGCAAGCTCTTGCCACCCATGGCAAACTTGGCGACTGCTGCACGTGGGGTCGACTTGCTGGCCTGACCACCTGTGTTCGAATACACTTCCGTATCAAGCACCAGGATGTTGACGTTGCGTCCACTGGCTAACACGTGATCGAGACCGCCGTAACCAATATCGTATGCCCAGCCATCGCCACCGATGATCCATACTGATTTCTTGACGAGGCTGTCAGCTAAACTGACCAAATCTTTTGTGCGCGAGTCGCTGGATTTTCCAAGTTTATTTTTCAATTCAGCAACACGCTCGCGTTGAGCGTCAATTCCTGCTTCGTCAGTCTGATTGGCGTTCAGGATTGCGTCTACCAATTCCTTACCAAGTTCCTTTTCGAAGGAGGCGAGCAATTCGCGTGCGTACTCGCCTTGCTTATCAATCGTCAGTCTCATGCCAAGTCCAAACTCAGCATTATCTTCGAACAGTGAGTTTGACCAGGCAGGGCCGCGTCCTTTGGAGTCCACTGCCCACGGAGTGGTGGGCAGGTTGCCGCCATAGATGGAGGAACAACCTGTTGCATTGGCGACAACAGCGCGGTCGCCGAACAACTGCGAGACCAGCTTCACATAGGGCGTCTCACCGCAGCCTGCACATGCACCGCTAAACTCAAACAATGGGCGGAGCAATTGCGAATTCTTGATTGTAGATGGGTTGATCAACTTCCGATCAAGATCTGGAATTTCCATAAAGAAGTCCCAGTTCTTCGCTTCCGTTTCGCGCAGGGCTGGTTGCGGAGCCATGTTGAGCGCCTTACGCCCAACCTGTGTCTTATCCTTCACCGGGCAGACTTCCACACACAAGGTACAACCCGTACAATCCTCGGGAGCAACCTGCACTGTATAGGCGTAGCCCTGCGAAAATTCTTTGAACTTCGAAGTCATATGTTTGAACGTTTCGGGAGCGCCGGCGAGCAGTTTTTCATCGAACACTTTGTGTCGGATCACAGCGTGCGGACACACCATTACACATTTGCCGCACTGGATACAAATGTTTTCATCCCAAACCGGGATTTCCAAAGCGATATTGCGTTTCTCCCATTGCGTTGTGCCAGTGGGGAAGGTTCCGTCAACAGGGAAGGCAGAAACGGGGATGTTATCACCATTGGCGCCGATGATCTCACCAAGCACATTGCGGACGAATTCTGGCGCGTTACTCGGAACGGATTGCCGGCGTGTTGTCTTGGATGTGATCTCAGCTGGAACCGTCACTTCGTAAAGATTTGCGAGAGTGCTGTCCACAGCATCGAAGTTTTTCTTCACGACAGCTTCGCCGCGTTTCCCATAGGATTTTTCAATGGAATGTTTGATTTCAGCGATGGCAGCCTCGCGTGGAAGGATGCCACTGATGGCGAAGAAGGCTGTCTGCATGATGGTGTTCATGCGTCCGCCCATGCCAGTCTTTTCAGCGACTTCATAGCCATTGATTACATAGAATTTGAGTTTCTTCTCGATGATGTCTTTCTGAACTTCGATGGGAAGGTTATCCCATACTTCATCGGGACCGTAGATGCTGTTGAGTAGGAACGTGGCACCACTCTTCGCGTATTTGAGCATATCCACACGCTCGAGGAACGAGAACTGGTGGCAGGCGACGAAATTCGCCTGATTCAACTCGATCAGATACGGCGCACGGATCGGCTGCGGACCAAAGCGCAAATGCGACATCGTCACCGTGCCGGATTTCTTCGAGTCGTAATAGAAGTAGCCCTGGGCGAAGTTATCGGTCTCTTCGCCGATGATCTTGATCGAGTTCTTGTTCGCGCCGACTGTTCCATCTGCACCCAGACCGAAGAAGACGCAGCTCACAACACCTTCGGGTTCGATCATGAAGGATGGATCAAAATCGAGGCTGGTGTGGGCAACATCGTCGTTGATGCCAACGGTAAAGTGGGTTTTCGGTTCAGACTCGCACAGTTCATCCAGCGTGGCTTTGACCATGGCGGGAGTAAATTCCTTGGAGGAAAGACCATAACGTCCACCAATGGTCTTGATGCCGGGACGGTTGCCTTCGACAAGGGCATTGACGATATCCAAATAGAGCGGTTCGCCGGAAGCGCCGGGTTCCTTGGTGCGGTCGAGCACGGCGATGGATTTGACGCTCCTAGGCAGCGCCTTGACAAAATGTTCCAATGAGAAGGGGCGGTACAGCCTTACCAGTACTGCGCCGACCTTTTCGCCTCTTGAACCGAGATATTTGACGGTTTCGACCACGGTTTCGCCGCCGGAGCCCATGATCACAACTACACGTTCAGCATCGGGAGCACCGAAATAGTCAAACAAGTTATAGTGGCGGCCTGTAATTTGAGCGAACTTGTCCATAGCTTCTTGAGCAATGCCAGGGACTGCGGTGTAGTAGGGGTTCACGGCTTCGCGCATTTGGAAGTAGACATCCGGGTTTTGCGCGGAACCACGTAGAACGGGATGTTCCGGGTTGAGGGCACGTGCCCGATGGGCGCGGACCAGATCATTGTCGACAATGGAGCGGAGTTCTTCATCCGTCAATTGGATTATTTTGTTGACTTCGTGTGAGGTGCGGAACCCGTCAAAGAAGTGCAGGAAGGGAACGCGAGATTTGAGGGTAGCTGCCTGGGCAATGGCAGCAAAGTCATGTGCTTCCTGGACCGAACCAGACGAAAGCAGCGCCCAACCCGTCTGGCGAACAGCCATTACGTCCTGGTGATCGCCGTAGATGGAGAGAGCATGCGCCGCAATAGCGCGTGCTGCCACATGGAAGACTGTGCTGGTGAGTTCACCTGCGATCTTGTACATGTTTGGGATCATCAAGAGCAGACCTTGTGACGCAGTAAATGTTGTAGTGAGCGCGCCAGTTTGGAGTGCGCCATGTACTGCTCCCGCTGCCCCGCCTTCGGACTGCATCTCGATCACAAGAGGGGTGGTACCCCAGAGGTTTTTCTTGCCTTTGGCTGACCATTCATCCGCAAATTCGCCCATGCCTGAGGAAGGGGTAATTGGGTAAATTGCGATCACTTCACTTAGGCGGTGTGCGACAGATGCAGTGGCTTCATTGCCATCTGTCATAATTACTTGTTTTTTCATGCTTGCTCCTTTGAAAAACAGGATAAAACCTGTGAAATCTCTATCCGTACAAGTTTATCCCCTTTGACTTGTGTAGGTTAGTTATGAATGACTTAATTCCCCGTGCCTGTTGTCATATTTCGGACAAAATTGGTAGAAATGAAAAACAGGAGCGATAGGCAATCCCTTTTTACGTCCAACCTCGACCATCAAATCTGCGCCTTGAGATGCTCCGCCAATTCTAAGCACCGCATCGCATTTATCGAGCAATCTTTCTGCAATAGGATGGAATATTTCGTTGAACGGCTCGTCGCCGACTCTGGTAGACCCTGCCAGCCGAACGAGAGGCAGCGCAAGCCATTCTCCTAACATGGGAATATGACCTAAACGAAAAATAGGTAAAGCAATTGATTCCATCAGCTCCACATTTGCTGATATCTTTTCAGGATCATCGTTTGTCCCCGAGCGATAAGGACCAGCGACAAGAATCATCATTGGTTTAGTCAAGGGATTTCTCCAAATGAGGTTTTACCAGCAGCCATGCCGCCAGCGATTTCGCGTCGGGAACTTCGCTGCGTTCAAATATAGGAGTTACATCTTTCAGAGGAATCTTCTCCAGTTGGAGAAACTCATCGTCATCTGCTTTAAGGGGATTGTACTTTAATCCTGTTGCCAGAAAAACCGCCATGAATTCACTGGAATATCCAGGTGCTAAATAGAAATCTCCTACTCTCTGCAACTGACCTGCCTCCATTCCCGTTTCTTCACGGATCTCGCGCGCCGCGCATTCTTCATAGGGTTCTTCACCATCACGCGTCCCCGCGGGTAATTCAAGTAAATCTCCGCCCGTTGCGTGGCGATACTGTCGCACAAACAAAACATTTCCATCCTCATCAACAGGAACAATCACTACGGATCCGCCATGCTCGATGATCTCAAGTCTTGTTTCGCGTCCATCGGGTGTTTTAAGAGTGTCGCGGCGAATCTTAAATGTTCGTCCCTGCAAAAGCTCTTCTGATTTGATCAGTTCAAAAGGCATGTTTTATCCTCCGATTGATAATGCGAAGATTATAAAACAAAAGCCCAGGCGACCTGCCTGGGCTTTGCATTGAAATCGAAACTAGTTATGGAATGCTCAAAGACTGCCCGGCGGTAAGCGCTGCGCCGACGGAGATTCCATTTGCTGAGGCAATCGTGGACGGATCAACATCTCCAAATGAGCAGGCAACACTATAAACTGTTTCACCGGCAGATGCAGTATAAGTGGTTGGATGATTGCGCAACGCGCGTGCACCGGGGAAGCTTCCACTTTGGGGAATTTTCAAAACCGTACCTGGGTAGACGAGTTGACCATCGGATAAACCGTTCAGGGTCAAAATTTGATCAGGGTCAACATCAAAGCGACGTGCTAAGCAAAAGACAAATTCACCTTGCTGCACCGTATATGTAGCAGGGCGTGATCCAACAGGCACGGACGTGTTCACAACCTGGCTTGTAGAAACTGCATTTGTAGAGGCAACAGCCAATGTCGCAGTTGGAGTCGTCACTGCATTTGTGGGTAATGCAATAATCGAAGTTGGAGTGATTGTTTCGTTTCCCGCAGGCGTGGTATTGACAGCCGGCGTTGCTGTCGCTACTTCAGCGCCTGGAGTACCGTTCAATATGGCGAGCGCAGTGCCTGTTGCAAAACTTTGCACATCACTCATGTTTGTTGGTTGCCCAAGTGGAGTGGCAAACAAACTATTGGGGTTGATTGGCGTATTTGTGACACTGGGGGCTTGTGAGTAAGGCTGATTACATGCGGAAAGAATTACTGCAACCAGCATCAGAATGGAGGCAATTGTCGCACCTCGTTTTGTACTTGCCATAATGCATCTCCTCGATCCGAACAAAAGTTTTGATGATGGTAGCACATCCCATTTAACGCGTCAAGCGATGGGATGGGAGATTAGAGGGATTAGCGCGGACACTGCAATTTGTTTAACATTTGTGCCTCTTGGAGCTGATTTTCGGTTCGCGCAGGATCATTCGCGGTGACCCGTTTCCAAACCTGACACAACCCTTTGCGGATTCCAGAATCGATATTCATCGCGCGATCAGAAAGTTTTTTTGCTGTATCCATATTTCCATTCATACCTTGCGCTTCAATAAAGACGAGCATTTCAAACGGATCATTGGTGCCGTATCCGAGTGAAGCGGCTTTGTTATACATGTCAATCACTTGTTTCCAATCATTTTGTTGACGCGCCAATTCAGCTCTTGTATAGTAATAACACCAGGTATGTTTAGGTTCAGCGACGAAAGGTAATTTCGCTGTGCCATCTGAAGTCGGGATAATCAGGTCAGGGTTAGACAGGGGAATCGCTTTCCGTAAGAAAACAGATTGGCGGTTATAAGCCGACTCATCGCCCATTTTGGAACTCAGCACGCGCAGGCATCCGGTCTTTGGCATATAGAACACGATTGCCTGTGAAGTAGAGCCTTCAAAGTGAACTGTCCGCAGATACACTTGCACCTGTTCCTCGGGGTCCAAAGAATCAAGTGTGCCGCCAAGTCGCTTCTCAGTGAATACCAGCGCATAGGGTAACAGAGAGCGCGTGAATTCTGGTTGATATATCCAGTTGATTGGGGCAGTTAAGGAAAGATCGCTTTCATAGTCGATTGGCAATTGATCAGTAATCAGTAATGTACCGGGTTGTATGGCTGGCATACGCCAGGCCAGTTGTGCGTAGATTTCCTGTTGTTTGATCCAGTCCCTTCGAAAGAGATTGGCATTGAAAAATTGTTGACCGATTCCTAGCGCGATCAAAAGTGCGAAGAGATAGCTTTTGAAGAGCGCGTTTCGAATTACTAATTCAATTAATCCGACAATAAATAAACTGCCCCCGATCATCATCGAGATCATGAAACGATCGTTGCTGGTTTGAAGCTTGAGAGGCAGTTCTGCTGCAAAGGATGGCAATCTCCCAAGCAAAATACCAATCATACCGATAACCAGCCCTGAGACAGCGAAAGCCTTTGTTTCTTTTGGAGCCTCAAACTTGCGGATATAGAAAATGAAAAAGACAAATGAGAGGACGATCAACGCCACTGTCAAAATAGACGATGGCGTATGCAGGCTTCTTCCGATAAGCACAAGGATTTGCCCCCACACATAAAATCCCACTTTCCAAAGTGTGTTGGCAATTTCGATAACGATTCTGGATATAGAAAATGGTTTGCCAACGACCTTAACATCATAGGAAGCGTAGGAACCGATTGTATAGAAGTATGCCAGCCAGGACGCGTTTGCCAGCCAAATGAGAAAATAAGGGATCCAATATCTGAACGCTTTCCTAAAATGTTCGCTGAAATGCACGTGTTCTTCTGAAACAATTAGCCAGATAAAAAGAAAGCGAAGTGGTTCGATGCCAACAAAATACTCAGTGGGGAAGACGCCTGCTGTCAGGAAAATAAGCGCCAAAATTGTGCTGGTTTTAAATTTATCTGGATTCCGCAAAGCCGTTACAGTAAGTGCAAACGAAATCAAATAAAAAAGGAACGGAATCCATTCCTGGTTGATATGGGTGAGTGCCACCCAATGCTGGCTATAACCCGGGAAAACAAGAAACAATAGGGCAGTAGCCAGGGTTTGTCGCTTATGCTGAGGCCAAACTCCATTGAACATGACCCAGGCTAAAAGTCCTGCAAGGAACCGAATGAACAACGCTAAAATCTGCCAATAAAGCGGAACCGGTGGAATCAGACTAGTTGTTACAAAAAAGATTGGCGCCAGGAATGGACGTAGATGCGCGAATGCAGGAAAGAAATCCTTCGGTCCCAGAAATTTTGCAACAAAGACAAAAGGCCAATCATCCCAGTAGAAACCCATCTGTGGGAGAAGCAAGCCATAGGCAGCGATTGTAGTAAGAAAAAAAAGGAGAGGAATCTCCCAGTCTTTAAGGCGCTTTGAAATCATCTGGTAGTAATAAATATTGTGATTGCTAAATAGGCTTGATGGAAAATATGTTAATCGGCTGTTGCTTCCCCTTAAAAATTACCGCACCCAGAGCCTCGCAGCCGATATCCGGTGATAAGCCTTCGCTGGTGTATTGATCTATGAGGATGGGGCTTCCGGCAACCTTAGTGTGATCTTCAATGCGCTTCGCGAGGTTAACCGTATCGCCGATGCAGGTATAAGTGGCACGATTTTGTGTGCCGGTGTATCCAGCGATCACCTTGCCTGTTGCGATGCCAATACCAATGTTGATTTGTGTTTTGTTCCGTGCTGCCTGTTGCTGGTTGAAGCCATCCAGCAGGTTCATCATTTCGATAGCGGCGCGAACTGCTTCCTCACAGTGATCCTCGCGATAAATGGGCGCGCCAAAGATCGCCATCAATCCGTCGCCAACCATTTGATTGACTGTCCCGTGATGACCGGTAATCGCATCGAACATCAGAGCAAAATAATCATTTAGTAAGTCAATAATCTCGGCCGGGTCTTCTTTTTCAGAAAAGGTGGTGAACGAACGAATATCCGTAAACATCACGCTGGCATTGACATACTTGCCACCCAGGGAAAATCCGGATTTCAATAATTCATCTGCCACTTCCTTGGTGGCAAAGGTGCGAAATAGTTTTCGCTGCTCATCGCGCAGGCGTTTTTTTTCAAGGCTGGCATTGACGCGCGCCCGCAGCAAAATTGGATTGACAGGCTTGTTGAGGTAGTCTTCCGCGCCCAGCTCAATACATTTGACAACACTATCCAATTCATCCAGCGAGGATGTCATGATAATGGGAATATCACGCAGTTCCGGGTCGCGCAAACAAGTTTCCAGCACCTGATAGCCGTTCATTTCAGGCATTTCAATATCCAGTAAGACGAGATCGAACGCATCGCTGCGCAATTTTTCGAGTGCCTGTCGTCCGTTTTCTGCCGTTTGGATTTTGTGCCCATAAGCTTCGAGACCACGCGCCAGCAGAATGCGATTGACTTTATTATCGTCGACCACAAGCAAACGACCAGGTTCCTGGTTTAACGTCATATTCTCATCCCTTTTAATTCTTCCGCAGCGGATGCGAATGTGTCCTTCAAAACATCGAGTCTGTTACCGATATTCAAATTATTCTCCTTTGCCATCAGTTCTAATTCTTTTGCCAGGGAAGCCAGTTCAACAGCTCCAAATGTGTTTGCATTTGACTTGAGTGAATGCGCATTCCGACGAAAAGATTCAATATCATTGGTATCCAGCGCAAGCTGCATGTTGTTGAGCATATTTGGCGCATCCTCCAGAAAGGCATCGATCAATTCATTGATGAAATCCCCCCCAGACATTTGTTTGAGCTCTTCAAAGGTGGCTGGATCAATTGTAGGCATAAGGAGTTGTCCTTCCGGATAGTTTCCGTATCAGGGAGACAAGTAAACACGTACACAAGTATACAGTCACATGTTTACCTGTTTCCTTATCTACTTTTTACTTATCAACCGTCACCGCTTCCGATCCACTCGCATTAGCGCGTCCACCAATTCATTGACGCGAATCGGCTTACTGATGTAATCATCCATCCCGGCGGCAATGCACATTTCGCGGTCGCCTTCCATGGCATTGGCGGTCATGGCGATGATGCATGGTTGGGGGATGTCGGCCGAGGCACGGATGAGACGTGTCGCTTCGAGCCCGTCCATTTCGGGCATCTGCACATCCATCAAAACTAAATCATAGGCTTGCCTCTCCAGCGAGTCAATGGTTTCGAAACCATTGGAGGCAAGGTCAGCACGGTAGCCCAATTGCTGAAGCAGGCGCAAAGCAAGTTTTTGATTGACGGCGTTATCCTCAGCCAGCAATATTCTTAAAGGATGCCTCGCTCCCATTTCGGGATCCAGGGGTAAGGGTGTGGGGACAACTTGCGGAACCTGCACATGTTGCGGGTCGAAGAGACTCACGAGCGTATCAAATAGAAGCGACTGTTTGAGAGGTTTTGCCAGGATGGCATCAAATAAGCCCGGATCAAATTCCGTCACACGGTGACCGAAGGATGAAAACAGGATGATCGGAATCTTGGGTGCGAGTGTACGAATCTCGCGCGCCAGCATCGACCCATCCATTTCCGGCATGAACATATCCACGACAATGAGATCATACGATTCGCGGCGCTGAATTTTTGCCAAACCCTCGCGTGGGAAGGCAGTGTCTACAACAGTCATATCCCATTTTTCAGTCTGTGATTTGAAGATACGTCGATTGGTCTCATTGTCATCCACAAGCAGGAGTCGCTTGTTTTGTAGGAGAGAAAGCATTTCCGGCGGGCGAGCGGGTTCTTCCAGCGTTGCCGGTTCGGCGACAATGTTGAATGTGAACGTAGAGCCTTTTCCGGCGAGGCCTTCGCTTTCGACCCAAATTTCGCCGCCCATTAAATTGACAAGCCGCTTGCTGATCGCCAGCCCTAAACCTGTGCCACCATATTTGCGGGTTGTCGACGCATCGACTTGTGAAAAAGAAGTGAAGAGTCGACCGATGTAAATTTGACCGCGTTGCTCAATAAGTTCAAGAGAACCTGACGTAAGCGGGTGACATCGCCATAGATGGCTTGCGGTATATCCTCATCAATCACACAGGCAAGATCGAGATGATGCTCCGCAGCGCGCGTGACGACAAGATCAAGGGCGCTCTCGATGCAATCGCGCAGATTAAAGGGCAGATGCTCCAACTCCATCTTCCCTGATTCGATTTTGCTGAAATCGAGGATATCGTTGATGATGGTGAGCAGAGTTTCGCCGCTGTTTCGAATGATTTCCGCAAAGTCGCGCTGTTCATTTGTGAGTTCGGTGCCGAGTAGCAATTCGGTCATACCGATGATGCCATTCATGGGTGTGCGGATTTCGTGACTCATGCTGGCAAGGAAAATTGACTTGGCTGCATTGGCAGCTTCTGCTTCCTTGCGAGCGCGTTCCGCTTCCACAGTTCTGCTCTCCACCATCTGCTCAAGGTTATGGCTGTATTCCTCGAGCATACGTTCGGCACGCTTGCGTTCTGTAATGTCGCGCAGAATTCCTTGATAGGCAATAATGTTTCCACTTTTATCGCGACGCAACGTTGCCGTGAGCAGACATTCCATGACCGTTCTGTTTTTATGTCGCAGCCTTACTTCATAATCACGCACTGATCCTTCATGACTAATAATGCGTTGGAATCCTTCGTAGTCCTCCCTTTCTATGCCCACGTCAGAAAGCCCGGCTTTGAGCATCTCCTGCCTGTTATAACCAAGCAGGTCCAGTGTTGCCTGATTGACATCCAAAATGACACCCTCAGGCGTCATCACAAAGATGGCATCCCGCGAATCCTCAAAGAGAGTTCGATACTTTTCTTCGTTACGTTCCAGATCAGAATACAAGCGCGCGTTATCAATCGAGATGGCAGCCTGGGAGGCAAGCACGCGAATGACCTCCAATCGTTCGGGTGTGAACGCATTCGTCGTCAGATTATTTTCAAGATAAAGCAACCCTGTCAGCTTGCCTTGATTCATCAGTGGGATACACAGGATCGATTTTGGTCTGTTCTTCAGAATATAGGGATCGTGCACAAACTGTCCGCTTTGGGTTGCATCATCCAGTACAAGATTTTCCTGTGTACGGGCCACGTAACTCAAAATGGAGAATGGCAGACTGTTTTGATCGGCGCGCGAATCAGGCAGCACCTCAACTCTGCCGCGCGAACCCTGCGCCTCGATCATCCAGCCGCCGGCTTGTTCCTGTAGCAGCCAGCCTCTCTCCGCCCCAGCATTTTCGATCACAACTTCCAGCAGCGATGCCAGTAATTTTTCCAATACGATTTCGCTGGAAAGCGCCTGTGTAGCTTTTAAGATGCTGGTGAAATCGAGCGCGTGTCTATGCTCTCCTGTAGTCGTCGCAGGAATCGTGGAGACGAGACGCAGCGTATTCGATTCAGCTTGTGCCAGATAAGTCGGATATTTGCTTTCGAGGTGTTCCACCTTTGCGACCGCGCCCCACGCCTGATACACACGATGAGCCTGGCGGATGTAATATCGCGCTAATTCCTCTCTGCCTCGCTCGAGATAAAACTTCCCGGCGAGTTCATAGGCAAGTGCCTCATCCTGCATAAACTGATTTTCATGGGCTAGGCGAACCGCCTCATCATAAAGTTCACGGGCTTTGGCGAAGTCGCCCTGGACGCGGGCAAGCTCTGCTTCCACGAGCGCAACCTTTTGTGAGTTGTTGAACGGCGCAAACTTTGCCCATTTTTTCAGCTGCTTTAGATGACCGGTAATTTTCTTTTGAGCCTGTTTTTTTTCTGTTTCTGAAAACTGATCCCATAGACTCAAATGGATCAACGCATCGAACTGGACACGAGGCAAACTGGAGAAAGCCCCAAGACCTCCATCCTGGTAAACCTCCGCTTTTTTCGCAAAATCGAGCGCAGTCTTGTAATCCTCGAACATGTAATGGAAGATCATAGGGTGCAGGTAATGGTTCAACACAATGCTGCGTTCATTGGCGGCAATGTGTTCGGCAAGCATAGTTTCAGAGTCGAACAAAGGTCCCTCTAAAAGCAGCTTGCTGTTGCCCTTGCCCATCAGATTTTGCACAGCCTGGTGATAGAGATCATGATAGTGGGCAATCGAGATTTGCTGGAACCGATAAATGATGGCGCTATTCCTGGTCATGTCTGCATCCACTTGCTCGAGCGGAAGACCAGCGAAATAAGAGTGGTAATCACGGATCAACAGCATATTGGTGAAGTTGGTAAAGTCACCTACTGAAAGCGCTGCCGCAGCTCCCTCTTCTAAGAGAGGGATGGTATTACGCGCCGGCTCTGTCCAATGCTGGAGGACAGTGGCATGGAAGAAATAGGCAAGTGCTTTTGCCTGTGGCGTTTTCAATTTATCCACGAGACGGAGCGCGATCTTTCCAAAACGCTCTCCACCTTTGATATCTCCCAGCGCTGAACCCAAAATAAAACCGAAACAAATAAATCCAAAGGGCGATATGGTGAAGTTGCCATGTTTGAGACTCAGATTGACAATATCCATGAAAACCAGCGGAGCCAGTTCCGGCGCATTTGTATACAGGATAGTGAAGAACGCGTAGATAATCCTCCCAATGGAAACGACTCTCAGATCATGCGTTTCAGGCAGGTTAACAATATCATCATCCGACTTGCCCAGGAGATTTACTTGAGTCTCGATTAATTTGGCAACCACATGCTGCATACCAGCTTTCGCAGGATATTTTAGCCCAAGCAAGTCCAGGGCTTTCAATCCCATTTTCAGCCCCTCAACTCGGTCAGCTTTAGCGATGCAAGCATACAGTTTCATTTCGTACACACGCACCTGGTCATACACAGATACTGCATTAACAAGCAGGATTTCACTGAGCCTTTCCATCTCCCCGTAATTGCCGGTCAGGTAGGAAGCATTGGCAGCATGGAAATAGAGTTCAAATGCAAGTGCGTAATGTTCCTTCCAAACGTTGCTGCCCTCGTTTTCTAACGCATCCAGTTGTTTTATTCCCAGGCGGGCATATTGATCAGAAGCCTCCTGCGCGGCAGATAGAAACGTCTTCTGACTCGCTAGCAAATTCAGTTGCGCGGTGAGCAGATGTTCTTTGTTTGTTTTTATCCTGTCAAAAGCAGGATTGAGATGGTTGACCAGTTCGAAGATTTGCTGCTCGCGTTGATCTTCCGGAATCTGTTTGAGCAGAATCTGGCTGATCTGCCAATGCAGGGATGATTTTTCCTGCTCAGGCAGCGACGCATAAATTCCCTGCTGAATGCCTGAGTGAGCAAAAGCATAGCGGACGTCCTCCTCTGTATCCGGCTGTTCCGCCAGAACATAGTTCGCGGTCACAGGGAAGATCAAGCCTGAGGTGAGAGCCGGCCAAAGATCCACGGCGGTTGCCGCCCGGGATTGATGTGAAAGTTCTGCAAGCATCGAAAGATCGAATCGGTCACCAATACATGCAGCCGGACCTAGTAACTCTCGCGTTGCTCCGGGCAGATCATTGATCTTGCTTGATACGATGTTGACCACGCTATCGGTCAGCGGTCGCATCCGGATTTGTGGCAGATTCCAGACCCAGTTGCCGCGGGTCGCATCGAATTTCAACAAGCCATCGTTGTAAATGGCCCGCAGGAATTCAATGATGAAGAGTGGGTTGCCGCCCGTCTTTGTCATGATGATTTCTGCTAAAGATAGTGCTTCCTCTGCAGAACAATTCAACGATTGCGCCAACAGGTTTTGCACATCTTCTACGCGGATGGAACCCAATTCCATTTCCTGCAATTGCACGCCCGAGTTTTGGATTTGCTTCAGCGCTTCGTTCAAAGGATGATGTTCGGCAATCTCGTTGCTACGATACGCACCAATCAACATAAAGTGGTGCAGGTCAGGAGAACTTGCGAATCGCTGCAGAAAAGAAATGGATGCAATATCTGCCCATTGCATGTTATCGAGGAAGAGCACAAGCGGATGTTCCTCACTCATGAACGAGCAGATGAAATCATGCAGGGTGAGGTTAAACCGGTTCAGTTCCTCGCTCGCTGCCAGGGGTGGAATCGGCGGTTGCGGACCAAGGATCAACTCAGCATCCGGAATCATGTCCGTGACGATGCGCCCGTTCTCTCCCAGGACTCTGATGAATTTTTCCCGCCAAGCCTGAAGTTCCACTTCACTTTGCGATAACAATTGCTGGATGAGCGACCGCAAGGCATCGATCAGCGCCGAGTAGGGAATATGATTCTGCGAAGGAACATATCTGCCGCTGATGAAATAACCATTTTGCTGTGTCACCGGAAATTGCAACTCGCTGACCAAACTGGATTTGCCAATGCCGGCAATTCCGGTGTACAGCAAGACCAAGTGATCGCCGCGACAGATTGTTTCATAATTAGAAAACAGCAAGCCGATTTCTTTGTCTCTGCCAAATAATTTTTGCGAGATCTGAAATCGGTCAGACCGTTCCTGTCCCGCAAGAGGAAAATCGTGGATTCGACGCTCTGTGCTCCATTGTCTTTGGCATTCCAGCAAATCTGCTTTCAAACCATATGCCGATTGATAGCGATCCTCTGCATTCTTTGCCAGTAACTTCATTACAATATTCGAAAGCGCTACAGGGATATTCGCATTGATCTCACTTGGTGATGGTGGCTGTTTCGCCATGTGACTATGCAGAAGTGCCAACATGTCCTTTTCTTCAAAGGGAAGCCGGCCCGTGAGTAACTCGTAAAACGTC
>WNFY01001808.1_pt1 | contig 20311 bp, 14 predicted proteins | sample 5400091 | NCBI WGS metagenome assembly WNFY01 (sample SAMN13153364, study PRJNA577476) | soil metagenome | isolation source: 60 cm soil or saprolite under grassland replicate 1 | place: USA:California | collected 2016-06-15
CCGTCGCTCGCGAGGAGGGGGAGGCCGAAGAGAAACGGGAGGACGAGTCGCATCAAGCGGCGAGCGCCGCGCAGCTTACTCGACCGTCCACGTCCCGTCGCGGGCGAGCAGCGTGCCGAGGTCCGCGAGCTCGGGCCTCCCCCCGAAGCCGGCGGCCCGCGCTTGGGCATACACGTCCGCCTCGTAGGAAGTCGCGGGAGAGCAGTACAGCACGCCGAGCGCCACGGGAAACTCCGGGGGCTCGAGCCCGACCAGCAGGTGCGCCAGCGCGCGGTTGGTCTCGTCGTGCACCAGGATTTGGTCGAGCGGCACGCCGCCATCACCCACCGGGACGGCTTCGAGCGCGAGCGTCCCGGGCTTCAGTCGCAGGCCTCGCTCCTTGTTCGGTCCGAACACGAGCGGCTTGCCGTGCTCCAGGTGCAGCTGCGCGCCAGGCGCCGCGTCCTTCGCCGTGAAGCTATCGAACACCCCGTCGTTGAAGACGACGCAGTTCTGGAACACCTCGATGAACGACGCCCCCCGGTGCGCGTGCGCCCGCTTCAGCAGCGCCACGACCTCAGCCTGCTGCGTGTCCACCGCGCGCGCGACGAACCGCCCGCCGGCGCCCAGGGCGAACGCGCACGGCGACACGGGGTTCTCGACCGAGCCCTGCGGCGTGGAGGGTGAGCGCGTCCCACGCCGCGAGGTGGGCGAGTACTGCCCCTTCGTGAGACCGTAGATCTCGTTGTTGAAGAGGACGATCTGGAGATCGACGTTGCGGCGGAGGACGTGCAGCATGTGGTTCCCGCCGATCGAGAGGCCGTCCCCGTCGCCCGTGATGACCCACACGTCGAGCTCGGGATTGGCGAGCTTGATCCCGGTGGCGATCGTCGGCGCCCGCCCGTGGATGGTGTGGAACCCGTACGTCGAGAGGTAATAGGGGAACCGGGCCGCGCAGCCGATCCCCGAAACGAAGACGGTGCGCTCGCGCCGGGCGCCGAGCTCCGCCAGGGCCTTCTGGACCGCCTTCAGGATCGCATAGTCCCCGCAGCCGGGGCACCACCGGACCTCCTGGTCCGAGGCGTAGTCCTTGGGGGCGAGCTCGGCGTCGGTGATGGTCGTGACCGTCATAGGCCGGACCCGAGTGTCGACTGAATCGCTTGCGCGATCTCCGCCACCTTGAACGGTTTGCCTTCCACTTTGTTCAGCCCTTCCGCGGGCACGAGGTAGGCCGCCCTGAGGAGCTGCACCAGCTGTCCGTTGTTCATCTCCGGCACCAGCACACGATCGAAGCGCTTCAGGAGTTCCCCGAGGTTCGACGGGAACGGGTTCAGATACCGAAGGTGGACGTGGGAGACGTCGAGCCCGTCCTCCCGCGCGTCGCGGACCGCCTGGTGAATCGCGCCGTAGGTCGAGCCCCAGCCCACCACGGCTACCGCGCCGTGGTCGTCGCCGAGGGCAGCCCGTTGCGGCGGGATGTCGTTCGCGATCCCGGCGATTTTCGCCGCGCGCGTGCGGGTCATCCGGGCGTGATTGTCGGGGTCGTAGGAAATGTGCCCCGTGTCGTAATCCTTCTCGAGCCCGCCGATGCGGTGCTCCAGGTCGGGCGTGCCGGGCACGGCCCATGCCCGCGCGAGGGTCGTCGCGTCGCGCAGGAACGGGTGGAAGCCCGCGGGGTCGGTCCGGAAGTGGACGGGGAAGCGGGGCAGCGCCGACAGGTCGGGGAGGCGCCACGGTTCGGCGGCGTGGGCCAGGTAAGCGTCCGAGAGCAGGATCACCGGCGTCATGTACTTGGTGGCGATCCGCACCGCTTCGATGGCGACCTCGAAGCAGTCGCTCGCGGTCGCCGCGGCGATGACCGCGAGCGGCGCGTCCGCATTCCGCCCGTGCACGGCCTGGAACAGGTCGGACTGCTCGGCCTTGGTGGGCATGCCGGTGGAGGGACCGGCTCGCTGGGCGTCGACCACCACGATGGGAAGCTCGGTGGCGATCGCGAGGCCGAGCATTTCGGTCTTGAGCGCCACGCCGGGGCCGGAGCTCGACGTCACCCCGAGCGCTCCGGCGTAGGCGGCGCCGATCGCGGCGCCGATCGCGGCGATCTCGTCCTCCGCCTGGAACGTGATCACGCCGTGCGCCTTGAGGTTCGCCAGGGTGTGGAGCAGCAGCGAGGCGGGCGTGATCGGGTAACCCGCGAAGATCATCTTCTCGAGCCCCGCCGCGCGCATGCCGGCGATCAGTCCCCACGCGATCGCCTCCGTCCCACTCACCGCGCGGTAGCGCCCCGGCTCGACCGGCGCCTTGGCCACCGTGTAGCCCACGAGGTGCTCCGACATCTCGGCCGTCTCGCCGAAGGCGTGGCCGGCGTTCAGGGCCGCCACGTTGGCCTGCGCGAGCTCGGGACGGTCGGCGAACTTCCGTCGCAGCCAATCGGTCGTCACCTGCCGGTCGCGGCCGTACATCCACAGCATCAGGCCGAGCGCCCACATGTTGCGGCAGCGGTGCGCTTCCCGGGTCGAGAGGCCGAAGGCCTTCACGGCCTCCGCCGTGAGTCGGGTGATGTCGACGGTGAGCACTTGGTATGGAGCGAGCGAGCCGTCCTCGACCGGGTTGGCGGGGAACCCCGCCTTGGTGAGGTTGCGCTCGGTGAACGCGCCGGTGTCCACGACGATCGTCCCGCCGACCCGCAGATCCTTCAGGTCCACCTTGAGCGCGGCCGGGTTCATGGCCACCAGCACGTCGACGGCATCGCCTGGGGTCGTGACGTCTACGCCACCGAAGTGGATCTGGAACGCCGACACGCCGTACGTCGTGCCGGCGGGGGCGCGGATCTCGGCGGGGAAATCGGGGAAGGTGGTCAGGTCGTTTCCGGCAAGGGCTGCTTCCACTGTAAAGCGCGAACCGGTTACCTGCATGCCGTCGCCCGAATCTCCCGCGAAGCGGATGACGACCGACTCGCGTGTCTGCCGGGCCCGAGGAGGCGTGGAGGTAGCCATGTGTGAACAAACTAGCGTGGGGGCGGCCGGAGGGTAGGGCGGTGGCCTCGACCGACCTGTTGCTCCTACACGACGCTATGGGTTCGGTCGTGGCCCACGTGGGGCGCCTGTGAGCTGGAGATCATTCGCCTGCACCATTCGGCACCGGGCTGCGCGATTTGGATACCACATCATTGGACCCGGTGACTAAGAGTGGGACACTCGTGTAACCCCGGGGCGCCGGGCGTTGCGTGTCGGGGAACGCCAGCGTCGTGTAACCCCGGGGCGCCGCCCCGGGGTTAACCCACCCGAAGGATCTCACTATGCGGGCACGCGGTCCGCACCATGCCATCGGCCTCTACGCCCATGTCACGTGGCACACTTGGCGGCGGGAGCTGTCTCTTGGGCGCGTGGACGCGGCGGTGGTTGCCGAGGTCGTCCTGGAAGCGGCGCGTCGCTGTGGTGTTCGCGTCCACGCCCAGGCCGTGCTCGTTGACCACGTCCACGTGCTGCTTAGCTACCCGCCGGATGCCACACTGAGCTCGTTCATTCGTCATGCCAAATCGGAGTCCGCCCGACGCATCAACCTGCGGCGCTCGGAGGCGCCCTCCTTCCGTTGGGCTCGTGGCTTTTACGCCGGCTCGTTGTCACGCTCCGACGTTCGTGCAACTCGGATATACCTCGCCAACCAGTGGCTGAGGCACCCGGACCGTATCCCGGCTTGAGCCGCAACTTCGTTTCGGGTGGGTTGACCCCGGGGCGGCGCCCCGGGGTACACGAGGACCTACCCGCGGGGTGGCGAGCATCGCTGCGGTACGCGCAGACCTGTACTCTCGGGGTGGGTTGACCCCCGGCGCCGCCCCGGGGGTAACGAGCGTCCACTCGTGTGGGGTCTACTGAGACGCGAGCGCGTCCCGCACGATCCTCGCCTGCTCGGCCTGGTGCGCCGCGGGATAGCCTTCCGCCGGGCTCGATCGCTCCGGTCGCCCGATGTCGCGCACGGTCACGTCGGGGCCCACGAGCTCGCGGAGCTGCGGCAGCATGAACTTCTGCGGCCCCATGTTGCGCGGCTCTTCCTGCACCCACACGATCTCGCGCAGGTGAGGATGCCCGCGGATCAGCGTGGCCAGCTCCTCGCGCGGGAACGGATAGAGCAGCTCCACCCGGCCGATCGCTACGTGCTGCGCCTGGGCGCGCGCCGGAGCGAGCGTGAGGTCGTAGTACACCTTGCCGCTACACAGGATGAGGCGGCGCACGGCGTCGCGGGGCGCCGCGGCGTCGTCCAGTACCGGCTGGAACCGTCCGCTCGCCAGGTCCTCGAGCCGGGAGCTCGCCTGCGGCAGCCGCAAGAGACTCTTCGGCGTGAACAGCACGAGCGGCCGGAGCTCGGAGTGGCGCGCCTGGCGGCGGAGCAAATGGAAGTACTGGGCCGGCGTCGTGCAGTTGGCGATGCGGATGTTCCCGTCGGCGCCGAGCGCGAGGAAGCGCTCGATGCGGGCGCTTGAGTGCTCGGGTCCCTGGCCCTCGTAGCCGTGGGGCAGGAGCAGCGTGAGGCGTGATGTCTGCCCCCACTTCGCGAGCCCGGCGATGATGAACTGATCGATGATTACTTCGCCGCCGTTCGTGAAGTCGCCGTACTGGGCCTCCCACAGGACCAGGGTCTCGGGTGCCGCGGCCGCGTACCCGTACTCGAAGCCCAGGCAGGCGAACTCGGAGAGGGGGCTGTTGTGCAGCTCGAACGGCGCCCGCGCCCCCGGAAGATTCTGGATCGGGGCGTAGCGGCGGCCATCGCGGGCATCGTGCAGCACGAGGTGTCGCTGGCTGAACGTGCCGCGCTCCGTGTCCTGGCCCGTGAGCCGGATCGCCGTTCCCTCGGCGAGGAGCGACGCGAAGGCCAGGGCCTCCGCGTGGGCCCACTCGATCTCACCCTCGGTGAGGGCGGGCCGGCGCCGCTCCAGCTGCTTCTGCAGCTTGGGAATGATCGTGAAGCCGTCGGGCACGAGCAGCAACTGGCCGTTCAGCGCCGTGAGCAGCGGGGCGGACACCACCGTATCGGGTTCGGCCAGCGGGGTTTGAGTGCCCGAGATTCGTTGTGGCTCTTCCCCCGATCCCGCCTCGCGCAGGTGCGCCTTGAGCGACTGCTGGACCTCGGTGAGCCGTTGATACACCTGCTCCGCCTGCGCGGCCGCCCCGGCCGCATCCACCACCCCCTCGCGCGCCAGCTGGTCGGCGTAGCGTTGGCGCGCCGTGGGCGTCTGTCTGATCCGCTCGTACATCACGGGCTGCGTGTAGGCCGGCTCGTCGCCTTCGTTGTGACCCCACCGCCGGTACCCGACCACGTCGATCACCACGTCGCCGTGGAACTTGTCGCGGTACAGCATCGCGAGCCGGGCCGCCGCGAGGCAGGCCTCGGCGTCGTCCGCGTTGACGTGGATGATCGGCGCATCGAAGCCCTTGGCGAGATCGCTCGAGTAGTCGGTCGAGCGTCCTTCCTTCGGATCGGTGGTGAAGCCGAGCTGGTTGTTGGCGATCAAATGGATCGTGCCGCCGGTGGTGTAGCCCTTGAGCCGGGCCAGGTTGAACGTCTCGGCCACGACGCCCTGTGCGGCGAACGACGCGTCGCCGTGGATCAGCACGGGAAGCGCTACCGTCCCGTCGTGGATCGCGTCCTTGCCGCGGCGATTCGTCTGATTGGCACGGGCCCGCCCTTCGACGACCGGGTTCACCGCTTCGAGATGGCTCGGGTTCGGTGTGAGCGTGATGTTGACGGGTTTGCCGGCCGCGGTCTGATACACGCCGTCCGCGCCGTGGTGATACTTCACGTCGCCGGTGCCGCCTTCGGGTGTGAGCGTCCCCTCGACGTGCCGCCCGCCCTCGAACTCCGCGAAGATCGTCTCGTACGGCAGGCCGACGATGTGGGCCAGCACGTTCAACCGGCCGCGATGCGCCATCCCCAGCACCACGCGCCGGGCCCCGCTCGTCCCGGCGAGCTCGATGGTTTCGTCGAGCATCGGCACGAGCAGATCGAGTCCCTCGATCGAAAAGCGCTTCTGGCCGAGGTAGGCCTTGTGCAGGAAGCGCTCGAGCGTCTCGACCGCCGTGAGGCGGGCGAGCAGCTTGCGCTTCCCCTCCGGGGTCAGCGGCTTCTTGTGGTCGCCCGATTCGATCACCTGGCGGAGCCACACGCGCTCCTGGTGGCTGCCGATGTGCTCGACCTCATAAGCGATCGTGCCGCAATACGTCTCTTGCAGCTTCGGGTACGCCTCGGCGAGGGTGCGCCCGGGCACGTAGATCCGCAACAGGTCGGCCGGGACCCGGGCCATGATCTCGGGCGTGAGGCCGAGGGGTCCGGGATCGAGCGCCGGATCCCCCGGCGGGTCGGAGCCGAGGGGATCGAGCCGAGCGGCGAGGTGACCGAAGTTGCGGATGGCTTTCACTAATGCCATCGCCGCTGCAACGTGCTTCAACTCATCGGGAGCCGGGAGCCGGGAGCTGGGAGCAGGAGGCGCAGCTGCACGAACCGCTCCCTGCTCCCCGCTCCCTGCTCCCACACCGAGGCTCTCAAACACCGCACCGTAGAAGTTGTCGACGCCCTGAAGCAGATCATCGAGCCGTCGCAGGAAGCTTCCCGATTCCGCCCCCTGGATGATCCGGTGATCGTAGGTCGAGGTGATGGTCATGACCTTCGCGCCCCCGATCGTGCGGATCGCACCGGTCGCGATGATCGAGCCCTGACCCTTCATGAGCCGCGGTACCGAGGCCACCGTCCCGATGGTGCCCGGGTTCGTCAACGTGATCGTGGCGCCCGCGAAGTCGTCGGGGAGGAGCTTGTTGGTGCGTGCCTTCTCGACCAGCGTCTCGTACGTCGCGTGGAACGCCGCGAAGTCCATCGCCTCGGCGTGCTTGATCACGGGAACGACCAGGGCGTGGCTGCCGTCCTTCTTCTCCACGTCCACCGCCAGGCCGAGGTTCACCGCGTGCGGATCGAAGCGGTGCGGCTTCCCGTCGACGTCCTGGAAGGCGTGCGTCATGACCGGGAGCTCGCGCGCTGCCCGGGCGATGGCGTATCCGATGAGGTGCGTGTAGGAGGTTTTCTTGCCCGCAGCCGCGAGCTGAGCGTTCAGGTCTCGTCGCCGGGCGTCCAGCACGTCGACGGTGATCTCGCGGAACGAAGTGGCGGTGGGCACGGACAAAGAGTCCGTCATGTTCTGCGCGAGGCGTGCCGCGGGGCCGGTAATCGGGGTGAGGCCGGGAGGCGGGATGGGGGATGCGGGATGCGGTTGTGGCGGGGCGGCCACGCTTCCCACATCCCGCATCCCGCCTCCCGACAGCACTTCCTCGCGGTTCGTCGGGATTATCGGGAGCTCGGCGACCTTCCCGTTATCGAACAGGTTCCGCCATTCGTCCCCGACCGAGGCGGGGTCGCGCAGGTATTGCTCGTACATGACCTGCACGAAGGCGGCGTTGTGGGTGCCGAAGACGAACTCGCTCACGGCTGCAATTTAATCAAATCGGGAGGAGTATTCCTCGGCGTCCTTACCCCACAGGGACGCGGCGCAGTCTCTTGTGAGTCCGCGGCTCAAGCCGCGACTCGGCCTTGCCGGTAAACCGGCGTGATGCTCGACTCGCGTACGCCCGTTTACGGGCACTGCCGAGCCGCGGGTTCACCCGCGCACGAGGGGGGCAGGCGGACCAGCACGGTGGGATAGCCGCGATAGTGATCGGTGGTGAAGAACGTCTCGGGGTCTCACCCTGCCGCGAGGGCGGCGAGCTTCAGGACCGTATTCCAGTTACGCCCGGTACCGCGGGTGCCAAGCTGCTTGTCGATGACCGCGTTCGTCAAGCGCGACCGGCCGATCCCGTCCGGGTAAACGATGTAGAGGTGTTTGTCCCCAGCGCGAACGACTTCGGGGCCCGTGATGGCCTTCTGCAACGCCTTCACAGCTGTGACGTTGGGCGCGTCCTTGAGAAACATCACGACCAGATGGCCGGGATCGCGCGTGGCTTCCTTGGGGAAGGGATTGTGCGCGACGACGTCCTTCCATTCTTTCGCGGTACGGACGAAGAAATCTGTTTGAAGCCTGAGGCGCTTCTCAACCTCGGTTTCGAACAGGCGCTCGAGCTGGGCGGCCGTTTTCCCCGTCGCGTCGAAGACGAGATTGCCGCTTTGCAGCAGTGAAATGACGTTGGCGAAGCCGAGCTGCATGAGAAGATCGCGCAGGTCGGCCATGGCGATCTGCTTGTGGCCCCCGACATTGATGCCCCGAAGGAGGGCGATGTGGATCACGTGGGTCTTGTTACGGGCGTGCCTGCTGGAAGGAGGCACGCGCTCATGGTCCTACTGAACCACCAACACGTGATTCTTCCGTCCGCTCATACGAATCCCAGAGGCAGTGGAGGAAACAGGCCTGTCATTCACATAATACTTGGCCCCAGGCAACTCTTTCCCTTTAAAGACGAACGTCCATCCGCTCTGTTTAGCCTCGATAGCGTATTCGATTCCCCTGCCGGTCTTGGCGCGTGAGAAGGAAACAATGTTGGTTCCAATGGCGAGATTCTCGATACTCATGTCCTCCCAACCGGTGGGCACATGCGGATCAAAGACGACAGTCTTGTTGATCGCATCCGGCTGGACGCCAAACACATGCTGGATCAGCTGAAGCTCGATGCCGTAGCTGGTCCAGGCGATGGTGAAGCAGCCATCGTCGGGCATCATCTCGGTAATCGAACCTGGCAATTTCCGATTGAAAGTCTGCACGATCTTGTCCACGTACCACAGCGCTTCGTCGGTACGCCCGTAGTTGGCCTCTGAGACGGCCTGCACGCCTGTCGAGATGGTCATCATCGCCTGTCTTTCGACGGCAGACAGGAAGGGTCCGTACGCTCCGACATTTTCGTTTCGGATCTTGTCCAAAGCCTGTATCGCCCTTGCTCGAGGGGCGATGCCGGTCTCCATCGGCGTCGTGATGACCCAGTTCTTGTTCGTGATCCACCCCCTGTTTCCAGCCGGCATGGCGGAGAATTTCAGCTTCAGGTGCTCATAGTGTCCAGTCAATTCTCTGTCTCTTTGGGTCAGGTTGTTCGCCCCCTTCAGCTCTATCTGCCTGATTGCCCCCTCGGCTGCGCTGATAGCCTGTGCCTTGGTCCCGTAGAAATCGGCGTAGGAGCCTTCCTCTTCGAGCCAGAAATCTTCATTGATTTTCACTTCCAGCTGTGACGCCAGTTGCTGATATCGCTGTGCTGCGCCTGCCTCGTTCAAAACACCGGCAATGCGCGCCGTGGCCTGCAACGCCTGTTGTGTGTAAACGGCGACATCGATCAGCTCCGCATTTAATCCATACACTTCCATGATCCCGTACCCTTCCGGGAACAGATCGTGGTTCTGGTCCATGTCGGTCAGGAGCCAGTGGATGCCCAGCTTCATAGCCGGGTACATTTCTTTCGCAAAGTCCAGGTCTCCCGTCCAGTCGAAGAGCTTGCCGACCGTAAGGATGAACTGGGCGGTTTCCTGGGTGTTGCCGGGGTTGGAAACCGCGCCGTTGGTCGTTACCTCGTGCACGATCCGGCCGTTGCCGTTTGCCTTCATCGACTGATTCCGTAGCAGACGGAGTGTTTGCTTGGCGAGATCGAAATCGCCCGATGCGATGAGCGCTTGCAAGGAATACGTTTCAGTGCCGAACCACCAGGGATATTCCATCAGGCCGCCACCGAGACCGCGGCCGATGCCGGGGACGTCTCGGACGAGCCACTCAGTGTTGACCTTCACCCAGTTGTAGACTTCTTGCAAGCGGTGATCGGGAATTCTTACTCTCGCTCGGTCAATGATCGCCGCATAGTATCGCTTCTTCTTTTCAAGCAGACTCGCGTGGTTCTTGGCCAGATACTGGTACGTGTTTACGGCTGCGTTCTGCTCTGTCGCCGAGCCTGCGATAATGAACGTCAGGTGAGAGGTACTCTGTGGGTCGACCGATAGACTGTATCGGGATGCCGCAGTGACTCCGCGTCCACTCGTGTGTATCGGCTGTGGATGTGCGATTGGTTCTGGATCTGCGGACTCAGCGGCTCCCCAGACCGCGAACCAGCTGTTGGCGACGTCTTTGGCGATGAAGAGGTTATCCGACCCTTGCCAGGTAACGACGTCCGGAGCGTCCGTGATCCCGAGTCGTTCTGAGAACCATACGGGGCGCAAATCCGTCTTGACTGAAAAGTCAAAGCGCAATCGCTTCTCCCGAGCGCCTGCGTTCTTGAACGCGTACTGAACGATCAATCCCGCCTGGCCGTCCGGACTGAACTGAAACCGCTCGATCTCCAAGCTGTCCGACACCGGACCATATCTGAACCGATTGCCAAAAGGGTAGTTGACGAATTCGCTGCTCTCCGAGAGAGCGGCTTCCCGATTGGTCGCCACATCCGTTACCGTCGCCCAGAAACCGTCTATCAGTTTGATCGGGTGGAGCCATAACCCGCCCATTTCGCCTGGCACGTGGTCGCCCATATCCGGGAAGTTCCCGTCCTGCGATCCGATCAAATACGTCCTGTCGCCCGCCGTGACATAGGGCTGGACCTTGTTTTCCCCGTGATTGCTGATTCCTGCCAGGATGGGCGTGGCATAATCATTTTGAGACCGTAGCAATTGAACGATCGTCAGAGCGAACGCGAGGGACGGGAGAACGGAACGAATGGCCCTGTTCATCGAGGCGCTTTCCGACGCACTGTCGTAAGGTTCAGCGGGATTCGCCTGGACATTACCCCTCTGGAGCAGCGACCGGACGTCGGCGAAGCCGAAGGGGCGGGTGGCCCCCGTCTCCGGTCAGGCAACGGCGCGTCGTTCCGGCTGCAGCAGGTTGGCCAGACTGCGGTCGTGGATGCGAGCGAGCGCCAGCTGCGCGGTGATGGCGCCGATGAGCGCTGAGAACATATCCCACTGCGTGTCCCACACGTCGCCTTGCGTACCCAGGAAGGCGTCTGCGGCATGCCCGCCGGCGAGCGCGGACCACCATTCGAAGAACTCGTAGCAGGCGCTGAACGCCAGGCAACTCGCAGTCACGAGGACGAACAACCAACGACCGGGCCGCAACGGCGACGTGCGCAGCAGGATCTCGCGGATCAGGATGGCGGGGACGAAGCCTTGGACGAAGTGACCGAGGCGGTCGTAGTCGTTCCGCGCCAAGCCGAGCAAGTGTTGAACCCAGAAGCCCAGGGGCACGCGGGCGTAGGTGTAGTGGCCGCCGACGATGAGGACGAGCGCGTGCATGGCGAGCAGGGTGTAGGTGAGTTGGGTCAGCGGAAAGCGGCGAGCCGTGAGCACCAGGACTGGACCCGCGATCAGCACCGGAAAGATCTCGAGCCACCACGTGGTACGATCGTACGGCACGATGCCCGACACGATGAGCGCGGTGCCGACGAGAACCAGGAGAATACGAAGGTACGGGCTGGTCATTGGTGCGTGGCGCCAACTGTGGATGGTCATGGCGCCAATGTTCTACTCGTACTCGACGATGATCATGGTGTCTTGGCCGTGCCGCGGAGCGCATCGACGTCCGGCTTGACCGGGTCGTCGAGCGCCACGCGGTTGCGGTCGTGGCGCACCACACGGGAAAACAGCGTGAGCTCGCGGTCGAACAGGAAGCGCCGCAGCAATCGCGCCCACGAGGTGTGCGAGGCCAGCGACGCGTACACCTCCGGAGCGAGGGCACGGATTCGGGGCAGCCGATTCCACGGCACCGACGGGAAGTCATGATGCTCGTTATGGTGCCCGACGTTGAACGCGAGCCTGTTGAGCGGGCCGTAGTAGCTGAAGGTTTCCTGCTCGCCCGCCGCCGTGAGGTAGTGGCGCTGGATCCAGCGCGCGCCGAGGGGATGCAGGCCGATCGAGAAGAAGAGCGACAGCGCGAGGTAGACCAGCGCCTTCGGGCCGAGCACGACCCAGACCAGGGCGTCGAACGCCACGCCTACGGCCACGTTGGTCGCCGTCCAACGGTCCCACAGGGGAACCTCCTTCACGCGCCAGGGCCGGATCGCCTGGAATATGGGGAACAGCAGTAGCCAGAGCGCCTTGCCGAGCGGCGAGCGTCCCACGAGTCGCGCCTCCCAGCGGAAAGGGAGGTCGCCGTCGAGCTCGTACACGCCCTGAAATGCGTGATGCTTGAGGTGGTACTTGGAGAACGACATGGCGCCCGGGAAGACCTGCGGCAGGTTGGCGAGGAGCGCCGTCAGGATGTTCGGCACCCTTCGCTTGAAGACCAACCGATGCGCGGTCTCGTGGATCATGACGAAGAGCGCGTGGTCGGCGAACGCGCCCACGGTGTAGGCCACGGCCACCACGACCCACCACGGCTGGTCGGCCACGAGCCACGCGACGGCGATCTGGAGCGCGACGATGCCCGCCGTCCACCAGAACGTGGCGGGGTTAGGGCCGATCAGCTCCCTGATCTCGGGATGGCGCCGCAACAGCTCCCGCGTCCTGAGCCGATGGGGTTCCGGAGCAGTGGAGAAGGCGAACTCGTCGCGGGGGGTGTTCACGACGCCATTTCGTAGCCTGCGAGCAAGGGTCGACTGAGTGAACGCATAGTCGCGTGCCGCCTGACGGATCGCGCTTAAGCTGCGACCACAATCCATGCGCGCGCAAGGCGTATAGAAGCGGGGCCTGCTAGTCCCTATACGGATCGAACTCCTTCTCACCCGCCATCACGACGACCAACGGCGTGAGCGTGTGGAGCACCGTGACCGTGTCGCCCTGTGCGGCGAGCACGTCCGGCAGCCGGCGATACGCGTGCGGCGACTCGTCCAGCCCCCCGCCGCGCAGGATCACGCCCTTCTTGCCGACCCACGTCCGCAGCATGTCCCAGGTGACCCGGCCGGGCCGGACCAGCTCCCCGGTCCGGCGGTTGACCTTGCCGCGCGCCTCGGTGCGGGACATCACCCGACCCGCGCCGTGCACCGTGGAGTAGAGCGACGCGCGCTGCAGCGCCGACTCGTGACCGGCGCCTTCGATAATGACCGCGTCGTCTCCCATCGAGCCGCCCACGAAGCCTTTTTGGCCCGGGAACGCCGGCGTCGCGCCTTTGCGCACCACGACGTACTCCGTGCCGTCGTGGGTCTCCTTCCACGCGAAGTTGTGATGATTGTGGACCAGCTCGAGCTCCCGGCCGCCCAACAGGGACACGACCTTACGCGCCACCCACTCGCGTCCCGCGTAGGCATATTCGCCCGCGAGCGTCATGAGATGCCAGTAGTCGTGCCCCAGCGGCTGGTCGAGCGCGAGCAGCACTTCGACCTCGGGCACCCGCTCGCCCCATTGCTTCCCTTGCGACAGGGACAGAAAGCCCGACGCAACGGTATGGCCCAGCCCCCGGCTGCCGAAGTGCACGCCCACCCAGATTGCCCCGGTTTCGTCGGCGAACACGTCCACGTAATGATTGCCGCCTCCGACGGTGCCGAGCTGGTTGCGGGCCTTGGCGCGGAGGCCATCGCGCTCGTGGCGTCCCGGGACGGCTTCCCAGGCGGGCTGCTCGAACAGCGGATGGTCGGTGGGCGCGTCGTCGGCGCGGTTCGAGCGGCCTACGCCGAACGAGATGGTGCGTTGAATCTCGTCCGCCAGGCGCTCGAGCTCTGGTCTGGGGAAGTCGTCGGCCCGGCGGTCGGTGCGAATCGCCGCGTTGCCGCAGGCGATGTCGAAGCCCACGCCCACCACGCTCACCTTATTGCGGTACGCCGCCACGCCGCCGATCGGCATGACGTAACCCAGATGACCGTCGGCCATGAGTGCCACGCGCTCGGCCCGCGTCGCCACGTCGCGCAGCTGGGCGAGGGTTTTGTCTTCGTGGGTACCAAAAATGGCGGGCTGGAGCACGCCGCAATTTAGCCCTTATCTTCGGTCCATGTTCCGACACTGCCTGCGCTTGATCTGCGTGTTGGCGGGAGCCTCGGTCCCTGCCGCGGGTCAGCAGTCGGGCACGCTGCGCGACCGGCTCGAGGCGCGGATCGCGCAAGCGCCGGCCCAGGCGGTCGGCCTGTACTACCGGAACCTCGCCCGCCCCGACTCCATCCTGATTGGGGCCAACCTCCGGTTACACGCCGCCAGCACGATGAAAGTCCCGGTCATGATCCAGATTTTCCGGGATGCGGACGCCGGGCTGCTCGGGCTCGACGACTCGCTCACCGTACACGCCGCTTTTCCGTCGCTCGTGCCAGGCGGGGCGTTCACGGTCGGCAAGGAAGACGACTCGGACTCGACGCTGTACGTGTTGGTGGGGCGAAACCGGTCGGTGCGGGAGTTACTCGAGCTTATGATCACCCGCTCGAGTAATCTCGCCACCAACATCTTGATCGAGCGGGTCGGCGCGTCCCGCGCGCAAGCGTCGGCGCGCTCCCTGGGCGCGTGGTCGATTCAGGTGCTGCGTGGCGTGGAGGACAGCGCTGCGTACCGGGCCGGGCTGAACAACACGACCACCGCCCGCGATCTGGGGGTGCTGCTCGGCGCCATCGCCACGGGACGTGCCGCGAGCCGCGCCGCCTGCGACTCGATGCTCGCGATCCTCGGCCGCCAGGAGTTCAACGAGGGCATCCCGGTCGGCGTGCCGCCCGGGACGCGCGTGGCGCACAAGACGGGATGGATCGGCGCGGTGGTCTATCACGACGCGGGCGTCGTGTTCCCGCCGCAGGGCGGGGCATATGTGCTCGTAGTCCTCACGGGCGGCATCAAAGAGGACAGCGTGGCCCACAATCTGGTGGCCGATCTGTCGCGGCTGGTGCACGGGGCGCTACCGGCTCCTTAGACATGCTGCCGCAGAACAAGAGCTTCGAGGAGCCTCAGGGTTCGATCACCAGCTGGAGACTATCGCCTCGATGCGCCAGAAGGGCGACCAGGCGGACACGGCCCGGCGCCCGAGCCACGAACACGTACGTAAGTGAGTCCACCGGGTCGGGAATGGCATAGCCCACGTTCCCTTACTCGGTTGATCGCTGCCACAATGCGCGTGGCAAGCCGCCGCGCGGGATCGGGAGGCTGGGCGCCGGCCGCTCTTCGGTCTGCGGCTTGAATTCCTCTTCAGATGTCTCTCTTGGGGCCGGCAGTGATGCGTCGGTCGGACCAAGTGACCGCTGCTCCGGTCAGCTAACCCGCCGCGTCTTCCGCCGCATGAAGTCCATCAAGATGAACTGCCCGAGCGTCATCGTGTTCGTGAAGTACGCCTTCCCGCGGCAGATCGCCGATACCTTCTTCACGAATTCCACGAGACTCCGATCCCGTGCCAGCATGAACGTGTTGATCAAGATCCCCGAGCGCCGGCACAGGGCCACTTCGCGATAGGTGGCCTGGAGGATCTGGGGGTCGAGGCCCATCGAGTTCACGTAGATCCGCCCGTCGGGGAGCGTCAGGGCCGACGGCTTGCCGTCGGTGATCATGATGATCTGGCGCATGTCCTTACGCTGCGACATGAGCATGCGCCGCGACAGCTTGAGCCCTTCCGCCGTGTTCGTGTGATACGGGCCCACCTGCGCCCGGGCCAGCTGGGCGAGCGGGATCTCCTCGGCCGTGTCGTGGAACAGCACCACGCGCAGCGTGTCGCCCGGGAACTGCGTGCGGATCAGGTGGGTGAGTGCGAGCGCCACCTTCTTGGCCGGCGTGAAGCGGTCCTCGCCGTACAGGATCATGGAGTGTGAGCAGTCGAGCATCAGCACCGTGGCCGACGACGAGCGGTATTCGGCCTGGTGCACCATGAGGTCGTCGTACTCGAGGTTGATCGGGACGCCCAGCCCCTCGCGCTGCAGTGCGTTCGTAAGCGTGGCGTTCACGTCGAGGTTGAGCGTGTCGCCGTACTGGTAGGGCTTGCTCACCGCTTCGGCCTCGACGCCCGTGGCGAGGTGCTCGGTCTCGTGCGCCCCGAAGCTCGACTTGCCGATGCTACCCAGCAGGTGCTTCAGCGTGCGATAGCCGAGAAAATCGATGCCCTTCTCGGTGAGATTGAACTGCACCTGCTGCGCCGCTTCCTTGGCCATCCCGCCCGGACCGAACAGCGGCTGCTGCCCCGCGGGCACCTTGGGCGCCTCGGTCACGTTCAAATAGCCCTCGTCGATGAGCTTCTGGACGATCTTGTCGAGCAGCTCCCCCAACTGGCGCTCGAGATCGGCGTCGCGGGCGGCGTCGCCGGTGGATTCGCCGCGCAGCAGCTTGAGCATCTCGGGCGTCAACTGGCCCGAGTCCATGAGCGCCTGGAGGATCGCCTGCCGCAGAGCGTCGAGCGAGCGGTCGGATTCTTCCTCGCCGAACTCGCCCCAGAACGGATGCGAGTACGCGCCTCCGGCGAAGCCCGACTGGAGGAGGAAGTCGGCGAGCTGGTCGAGCAGGGCCTGGAGGTTCACCGTGTCGGCCAGCTCGGGCAGGTAGCGGCTGTACGTCGTGTATTTCATCGGGCTCCCTACCCGAAATATCGGGCGGCGGCGAGCTTTCCCGCAATGGACGAAGCCCCCGCCGCGCGCGCGTTTCGCCTCGGAGCGCTTTCCCACCGCAACTTCCGGCTCTTCCTCTTCGGTCAGGGCATCTCGCTCATCGGGACCTGGATGCAGTCGGTCGCGCTCGGCTGGCTGGTGCTCGACATCACCAACTCGCCGTTCGCCGTCGGGCTGACGCAAGCGCTCCGCTCCCTGGGCGTGCTGCTGTTCACGCTGTACGCGGGTGTCGTCGTGGATCGCGTGGACAAGCGTCCCCTCATCGTGTGGACGCAGGCCCTGCAGATGCTCGAGGCGCTGGCGCTGGCCGTACTCGTGTGGACCGGCAGGGTCACGACGTGGCAGGTGATGGTGCTGGCGGTGTTCTTCGGCGTCGTCAACGCGTTCGACATTCCCGCTCGCCAGGCGTTCATCGTGGAGCTCGTCGGCAAAGAGGACCTCATGAACGCGATCGCGCTCAACTCGTCCATGTTCAACGCCGCCCGGATCGTCGGCCCGGCGGTCGCGGGAGTCTTGATCGGAGTCGCCGGCGTCGGCATGTGCTTCTTCCTGAACGGCGTGAGCTACGTCGCCGTGATCGCCTGCCTCCTCGCCATGCGGCTCCCGCCGTTCGTGACGCGCCCTATGCCATCCTCGGCCTGGGAGGGCGTCCGTCAGGCCGTGGCGTTCATCCAGGGCGACGCCCGGGTGTGGGCGCTGGTGGCGTTGGTGGCGGTGTTCAGCGTGCTGGGGTTCCCGTTCATCGTGCTGATGCCGGTGATCGCTCGGGACGTACTGCACACCGACGCGCGCGGCTACGGCCTGCTGATGGCGGCGGTGGGCATCGGGGCCATGCTCGGGGCCCTGGGACTCGCCGTCCAAGGCCCGCGGGTTCGTAAGGGTGTGGTCCTGCTGGCGGGCGGCGCGGCGTTCGGGTTGCTCCTGGTGCTGTTCGCGGCCGTGCGCACCATCGGCGTGGCGCTCGCCCTCCAGGCGCTGGCCGGCTGCGCGATGATCGTCACCACCGCGCTCGCCAACACCATGCTGCAGACCCTCGTGCCCGACGAGCTGCGGGGTCGAGTGATGGCGTTCTACGCCTTCGTGTTCGTGGGGATGGCGCCGCTGGGCGCGTTTCAGGCGGGCCTCATCGCGGAGCATACGGGCGCGCCCATCGCGATCGCTCTGGGCGGAGCGGGATGTCTCATCGCCGTGGGGTTGGCGGCGTGGCGGGTGCCGGCGCTACGCCATACGGCGTAGCGGAGGATGGTGGAGGTTAGTGAAGGTTGGTGGAGGCTGGAGGAGGTTGATCCGTGTTCGACCTCCACCATCCTCCCGAACCTCCACCAACCTCCACCAACCTGCTTTCAGAGCAGCCGTCTCAACTTGACTGCCACGCGAATCGTGTCCGCGTCGCGTCGCAGCACGAGCCGGCGCACCGTGCCCTCGACGCGCAGGGCCTTGCGAGCGTCGCTCAGGTCCCCCTCGGCGACGCCGCGTCCGTCGATGAGCAACAGCTCGTCGCCGACCGCGATTCCCGCCTCCGCGCTCGGGCTGCGCGGGACCACGTAGTCGACCATGATGTGCGCGAGCCCCGGTCCCCGGGCGGCGAGTCGCAGCCCACTCATGTCGAAATCGCAGGGCGAGTTGTCACCCGGTCGTGGCTCGACGACGGCGCGGCGGCCGACATAGTCGACGATCAGCCGCGACCCCTCGAATACCGAATTGCCGATGACGCCGTCGATGTCCGTTCGCGCCAGGAAGCCCTTGTACTCGCCGCCCAGTCCGGTGGTCGGCGACGGGACCTTCACGCTGCCGAGCCGGAGCTGTTGCAGGCGGACGATGGTCCCGTGGAGCTCGCCGACCAGGCCCGTCCCGATGGGCGCCTCGATGGCCGGCGCCACGCGGCTCAGACCGTGCTGCTCCGCGAATGGGGTCGTGAGAATCAGGCACAGGCCCGACGCGCCCGTATCGAGCAGCAGCCGGGCCGGGATGGCACGGCGGCCCCGGACCTTCACCTGCGCGCGCAGCAACGGGAGATCCGCGTCCGGCGTGAATCGCACCGTGGTGCCGGCGCCCTTGTAGCGGTACCGCGCCGCGTCGAACAACCGCACGCGCCGCTCGTGGTAGTCGATCTCCACGGTGTAGTGCTCCAGCACATCGTGCCCCACGAGGCCCACCTGCAGCCGCCCGCTCGCTTCGCTCAGGCCGTGGAGGGAGTACAACGCGACGCGGTGCTTCAGGAGCGTGAGCGCTCCGAGGCGGATCGTGTCCACGACGGCGGTCGACGCCGCCGGCGCGACCGGCCCGGCGGGCGCCCCGCTCTCAGGCGCCGGAATGGGATCGATCCCGGCGGTCCGGGCCCAGTCGCGGTCGAGCCCCGTGCGAGAGAGGCCCGTGTCGAGCATCAGCCAGGCGGAGTCGCCGTTGATCACGGCGGGCACGTAGATCGCCCCCCCGTACGCGTCCAACGGGAGCACGGCCACCGGCAAGAGCGGTGCGGGCGTCGGACCGTGCCAGCAGGCCAGCGACAGACACGCCGCGAGCGCCGCCGACCGGGGGGGAGCCGCGGTTCTCAACGCCATTTCCTCCGGCGCGCTTCCGCGACGACCAGCGCGGCCGCCCCGTCGATGCCCAGCTTCTCCGTGTTCACGACCAGGTCGTAGTTCACCATGTCCTGGCGGTGCCGCCCGTAGTAGGTCCTCACGTATTGGTCGCGCCGCCGATCGGTTTCGTCCACGACGTGCTCCACCTCCGCCGGGTTCACCCCCAGGCGCTCGACCGCGAGCCGCAGGCGCCACGGCTTCCCGGCGGCGACGTACACGTGCAACGCGTCGGGTCGCTGCGCGAGCACCGCTTGGGCGCCCCGGCCCACCAGGACGATCCGGCCGTGCGCCGCCGCCTCGGCGATCACGCGCTCGGTCAGCCGGACGATCGCCGCTTCGTCCGGCTCGACGCGCGGGACGCCGGCGGTCGCGATGAACAGTTCCGGGGACCCCGCCGCGAGCGTGCGCGCGAGCCGCTCCAGCAATCCCGGCGCTCGCTCGTCGCGCTGGGCCACCTCGTCGGGGGCGAGGCCCGCCCGGCGCGCGACTTCGTCCACGAACTCGTTGTCGATCACGTCCCACCGGAGCTCCGTCGCCGCGAGGCGCGCCACCTCCGAGCCGCCGGAGGCATACTGCCGAGTGATCGTGATGACCGGCGGCGCCATCTCAGGGCTTCAGGTTCTTGCGCAGGTCGCCGATGTTGAGCAGCGGCAACCCGCCCTCGGTGGGGACGAAGATGATCAAGTTGCTCGAGCCCTTCATGTCGTGCAGCACTTCGATCCACTGTTTGGTGAGCGCTTCCGGCGACAGCGTCTGATTGAGGAGCCGCTGCTGCTCGGTCTGGAGGCGGGCGACTTCGACGCGGTGGCGCTCCGTCTCGATCTGCTGCTCCTGGGCGATCTTGTTGTTGATCGCCTGCACCACCTGGGGCGGGGGCTGCAGGTCACGGAGGAAGAAGGCCGTCACCGTCGCGATCCGGAAGTTCCCGCCGCCGGCGCGGGGCCTCGTCACCAGGGCGGAGTCGACCAGCCCCTCCATCGTGTTGGCGATTTGGGTGCGCTTGGAGATGTCGTTGATCGAGTACTGCACCATGCCGTCGCGCACGCCCTTGCGGATGGCGTTGAGCACGGCGCCGCGGATCTGGTCTTCGTTGCCGATCTCCGTGAAGATCTTGGGCGACTGCATCGGGTCGATCTGCCAGCGGATCGACACCTCGACGTGCATCCCCATCTGCTCGCTCGACAGGGCCTCGATGGCTTCGATCTGCTCTCCGTGTGTCGGCCACTGCTCTTCGCGCGTCGAGTACCGCTCGATGACTGACCACGGCACCACGAGGCGGATCCCCGCGAGCAGCGGCGCGGGATCCACGTACCCGAAGGCGTGCCGCAC
>WNFY01002119.1_pt1 | contig 20307 bp, 14 predicted proteins | sample 5400091 | NCBI WGS metagenome assembly WNFY01 (sample SAMN13153364, study PRJNA577476) | soil metagenome | isolation source: 60 cm soil or saprolite under grassland replicate 1 | place: USA:California | collected 2016-06-15
ACCAGCGGTCCCGTGGAACCGGTGAAGGAAGCGGCGCGGCCGCCTGAGCCGAATTTCTGGATCGCGCCGCCGTTCCAGCTGCCTGCCGAGGCTGGTGGCAACCGGACGAACTGGGATCTGCGGGCCGACGCGCCGCCCGTGTTCACCCACGCGTTCGAGATCAACGCCAACCCCGGGCTCACGCCGCCGTCGCCCGAGGGCCCGCTCGTGCCGCCGGGCGTGTACACCCTGCGGCTCACCGTCTCGGGCAAGAGCTCCACGCAGCCCGTGACCGTCGTGAACGATCCGCGCTCCCCCGCGACCGTTGCCGACGTGCGCGCGCAGTACGGCTTGCAGACAAAGATCGTGGGCGCCATGCAGCTGTCCTGGGATGGCTACCAGCAGGTCGCGGCGATGCGCGCGCTGGTCGCCGCGGATACGGCGCTCCCGGCTGCGAAAGCGTTCGATTCGACGCTGGCGGCGGTAGGCGGCAATCTGGAGCGTGGCGGGGGCGGCGGGTTCGGTGGGTTCGGCGGCGGGCCGGCGCCGGCGCCGACGTTCGTGCGTGTGAACGGCAATCTTGCAAACCAGATCAACGCGCTCGAGAACGGCGACCTGGCGCCAACCGTGGCAATGCAGCGCGCCTATGCCGCTGCGTGTACGGACTTGAAGACCGCCACGGCGACGTGGACGGGCATCAACGCTGCGCCGCTCGCCGCGTTCAACGCCGAGCTCACGCGCAACAACTTGAAGCCGATCCCGGCGGCGCCGCGGGCACTGACGGCGCCGGTGTGCGAAGGGCCCTGAGCCGCGCTCGCGTGACACGAGTCACACTCCGTTGGCCCGCGCGTCGGCGAATTCGATACCCGTGACACCTGCCGCGCGGGGCTGGTCGGTGTAGTATCGAGATCGATCAGCACTCAGTCCAGAACTCCGGAGGTGTCATGCACACAGCACGGTCTGTTCTGCTCGTCGCTCCTGTCGCCCTCCTGCTCACTGCCTGTGACTCAACTGCCCCAAGACCGCTCCAACGCATCAACCTGTCGGCTTCCGCCACGCCCGGCATCGTCGCGGACCTCATCGTCAGCGGCACCGGCGGCTCGGTGCGCATCACGTCGGCGCAGCTGACGCTGTCGCACATCAAGCTGGCGAGCGACGCGGCGTGCACGGCTGACGACGACGAACGCGAACAAGCCGACAGCAACGAGACGGCGGCCGACACCAACGAGACCGACGCCGACAACGACGAGCACGAGTGCGAGCCGATCCGCGTCGATCCGGTCCAGGTCAACCTGCCGCTCGACGGGACGACCAAGGTGATCCTTGACGCGCTGGTCCCGGCCGGCAGCTACCTGGGGCTGCGGGCCAAGCTCGAGCGTGTCAATGTCGTCGGGGTGTTCACCGACGCGGGCGGCACGGACCACGCGTTCACATTTACGTCCGATGCGCACGCGGAGGTGTCGGTCGACTTTGCCACGCCCATCACGGTCAACGCGGGAACCTCGAATCTCACGATCGACGTGGACGTGGGCAGCTGGTTCAAGGGCGCGTCCGGCGCGATTCTCGATCCGAACAATGCGGAGAATCAGGAAGCGGTTGAACACGCGATTCGCGCCTCATTCCACGCGTTCGAGGACGACAATCACGACGGTGACGACGATCATGAAGAGGAGGGGGGCCACTGACCGCGCTTCGTTGTTTTCCGACCTGCCGGACGCCTAGCGGTTGATCCAGTAGGACACCTTCACCAGGAAGCTGTTGTCGGGCCGCAGATTGAACAGATCGTTCAGGTCACCGCTGAAGGTGCGCGTCCCCTCGATCCCGGTCGATCCCTGCCGGCCCTGACTCCACACCACGAATAGGGTCGATCCCGGCCGGTACTCCCAGCGGAACACGAGATTGGAGCGGAACTGCTTGAAGTTGAACCCGCCGATGTTGTTCGTGACGGCGGTGTCGCTGTACGCCTGATAGCGACTGTTGTAGTCCGCCGCGCGCGGCGTCGCAGACTGCTCGCGGACGTTGCTGAACGTCCCCTTGGAAATGAAGGGCTGCGCGTACACCTGGAGTGACATGCTCGCCGTGAACGGATACGTGAACCGCATCGTCAATCCAAGCTGCTTCTGCTCGAGGTGGCCGAACAGATAGTGGGTCACGTTGCTCGTATCGGTCGTGGAGCCGAGCGATTGCACGTCGTTGGTGCGGCGCGAGTAGCTGGGCGACACCGCCGCGGTCACGCGCGACGCCATCTTGAAATCAATCTCGGGCGAAAAACTGAAGTTGTGCGAGCGCCCTCCATTGCTCCGGGACCAGTTAAACCAGAGGTAGGGCACGATGGCCTTGCGATCATCGCCATTGATGCCGAGCCATGGCGCGACGTAGGAATCCTGGCGCACCGCCGGGCCGCCGCGCGCGCAGTCGTAGCAGTACGTAGTGCCGAGCTGCCCAATCGTGCCGCCGACGTGCAGCGACCAGGTGTTCCGGAACGTCGTGTGCGTGTTGGTATTGAACGCCCGCTCCTCTGGTAGCCCCGCCGTGGTCCAGTACTGCCACCAATTAAAATTCCACTGGAAGCGCTGATACAGCTTACGCGTGTGACGGTCGAAGTAGCCGGCCCATGTGCTCCACGCCATTTGGTCGGCGCGCTGCAGGTAGCCGAGGTCGTTGATCTCGAACCCCGGGGAGCGGCGCTCGACATTCGTCTGAAAAATCAAATGGTTACCGCCGACCTTGCCGAATTGGAGTCCCTCAGCGTCGCCGGAGAGTGACGTGCGCGTCGAGTCGAACGTCAGCCCGGCGTCGGGCCGCTGATAGAAATGCGTCGCGTCGGTTTGCGTCAGGGCGATCGCCTGCCGGCTGCCCGCGACGCGGCTCACGTCGACCGATCCCGACAGCTCGTAGCGGCCACCGGTGAAGCGATGCCGGAAGTCCAGCGCTCCAACGTAGGCGCTCGAGTGCAGGTAGGTGTTGCTCCAGGAATCGTTGTCGCGGTGCACGGCGGTCACGATGCCGCCAATGCTGCTCTCGCCGCCCCGCAGATCCTGGCGTAAGCGCACGACGCCGTAGTTCGTCGCCGGCTCGATCGTCACGCCGCCCACGCCGACCTCATGACCGGTCACGGCGTCCAGCGCCCCGATCGTCAGGCCCCCGGGCAAGCGGCCGGTGAGCTTCGCGGCGCCGAGGATCGTCGTGAACGACGGCGACGTCGTATCGGAGTAGACGCCCTTCAGCTCGGGTGCCCGGCCGATCCGGCGCGAATACACGAGGCCCTCGCCGGTCGAGCAGTCGTTCACCGCAGTGCAGTTGACGTTCCATTGAAACTGTCCAGCGCCCTGCACGAAGAACGGCCGTTGCTCGCGGAAGAACGTCTCGAACGCCGAAAGATTGAGTACGCCGGGATCGGCCTCGACCTGGCCGAAGTCGGGATTGATCGTGGCGTCGAGCTTCAGGTTCGACGCGACGCGGTACTTCAGGTCGCCGCCGACGGTGATATCCTGGCTGCGGCCGATGCCGGCGCTGTTGAATTCGGAGACGTTCTTGGTGACGAGATACGGCGACGCCTCGAACCGGCGCGGTGTCTCCAGGTCGACCAGGTCCACGATCTCACCGAACTGCGACACGAAACCGGCCTGTGATTGGCGGAACAGCGGCCAGCTCACCCGCTGGGAATACCGATACAGATCGCGGTCGACGGTGAAGCCAAAGGTATGGGCGCGCTGCCGGCCGTACGACAGCTGCGACAGAGGAATGCGAAACTCCGCCGTCCAGCCGAGCGAATCGATGCGGGTCGCGACGTCCCACACGGCATCCCACGCGAAGTCCTCGTTGCCGTCGTTGTAGATCTGGGCATCGAGCTTCACGCCGGATGGATTGACGCCGAACTCGAACCCTGTGCGGCGGTCGTGGTAGGAGTCGAGGAACAGCCACACCATGTCGGAGGGTGTGAAGTAGTCGCGGCGCGCGAGCACCGTGATAATGCTGTCGGGATGGGGATCGAAGCAGCGGACGAAGACGTACAGGTTGGCGGCGTCGTACGCGATCTTTGCTTCCGTCGGCAGCTTCGGGGCCCCGCCCTCACTGGGCCGCCACTCTTGGAACTGCGTGATCGGCGCCGCATCCCGCCATACGGCGTCGTCGTCGCGGCCGTCGAGTACCGGCTGCTGGCTTGCATGCACCGCCCGGACACTCCTGGGCGCGGCTGCCGCCGAATCGGCGGCGACATGGACAGGGGCGTGATCGGGTGACTGTACGGCAAAGGTGACGGCGGCCAAGAGCGGTGCGGCAAACAGCATGGCAGATCCCGGGGTGGTTTCCTGGTTGGATGACGGAACCCCGGAAAAGGTTGTTTCAGACGATGATGTTGCGGAATGCTACTCGCCGTGCTTGGCGAAAAGCTCCCCAGGCTGGAGTCGGGTGACGCGGAACGCGGGAAGACTCGTGACCAGCGCCGTCACAACCAGGACGAGGATCGAGACCTCCAGCAGGCCCCTGGTCTCGAGCGTGTCCACGCCGGGAACGATGGCCGAGAGCGGCCCTGCACCGAGGTACGCCACGAGAACCCCGAGCATCAGCCCTGCGAGAATGACCGCGGCACAGCGGGTGGCGATCTGCCTCAGCACGTCCCGGCGCCTCGCGCCGACAGCACGGTGGACGGCGAACTCGAGGGCCATACTGCCGACCCAGATCGCCATCGAGAGCCCGATTCCAAGCAGGGCGATCACTCCCACCGCTATCGCCTCGACCGAGAGCGCGTCCCCGAACCAACGGACTGGTGCCGCCCGCATGGCGCGCCTCTCGGTCTCGGATCGCATCTCCCTGAGACTGGCTGCGGGGATCCAGGACAAGATGCGCGCGCGATCGAGCTTGCCGCGCGGTCGTACCAGGAAATCCACCACGCGGGGAGCCAGTTGCAGGACGCTCGCGTACACGGCGTAGGGTGGCTGCAGCGCCGCCCCCAGGCCGTGCGCCGGTTGATCCTCGACGACACCCACCACGGTGAACGCGCGGCTCCTCCCCAGGCCCAGCTGAATTCGTCTTCCCACGGCGTCGCCGTTCTCGAAGTGCGCTCGAGCCAGTCCCTGGCTGATCACTGCCACGCGCGTCGCCTGCCAGTCGTCGCCGTTGGTGATCAGCCGGCCCGCGACCAAATGCGTGTTCAAGGCGCGGAAAGTGTCCGCGCTGACGATCCGCAGCGACACGGCAACGGGTCGGAGCGGCGTACCGATTCCTCCCTGGGAGCACGCACCGCATTCGGCGATCGCGAGGCTCACCGTCCCGAGACCCTCGAGCGCACCGGGGGCGCTGAGACTCGCGACCTCGAACAGTCCCGAAAGCCCGGATCGCTCGATGAGGTCGGTCAATTGGCGCGCCCGGCCGGCTGGAGTGGCGTCGATCTGCAACTGCAACACCGTATCGTGCGACGTGATCTGCGGACCGTGAGCGACGAGCGCGATCCCTTCCCGTTGCACCTGGCGAGCCTCGACCAACACGGCGAAGCAGACCGCGAGCTGGACGGCACACACCGCGGGGGCGAGCAACGGCGTGAGCGGCGGCACGCTGGGCCGCATCGGCCCGATTGCCTGGATCGGGATAAGGACGCCGAGGACGATGGTCACACCTATCGCGGCGGCAATGGCGGTGGGAAGGAGCCAACCTGACGCGTCCAGCCCACCAGGCCACGTGGCGCGCGCGTATTCCAGGAACGCCAGGCCGAGGGCTGAGCCGGCAACCAGCCCGACCAACGCCATGACGATGCCCTCACGTAGCGCTGCCCTGGCCAGTCGCTTCCGTGACGCTCCGACCGCGCGATTGATGAGCATCTCGGTGCGTCGCTGTGTCGCCCGAGTCACCGCGAAGAGCACCAGCGTGCAGAAGGACGCGACCAGGGCGCCGCTCGCGAGGACGACATTCATCCCGCTCAATGTCGTGATGCCGCGCGCCTGAAGATCGGACGGTGTGATGACCGGCTCGGGCAAACGGATGGACAGATCGGCGGCGGGCAGAGGTGGGACATGCAGCCGCCCCGTGCCCAGCGCCAATGGCGCCCATGCGCTCGCGATGCCGATCGTCGCGGCGACGACGATCGGCACCGCGGACTTCCAGTGCGTCCGCAACGCTAGCGCGCGAGGTCCCGCACGACTCCCGCCACTACGCGCACTTTTGCGCCATCCGCCGCGCCTGCGGCATCACGATCCAGCTGCGCGGCGAGGGTGTTCAGCGCGCTCCGCCGGCTCGCGCCGCCGGCGCGTTCCGCACTCGTCAGCGCCGCCCGCACCGCGGTGACGCGATCAGCCGCGAGACCGTGCGAGCGCTCGAGCTGATCGAGGTATGCCGCCGCCACGACGAAGCTCGCCGGCCAGGTCGCGCGCTGCTGATCCTGCACATTCTGGTAGGCAAACTTCACCAGCTTTGCGGCGTCGATCTCGTGCTGCGTGAGCAGCACGCTTGGCCGGAGCTCGAGCACGTCGAGCCCGCGCATGATTTCCGTGCTGTAGATGTACCCGTTGTACCAGTACGCCGACCAGCTCCCCGCGATCTCGAGCTTGGTCGAATCCATCGGGCCCCGGTCGAAGTAGGCGATCTCAGCCGGGTGCGCAGGATCGGTGTAGTCGACGATCGAGACGCCGGCCTGATACCAGCCCTGGACCATGATGTCGCGGCCGGGGACGGGAATCAGGTTGCCGTTGTGCGCCACGCAGTTCTCCGTGGTCGTTTGTGGCGCGGGAACCTTGTAATAGTTCCGGAAGGTCAAGGCGCGCTTGTTCTCGATCGTGAAGATCGCATCGGCGCCCCACTCGGGCTTGTCCGTCACGCGGCAGCGCGGCGACACGCCGCCCCCCCACTCGTCGGTGAAGATCACCTTGCTCGCATCGTTGTTGAACGTCGCCGAGTGCCAGTAGGCGAAGTTCGAGTCGGCCGCGGCCGCGACGCGCACGGGGTGCGCGGGATCCCGGATGTCGAGCAGGAGGCCGTAACCCGCGCAGGCGCCGCCCGCGACGCCCATCTGCGGGTACACCGTGATGTCGTGGCACTGATCGGGGCCGTGGCGTACACCGCCCGGACCCATTGGCGCCTGGAACATCGCATCGACGGTGCTCTGGATTGAGCCGCGCAGCGCGGTGCTGTCGGCGCCCGTAGGTGCGCCGGTGCCACCGCGACTCTTCACGATGCTATCGAGCAATTCGTTGGCGAAGGGCGGCGGCGCGACGAGCGGCAACCCTTGGAACGTCACGACGAACGCGCCGGCCGCTCGGGCGGAATCAGCCTCATGCTGGGCGTCGGCCAGATCGACCGGGCTGGCACCATGGGATGCGGGGGCGACCAGTGCCTCGAAGATCCGCGGCCGGCTCACGATGGCGGCCTGCTCGGGATGCGCGAGCGGCACGCGAATGATGTCGATCCGGAACCGCGCTGACGAGGTGTCCTGCTCCGGCAGGGCGGACGAGCAGCCCGCGAGCTCTTCGGCGGGACGGACCCCTGCCTGGCCGGAGACATAAATGTACACGACGGTCGTGTCCTTGGGATCGACGACGAGGGTATGCGTGTGCGAGCCGCGGCACGTCTGTACGTTCGCGAGGATGCGCGGATGCGTCAGATCGCTGATGTCGATCACGCGGACGCCGCGGAAGCGTTGCGGGCTGGCGTGTTCAGTCACTCCCTGTGTGCCGCAATCCACGCGTCCGTTTCCCGACTCACCGGAGAGGAAGAGCAGGTTCCTGTAGACCGACACATCGTTCTGCTGCTCGGGGCACGTCTCGGCGTGAATCAGGCGCGGGTGGAACGGATCCGCGACGTCCCAGATCGAGTACCCCTGGAAGTTGCCCTGGAAGAGCGTCGTCCCGCGGAACGCCAGGTCGGAATTCATGTAGCTGAAATCGCCCGGCTCGGCGGGAATGAAGTTCGCGGGGGGCCGGCTGGTCGAGACGAGTCGAAGATTCCACGTGGCCTGGGCGGCATCCCACCAGCCTGCTTTGAGTCCGACTCTGGGGTCGCGGGGCGGTGGGGGTTCCCGATTCTGCGCCGCTGCGATCGGCGTGAGGAGCAACAACGATGCGAGGATGATTCCCGACAGGCGCCGCATTATCACGATGGTTTCTCCGGTGGAGCGAGGATAATCAAAAAAACGCAACGGTGAATTGATCGCTCGTTGATCGCGAACGCAAGATTGCTCTAGCGCGCGAACACCACCGTCTGGATCGAGTGGGGACGCGAGTTGATCTGCACCGATCCAGCACCGACGGCGACGTTGTAGTCCCCCCCCTTGTCCGTCGGGTTCATGACAACCACGACGACCGTCCCGTCGGGATTCACGAACGCGGTGGTGAGGAGCATGCTGCGGCTCGGCGCCGCCAAGATCCGTTTCGCGCCAGGGCGGATGAATTTCGAGAAGTGGCCGATGTAGTAGTAGGAGTTCGTGTAGATCAGTGCGCCGGTGCGGGTATCGGCATGGATCGGTGCCATGCAGAAGTTCCCGACATGATTCGGCCCGCCGCGCTCATCGAGCAGAATATTCCAGTCCGTCCACCCCTCGGCCCCGGAATTGAAATCATTGATCATCGAGCGCCCATACGCCTCGCCGAGGCTCCAGCGGCCGTACGCCGTGGAATCGAAGTTGGCCGGCGTGCCCTCGGTAAACAGGATGTGCTTGCGAGGGTAGAGCCGGCTCACGAGGGTGACGTTGTTGTACATCTGCGTCCCGCCCGACCAGTCCTCGTACCAGTGGAAGGCGATGCCCCAGGCGTAGCGCGCTGCCGCCGAATCGTCGAAGATCGCCAGCGCGCGTTGGATGATGAGGTCGCGGTTATGGTCCCAGACCATGATGTTGACGTCGCGCAGTCCCTGCTGCCACATCGCCGGACCGAGATGGTTTTTCAGAAAGTCGCGCTCGTCGGCTGCCTGATAAATGCAGGACTCCCAGGTCTGGGTCGCCATCGGCTCGTTTTGTATCGTGATGCCCCAGACCGGCACGCCTGCTCGGCGGTATTGCTGGATGAACTTCGTGTAATAGCGCGCCCAGGAATGCGCGTACTCGGGGCGCAGGTGTCCGCCGTGCAGCATATCGTTGTTGTCCTTCATGAACGCCGGCGGGCTCCAGGGACTCGCAAACAGTTTGAGGGTGTTGCCGCTCGCTGCCATCGCGCGCTTGATCAGCGGAATCTTGTAGCGCAGATCGTGCGCGATGGAGAAGGAACTCAGCGCGGAGTCGCCCTCCGTCACGTAGGTGTACATGTCGCTCGAAAAATCGCAGCTGTTGATGTTGGTCCGACCCAGCGAATACCCGATCCCGCGGTCGCGGCCGTAATACGCCGCGATCAGCTCCTCCTGCCGGACCGCTGGCAGCTTCGCGAAGGTCTCGGCGGCGGCATCGGTCAACGCCCCGCCGATCCCAATCAACGACTGGAACGTTTTCCGCGGATCCACGAAGACGTACACCTTGCCTTCCGAGGTCGGTTCTGACGGTGTGAACGTCACCGTGTCGGTGGGCGTCAGCCGGAAGCTGGTGCTCTCGGCGGTGGTGTAGACAATGGCGCGCCTCAGAGCATTGGGCTGCTGAGCGAGAATCAGAAGGGTGAGAAGGACCACGTTAGGCCTCGAGTTTCGAAAATCGCCACGCACCGAAGATGACGAACAGGATCCCCACTCCCAGCAGCACCGCCACGTCCAGTGTGACGCCGAAATGCGTCCTGCCGGTCAGCACACCGCGCACGCCGTCGACGCCGTACGTGAGCGGATCGACGCGCGTCAGCGCCGCGAGGACCCGCGGCAGCCCCTCGAGGGGATAAATCGCGCCGGAGAGAAAGAAGAGCGGCATCACGAGAAAGTTCATGACCATCTGAAAACCCTGCATCTCCTTGATGCTCGATCCGATCGCCGTCGCCAGCGCGGAGAAGATCACGGCAATCAGCGCAATCACCAGAAACGCGAGCGGCACCGCGAGCAGGCTCTCCGGGCGGAACCCGGCGATGAGCGTGACCACGAAGATCAGGGCGCCCTGCAACACCGCCACGGTGGCGCCGCCGAGGGTGCGGCCGATCATGATGAGCAGGCGCGGCACCGGGGCGACGAGCGTCTCCTTCAGGAATCCGAACTGGCGGTCCCACAGCATGGCGATCCCGGAGAACATCGCGGTGAACAGCACCGTCATGCCGATGACGCCGGGCGCCATGAACTGGAGGTACTTGCCCTCGCCGGCGCGCTGAAAGACAGGGCCCAGGCCGAACCCGAGCACGCCCAGGTACATCAGCGGCGAGCCGAGGGACGCGACGATCTGCACGCGCGAGCGCAGGTACTTCTTCACCTCGCGCAGCCACAGGACATAGATGACGCTCATGCGCCTATCGCCTCCAGACCCGCGACACCTGCCGCATCTGATCGGCCGCGGTCGCACTCTCGTCGCGAATCGTCGTGCCGGTGAGTTTGAGGAAGGCCGCTTCGAGCGAATCGGTGCCGGTCTGCTGCTTCAGCTCGGCGGAGGAGCCGGTGGCGACGATGCGCCCGTGGTCGATCACGGCGATCCGGTCGGCGACCCGGTCGGCTTCGTCCATATAGTGGGTCGTCAGAAACACGGTGACGCCATCGGCCTTGTTGAGGTTCCGCACGAGGGTCCACATCTGATTGCGGCTCTGCGGATCGAGGCCGAGCGTCGGCTCGTCCAGAAACAACACCCTCGGCGTGTGCAGCAGCCCGCGGGCAATCTCGAGGCGGCGTTTCATGCCGCCCGAGAATGTCTTCACGAGGTCGGTGTGCCGGTCCCACAGCTCGAACATCTTGAGCAGGGTCTCGGCCCGCTCCCGCCGGATCTGGCGCGGCACATGATACAGGACGCCGTGGATGTCCATGTTTTCCCACGCCGTGAGCTCGCTGTCGAGGCTGGGATCCTGGAACACGACGCCGAAGCGCCGTCGCACCTCGGTGGCGTGGGTGGTGGGATCGAGCCCGTCGAGCTCGAGCGCCCCGCTCGTGGGGTGCAGCAGCGTCGTGAGCATCTTGATGGTCGTCGTCTTCCCGGCGCCGTTCGGGCCCAGGAATGCGAAGATCTCACCGGGATGCACATCGAAGGAGACGTCGTTCACCGCCGTGACCTTCCCGAACGATTTGACGACGTGCTGGACGCGAATGATCGGATGGTCGCTCAAGCCGGAAAAATCTACTTCATGCCTCCCGTTTGCGCCGCGACCGTTTCTCCGGTGCGCGGTGCTCGCTCGCGCCGCCGACTACGACCTGGTTCCGGCCGGCACTCTTTGCCTTATACATCGCCGCGTCGGCGCTCGCGATCAGCTCTTCGGGCGTATCGCCGCCGTCGGGGTACTCGGCGAGGCCGATGCTCAGCGTGAGATTCCCCTCGCCGAGATCTTCTGCCGCTACCCGCGCCCGAATACGCTCCGCCACGAGCACGGCCGTCGCCATGTTCGCCTCGAGCAGCATCACCACAAACTCTTCGCCCCCGTAGCGCGCCACGCAGTCCACCTGGCGCGTCGTGCGGCGAAAGACTTCCGAGATCTTCACGAGCGCCGCGTCACCGGCGAGGTGGCCGTGCGTGTCGTTGTACTGCTTGAATTGATCGACGTCCGCCAGCAACACCGAGAATGCGCGGCGCAGGCGGCGCGAGCGCTGCACTTCGCTCGCCAGCGTCCCCATGAGGTGGCGGCGGTTATACAGCCCGGTGAGGGAATCGGTGAGCGACAGCTTCTCCAACTCCCCGTGACTTTCTTTCTCGCGGAGCCGCGTGACGAGCGTGTTGAACGCCCGCGTCAGGTACCCGACCTCGCCGCTTCCGGCGGCGGGCAGCTCGACGGCAAGGTCGCCGGCCGAGACGCGGGCCGCGGCGGCGGTCAACAGTTCCAGCGGGCGGGTGATGAACAGGCCCACCGCGACCGCCACGAGTCCCACGCCCAGGACCAGCCCGAACAGCAGCAGCACCGTGCGGATCCGCAGCGCGCCGGCCTCGCTGGAGGCCGCGGCCCGGGGAGCTTCCGCAACGGCCGCCCAGTGCAGTTGCGGAATCCGGCGCAGCACCGCCACCACCTCACGGCCCTTGAGCCGCGACTGGACGACGGTCTGGCCTTCGCGTTCGACGAGCTCTCGAGTCGTCGCGTCCGGCAACGTCGTCTTCATCAAATCGGCGGAGCTGCCTGCCGAGCTGATCACGACGTGCCCCTGCTCGGTGATCAAGTACACCTCGCGCGTGCCGTTGCCGGACAGCTGGTCGAACAGGTCCTTGACGCCGTCGAGATTGACTTTGGCTGCCAACGCGCCCAGAAACGCTCCGTCGTCCCGACGGATTGGGACGACGAGGATGATCACCGCTTTGCCTGCGGCGGCGTCCCAGAAAGGCTCGCCCGTGAGCGCGTCCCGAGCCCGCAGGTCGCTCATGCGGTCCGCGGACAGTCGAAAACCGGTCCGGCTGCCGCTGCTCGTCAGCACCTGACCATCTTGCCCGAGGATGGCGAGGCCTTCGTGGCCCGAGAGATTCTGGCGGATGGAATTGAGGTAGTCGCGGAGCCGAACGAGAGCTTGCGCCGCGCTGCGCCCGGTGGTTCTTGCGAGATTATCCGACACCACATAGGGACTCGCCCTGAGCCGCAAATCGTACAACCGCTGATCGAGCCACACGCTCGTCTCCCGAGCCCCGTCCGAGCTGATGGCACGGAGCTCGAGTGCGACGCGGTCACCCAGCGCGCGTTGGCTTCCTCCGTACAACATCACGGTCATGGCGAGCGTCGCGAACAGCGTCGCCACAACCGCGAACACGACAAATTTGCCCCTCATGGTGTCGAGGCGCAGCGTGCGCAGCGATCGAACGATTTGCTCCCAGACGCTCACAGGGAATTGCCTGAATGGACACAGCAACATTCACTTTCGACGCGGAGAAGCAAGTGCCCACGATCACGGCGCTTAAGCTCTAGGAGCGGCGGGTTTTGCCTCGTAGATGAACTCGTAATAGTCGCGCATCGCCAGGCCCGCGGCCGCCGCCTCGTCCACGATCACGATCGCGTCGCGGTGGAGCTGCAGCGCACTGGCGGTTACCATGCTGGTCACCGGGCCCTCGACGGCTTGCGCCACCGCTTTCGCCTTCGCCTCGCCGCTCGCGACCAGGAGCAGTTTGCGCGCATCGAGGATCGTGCCCACGCCCATGGTGATGGCATACACCGGCACGTCTTCCCGGCGGTCGAAGAATCGCGCGTTGTCGTCGATCGTCTGCTTGGAGAGGGTCTTGAGCCGCGTGCGCGAGCTCAGTGAGCTGGTGGGCTCGTTGAAGGCGATATGCCCATCCGTGCCGATGCCGAGGATTTGCAAGTCGATCCCGCCACAATCCGCGATGCGTTTCTCGTACCACTCGCAAAAGGCCGGATAGTTGCTCGTCGTCCCTGACGGGATATTGATGTTATGCGGCGGGATGTTGACATGACGGAAGAAGTGCTCGTGCATGAAGAAGTGGTAGCTCTGCGGGTGATTCATCTGGAGGCCGACGTACTCGTCCAGATTGAACGTCGTGACGCGTGAGAAGTCGAGCTGCTCGCGCTTGTGCAGCCGCACGAGCTCCTGATAGAGGCCCAGGGGCGTAGACCCCGTCGCCATGCCGAGGACGGCGCTCGGCTTGGTGTTGAGCAATTCCGCGACGATCTGCGCCGCGGCCTTGCTCATCTGCTCGTAGTCGCGTTGGACGATGACTTCCATAGGACCCGTGGGTAGGGGCGCAGCATGCTGCGCCCCTACCGATGCTGACTACATGCCCCGGCGCTGCGCCGTGGGCGGCACGAGGCCGTTCAGACGCAGGTAGTTCGCTTCCTGGCTGTAGTGATCGGCCCAGTCACCGACGGTGATGAGAATCGCGGTTGCGCGCGACACGGTGTTGGTGCCGAAGAACGTCATCTGCTCACTGAGCTTCGAGTCGTCGAGATGCGCGAAGGCCTGCTCGCAGAACGTAAACGTTTCCTTGAGCCGGGCGACGAGCTGCTCCTTCGTCATCGTCGTGTCCACTGCCGGCCGCTGCGGCGACGCAACGCCGCCGACCTTGCCGCAGAGGAAGTCATTCCCCTCGTTGGCGAGGTGGACCTGAATCGCGGCGAAACTCATTTGCGCCGGGGTCGGCCGGTAGCCGTACTTCTCCGCGGGCATCGCCTCGGCTGCGGCGATCAGGTTGCGCGCGGAGCGTTGCTCCATTTGGCGCAGCGCGTCGGCCACAGGACTCGTCGACGCCGCGGGGGCGGCCATCGCGGTCGTGCCTTGTGCGGCGAGCGCGGCGGGCAGCACCGCGCACGCCATCATGAGAGCATAGGGTCGAACCTGCATCGTACACCTCCAATGAAGGAAAACATCAGTAGCTGCGCCCGAACCCGAACGGATACAACGGGCGCGCGCTGTCGTGCGGCATGTCCGGCCGCTGGGCGGCGACGGCTTCCATCGATGACGGCAGCTCGAACGGCAACTTGCCTTCGGGCCGGGCTCGGCCCCTCAGCACATCGATCAATGCTTCATCACTTACGCCAAAGTTGGCAAGGAGTGCCCGTGCCTTGGACTGGAGCCGCGTCAGAATCGCGGGTCGATCGAGGTATACGGTCACGATCGTGGGCACGACCGCGCTCACGCGCTTGAACACTTCGTAATCGGGATCGCCGTCCTTGAAAGCGAGACTGCCCTCGTGAAGGAACTGGCCGAACACATATTGCGGGTGCAGCCGCTCGAATGGCGCGGTGAGTCGCATGATGGCGATATCGGCCTTGAGCGGATCTGGGACGACGGTCCACCCTTCGTGTGCACCTGCGTCTGGGTCGATGCCGTACAGATACACCCGCAGCGCGCGGCCCCGCGGCATGCGCAGCGGCAAGATCCGGCCCTTGTTCTCGAGCAGCACCAGGGCGCGGCGCTGCGCGTCGAGCGCGGCAGCGCGGAAGGCGTCGTTCCCCACGACCCGCGCCGCGGCATCGGGACCGACGTAGGGATGCTCGAACAGGCCTTGCGCGAACTTCTGCGTGAGAATCCGCACCACCGAGCTGTCGAGCTGCGCCTCCGTCAGCTCGCCCGCCCGGACTGCGTCGACCAGCATGTCGGCGCGCTCGGTGCCCCCGAACTCGTCCACGCCCGCCTGCACCGCCTTCACGAACCGCGCGCGCATCGAGAGATCCTCGACGCCCCACGGCATCGCCACGTCGGCGAACGACGGGCGCTCACCCGCCGGCGCCCCGTCCTTGCAGCGCGGGTTGCAGTCCCCGGTGATCGCCCAATCCGTCACCACGATGCCGCGGAAGCCGTAGCGGCCGCGTAGCATGTCGGTGAGCAGCTGGCGATTGTAGCCCGCGCCGACGGCCTCGATGGGCCTGCCGTCCCACGTGGCGCCCTGGAGGATCGAGTAGGTCGGCATCACGCCGGCGGCATGGGCGGTAAAAGCGCCAAGGAAGGGCTGCACATGGTAGGCGAGGTTCGGGCCGGCGAAGGTGGCGAAGCGGCCGTAGTAGTTGTGGCTGTCGAAACCATCTGTTGCGGCGCCATACCCCACCCAGTGCTTCACGACCGTCACGACGCTGCCGGTGTCCAGGCCGGTCTCGCCGTGCTGGAAGCCCGAGACGTACGCCCGGACCATACGCTCGGCGAGCGCGGCGTCCTCGCCGAAGGTGCCCGGGATGCGTCCCCAGCGCGGTTCGGTCGCGAGGTCGGCCTGCGGCGACAGGGCCATGTGAATGCCGACGGCGCGGTACTCCTGGCGCGCGATGTCACCAAACCGTCGCACGAGCGCAGAGTCGCCGATGGCGGCAAAGCCGAGGGGCTCAGGCCACTGCGAGAAGCGGTTCGCTTGCACGCTTGCGCCGACGACGTACTGGAAATGGTTGCGCGGGTCGGTGCTGATTGTGAGGGGGATGCCGAGCCGCGTGTTTTCCGCGATGCGTTGGAGCGCGTTGTTCTGGGTGGCGATCGACGCGGGATCGCCGCTGAGCCGCGTAATGGCGTTGGTGATTTTCACGCTGTCGATGAGCGCGCGATTCTTGGCGGTGTCGTATTGCGCCCCCATGCCGACGCCGCCGTTCGGCCCGGCGCTCCGCACCGTGCCATGCATCATCGTCCCGGCTTTTTCTTCGAGCGTCATGCGCCCCGTGAGATCGCGCGCACGTTGCTCGGCGGGCAGCCGCCAATCTTCGTACGGATCGAGGACGCCGTTTTTGTTCAGGTCCCTGAATTGCAGCCCATCGTGTTGAAGCACCGGCGCCTGGACGGCGAGCAGCAGCAGCGGCAGAACGTTCACGGCGTGGATTCTGTCCCAATTGCGGGAGCGGCGCTAGTCAGGTCCCCTCCGGCTCGGCGGGGGCTAGCGAGTCCCCGAGGTTCCTGCGCAAAATAATGACTAACCCGCGCCAGAGGTCGCCCATGATCGATCGCCGCGCTTTTCTCCAGAACGCGACGGCCACGGCCGCCGCAATCGCATTGCCACCCTCCGTCCGGACGCAACAGTCGGATCTCGCCCCCATCTATGCCCAGATCGCCCAGCGCCACGACGAGGCGGTGCAACGACTCCAGACGTGGATGCGTCAGCCGTCGATCGCCGCCGAGCACCGCGGCATGAACGAGGGGTGCGACCTGACGATGGGGATGCTGCGCGACGCAGGATTCCAGCAGGTCACGAAGGTGTCGAGCGACGGCCAGCCGGGCATCTTCGCGACGCTCGACGCGGGCGCGCCGAAGACCCTCGGTCTGTACTTCATGTACGACGTCAAACAGGTCGATCCCGCGGAATGGTCCTCGCCGCCCTGGGACGCCGCACTCGTAGACAAGGCCGGCCTGGGCAAGGTCGTGATGGGGCGCGGGGCGGTGAACCAGAAGGGCCCCGAGGCGACGTTCCTCGCCGCCCTGCATGCGATCCGCGGCGCGAACCGCAAGGTGCCAGTGAACCTGGTGCTGGTCGCCGAGGGAGAGGAGGAGATTGGCTCGCCCCATTTCCCGCAGATCGTCCGCCGGCCCGAGGTGCTCGCCGCATTGCAGCGCTGCGCCGGCATCTTCATGCCGACGGCCGCGCAGGGGCTCGACGGCCAAGTCACCATCACGCTGGGCGCAAAAGGCGTCATCGAGTGCGAGCTGGTGTCGAGCGGCGAGCGGTGGGGACGCGGGCCGCGCGCCGACATTCATTCGAGCAATAAGGCGAGAGTCGACAGCCCCGCCTGGCACCTGGTGCAGGCGCTCGCGACCCTGGTATCTCCCGACGGCAACGATCCCGCGATCGACAATTTCGCCGCTAAGGCTCGGCCCCTCGCCGCGGACGAAAAGGCGATGATCGCAGCCGCGGCCGCGCGGCTCGATGAAGCCGCGGCGAAGCAGCAGCTCGGCGTGCAGCGGTGGGCGCACGACGCGAGCTGGACGGAGGCACTCGAGATGCTGATGTCCCGTCCCACCGTCAACATCGAGGGACTGGTCGGCGGCTACACGGGGCCGGGTGGCAAGACGATTTTGCCGCATCGGGCGGTGGCGAAGCTCGACCTCCGGCTGGTGCCGGACATGACCGCCGCCGACGCGCTCGCCGCGCTCCAGGCGCATCTCGCCAAGGGCGGGTTTGGGGACATCGAGGTCAACATGACGGGCGGCTACGATCCCACCAGCACGGCGCGCGACGCGATGGTGATCCGGGCGCAGGAGGCCGTGTACCGTCGCTCGCGCATCGAGCCGATTCTGCTCCCGCGCAACGCGGGCTCCTGGCCCGGCTACGTATTCACCGGTGAACCGTTGAAGCTGGCGGCCGGGCACTTCGGGCTCGGGCACGGCAGCGGGGCGCACGCGCCGGACGAGTACTACGTCATCGAGTCCACGAATCCGAAGGTGCAGGGGATCGACGGCGCGGTGCGATCGTACGTCGAGTACCTATACGAAGTGGCGCGGGCGCGCTGAGGGTTCCGGTCACGATGTCATTCACCGCCGCGTCGCTGCGCTTTCTGCGTGGCCTCGCTCGCAACAACAAGAAGCCGTGGTTCGAGGCGCATCGGGACGATTACGAGACCCACATCCGCGTGCCGATGCGGGCGCTGATCGAGGAGATGGACGTCCGCTTCGCCCGGTTTGCCCCCGAGCTGACCGGGGATCCGAAGCGCTCGATGTTCCGGATCAATCGCGACATTCGTTTCTCCAAGGACAAGTCGCCGTATAAGACGCACGCGGCGTGCTGGTTCCGGCACAGCGCGGCCGACCATCGCGTGGGCGGCGACGCCGAGGCGGGCAGCGCCGGATTGTATTTCCATCTCCAGCCCAGGCAGTCCTTTGTGGGGGCGGGGATCTGGATGCCGCCGCGGCCGGCACTGGACAAGATCCGCGAGGCGATCGCGGACGATCCCAGGGGATTCGGCCGCATCATCAAGCGTCCCGCCGCCCGGCGGCGCTACGGCGGTCTCGATGACGAAGCGATGCTGAAGCGGATGCCGCGAGGCTTCAGCGACGACCATCCCGGGGCGGAGTGGCTGCGGTATCAGTCGTTCACGATCGGCCGGCAGCTGCGTGACCGCGAGGTGCTGTCGCCGCGGCTGACGGAGGGCCTCGAGCAGGATTTCCGGCTGATGCTGCCGCTCGTGCGCTGGCTGAATGCGGCGCTGGGGCTCAAATGAAAACGGCGCTCTCCGAAGAGAGCGCCGTTTTGTGCTACCGTACCGCGATGGTTACGAGAGCTTGACGACGTTCTGCGCCGCCGGGCCCTTTTGGCCCTGCACGACGTCGAACTCGACGCGCTCGCCTTCGGCGAGAGACTTGAAGCCCTGCGCCTGGATAGCGGTGTGATGCACGAAGCAGTCCTTCTCGCCGTTTTCGGGCGTGATGAAACCAAACCCCTTCGCGTCGTTGAACCACTTCACGGTACCGGTGATACGTGCCATCTGATGAAACTCCTGTGCTAAGAACTGTTCCCGGCGTCGCGCGACGTCACCACTCGGTGCGCCGCGACCTGTGATTCCGGCGCCGGTCTGGCTTGTTCGCTCGGAAGAACGATTGCCGGATGGCCGGGAAAAGTCAAGTCTAGACTCTCCACCCATGCCGCCGCGCGCTGTCGCGTAGGGCCCTCCAGTAGGCACGTGTCCCGACAGTCGGCGCAGTGGCCGTGACGATCTCCCTCGGGTCGATGGGGCAGAACGTGCCGACGACGTCGGGGACGGTGTAGACGGGCCCTGGTGTGGGATCCGGCTGGGTGAAGTCCAACTCATCAGCAAGGTTGTTGGCCGTTGCATCGCGCACAGTGAGCGGGTCCAGGCCCCACCGCCATTCGATCATGCGGAGTATGGATGTGTGGTCGTACTGCGCGTGCGACGTCTGCCCGCGGCGCGCGAATGGTGAGATCAGCAGCGTCGGCGTGCGAAAGCCGAGCCGGCCGTCCGCATTGCCGGCCGCGAGGTCGGCCGGCGGAATGGGCGCCACGGGCGGTGCGACGTGGTCGAAAAATCCGCCCCACTCATCGAAGTTGATGACGAGCACCGTCCGGCTCCACGCGGGGCTGTTTGTCACCGCCGCGTAGATGCGGTTCATCATCGCCTCGCCCCGGCGCACATCACCATGCGGATGGTCGTCCGCCCCCGTCCCGGTCAGCTCCTCGAGGAAACTTCCATCCACGAACGCGACCTGCGGGAGTGTCCCTGCCGCGCAGTCAAGGAAGAATGTGCTGATGGGACGGCCGATCGGCACGTACTTCTGGCCCCACAGCCCGAGGAACGGCACATCTGTGTAGTAGTAGCGACCGTCCAGTCCCCGCGCGGCGAGGCGATCCCAGATGGTGGGGAGCTGCGACAATTGCGGGGTGTTGGCGATCCGGTCCGTCTGTGCCGCGTGCTGGTAAATGCGATTGGGGAACGTCGGTCCAAGGATCGCGCAGAAGTACCGGTCAAAGGACGTCCAGTCCAAGACCGCGTGACCGAGGAAACCGAGATCCTCCTGACGGTAGTAGCCAATCGAGAACACGTCGTTGACGCGCAGCCACCCGTCGCACGCTCCGCCGTCGTATTCGACGCGTCCGCCGCCGTAGGAGTGATCAGGATCTTGATAGCCACAGCCCTGGAAGTCGGGCGCGAGGGGGAACGTCGAATGCGGGACGCCGGCGGCATCGAGGTAGGTCAGCCCCGCCTGCCGCCCGTCGGCATTGGGCAGCCAGCCGAGGAAGTGATCGAACGAACGGTTTTCCATCATGAAGACGACCACATGCTCGATCCCGGACGAGGCGGGATCGGGTAATGCGGCCAATGAGGATGTGATGCGCGGCGAATCAGGGCCGGTGGGTCGGCAGCCGAGCGCGACGGCGCCGGCGGCGCTTGCAGTGCTCGTCAAAAAAGTGCGGCGGTCCATGATCTCTGGCGGATACCCTCGAAGAGACGGAGGGGTCCG
>WNFY01002643.1_pt1 | contig 20306 bp, 16 predicted proteins | sample 5400091 | NCBI WGS metagenome assembly WNFY01 (sample SAMN13153364, study PRJNA577476) | soil metagenome | isolation source: 60 cm soil or saprolite under grassland replicate 1 | place: USA:California | collected 2016-06-15
TACCCGTACCTGCTGGTGATCGTGGACGAGCTGTCCGACCTGATGATGGTGGCCCCGCGCGACGTGGAGGACGCCGTGGTCCGCATCACCCAGCTGGCCCGGGCGGCCGGCATCCACCTGGTGCTGGCCACCCAGCGGCCGAGCGTGGACGTGGTGACCGGCCTGATCAAGGCGAACGTGCCGTCCCGGCTGGCCTTCTCTACCTCGTCCCTGATGGACTCCCGGGTCATCCTGGACCAGCCCGGCGCGGAGAAGCTGGTCGGCCAGGGCGACGCACTGTTCCTGCCGATGGGCGCGTCCAAGCCGGTCCGGCTGCAGAACGCGTTCGTGTCGGAGAAGGAGATCCGCGACATCGTCGCGCACTGCAAGAAGCAGGCTCAGCCGGACTACCGCGAAGACGTCGCGGTCGCGCCGGAGAAGAGGGAGATCGACGCCGATATCGGCGACGACCTGGACCTGCTGATCCGGGCGGCGGAGCAGATCATCACCACCCAGTTCGGCTCGACGTCGATGCTGCAGCGCAAGCTGCGGGTCGGGTTCGCCAAGGCCGGGCGGCTGATGGACCTGCTGGAGAGCCGGGACCTCTATGCTGTCTACAGTGATGATGACCCCCCGGAACCGGGGATGGTCCCATTTCTCCTAATAGTGACATTTCAGCACGTGGAGGCGGGCGTGAGCATCGGCGAAAGCCTGGCGGAAGCCCGCCGTCAGGCCGGTCTCACCATCGGCCAGGTCGGCCACCAGACCCGGATCAGGGAATCGATCATCCGGGACATCGAGCAGGACGACTTCTCCGCCTGCGGCGGCGACTTTTACGCCCGCGGGCACATCCGCAGCATCGCCGCCGTCGTCGGGGCCGACCCGGTCCCGCTGATCAGCGCGTACGACGCCGAGCACGGCCCGCCCGGGACGATCAGGGCGGCCGATGTGTTCGAGCCGACCACCCCGATCAAGATCCGCGAGCGGCGCTCGCCCAGCCTGAGCTTGATCGTGGCCGTGGTGCTGCTGGCCATCATCGGGTTCGGCGCGTACCGGCTGGTGTCGCACGACGGCGGGGGCCCTGGGTCCAGGCCGGCGGCACCCCTTGGAGCCCCGACGCACAACGCCACGGCCAGCGCCAAGCCCACGGCACACCCGTCGCCGACGCCCACCAAGCACAACGTGGTGATCCAGCTCACCGCCACCGAGGACTGCTGGGTCCTGCTGACCAGCCCCGGCGACGGCGCGCAGCTCTTCATGGGGGTGATCCCGGCGGGTTCCTCGCGGACCTGGACCGAGAAGAAGGCGGTGGACATCCGGCTGGGTAACCCCGGCGGGGTGGTCCTCACCGTGAACGGCAAGCGCCAGAACCCCGACAGCACGGTGCCGGTGACGCTCAGCTTCAGCCCCAGCCCCAGCTAGCAGCGCACCAGCTAGCAGCGCGACCACGCAGTCCCCTGGGTAGGCTCTGCGTGTGTCTCAACGTTCCGCGCCCCGCACCGTCAACCTGGTCACGCTGGGCTGCGCGCGCAACGAGGTCGATTCGGAAGAGCTCGCGGCGCGGCTGACCGCGTCCGGGTGGGAGCTGACCTCCGACGGCGACGCCAGCGTGGTCCTGGTGAACACCTGCGGCTTCATCCAGGCGGCCAAGCAGGAATCCATCGACGAGCTGCTCGCCGCGGCCGAGTCCGGCGCCAAGGTCGCCGCCGTCGGCTGCCTGGCCGAGCGGTACGGCGCCGAGCTGGCCGGTGAGCTGCCCGAGGCGCAGGTGCTCAGCTTCGACGACTACGGCGAGATCGGCACCCGGCTCGACGACGTGCTGGCCGGCCGCAGGCGTCCCGCGCACGTGGCCAGGGACCGCCGCACCCTCCTGCCCATCACCCCCGCCGACCGCCAGCCCGCCACCCCAGCCACCCCCGGCGCCTCCGCGACCCCCGCGAGCTACCCGTCGACCGTGGTCGACCCGGCCGCTCCATGGACGGGTCCCGGCGGCGGCGTGTTCCGGCGGCGGCTGTCCGGCGGCGTGGTGGCGCCGCTGAAGATCGCGTCCGGCTGCGACCGCCGGTGCTCATTCTGCGCGATCCCGTCCTTCCGCGGCGCGTTCGTCTCCCGCCGCCCGCCCGAGATCCTGGCCGAGGCCCGCTGGCTGGCCGCCAGCAACGTGCGCGAGCTGGTGCTGGTCAGCGAGAACTCCACCTCCTACGGCAAGGACCTGGGTAACTTGCGGCTGCTCGAGGAGGTGCTGCCCGACCTGGCCGCCACTGAGGGCATCGAGCGGGTCAGGATCAGCTACCTGCAGCCTGCCGAGCTGCGGCCGGGCCTGATCGAGGTGATCGCGTCCACCCCGGGCGTGGCGCCCTACTTCGACCTGTCCTTCCAGCACGCCAGCGGCCGGGTGCTGCGGGCGATGCGGCGGTTCGGCGACCGGGAGCGTTTTATCGCCCTGCTCGACCAGATCAGGGACCGGAGCCCGGAGGCCGGGGTGCGGTCCAACTTCATCGTCGGCTTCCCGGGCGAGACCGCGGAGGACCTCACCGAGCTCGAGCTTTTCCTGAGCCATGCCGGCCTGGACGCGATCGGGATCTTCGGCTACTCCGACGAGGACGGCACCGAGGCGGCGTCGCTGCCCGGCCAGCTGGATCAGGCCCAGATCTCCCGCCGGGTCGAGGAGTTCGCCGCCCTGGCCGACGAGCTGATGGCCCAGCGGGCCGAGAGCCGGCTCGGCGAGACCCTGGACGTGCTGATCGAGGAAGCGGCCGATGACGGCCTTCCCGGCCGCTACCTGGGCCGGGCCGCTCACCAGGCCCCTGAGGTCGACGGGGTGACCACGGTCGTCTCCCCGGTGCCGCTGGCCGCCGGGGAGATGGTCCGCGCCGTGGTGACCGACTCCGAGGGAGTCGACCTGATCGCCGACGTGAAGCTGCGGTGACCCCTGAGGCCGGGCTCTGGAACGTAGCGAACGTCCTCACGATCGTTCGCATCGTTCTCGTCCCGGTCTTTGTCGGCTTCCTGCTCGCGGGCGGCACGGCCTGGCGGCTCGCCGCGCTCGGCACGTTCTGCGTGGCGTCGCTGACCGACCTGCTTGACGGGCGGCTGGCCCGCAGCCGCGGGCTGGTGACCGACTTCGGCAAGATCGCCGACCCGGTGGCCGACAAGGCGCTGACCGGCGCGGCCCTGGTCTGCCTGTCCGCGCTCGGCGAACTGCCGTGGTGGGTCACTGGCCTGATCATGTTCCGGGAGCTCGGGGTCACTGGGCTGCGGTTCTGGGTGCTCAGCCGGGGCGTGATCGCGGCCAGCCGCGGCGGCAAGGCGAAGACTCTCCTTCAGATCATCGCGATCTGCCTGTACCTGCTGCCGGCCTCGCTGAGCCCGCCGGCGCTGGTTCGCGAGCTCTTTATGGCGGCGGCCGTTGTGGTTACCGTGGTGTCCGGCGCCGACTACGTGCTCCAGGCGGTGCGGCTCCGTCGTTCACAACCGGAGCGTTCAGAACCGGCCCCGGGCCGGTAAGAGTCCAGGGCTAGGGGAGGCAGGATCGTGGTCGTGGGGTCGGGGTCATCCGCGGGCGAGGCAGCGCGTGACCTGGCGAGCCAGGTCCTGGACCTGCTGCGGGCCGGCGGCCAGACCGTGGCCGTGGCCGAGTCGCTGACCGGCGGGCTCGTCGCGGCCGCGCTCACCGACGTGCCCGGCTCGTCCGCAGCCTTCCGCGGCGGGGTGGTCGCCTACGCCACCGAGCTCAAGGCCAGCCTGCTCGACGTGGACGTGATGATGCTCCGGCGGCACGGCGCGGTCTACCCGCCGGTCGCCGCGGCGATGGCCCGGGGCGTCCGGGCCAGGCTCGGCGCTACCTACGGCGTGGCGACCACCGGCGTGGCCGGGCCCGATCCCTCCGACGGCCAGCCGGTGGGCACCGCGCACATCGCGGTCAGCGTGGCCGATGACACAGTGGTCCGGACGATCGCGCTGCCCGGGGACAGGCACGAGATACGTAGACTGACAGTGGAGCATGCCCTGGGACTACTGCTTGGCAGGCTTCGGGAAGAGAGTTAGTGATTACAGCGTTACGTTGGCAGCGAACACGAACTGGCATGATCTCGCGGACATACGGTTGGTCCAGTACGGTGGAGGTGTCGGGGATTACAGCCTCGGGGAAGGGAGTGCGACGATGGTTCTGCTCCGTCAGCTGCTAGGTGACGTGCTGCGTCGGCTGCGCCTGCGGCAGGGTCGCACGCTGCGCGAGGTTTCCGCCTCGGCGCGCGTTTCCCTGGGCTACCTGTCGGAGGTCGAGCGGGGGCAGAAGGAAGCCTCTTCCGAGTTGCTCGCCGCCATCTGCGGCGCCCTGAATACTCCGCTCTCCCAGGTGTTCCGTGAGGTTTCCGACAACTTCGCCCTGGCCGAACTGCAGAACGAGCCGGTCCTTGGCGTTCCCAGGGAGCCCGGCCTGCGGGTGCCCGCGGAAGCGAGCGTCGGACTCAACGGGGAGCGCGGTTTCGTGCCGATCAGCACCATGGTCCCGGACGAGGAGTTCGGCGACAGGCAGGCTGGCTTCGGTGCGGCCTCCGGCCATGTGCACGATGTCACCGACATGGTGTCGGTCTTATCTCTGAGCCGCTCAGACCCAGGCGCTCGGATTTTCCGTCAGATGCCGGATCGTGTCCGGCAGGTTCCCTGACACGATGTCAGCCAGCGTGACCTGCTCGAGTACGGCGCGCTCGTTGGCGCGTAGCGCGATCCACACCTGCTGCAGAGGTTCGGCCACGCCCGGGTAGGTGATGTTCTCCGGGCGCTCGCCCCGGACGCCGAGCAGCTGGCCGTCGATGGCCCTGATGATATCGGCCAGCGAGATCTCCGCCGCCGGGCGTGCCAGCCAGAAACCTCCGTCAGGCCCGCGCTGGCTGCGGATGAGTCCGGCCCGCCTGAGCTGGGTCAGGATGGTCTCAAGGAATTTTCCCGGTATCTGCTGGGCGCGGGCGAGCTGATCGGCCGTGACATGCCCGCTGCTGGCCGCGGCGAGCTCGATCGCGGCACGCAGCGCATAGTCGGCGCGGGCTGACAATCGCATGAGGGTCATTATGCACGTTCCCCATCGCTTTTCTGGCATTGGCACCCCCGCGCCGCTGCTCAGCCGCCCCCCCGGCACCCCCCGCCAGACCGCTCGAGCCCGGGCATGGCGCGAGAGACAGGTGCAGCGTCCCGCAACCGTCGCCCCGGCGGCGGTCGCCCCCCGCTTCGGTCAACGCGCGTGACGCATGATGCCGCAGTGCCGCGAACGAAGATCGCGCTACAGCCGGCTGCGTGCCCACCCAGGGCGCGTTCCATGATCGCGAAGGGTTTACTACTCTATGCAGTAGTAAACCCTTCGCGATCATGGAAAACCGCTTCGAAATAGCGCGTCTGCCATGATCGTGAAGGATCTTTAGCCTGCCTAGACTAAAGATCCTCCGGGACCATGGAAACCAGCCGCTGGTACGCGCGTCTAGGCGGCGGTCAGCCCGAGCAGCTCCGCGGCGGCGTGCGCGCTGGCCCGGGAGGCGCCGTAGGTGGCCAGATAGGAGGTGCCCTCCGGCGGACGCCAGAACGGCAGGCCCATCTCCACCAGGATCAGGTCGGGCCGCGCCGCGAGCAGGGCGTTGACCAGCGACTGGGTCTGCTCGTCGCGGTGCGCGTCGCGCACCACGGCCACCAGCGAGCGGCCGGCCGCGGCCGCGAGGATCCCCGCAGCGTCTACCCGACCGCCGTCCGCCGGGCCGCCGTCCCGACCGCCGTCGTCCCGACCGCCGTCGTCCTGACCGCCGTCGTCCTGACCGCCGGACGCCGGGCGGCTGCGCGCGGCGTCGGTCAGGCCGAGTCCTGCGCCGTTGAGCAGCCTGCCGGAGGCGCTGACCCGGTGCACGCTCCCGGCCGGCGCCCACGGGGCGAGTCCCCAGCCGAACCGTCCCGCGGCGATGTTCTCTCGCGGCTCCACCTCGATGATCACCGGGTGGCTCAGCGTCCGGTGCGGGCCGGATACGCGCACCGCGCGCCGGGCCGCGACCAGGCCGACCGCAGGGCTGACCATAGGGCCGACCGCAGAGCCCGCATTGTCACCGGCTGGGGCCGCCGACCGGGTACGCGCCAGGCCCCCGCGCAGGCGCGCGACCCGGTCGGCGGCTTCCTCCAGCCGCTCCCCGTCGAGTACGCCATCGCGGACCGCGGCCACCAGGGCGTCGCGGACCGCGAGGTAGTCGTCCTCGCTGCCGTCCCGTCCCAGGCACAGCAGGTCGGTACCGGCCGCCACGGCCAGCACCGCGGCCCCGGGAATGCCGAACATGTCTCTGGTCGCCCGCATCTCCAGCGCGTCCGAGACGATCACCCCGGTGAACCCGAGCTCGCCGCGCAGCAGCCCTGTGATCGCGGCCGCGGATACCGTGGCGGGAAGGTCGCCGGTCAGCTCGGGCACCCGCAGGTGGCTGGGCATGATGGCGAGGGTGCCGGCCCTGATTGCCGCCTCGAACGGCGGCAGGTCGACCAGCCGCAGCTCGGCCAGGCTGCCCTCGATGGTGGCGATGGCCTCGTGGGTGTCCGTGCCGGTGCGGCCGTGCCCGGGGAAGTGCTTGGTGCACGCGGCCACGCAAGCGCCCTGCAGGCCGGCCACTGCCGCGGCGGTGTGCCGGGACACCAGGCCGGTGTCCGCGCCGAAGGACCGGGTGCCGACGGCCGGGCTGTCCGCCGTGCCGAGCACGTCGGCGCACGGCGCGAGGTCGAAGTTGATCCCGAGCGCGGCCAGGTCGGCGCCGATTGCCCGGTAGACCGCCTGGGTCAGCGCAACGTCGTCTACCGCGCCGAGGGCGGCGTTACCCGGGTACGGGCTGCCGTCCGCGTACGCCACGCGGGTGACGTCGCCGCCCTCCTCGTCGATCGCGATCACCGGGTCGTCTCCCGGTGCCGCCGAGCGCAGCATCGCGGTCAGCGCACTGACCTGGTCCGGAGCCGAGATGTTCTGGCCGAACAGGGTAACTCCGGCCAGGCCGCGGCCGAGCGCGTCGAGCATCCAGCCCGGCGCGCACAATCCCGGGAAAGGCGGGATGAGGATCGCCTCGGCCAGGCGGCCCAGCACGGGGTCCGCCGCCCTGACGTCCGTGTCCTGGCTCACCCCTTCACCGCCCCGGCCATCAGGCCGTTGGTCATGCGGCGCTGGACGATGAGGAAGAAGACCAGGACCGGGATCGTGAACAGGGTGGAGGAGGCCATGATCGACCCCCAGTCCACCGTGCCGCGGCCGTAGAAGTACGTCACGTAGATGGGCAGCGTGTACTTGGCGGTATCGGTGCCGAGGAACGTCAGCGCGAAGATGAACTCGTTCCAGGCGAAGATGAACGCGAACACGCTGGTCGCCACCAGGCCGGGGGCCACCAGCGGGAGCATGATCCGCCAGAAGATCCGCATCGGCCCGGCGCCGTCGATGGCCGCCGCCTCCTCCATCTCGCGCGGCACGGCCGCCACGAAGCTGCGCAGCATCCAGATCGTCACCGGCACCGAGAACGCCGTGTAGACGAGGATCAGCCCGGCCAGGTTGTCCAGCAGCCCGATCGAGCGGAAGTCGAGGAACAGCGCGATCACCATCGCCTGCTGCGGCAGCATCTGCACGATCAGCAGCATGATCAGGTAGGAGGTGCGGAGCCTGAACCTGAACCTGGCCACCGCGATCGCCGCCAGCAGCGATATCAGCATCGACGCGATCACCGAAGAGAGGGTGACGAACAGGCTGTTCTTCAGGAAGTTCCAGTACGGCAGCCCGATCACCTTGCCGTCGATGACCGAGCGGAAGTTCCCGAGCGTCGGGTGGGCGGGCAGCAGATGCGGCGTCAGCGAGTAGATCTCGCGGGCCGGCTTGAACGCCGTCGACACCATCCACAGGATCGGGAACAGGGTCACCAGCGCCACCAGCACGCCGAGCACGTTCAGCCCGGCCCGGCGGGCCGCGCGCGATCTGAGCCTCATTGGATCGCCCCCTGCCGGACCGAGGCCCGGACGTAGCCAATGGTGATGATCAGCAGGATGACCGTGAGGATGAGGGCCAGCGCGGACCCTATCCCGTAGCTGGGCGGCATCGTGAACGCCCGGTCGTACACGTAGATGCCCAGGTTGTACTCGTCCCGGTTACCGAGCTCGCCGGTGACCAGGTAGGCCTGGGTGAACACGCCGAAGTCCCAGATGATCGACAGCAGCAGCAGGACCAGGAAGATCGGCTTGAGCAGCGGGTAGGTGACCCGCCAGAAGATCCGCCACGCCCCTCCGCCATCCACCCGGGCGGATTCGTGCAGCTCGGCCGGTATCGTCTTCAGCCCGGCGAGCACGGAGACGGCGACGAAGGGGAAGCCCTGCCAGACCACGAGCACCGTCAGCAGCGTGTAGGCGGGCAGTGGCGCGTTCGTCCAGCTGAAGCCGGCCCAGTGCGCACCGCCGCCCAGCCAGGACGGCATCCTGGCCAGGGCCCAGTCGACGATGCCGCCGTCGGGGTCGGTGAGCCAGATGAAGATGACGCTCGCGGACACCGCGGGCGTGGCCCAGGCCAGCATGGCCGCGCTCGACACGACTGCGGCCATCTTCGGGCCGAGGCGGTTCAGCAGCAGCCCGACCAGGGTGCCGGTCAGCAGGGTCAGCGGCACCACCACGGCGGCGAAGATCAGGCTGATCCGTAGCGACAGCCAGAACTCCGGATCCGACAAGATGGCGCTGAAGTTGGCCCCGCCCACCCACTGGGTCGGCGCTACCCCGGTGACCTGTGGCAGCCCGTAATTCTGCAGGGAGAACTCCGCGATCTGGATGGTCGGCCAGAACAGCAGCAGGCCGATGGCGATCGCGGACGGCAGCAGCAGCGCGTACGGCGTCAGGCGGCGGCGCCGGATGAACACCGCGGCGCGCTGCCGGGCACCGGGTAGATCCCGCAGACCGGGACTGCGGCGGCCGGCCCGGCCAGCCGGGGAGGCGGGGTCTTCTGGCCCCGGAATCCTCCCCGGCTGGCCGGAAACGGTTCTCACCATGCGGAGACTAACCGGCTAACCCTGGCTGCCGTTGTTGAGGACGTCCTGCAGCTTCGTGTTGGCCGCGGCCACCGTCGAGTCGAAGTTGGCCCCCTTCATCAGCTGCTTCATCATCGTGGGAATGATCAGGTCGGTCGCGTCCGCGGTCGCCCAGTTCTTGGCGTTCATCGGGGCGATCTGGGTGTCGGTGGCCGCCTTGGCGAAGCCGGAGAGCAGCTGGCTGCTCGAGTACGAGCCGCCGGTGAGCTGCGAGGTGTAGGGCGGGAAGAAGCCCTGGGAGTTGGCGAAGGACGTCGAGTTCGGCACCGAGTCCATGACCTGGACCAGGTTCCAGGCCGCCGTCTTGTACTTGCTGCCGGACCAGACCGCGAGGTCCGAGCCGCCGGCGAAGGCCGGTGCCGGGTTCGGGCCGCTCTGGCTGGGGATCGGGAACGAGGCCCATTGCGACTTACCCTGGGCGTTGGCCGGGAAGGTGCCAGAGGCCCACGCTCCGTCGATGTACATGTCGAGCTTGCCCAGGGCGAAATCCTCGTTCGCGCCGCCCGAGGTGGCGCCCGGGTTGCCCAGCTCGGTCTGGCCGATGTACTTGGCCGGCGAGACGCGGTTGGCCTGGTACAGGTCGACGTAGAACTTGATGCCGGCCTTGGCCTGCGGGGAGGTCAGCTGCGCGACCCACTTGCCGTTCTGCTCGGTAGCGATCTGGCCGCCCGCGCCCCAGATGAAGCTGGCCACGGCCGGGGTGTCATAGGTCGGCGCGCCCAGTCCGTAGGTCCCGGGGAACTTGGCCATCAGCTTCTTCGCGTCGGTGACGAGATCCGCCCAGCTGGTGGGCGGGCTGCTGATTCCCGCGGCCTTGAACTGGTCGGTGCGGTACCAGATGCCGCGTACGCCGCCGAACCACGGCACCGCGTAGATCGTCCCGCTCTGCGTGTCGTTGGCGAGCATGCCGGAGACCACGTTGGATTTGTTGGACCAGGAGTTCACGTTGGTCGTGATGTTGGCGAGCATGCCGAGCGACGCCTCAGTGGGCGTGTCGGTGTTGCCGAGTTCGGTGATGTCGGGGGCGTTCTTGCCGCTGGAAAGCGCGTTGGTCCAGTCCTGGGTGCGGTTCGTCCAGGGGATGAACACGACCTTGACCGTGGTCTTGGCGTAGGCCGGGTTCTGCTTGTGGAACTGGCTGATCACGCTGTTCATCCAGGTGACCTGCGCGGGCGTCGAGGAACCCATCCGCCATACCGTAAGCTGCGCTGGCGCAGCCGATGAGGACGTGGACCCGGCCGATGGCGAGCCGCTTGAGCTGCAGCCTGCGATGGCGAGGGCCGCGGCCGCGACTGATGCGGCGATCGCGGCCGGTGTTTTCCTGAGTCTCACTGCTGGCTCTCCTTCCGGTGGACCGGGTGGTTTAGGGAGGTGACCTCGGGTTTCCGAGTGTGGCAGGAGCCATCGAGGAGAAACTATCAGGAAACTTTCCTATAAGATAGTGTCTGTTGCCGTATAGAGATCTAAAGTCTTCACCGCGGCAGCCTGACCGGCGCCCCGAATGCGGAGGCCGGGCAGGGTGCGGCACACTGGGCCAACGGATCACAGGAAGGCAGCGCGATGCAGTCTTACCAGGGGGGAACACGGGCTCAACCCGCGCCACGGGGCCGGCCAGGCACGCCGAGCCTGCTGCGCGTGCTGAACGACCGGGCCGCGCTCGACCTTCTGCTCGGCGGCGAGATGCTCACCAGGTCCCAGATCAGCGAGTACACCGGGGTGTCCAAGGTCACCGTGTCGCAGATGCTGGCCCGGCTGGAGGAGCGCGGCCTGGTGGCTATCGCGGGAGAGCAGGCCGGGGGCCGCGGCCCCAACGCCGCGCTGTACTCGGTCGTCCCGTCCAGTGCCTACGTGGCCGGCCTGTACGTCGACTTCGACCTGGTCAGCGCCGCGGTGGCCGACGTCACCGGCCGCCGGGTTGCCGAGGTGAGCGGCAACCCGAACGGGACCGACGACCCGGTCGAACTGGTCCGCGGCACCATCGAGCAGGCCTGCGCGAGCGCCGGGGTCGAGGTCACCCGGCTGAGCGCGCTGGTGATCGGCAGCCCGGGTGTCGTCGACCCGCGGACCGGGGACCCGAGGCTGGCGGTGAACCTGCCCGCCTGGCACGAGGGCGCGCTCGACGCGCTCACGGATGCCTGGCACAAGCCGGTGGTGATCGAGAACGACGTGAACCTGGCCGCGATGGCCGAACGGGCCGACGGTGCCGCCGCAGACGCCGACGATTTCGTCCTGGTCTGGCTGGGCGTCGGCCTCGGCCTGGCCACCATCCTGGGCGGGCGGCTGCACCGGGGTACCGCCGGGGCGGCGGGCGAAATCGGCTACCTGCCGGTGCACGGCGCCCCGCTGCACACCGACCTCAGGCACCCGGCCAGCGGCGGCTTCCAGTCCCTGGCGGGCGGCAACGTGGTGCGCGAGCTCGCGGCCGGGTACGGGTTCACCGCGCCGACGCCGGCCGAGGCGGTCCGCGCCGCCGTGTCCGCCGCGGACCACGGCGACGCCAGCCACGGCGACGCCAGCCACGGCGACGGCAGCACCGACCGGGCCGAGGCCTTCCTCGGCGAGCTCGCACACCGGGTCGCGGTCGGGGTCGCATCCGTCTGCGTCGTGCTGGACCCGGGCCTCGTGGTGCTGGGCGGCGAGGTGGGCCGGGCCGGCGGCACCGCACTGGCCGACCGGGTCGCCGCGGCGGTGGCGAGCATCTGGCCGTCCCGTCCGCGCGTGGTGCCGACCGGCGTTCCGGGCGAGCCGGTGCTGCGCGGCGCGATGCTGGCGGCGGTGGCGCGGGCCCGTTCGGCCCTATTGGCGTCCGTGGCCGACCCTCAGTGACCTCAATAATTCCGCGTAACTCTCGTTACGCAACTTGAGTAACGAGAGTCCTACCTTCAGTAGTGCTGTTACTCGGCCGCGCAGCACCCGGAACGGACCTCAGTTAGTGGAGTATGGAAACGGCCATGCACGTGCATAATGGGGTGTTAACGAAGATCCCGAACGGACAGAGCTCCCCGTGCCTGAACCTCTCGGTGTAGTAATGGAGATACCCGAGGAGACCTTCGGCGCAGGATGAATTGTTGGGGGTAACGGGCGGTGGTGCCCAAGGGCGGCATGTCGGCTGCGCATGGAGCTCAGCGATTCCGCGTGGGCGAAGTACCTCCGCTGGCCGAGGGATACACCGACCGGCCCGACACTGCTCGCGGCATCCTGGAAGCGCTCGTTCCCGGTGCCAACCTGGCGCTGGTGCCAGGTTCGGCCTTTGCCGAGGGACCCTCCAACTGGCTCGGCGCCTGCGGCAAGACTCAGATCGCGGTCATCGTCGCGGAGTCGCTGTGGCGGTCAACCGCTATCGACGCGCTGATCTGGATCTCGGCCACCAGCCGGGAGTCGGTGCTCTCCGCCTACGTAGAAGCCTCCGCGGCAGCGTTCGGCATCGCGCCCACCGGGACGGCCGAGTCGGTCGCGGCCCGTCTGGTCAGCTGGCTGGCCACCACCGACCAGCGGTGGATGATCGTCCTGGACGACTTGCAGGACCAGACGGACCTCGACGGGCTGTGGCCGGAGGGGCCATCGGGGCGGGTGCTGGTCACCAGCATGCAGGCCTCGCTTACCTCGGGCCGGCGCGGAATCCAGGTCATACCCGTGGGTTTCTTCAGTATCCGCGAGGCCCTCAACTGCCTGACCGAGCGGCTCAGCGTGAACCCCGTCCAGCGGCACGGTGCCATCGACCTGATCGAGGCGCTCGGCCGTGAGCCGCTGGCCCTCGCCCAGGCCGCCTCGGTCGTCGCGAACTCCACCCTGGCCTGCCGGGACTACCGGGACTATTTCGCCCGCAGACGGCAGCAGATCGGCGTGGCGGCGGGTGAGGTGCCTTCCGCAGCCGCCGTCACCTGGACGCTTTCTCTCGGGCAAGCCGAATCGCTGCTGCCCGGCGCATCGGTCCGGCTCATGCTGGTGCTGGTCGCGCTGTTCGATGGGCACGGCATACCCGGTGCCGTCTTCAGCACGTCGGCCGTGTCCGCGTATCTGGGCGGCGCGGCGACCCCGTTTTCCGCGGTGGTCGACCCGAAGCCAGCCTGGGATGCGCTGCTGGCCATCGAGCGGGCCGGGCTTGTCAGCGTCAACCGGGCCGTCTCACCGCCGACCATCCTGGTGAATTCGGTGCTCCAGGCGGCGATCAGGCTGGCCGCGCCGGCCAACGTCCAGGAGCCCGCGGCCCGCGCCGCCGCCAATGCCCTGCTGGAAATCTGGCCCGTCGACGAGGCCGGGCCATGGACCGCGGCGGCCCTGCGGCTGAACACGGCCGCCCTGCATGACGCGGCCCCCGACGTGCTGTGGGCCGACGGCTGTCATCCCGTGCTGCTGCGGGGCGGACGCAGCCTGGACGATGCCCGCCTGGTCGGGCCGGCCGTCGAGTACTGGCGGGACCTGTCCGCCCGCTGCGACACCAAGCTGATGCCGGGCCACCCGGACGCCCTGGTCGTGGCCGCGCACCTGGCCGCCGCCTACCTGGCCGCCGGGTACGCGAGCGAGGCCGTGCACTGGTACCAGCGCGTCCTGGCCGAACGCGGCCGCGAGCTCGCGCCCGGGCACCCGGCCATCATCGCGGCCCGGGTCAACCTGGCCAAGGCCCTGATCCTGGCGGGCGAGCCCGCAGACGCGATCGCTGTGCTGGATCGCGCGGTCAGCGAATGCGAGCAGTTCCGCGGGCCCGGGCACCCGGACACCCTCAGCGCCAGGGACGACCTCGCCGCCGCCCACCAGGCCGCGGGCGACGTGTCCGCGGCGGCCAGGCTGCTGAGCCGCAACCTGATTGACCGGGAGCGACTGCAAGGCCCGCGCGACGCGGAGACCATGGCCACCCGGGACCGGCTGGCCGCGGCCTGCCTGGCTGCGGGCAAGGTCAAGGACGCGATTTCGCACTACAAGCGGGCGCTGTCGGACCGCGAGAAGGTGCTCGGCTCGGGACACCCCGACACGATCGCGACCACCGCGAACCTCGCCGCCACGTACCAGGCGGCCGGCCGGATGCCGGCCGCGATGCAACTGGCCGAGCAGTGCTGTGCGGATTCCGAACGGGTCCTCGGTTCGGATCACTCGGACACGCTCACGCGCATGGCCAACCTGGCGTACCTGTTCTATGCGGTCGGCCGTGTCGGGGATGCGGTGGCTCTGCTTCGCGACCTCGCCGTGCGCTGCGAGCGCGTCCTGCCGGCCGGGGATCCGCTCACGGAGACCGTTCGGCAGAGCCTGCTGAGCATCGGAGACAGCTGATGCCGTCAGCAAGCGGCCTGTCGGCTGAGGCCGATATTTTCCGGGTTTGTCACCTGCTGCGACGAACTGACCGGTACTATCTCGCTGGTGTTTCTCTCGTGTCGGCGTGCCTCACGACCACCGGAGGTCTCAGCCGCGCCAGGTGTGTGACAGCGCGGAGGCGCATTCCTTTTCGCAGACTGAGTGAGGCTTCCCGCTGCGCGTGATCGCGTGAAACGCCAGGCAGCAGGATAGGAGACACCAGATGTCGGTTGAATCCCCGGCTAATGTCGCGAGGCCTGGGTTCGTCCCCGAGGGCAGGCTCGAGCCGAATGCGATCGGGGTAGCGCAGGACACCGTCATCGGGATGGCCACGGCCGCGCCCGCCGCATCGTCCGGGCTGACGCTGGCCGCGCTCGCCTTGGCGACCGCCTACGCCAGCGGGCCGGCCCTCATCCTGATGGCGCTGCCGATGATCGTCATCGCCAACTGCTACCGCCGCCTCAATCTGTGGAACGCCAACTGCGGCGCGGCCTTCGAATGGGTCGGCCGCGTGATCAACCCGTACGTCGGCTTCCTCACCGGCTGGCTGATGATCATGGGCGGCATCATCGGCACGGTCAGCACCACGGTGGTCCTCGGGCCGACAGTGCTCGCCGTCTTCGGCTCCACCACCACCGCTATCGTGCCGAACCTCGCCATCGACACCGTGGTACTCCTCGGCATGCTCGGGATCGCGATCATCGGGATTCGGCTCACCGCCCGCACCCAGGTCGGTTTGGGCCTGATCGAGTACACGATCCTGATCGGCTTCGCCATCGTCGGCCTCCTCGCGGTCATCAGCCACCGGCATGGCACCTTCCCCATTACCAAGGGCTGGTTCAGCCTCAGCGGGATCGGCGGTCACGGCAGCCTCACCGCGGGCTTCCTGGTCGCGTTGTTCGCCTATACCGGCTGGGACGGCACCGTCTACGTCAACGAGGAGGTCAAGCACCGGCGCGTCAACCCGGGCAAGGCAGCCATGATGGCGGTCGCCTTCCTGGCCATCGTCTATACCGTGACGGCGGTCGGCCTGCAGGGCGTGGTGTCGCCCGGCAAGCTGCAGGACCACGCGACCGACGCCTTGCCCTACGTCGCCCAGGTGCTGGGCGGCAGCGGCTGGGCCAAGGTCATGGCGTTCTCCCTGGCGCTGTCGGTGATCGCGACCACCGGCGTCGGCATCGTGCTCGGTGCCCGGGTCATCTACGGAATGGCCAACCACCGGGTGCTTCCGCCATTCCTCGGCAACGTGAACCGCCGGTACGCCACCCCGGTCGCCGCGAGCCTGGTGGTCGGCCTGACCCTGCTCGGGCTTACCTGGGCCTACCTGCTCTCCACCTCGCTGGCGAACGCCTTCAACGACGCCATCGCGATCACCGCCCTGCTGTACGCGGCCTTCTACATCCTGACGGCGCTCGCCGCCATCACCTACTACTGGCGTCGCATCTTCAGCAACGTCATGGACGCGGTGAACCTGGGCGTGCTCCCGCTCGGTGCCGCCGGGTTCCTCGGGTGGATCCTGGTCAAGTCGCTGCAGTCCGCCCCCATTTCGCAGATCTGGTCGCTGGTCGCGATCATCGCCGTCGGGGTGGTCCTCATGCTCGTCGCGCGCGTGGTCCTGCGGCCGCAGTTCTTCCACCTCCGGCGGGAGACCGAGGGCCCGATACGCTGACCTGGTATGCCACAAGCCAGCGTTACCGTGCGTGATAGCCGGTACGACGTCCTGTTCGAGCCCGTTCAGCTGGGGCCTGTTCGCGCCAAGAACCGGTTCTTCCAGGTGCCGCACTGCAACGGCATGGGTTACCGTGATCCCACCGCGCAGGCGGCCATGCGCAACGTCAAGGCCGAGGGCGGCTGGGCTGTCGTCTGCACCGAGCAGGTGGAGATTCACCCGAGCTCCGACATCACCCCCTTCATCGAACTGCGCTTGTGGGACGACGGTGACCTGCCCGCGCTGGCCAGGATCGCGGACGCCATTCACGCCGGCGGCGCCCTGGCCGGCATCGAGCTGGCGCACAACGGGATGAACTCGCCGAACCTGTCGAGCCGGGAACCTCCGCTGGGACCGGCGCACCTGCCGGTCGTGACCTGGTCAAACGACCCTGTTCAGGCCCGCATGATGTCCGCGTCTGACCTCGCCGACCTGCGGCGCTGGCATCGCCTTGCGGTCCGGCGTGCCCTGGCCGCGGGATACGACGTCATCTACGTCTACAGCGGACACAACCTGAGCATGCTGCACCACTTCCTGTCCCGCCGGTACAACCAGCGCACCGACTCCTACGGAGGCTCGGTCGCCAACCGGGCGCGGTTGCTGGCCGAGGTCCTGGAAGATACGCGCGAGGAATGCGAGGGCCGGGCCGCCGTCGCCTGCCGCCTGACCGTCGACGAGGGGATCGGCGAGGCCGGGATCACGCCCGCCGAGGCAGCGGAGGTCATCTCGCTGCTCGATCATCTGCCCGATGTCTGGGATCTGGTCCTCGGCAGCTGGGAACTGGACTCGGCGACCTCGCGCTTCGCGGCGGAGGCCGAACGCGAACCGCTGATCGCAGGCCTGAAGCAGCTGTCGGCCAAGCCGGTCGTAGGGGTTGGTCGTTTCACGTCGCCGGACACCATGGTCCGCCAGGTACGCGCCGGCATCCTGGACATGATCGGCGCGGCCCGGCCCTCGATCGCCGATCCGTTCCTGCCGGCCAAGATCCAGGCGGGACGCCTCGACGATATACGTGAGTGCATCGGCTGCAACATCTGTATCTCCGGTGACATGACGATGTCGCCTATCCGCTGCACGCAGAACCCGGCGCCGAAGCCGTGCAGGCCGTGCTCGCCCGCGTAGATAAGCACGGTGAGCGTAAAGAATGAGGAATACGCGGATGGCCGCGCCTATTGTGGCAACCCATTTACCGAACTTCAGGGCCATGATCACCAACGCGATGCCGAGCCAGATGAACAGGAGGCCAAATACGTACTCCCAGGCCAGCGACAGATTGACGAAGAATGTGCTGAAGGCGGCCATCGCCGTGATGGACAGCGTCCCGGCCAGCCAGATGGGGTTGTCGACCCAGTACAGGCGGGTTAAGGTCCATGTGCCATGAGTTACGGCAAATGAGAAGCGATGCGAAATTTCCCTCTATGTCAGCATGCGGCAGCCGGTTAGTCGTTAGAGTAACGTTGATTGTGCCGGTCAGGCGCGCGGCTAAGCCTTGAGGGGAGGCTTTCATGTTGGTTGTACTGCTGGGCCGGGGCCCGGCGGTCCTCAGGGCTGAGCGCCTCGATCCGGGCGGGACCAGAAAGCGCCGGCAGCACACCAAGGACGGCATCACGCGCACGCCGTCAGCCGTCTACAAGGTGTGAGTGGCATGCTGGAGCAAATATTCTTCGTCGTTATCGTGCTCGCTGTCGGCTCGCTCATGGCAGTGGACGTGGCCAGGACACGCCACGAGGGCTCCCATGGGCACGCCGAGGGGCAGGTATCGGAGGCCATGCGGCCGCTCGCCGCAGCCGGCCTGGGCAGCCGCGAAGCATTCTCCCGGGCCCACACCGGGACGGCGATGCCCGTCGCGGCGCACGACCCAGGGCCAGCCCGGCGTCCTGCGGGCGCCAGACCGTCCGCTGGCGCGGACCCGCGCTCGCACGCCAGCGCGGCGGCCGTGCCGAGCCAATCGCGCCGCAGGCTGAGGGACTGGCATGTCCGCTCGCGCCTCTTGCTGCTCGTCGTCATTCCGCTGGCCGCTGCCGCCGTCATCGCGCTCTGCGTGGCCTACATCATTAACGCGCTGCACGGCCCGCAGGCCAACTCGAACGGGTCAGTGATGTCGGCGCTGGCGGCCAGCGTCGTGATCATCGTCGTGGCCCTGGCGTCGTTGTTCACGATCGCCGTGGCCAGGTCGGTGCTGCAGCCCCTGTACCGGCTACGGCTGGGCGCCCAGGAACTGACCGGGTCCCGCCTGGCGGACGCGGTCCGCCGTGCCAGCCAGAACGGTGCCAGCCAGAGCAACGGCAACCTAGACGGCGCGCCGTTCGGCCTGAGGCCTGTCGACGTGGACGCCTTCGACGAGATAGGCGAGGTCGCGCGCGCCTTCGACGAGCTGCGCCGGGAGCTGCTCCGGCTGGCGGTCGGCGAAGCCGCCCACCACGGCAAGCTCAACACCACGTTCACGGACCTATCTCACCGCGGCCAATCCCTCATGGAGCGCCAGCTCCGTCTCCTGCAGCACCTGGAACAGGGAGAGCCGGACGCCGAACGTCTCGCCACGCTGTTCCGGGTGAAGCGCATCGGCACCCGCATGCACCGCTATTCGGAGAACCTGCTCATCCTGGTCGGTCATGAGCCGTCCAGCGGCTGGCACCAGCCGGTCGCGCTGGCTCATGTCATCAGGGCCGCAGTTTCCGAGCTCGAGGAATACCAGCGGGTCTCGGCCACTGCGCACCCGGACGTTGCCGTCGTCGGACCTGCGGTAAATGATGTTGTCCACGTGCTCATCGAGCTGACCGAGAATGCTACGTCATTCTCCGCGGCGGATATGCAGGTCGATATCTCCGGCCGGGCGCTGGCCAGTGGCGGTGTCTTGCTGGAGATCACCGACCGGGGGGTCGGAATGACCCCGAAAGAGCTGGCGCACGCGAACTGGACGCTGGAAAACCCGCCGGCGGCGGATATGAACATCCCTAAATGGATTGGCCTGCTGGTAGTGGCCAGGCTGGCCGCGCGGCACGGCATCGGGGTCCGGTTGCAGCCCGCGGATTTCGGTGGCCTGACCGCGCTGGTCTGGCTGCCGGACGAGATCCTCACCGAGCAGGGCGCGATGGTAGCGACGAGGCTCGGCGGTTCCGCTGGCGCCGGATCAAGGCGGGGGCTGCACGAGGCGATCCCAGATCCTGCCTACGCCACCGCCCAGCGAGAGGCAGCCCCGACGAGGTTCGCACCCCCGCCGGCGGATATCCGGGATACCGCGCCCGGCTGGCGGTCGGTACCCGATACGGGCCTGCCGTCATCCGAGCCGTGGTCGCCCACCCCCGTCCGGCCGGCGCGCCGCGCCGGATCGCAGGCGACCACCGGATCGCCGGCCCCGGAGCTGCCGGAAGCGGCCCCCTTGAGCCAGGGCACGAGTTCCGTCGCCGACACCGTGATCGTGCCGCCCACGGGCGATCGCGGAGGAGAGCAAAGGCTTCCTGTCTTTAACTCCGTCGAGTCGCGCTGGTTCAGGGAGGGCCGCAGCGCGCCCGGCTCGCCTGGTCAGGCTTCAGCGGCCGGAAGCGGCTGGTCGTCTCCTGCCGACGCAGGCTGGCGCGCGGCCAGGGCAGTCGACTCGCCGTCCACGGCTGGGTCGACGGCAGCCAAGCTCCCCAAGCGGCAGCCGAACGCCAACCTGGTTCCGGGTACTATCCCGAGCCCGGAGCCCGTCATGCCGAACCGCTCACCTGCGGCAGCCCGCGACCGGCTCGCCGCGCTTAAGCGCGGCGTCGACAAAGGCCGGGCCGCCACCAGGCAGGCGGAAAGTCCTGGCGGGGATCAGGAAGCCCGACCGGGCTCGCCTGACGTTTGACCGGTAACACTTGACCTGATTCATTCGGCTGCGCACAGTTAGCGTTGTGCGAATGTCACAGGAAACCACATGACCGATCACTCTGCTGCCACGGTCGCAGGGACCGCTCCGGCCCCGGGTCCGGGACTCGAGCCCGACGCCATCGGCGCGACCCAGGACACGATTATCGGCATGGCCTCGTCGGCCCCGGCCGCTACGGTCGGGCTGTCGCTGGCCGCCTTGGTGGTGGCCACCGCCTACGGTAGCGGGCCGATCTTGATCCTGACCGCGATCCCGATGCTGATCATCGCCAACGCCTACCGGCGGCTGAACCTGTGGAAGGCGAACACCGGCGCGTCGTGCGAATGGGTCGGCCGGGCTATTAACCCGTACCTGGGCGTGCTGACCGGCTGGCTGATGATCGCCGCCTACATCGTCGGGACGGTGGCCGAGGTCCTCCTGC
>WNFY01002519.1_pt1 | contig 20304 bp, 23 predicted proteins | sample 5400091 | NCBI WGS metagenome assembly WNFY01 (sample SAMN13153364, study PRJNA577476) | soil metagenome | isolation source: 60 cm soil or saprolite under grassland replicate 1 | place: USA:California | collected 2016-06-15
TTTTTCTGGAGGCGGCGTCGGGGTCTTTTCCGGCTTTGGTGTTTCTTTTTCTTCTCTGGTTGCTTTCGCCTTCGAAGCTTTTTTGCCTTTCGACGACGCCTTTTTCTTTTGCGATTTTTTCTTAGCACCCTTTGGTTTTGGCGTCGGGGTGGGAGATTTTCTCGATTTTTTTGGCGCAACAGTTGATTCAGGCGTTTCCGTCGGTTTTGGCTTTGGCGTCTCCTCCTCTTCCTCGCCAGGTCCTTTCGTTTTGTTGCTATGCGGCGATTCTTTTGGCGTTACCGACGCATCGGTTTTGCTGCTCGACTCTTCTGTTGCAAGCCTCGCTTTTGGCATCGGACTTGGTGATTTCCCGGGTGTCGGGGAAGCGCTTCGTTTCTTCTTCGACTTGCTTGCGGCCGCTTTGGTTTTGGCAGCCGGCTTCGGTAATTTCTTCGGGGTCGGGGTTGGAGAGGCGCGCGTCTCGTGTTGGCTCTTTCCGGATTCGTCGCCCGATTTTTCTTCGTCGCTGCTGACTTGCCCGCGAAGGAGAGTGCCGGCGATCGCACCGAGCGCGACTGCAGTTGCGAGCCAAAGGCGAAAGCGCGACACTGCGACTGAGCGTAACAGAGCGCGCGACGCGATCAACCACAACGATTGGTCAAAAGGTTAAAAGAGTTACAAAAGTTACAAAAGTCGATCGCGTCTTGCTTTTTAACGTTGTAACCCTTTTAATCTTTTAACCTTTTCCGTTTCACGCTCTCTGCGCAGCAGGAGCAGAGGCCTGCGACGTAGCGTTGCGCATTCGCTCGCGTTCACGACGGAGAATGGCGTTCAATTTGCCCCCTAGAAGCGGGTTGTAGCGATCGTATCTTGCGACATAAAATTGAAAGAGCTTGGTCGCCAGAATCCAGCCGATGGAAAAGAAAATCGCACCCGGCAATGCCTGGCGGACGGTGAGATAATTTTCCGGTGTCAGGAGATACAGGGCGAGTGCGAGAAAGACCAGCGCCAACGCGGTGAACGGCAGATTGAGCGCTGCGATCCATGCCTGCAACGGGACCCCAAGTTGAAAATTGACTTCCGCAATGCCGGCGAGCTTTTCGCCGAAGACTATGGCGTTGAAGCAAAACAAGATGACTATGCCGAACCAGAAAAGCATGAAAAACGAAATGATGTATTTCGACCACCAATGTCGATCTTCCCGCACGCCATGCGTATGGCTTAATGCCCGGGAAATCGTCGCGATAAACACGGTCCCAAAATAGATGCCGAGGACGATGCCGGCGTTCGCGAGCATGCCGCTGGATCCTGTCACCACCACGCTGGCCATTGCGGTATCGAGAATGTCCTGCACCTTGGGGTCCGGTGGCATGAAGCTTTGCAAGAGAACAAACATTTGGTGGAGTTTCGCCGGATCGGTGCCGAAGAGACCGAGTAGATGCCAGAGAAAAAGCAGCACAGGCGCCAGCGCAAAAAGAAGCAGATACGCCATCTGCGCAGCCAGGCCGGTCGTCTCATCGGTCGCGGTTTCCCAAACCATGCGGCGCGAAACGCGCCAGATAAATCGGAGGAATCTCATTCCCGGCCAGAGTTTACTTTGCCGGACACAAATATCCATTAAACTTCGTCCGCTTCGCCCGCCCGTACCGTTCGACGAGTTGTGAAAAAAAGAATCCTGATTCTCACCGCAGGCTTTGGCGAGGGTCACAACAGCGCCGCTCGCGGCGTTCGTGAAGGACTGACGCGCGTTGCCGCGTCCGAGGTGGAGATCGAATTGCGAGACTTGTTTCCCGAGGCTTACGGGATTTTCAATGAAATTGTCCGCCGCGCATATCTGGGGATCATCAACCAATGGCCTGACTCATGGGGTTATGTCTATCGTTGGCTCGATGACATCACTAACTTCGACGAACGATTTGAACGCTTCTCGCGACTGAAACAGCGTTTCACGCATTTGATAGAGCGTTTCCAACCGCACGTAGTTGTCTCCACTTTCCCACCCTACCCGTACTTACTCCGCCAAATTTTGGAGACGAACCCCGAAGGCCTTCACCGCTGCAAAAGCGTGGTCGTTATCACCGATTCAATTACTGTGAATGCTGTTTGGTACCGCTGCGATGCCGACTACTTCCTCCCGCCCAATGAACAGAGTGCAGCTGTCGTGCGCGCGGGCGGCGTTGCGCCGGAGAAAATCAAAACATTCGGATTTCCCGTCAATCCCAAATTTGCTGATCTCACGCAAGATCGCCCATTCCCTTCCAGCAATAATTCCGGGCGCCGCGTTCTCTACATGATCCATGCCGCGACGCGCGGCGCACCGGAGCTTGTGCGGCGGCTTGCCAGGCTTGGCGTCGATCTTACGGTGACCATCGGTCGCGCCGACAGGCTGCGCCCGGCGATTGAAGAGGCGGCACACGATAGCAAGGCGACGATTCTCGGGTGGACGGACGAACTCCCGCGCATGCTTCACGAAAGCCATTTGCTCATTGGCAAAGCTGGCGGCGCCACAGTGCAAGAAACAATCGCGGCTGGCTGTCCGATGATCATTAATCATGTCGTGTCCGGTCAGGAAGAGGGCAATGCCCGGCTGATCGTCGAGACAAACTCAGGCGTGATCGCACATTCGCCCAGCGAAGTTATCGCGCAGGTTCAGCGAGCATTTGCCGACGACGCAAAACAATGGCGCGAATGGGCCGAGAACATTCGCCGTTTGAGCAGACCACGAGCATCGCTCGATATCGCCGAATTTCTAATTTCGCTGTAGCCGCCTACAAGGCCTGTTTGCAAATCACGGATGGACACATTCGTGGTTACGCAGACCAAATTTCCTCACCCCGAACAAACGCTCGCAGCACTTCGAGGTTTGGGGAGAGAACGACAAAATCTGCATCGGCTCCGACCGCCAATCGGCCTTTCGTTTTCAGGCCGATCGCTCGCGCTGGATTTTCCGTCGCCATCGTGATCGCCTCGTGCAACGGAACATCGGCAATACGGACCATCGTGCGGACGAGATCAATCATGCGCGAAGCGCTGCCCGCCAGGGCCGAGCGGTCGGCGAGCAAACAAACACCATTTTCCACGATGCAATCTTTGCCGAAGAGGGAAAATCGAGATCCGTCGGGCAAGCCCGCACCGGCGGTTGCATCGGTCACGAGACAAATTCCGGCCACACCTTTCGCGCGATACAACATTTTCATCAACGTCGCAGAAACATGATGACCGTCGGCAATCAGTTCGCAATTGATCTGCGGTTCGCTCAAGGCGAACTCGAGCAAACCGCCAACGCGATAAATTCCACGCCGCCGCGCCGAGGACATGCAATTAAATGTGTGCGTCGCGCTGCGCATGCCTCGCTCGAACGCGGCCCGGGCATCCTCGTCCCACGCATCGCTGTGTCCGCCGCTCACGCTGACTCCTTGCTCGTGAAAATTTTCGATCGCCTCAAATGCTTCCGGCAATTCAGGCGCGATCGTAATGCGTTTGATCACATCGGCGCAATCAAGTAGTCGCCGCACGGCATCTGGTGACGGATCCTGAATGAATTCCGCGCGTTGCGCTCCGCATTTCGCCTTTGAAATGAACGGACCTTCCACGTGAACACCTGCGATCGCCCGAATGGACGATCGACAATCGCGAACCGCGTTCAGGATCTCAACGAGTTTGTCGATCGGCGCTGTCGCTGTGGTAAGCAGAAGCGACGTCGTGCCGCCGCTGGCATGAAAATCGCAAATGGTGCGGAATGCGTCCGCTGAGGCTTCCATAGTGTCGCGTCCGAGCGCGCCGTGGACATGAAGATCGACAAAACCAGGCGCGAGATAGTTTCCGTCAAGATCGACAATGTCTTTCCCTGGCGCGTGCGATCGCTCGCGAATTGCGGTAATTTTTTCTTCTGCCACGACAACCTCGAGGCCATCGCGATTTGCTTCGGGAAAGATTAAACGCGCATTAGTAAAGATCATTCTTGGGAAGCCCAACGTGGAACGCTCAACCTGGCTTCGCAAGGCTGCGGCCGTGGCGGGCGCTCAACGGTTTCTGGGGAGCACAGGCTGCCAGCCTGTAGTTCGCGGCAGCTAGCCGCGAACATTCTTTGCCACTTCGTGCGTTTGCGGTCCAGGCATTCGACCAGCGGCCGAATGCTACAGGCCAGCGGCCTGTGCTCCCCAGAGCGGAATGTTTCGGAAGTCGACGTGATTTTCTGGTTGTCTCCCTCCCATGGCATTGCCTTTACGCACCGGCGAGTCCATTATCTGTTGCGATGGATTTCGATGTCGTAATCATCGGCGGTGCCTTTTCCGGCGCCGCGACTGCGCTCATGCTCAAACGCAAACGGCCGGACGCGCGTGTGCTTATCATCGAAAAAACAGCTGAGTTCGATCGCAAGGTCGGGGAATCGACGACTGAAGTAAGCAGTTGCTATATGACACGCATTTTGGGTCTGACCCATTATCTCGGTCATCATCAACTGGCAAAACAGGGGTTGCGCCTCTGGTTTTCGAATCGACCCGATCAGCCTTTTGAAGATTGCGTCGAGATCGGTACGCGTTACCAGAGCCGATTGCCGGGGTTTCAAGTAGACCGAGCGAAGCTTGATTCACACTTGCTTGATCTCGCGGTGCAGGCCGGCTGTGAACTCTGGCGTCCGGCCAAGGTAACAAATTGCGAATTGAACAATGGGAACGGCCAAAGGGTTAGCGCCGTCGTCGATTCCAGCGAATGCACCGCAACCGCCCGGTGGATTGTCGATGCAACAGGGCGCGTGGCCATGTTCGCCCGGAAACTGGGACATTTCCGTCCGAACCGGGAACATCCCATCAATGCAGTCTGGGCGCGATTCAGCGGCGTTAAAGAGTGGGACAGCTATGACTGGCGAGAACGCTTGCCGGATTACGCCAATCGTTGTCGGACCGGCCGTGAATGGGCTACAAATCATCTGTTCGGCCGCGGCTGGTGGGTCTGGATCATTCCATTGTGCGGGGGGGACGTCAGTGCCGGCATTGTGTATGACAACCGGATCTTCAAACTGCCTGAAGGCCCGAATCTCGCCCAGCGATTGCATGCACACATTCTTCGTCACCCGGTCGGTTGTAAAATCTTTGGCGCGGCAAAAGCGATTGAAGGCGACGTGCACGCCTTATCGATGCTGCCGTATCACAGTGAGAAAGTCTGCGGTAACGGCTGGGCTGCAGTGGGCGACGCTGCGGGCTTTATCGATCCGCTTTACAGTCCCGGTCTCGATTTTTGTTCATACACTTCCTACTACGTCGCCGATTTACTGGCGCGTAGTTTGATGGGCGAAGATGTGGAGGAGCGGCTTTGTAATTACAACCAGCAATATCCGATCACTTACCGTTATTGGTTCGAAACTTTGTACAAAGACAAATACTACTACATGGGAGACGCCGATCTAATGTCGGCCGCGCTTCTATTGGATGTGAGCAGCTATTATATCGGGTTGGTTGGGGCAGTTTATCGCGATCCGGAGTGCGAATTTCTTAATCTGCCTTTCAGCGGTATCGGCGGGAGACTGGCCCGATGCACGATGAGTTTTTATAATCGTCGCCTGGTTGCTCTGGCTAAGCGGCGTTGGGCGACTGGCTACTACGGTAAAAGAAATGCCGGCTGGCGCGAATTGTACGACGGGTTTGTTCCAGATATCCGTCTCCGGAAACAAATTTTGCTGGGACTGCGGCGCTGGTGGAAATGTGAGCTAATCAATCTGGGATTGATGCTGCGCAGGCGAGCAGCGGTACCAGCAAATCAGGCTTCGACCCATTGGGCATTAAACCCATGACGAAGCGCGAATGAGAAATGACGAAGGAAGCACAAAGGCCGAATGGAGAAGAAACGGCATCACGACTTTTCGTCATTTGAGCATTCCTCATTCCTTCGAGCTTCGTCATTCGGATTTCGTCATTTAAACGATTCGTGTGTATTCGTGGTTAAAAATCCGCATGGTGCGATCAAAGTGCTAGCACTTACGGATTGAGCAATCCGCCATACCAGCGCAGAAAAAGATCGCCAAAAGACATCCAGCTTACTGCGCCGAACGCGAGATAAGGTCCGAAGGGCAGCTTTGCCGACCAGACACGCTTCCCCACGACGAGCGTGATCAAACCGATAATCGAACCGAGAAGCGATCCGGCAAAAAGACTGAACAACACCGCGCGCCATCCGAGGAATGCGCCAATCGCGGCCAGAAATTTCAGGTCGCCACGTCCCATCGCTTCGCGCGGGATCACTAACCTGCGTGCGACGCCTGAAATCTGCGTCAGGTGATCGAGCGCCAGCACGTTTCCTTCCACAGCGACCCGATCGTAATGAAAATCCAGTGTCACCCCGGCATAACTGTGATTGTCGATCTTCACCTCGTCGCAATCGAGCAACAGTCGATCTTTCTCGCGCGCGAAATGATCGCTCCACAAGCTCTGTTCGCTCCCCACTACGAAATCGGCGTCGTCGTCGCGTTTTGTCCATGTGAACGGCGTCGGCGCATCGAAACGAATCCTTTTTCTTCCAAAGGCGATTTTGCCTGCTTCCAGAACGATCAGGAGAATCACGTAGCCGAGGGCAGCTCCAAGCATGGAGCGAACGCCGGCAGCCAGCCGCGAATTCGTCTCCATCAAAGCCGGTACAATCACGCTGGCAACGATTCCCGCGATGATCCCGCCGATCGTTACCTTGTCTGGAATGATGAAATGCTCGAAGTCGATGAATGTTCCGACAATCAGGAGCGAAACGAAAACCCAATAGGCGATCGCCACCTGCCGCGGGAAACTTTGCCAGATCGCCAGGAAAAGGAGCGCGGTGAGTAATTCCACCGCAAAATAGCGAAAAGCGATCTTGCTCCCGCAACGTGCGCATCGGCCGCGGAGCAAAAGCCAGCTGATTAATGGCACATTTTGATGCCAGGGGATCGACGCCTTGCAAGCCGGGCAAAAAGAGCGGCGCGGCTTGTTAATCGAAAGATCGACAGGCAAACGATAAATGCAGACATTTAAAAACGAGCCGACGGCGGCACCGAGAACAAAAGCGAACGCGCGGAAGAGGAACTCGTAGATGGATGATAGCGCAATCAAATTTCCTGGCAGCGTAACGCTTGTGCATGTCGAGTCCAACGCAGTTCAACAGAGTTACAAGCGATTTGGCTCTGTTGAAACCTGTTACATAGCCGGAGCACAGCCTTCCAGGACGTGGGGCCGGGCTCCAATTGCTCGCGAGCTTTCCACGCGGATCAACTCTGCCCCGCTAAAGCATTCATCGCTTGCCATTCTGCTGAAGTTAATTTGATCATTGTGGCAGCGACGTTTTCCTCCAGGTGCGCGATGGACGACGTGCCTGGAATCGGCAGCATCACAGGCGAGCGCTCCAGAAGCCAGGCGAGCGCGATCTGGACAACGCTAGCGCCATGATCCTTCGCCGCCTTTTCCAGCGCATTCTCAGGTTGCAAACCTTTGCCTCCGCCGACTGGAAACCACGGCACAAAGCCAAGGCTCTCCTTCTCGCAATAAACCAGAACTTTTTCCGATTTTCGGTCCTCAATGTTGTACCGGTTCTGGACACTCACAATCGGAACGATCTTGCGCGCCCGCTCGATTTCATCCGTGCTCACGTTCGATAATCCCACGTGCCGAATCTTTCCTGCGTCCTGCATTTCCTTGACCGCGCCAAGCGATTCCTCGATGGGCACTTTGGGGTCGACGCGATGCAATTGATACAGATCGATACGTTCCAGCCGCAGTCGCTTCAGGCTCCCCTCGACAGCTTGTTTGAGATGTTCAGGTCGCCCGTCTGGCACCCACTGGCCAGGTCCCGGCCGTATGAGACCGCCTTTCGTGGCAATAACGAGTCCCTCTGGATAAGGATATAGCGCCTGCGCAATCAGCAGTTCGCTTATTTCCGGCCCATATGCGTCGGCCGTGTCGATTAAGTTCACGCCGAGCTCGACGGCGCGCCTGAGAACTTTGAGCGCGTTATTGCGGTCCGCCGGCCAACCCCAGATGCCTTCCCCGGTGATGCGCATCGCACCAAAGCCAAGTCGATTGACGGTGAGATCGCCGCCCAACTTCCAGGTAGGATTCGTGATCATGTTCTGTGAAGTTGACGAGTCAGCGCCAAAGATCATAGCGGATCCTCCAGTAAAAAGGGCAGCTCCGCTGGCCAGAGTCGCGCCAAGAAATGTTCGGCGAGTAATACCCGGATTCGGGTCCGGTCCGAGAGATGTGTCGGCCATAATTCCCACGTACGCTCACAAAAACTGTTGTCAACGCGAGCCGCAGTTGCTGGGTAGGGCGCGACTCCGAAGTGTTCGCGAGCGGAGCCGCCGGGCGCGCCGAATGGAACGGACGGCTCGGCGATCCGTCCCTACCATTTATAATTCAACGATTACTTAACTCTCTCCCTTCCGTTCGTAGAATAGCGAATGCTTCTTCGAGATCTTTTCCGAAAGCTACAATTCCTCCCTCGTGTCCAGCCATGACAAGAATCTTTCTGCTTTGCACATCGGTGACCTTGAAAAGACGCATCACTTCGTATGCCATTTCGGGCGTCCCATAATCACCGGCCTTCGAGGTCGTCGGCGCATGATTTAGAAGTGCTACCCACAGCTTTGAATCATGGCAATGAATAATCGATCCAGCCGTTGCATCCGAGTCGTAAACCGCGGCATGCGTCAGCGACTCCGATGACGGAATTGCGGACCCCTCGTATCGGAGCCAGTTCCTTTCAAAGTTGTAAGCCACCACTCTTGCGCAACCCGCCGGCGTCAGTTCGGGCTTTCCGCCCGTTGCCGAACCTGTGATATAAAAATTGTTGGTCGCGCTGTCCCTGATGCTCAGGTTGCCGAACCCAATGCCATTTGCATCCACACCGATCAATCCAAGCTCGAGAAGTTTCAGCCTACATGCGTTTAATTCGGTAAACCCGTCGAAGGGAGCGAGCTCCCTGACCGATTGTTCGCACGCGAACTTTATGTATTTGCTCACGGCGCGTGCTCGGGGAAAAGCGCGCGGATGCTTTTCTCGTTCGCTTCGCGCACGCCTCGCTCCGTAATCAGCCCGGTCACCAGGTGTTTCGGCGTAATATCGAACCCGTAGTTTGCAGCCGGACTTCTCTCCGGCGTAACACGCACTTCCACCTGTCGCCCCTCTAGCCACCCGTCAGCGTGCTTTACTTCTTCCGCGCCGCGCTCTTCGATCGGGATTTCTTGCAATCCGTCCCGCATCTTCCAGTCAATCGACGACGAAGGCAGCGCCACATAGAAAGGAATATTGTTATCCTTCGCGGCCAGCGCCTTCAGATACGTGCCGATCTTGTTTGCAACATCTCCGGTGTAAGTCGTGCGATCCGTTCCAACAATCACCAGATCCACTTCGCCATGTTGCATCAAATGCCCTCCGGCGCTGTCCGCGATTACTGTATGCGGCACACCCTGCTCGCCTAGCTCCCACGCAGTAAGTTTCGAACCTTGGTTCCTGGGTCTGGTCTCACTGACCCAGACGTGAACCGGCAATCCGCTATTGTGCGCGGCATAGATCGGCGCCGTGGCGGAACCATAATCAACAAACGCGAGCCATCCCGCGTTGCAATGCGTGAGGACATTGACCGGCTTCCCTTCTTTCTTTCGAGCAATTTGCCGAATTAGATTCAATCCATGCTGCCCAATCATCCGGCAATGCTCTGCATCTTCATCGGCAATCATTCTCGCTGTGCGCAGAGCCAGGGCGATCTTCTTTTCCGCATTCTTTCCCTCAGCGATATTTTTTAGCTGGCGCTCGACCGCCCAAGAAAGATTCACCGCCGTCGGCCTCGTCGCCTTGAGTTGTTCCGCTGCACTGGCCAGATGCTGCTCCAATCCCGCGACTGCCGTACGTGCGGCAGCCTCGATTGTCGCAAGATACATTCCGTATCCTGCGCTTGCGCCGATCAGCCCCGCTCCGCGAACATGCATTTCGCGGATCGCCGTCACCATCTGCTCGACCGTGCCGACTTCTTCAATCACGAAACGGTGAGGCAAAAATCGCTGATCGATCAGCTGCACCACGCACTCAACGTCCGTCTTAAGCCAGATCGTTCGAAAATGTTGGCCGCCAACTTTCATGCACTCCGGTTACGATCTCCTCATCTGCTTCTTACATCGCGCACGCGATAAGCAAATCGACCTTCTCCTGGGCTCGCCCGCCGCAATCCCGCGACTGCGGGCGGAGAAGACTGGCCTTCGACGTCTGATTTAACCAGACGCCTTCGCCGCCTTCTTTCCTTGGCGAGCCGTAGCCTCACGCGCAGGCCGCTTCGCCAGCGCGAGGCGCTCCGCCTTTCTGCGGCGGGTCGCGTGTTTTTTAACGTTATCTCTGCCGTGGCTGTGTCCCATAAACGTAAGTACTCATTTCCCAAAATCTTTCGCTACGATCCGCCCGTTTACCACTTCTGCCAACGTGCCAGTTTCGGAATTTTGCGCGTAAAAATTCCGGCCAGAAAACCGGGCATTCCGAAGTCCACAATCTTTTCCCGCACCCGCGCCTGCATCTCATTCACGGAAATATCCGGCAGAACAAATTGTCCGTTCTGATAACAATGACTGCAATACATGGTGCTCCGCGTTCCGTCAGCGTTAATGCCGCCGCCCTTTTCATCCTGTTTCAACGGCATCCCGCAACTCTGGCAATTCTTATACGTTTGGTTCATGACTTTGAACCCTGATTGAATCTGCTTGCCCTATTCTTGTCGAGATTCGCGTTTCAAATCATTCGCGATTCCGGAGATCTTGATTTGGGGACCGCACTGCCTGCCCGACTGTGTGCGGACGCCCTGGTGTGTTGACGGGCCCCGAAAGCTTTCGCGGATCGCGAACTTTCGGCCCGCTACTAGAGATTAGTTGCGGCGCGTTTTCTCCAATTTTCCTCTATGTAGAATAAGGACGACCAGCCAAAGAACGAACGCGAATGCTCCGGCTGGCAGTGTGACGAGCATGAGCCACCCCATCACGCCCAGAGTATAAAGCAGCTGGCCGTAATCTTTTCCATTGATCACGCATGGATGCACCGAGCCTTCATCGACGCGGCAGCCGTTTGCGTTAGCGATTAAACCACACGCTACCACAGACCCCACTGGCGCAAACGCGACGAGAACGATCAGGACGAAAACGATCCAATGGAGAATCCAGGGAAAACGTTTCTGAACGGGTAAAGGTGGCGGGTTCATGGCAGCCAGCTCACATCTCTAGCCACAGATGGACACAGATACGAGGCTTCAGTAGCCCAGTCGTATCCGTGCCAGTCCGTGCTAATCGGTGGCCATCAAAGTTCCATTGAGCGGGTCACTGCCGGTGATGCGTCTTCCTGAACCCGTCCGTGTAGCCGTTCTCGAAGGCCAGATCCCAACTTTGCTGTTCGCCGACCCTGCCGCTTGAAATAATTTTGAGCCATCATGTTCAAGTCAGCGGCCGTGGGCAACTCTGCCCCTGCCGGCGCCTGCGCTCCAACTTTCTCGCCGATTATATAAGCCGCCCGCTCATCCACCGTTCTGCCGTGAGCCGCGCGATGAGTGTAGAACGCCGTCACGCCACACACCATGAACGCGGCCGCTCCCATCAACACAAAAAAACGCACCGGTTTGAATTGTCTGGCCATAACTGAACGGCTGATTTAATTCCGGCGAGGCTCGGACGCAATCAGAACATGGTAGATAAAACCGAATTAATCCTGATTTGTCTTGTTGCGGTCGCTCTGCTGGCGATCATTGCCCGGAAAATCCGAATCCCGTATCCAATTCTGCTGACCATCGGCGGTGTGGTCCTCGCTCTGGTTCCCGGCCTTCCTGCGATTCATCTCGAACCTGAACTGGTGTTTAACCTATTTCTTCCGCCCCTGCTTTATCCCGCGGCCGTCTACACATCCTGGAGAGATTTCCGAGCGAACCTTCGCTCGATTCTCCCCCTGGCAATCGTTTTGGTCCTTTTGACGATGACGGCGACTGCTTATCTGTTCCACGATTTGGTCGGATTACCTTTGGCCGTAGGTTTTGTATTCGGCGCCATCATCTCGCCGCCGGACGCCGTGGCAGCGCTGGCAGTGACTCAAACCTTGCGGGTACCCCGCAAGATCATTGTCATCCTCGAAGGCGAGAGTCTGATAAACGACGCCACTTCTTTTATCTCGTTCCGTTTCGCAGTGGCCGCGGTGATGACCGGCACCTTTTCGCTCGGGCAAGCGAGCTTGCAGTTTTTTTTGTCGCCGCGGGCGGCATCTGTGTCGGTCTCGCCGTGGGCTGGCTGGCAACGCAATTGCAAAAGCGTTTGGACGATCCGCCAGTTCAAACAATGTTCTCCCTTCTTACGCCGTACGTTGCCTACTTCAGTGGTCAAAGGCTGCATGTCTCCGGAATCCTCGCAGTCGTTATTGCCGGCATTTATTATGGGTGGCGCGCTCCGCATATCTTGAGCGGGCGGATGCGACTGCAAGCGCTGCCTGTTTGGGAAATGTTCACGTTCATTCTGAACGGAATACTCTTCATGCTCATCGGGCTTCAACTGCCGCAGGTTGTCCACGCGCTCGCTCCGGGTACGGCGACTCGCGTGGTCCAGCTGGCGATAGTGTTTGTTGCGGTCATTGTGCTGGTTCGTTTTGTCTGGGTATTCGGGGCCACCTATTTGCCTCGCCTGCTGAGCCGAACGTTCCGCCGTAAGAACCGCGCTCCCTGGCAACACACTGCTTTGATCGCATGGACCGGAATGCGCGGGGCGGATTCGCTTGCCGGCGCGCTGGCGATTCCATTTGTCCTGTATAATGGCGAACCATTCCCCGGCCGCGATCTCATTCTCCTGCTTACGTTCTGCGTCATTTTCGCAACGCTCGTTCTTCAAGGACTCACACTTACGCCCCTGGTACGTTCGCTGAAAATTGTGGACGATCGCGTTACGGAAAAAGAAGAGAGACTGGCGCGCTTGAAAGCCAACGAAGCAGCCCTGGCTCGTCTCGAGGAAATCGAATCGTCGCATCGAATCAAACCCAAGACCATTGAACGTCTTCGCTCAGAATACGAAGACCGTATCCGGCAACTTCGCAGTGGAGCCCAGGATGAAGAAAGCGTCAGGAGATTGTTCTCGGAAGACTTTGAAGAACTGGCCCGCGAAGTGTTACAAACAAAACGCGACTCCGTGATCGAACTGCGCAACGAAGAAGCGATCAACGATCAGGCCTTGCGCCGGATCCAGCGTGATATCGACCTGGCCGAAGCCCGGCTTCAGCGGCCAGCGCGAAAATCGCGGTGAAGAGAGATGAGTCGCTAAATGTTCAGACTCGAACATCGGTCGAAAATTTTGGCTGCCCATCGCGCAAGCGCGCAACTGTGGCCAGTCTGCTATTTAGGACGCAATCCATCTGGGGAGCACAGGCTGCCAGCCTGTTGTCGGCAGCTTGGCGGCGACTCCCACGTGTTGCCAGAATTCCATGTGTCGAATCTTCGAAGAGCTTTTCGGCAAGCTGCCGAAAAGGACATGATGGCAGCTCTGTGCTCTCCAGAACGGATTAGATTGCGAGCAAGCTGATATCCATTTGATAAAACTTGAAGGTATTTTCTTCCCCGGTGTCATCGGCGGCTACTGCCCGGTAGCGATCCAGAACATCGTTGATGAACTCCGGCCGTTCGGCTTCGGGCAAACGGCGCGTCCATTCGACGCAGCCTACCGCAGCGAAAGCGGAAAAAGCGGCACGTGACCCGAAATCCCACGCATGCTCCCGGGTATTAACACCCAGCACCCGGAAGCCGTTACGCTCTGCCATTACTGCGTATTCGTCTGATGTCAGGTGCAGATAAGGATCGTGAAATTCCCGGAAGTAAGCGCTCCATTTCGACGTCCGACGTGTCTCTTCGGCGACATTTTCCAAACTCTTGCGCGCACCTTTCGCGACGAGCCGAAGCTGTGCTCTCCCACCGGAAGTCAAGGCGGAGTGGATGGAACCAAGAGCCACATCCTGCTCGGGAACCCAATGCAGCGCATTAAAAGAAACGACGAGCTCAAACTCGTGTTTGAAGGGCAAGCAACGAGCGTCCGCCACCTCAAATCGAAGATTAGGACGCGTTGCCGGACCGAAGTGGCTCTGAGCGAAGCTGATCATGTCACGTGACGGATCGACTCCGACTATCAAACCGCGCGCGGCGCGAGAGGCGATTTCCGCGGTGATTTTTCCATCGCCGCATCCGACATCAAGAATTCGCTCCGCGCCTTTAAGATCGAGCAGAGCGAGTACTTCCTGAGCCATCGCTTCCTGGAGCGACGAGCGGCGAGAGTACTCGGCAGCGTTCCATTCTGTCATGCGCGGTTACGACGAATGCCGCACCTTATTCCACCTGTACCTACGCTTCCAATTAATCTGACGGTCCTAATCGCCGAGGGTGCGCAATCAGACCTCCCTCTATTGAAAAAAATAAGTGACGGACGTGGCCGATCTCTGCTTCAATGACGTGATCGCGATCTAATGTACGGGGGCCGAATCACCAGCGAGGAAAAAACGAGCCTCAGCATGTACATCGGTGTCGCCATCGCGGTCGTGCTTATCGCCGGGGCGCTCTACTTCTTCTTTCTCGAGCAGAAAGAGAAAAGCGAGACCACAGGTTTCGATCCGAACCGGCCGGTCCCCAGCGACGCCGTCTTGAAACGCCGATTAAAGGCCGAGGAATATTTCGTCGTACGGGAAGATGGCACGCAACCCCCTTTTCAAAACCAGTTCTGGAATAACGAGCGCACCGGCATCTACGCCGATGTCATTACCGGCGAACCACTCTTCACTTCGCTCGACAAATACGACGCCGGCACCGGCATGCCCTCGTTTAGCAAACCGATCTCGAAAGATCTCCTCGTCGAGAAGCCGGACACCTCGCACGATATGCAGCGCACCGAAGTCCGCACCAAACGAAGCAATGCCCATCTTGGCCATCTCTACCCCGACCCGAAGTCGCCCACCGGACAATGTTACGCCGTTAACTCGGCCGCCTTCCATTTCATTCCAATCGAACGAATGAAGGACGAAGGTTACGAAGCGTTCCTGTCGCTTTTGGAGAAAAAATAACGTCAGAGTTTACTCGCCGTGGCGAGCCGCTCTGGTTCGATCGATTTGGGAAACCACGGATTATCCAGCGCGGCTCCGCCGAAACCGAAGGTTTAACCACGGGCCCGCCTTCGCTGACTGCGGCGGACAAGTTCAGCGAATGGCGTGAATCTTCGGAACAAGATTTTTAATCTTTGCAGCCAGCGGAGTTGAATTAAACCCTGCGAAATGCGTTTCCCCTGAAAATAATCGCCAGCCCGAGCAGGATGACTGCAACCGGCACGAGCGGTGCGCCGGTGACGTAAGTGAGCAGGACGAAGAGGATCGCGATGACGGCGAGGATTGTTGCGATGTTGTAGTTCATACCGTGTGAGGTTATCTGGAGCAAGATTCTTGAACAGCATCGATTTCGAGTTCGGGAATAACTAGCGCGCCGCCAGATCCTCACCGTGGCTGGAAACAACAAGATAGCGATCATATGCGGCCGGGATGGATCGGGGAAATGGAGCGAGTTGGGAATGGAGCCAGCCGGAAGCGGTGCGACATAGATGGCGTGACCCGAACGGGTGAGCTTGCGGGCGTAAGCGAACCAAACCGCGACATAGATCGGCAACCCGAAAGGGCGAGGGAGCGGCGCCAATACGTCGCGCTGGAAAGCCGGCGGATAGATGGTAAAGCTCGCAGGGCCCAAGTGAGCGCGCGTGTTGCCCGTAATCGGTTTTCCTTCCCAACCGGCAATCTTCGCGTTTTAGCTTTTCGATCTCAGTTTCCTGCTTGCTGATTTGAGCGTCTCAGCATTTCAGATTTCAGCGTTTTGTTTCTGTCGATGGTGAGCCCCCGTCCCCTTCGGCAACTTGTGGCTGCTGCGCGTTCGAGCGTCGGTCAGTCGCGCGACTACTTCGGGGCCGATGTGGATCGTCCCAGAGTCTGCCTCCGATCCATTGTTGCCGATATCGATATTGTAGCTGCTGAAGGTAATACTGACACCGGCAGCATGGCCGAGCGCGATGTTGTTGCTGCCGGTGGTGGCCGCTAAGAGTGCGTCGGTCCCGATCGCCGTGTTGCTGCCACCGCTTGTGTTGTTAAAAAGCGCTTCATAGCCGGTCGCCGTATTGGGGCCCCGGTGCTGTTCACCAACGCCTTATAGCCGGTCGCGGTGTTGAAGGAGGCTGTCGTATTGGCTGATAGCGCCAGATTCCCATAGGCCGTGTTGAAGTTGCCGGTCGTGTTCTTTTGCAGCGCTTGCATGCCAGTGGCCACGTTGTCATGGCCGGTTTTGTTTTTATTCAGCGCCTGATAACCCGTAGCGGTGTTATTGCTGGCCGTTGTGTTGTTATTCAGTGCTTGATAGCCGGTGGCCGTGTTGTTGCTGCCGCTCGTGTACATATAGAGCGCATAAGCACCGGTACCGGTGTTGTTGCTGCCGGTTCCCCTAAAGATTTGATCCCAACCAAGCGCATAGGCGCCAGTCGCGGTATTGTAGCTGCCGGTTGCGTTGGCAAAGAGCGCCTCAAAACCGGAGGCGGTGTTGTTGCTGCCGGTACTATTGTAAAAGAGAGCGGACCTACCGACAGCGGTGTTGTTGCTGGCTGTATTATTGTAGAGGGTTGCGTCGCCTATGGCGGTGTTCTGCTCTCCCGTTGTGTTGCTTATCAGCGCATCAAAACCGATAGCCGTGTTCCCGTTGCCGGTGGTGTCGTTCGTCAACGCATCCTCACCAAGGAACGTGTTGCCCTGGTACGGGTCGCCTAGGCTGTCACAGCCATCTCTACAAACCGCCCGCGCCTGCGGTAAAAGCGCAAAGCACGTAAGAACGAGCGCCAGCGCGAGGAAAACGAAACCGCGCCGCCAAGGCGAGCGGCCAAGTTTGTTTCTGGCCCGAGCAATTGCGTTCGTTAGTTGATTTTGATTTTTCATAATACTTTTCCTCTTGCCTGGCTGGTTTTCATCTGTGGTTTGAGATCTGAAAAAGGTGTTCATAAATTAATTTCCTTTCATTGTTTTGGCCTTGTTTGATTTCTGTCTGTTCACTGATGTACTGCGTAAATTTTTGCGATCGCTTACGCGAAAAGTGTTGGATTTTTTAACGCAACCACGGATGACGCGGATTTTACGGATCAGGTCAGACGGCAAACACAGAAGGAAACGAAGAAGCAGCTTGCGTGAGAGAACGAATTTGTTCTCTTCGCTGCCTTCTGTGCACGATCCGACCACATGAACGAGGAAGAGTGGATCGCTAGATCCCCTCTCGTAATATGCAGACGCTGTAGCCACGGCGCTGTGTCGCCGTGCTGCGAGCACCAACACCGCCGGGAGCGCCTCGACACAGCGAGGCGGCTACAACATTTATGAGACGGCTTCTAATCAAAGCCGCCACGCTTTGGGGCGTGACGGCTGATGCGGATTGCGGCTGTGTAGCTAGTCGGCTTATCGAGCGAAGTCGATCTGCCCGGTGTAATCAAGGGTAAACGAGTCATCGCACGTACCTGTCGGGGGTGGGCAGTCGGTGCAGTCAAAACCGCTTCCCGGGCACCCAGGGCCATGTTCAACATCATTTTGAAACGTTCCCTGCCCGCTCAAACCGGCCAGGTCACCAGTCCCTTGGTTCACCACCCAATGCGTCACCTCACCGTTACGTGAAATGGTGACGTGGTAACTGAAGACCATGGTGCCGGACCGTCCATTAACTGTACCGCTGAAGACGCCGCTGCCATGGACCGTTCCAGAGCCGTCGGCACGGAATACATCGCGCTCAGTGCCAACCCACGTTCCCTCGAAAGTGCCGTGAAAGCATACAGTAATCTCGAGGGTGATAATCGTGTTTGAACCGGATATTCGCTGACTAATGACGTGTTCACAGTCAGTAGTGCTTCCGCTTGCCGGTATCGGTTGGGCTTGAGCTTTCGGCAACGTCAATAACGCGCCGACAATTGCGAGCGCAAAGAAACCTCTGCGCAGTTGTTGTTTAATTTTTGGTTTGGTAAAATTTTTGGATCCCTTACGCGAAATGTTGGGATTTTTGCAGAGGCCACGGATTACGCGGATGTCGCGGATGGGGGCAGATAGGGAGCGGAATTTTTACAGCCAATTAGTGAGAGGGTGCTCGCTAATCACGCGAATAGACGCGAAAAATTGGCTTGATTCGGGCAGAGGCCCGTCGTGGAAAGCTTGGCAAACAGCGGGGATGCATTTAACCTTCGGCATGGAGAGGAGTTCGCTGTTGAAGACTATGCGCTCGGCGCTTGAAATGGTGTACGGGGGGCGCCTTCGTGGCATATTGTTGTACGGCTCAGAAGCGCGCGGAGAAGCGCGAACCGACAGCGACATTGACGTGCTCGTTTTACTGGACCGAGTTGCTGAGTACGGGGAGGACGTCTGGCGTTGCTTGGAAGCGCTGTATCCCCTAGCCTTGAAACTGGGACGACGCATCAGCCCCAAGCCGGTGGACGCACAGCAATACGAATCATTGGATTGCCCCTTGTACCGGCAAGTGCATCGCGAGGGCATCGCTGCGTGAAGGAGTTCGCCCGTAGCGAATGGCAACGTGCTCAACGCACCATCAAGACTGCTGCGGCACTGATCGAGAGCGATCCTGAATCGGCTACTTCGCGGGCCTACTACGCAGCGTTCCATGCCTTAACGGCGGTGTTCGCCTTGCGCGGTCAAAGCTTCAACAAACATGCTGCGTTGCGTGGTGCTTTCCACAAAGATTTAATCAAGACCGGCCAGTGGCCTGTCGAGCTGGGTAAGGACTACGATTTTCTCATGGACTTGCGCGAGATTGGCGACTACGGCGGCGTGGCTCGAGTCAGCAAACAGGATGCACGCCGCGCGGCGGAAGCGGCGCAACGCATCATCGCTGCGTGTCAGGGAAAGCTTGCCAGTTTTGATTGATTCGCGTCTTTTCGCGTGATTTGTGGGCAGAACAATCTCCATCCTCTTTGTTGTCTTCACTTAGGAGCAACCGCGGATTACGCAGATTTCACGGATGGGGCACCCACGCAAAGATTCTAAACAGAAGATAACTCCGAAGGCTTTCGCCCACCACGGCGGGCAAGCTAAGCAGGCAAAGGAAACAAAGAATCAGTTCTGCCGAGGCTAGGAAACAAAGATTCCGGCCGGACCTTTTAATTGGGCTCGAGGCTAGGAAGCAACCCTCTTCGGCGCCGTTTCATTTCTCCAAGCCAATCTTCTTCAGGAGCGCTACGAAGCGAGGCTGAGAGAGAACGGCATCCCACATGGGGTCGATTTTCAATTCTGGCAACCAGGGAGTGTGCTCGTCAACCGCCCGTTCGAGCCAGTCCAGCGCTTCTGAGTCATCGCCCGCGAACGCATAGTTCAAGGCAATGTTTAATGGCGATTGATATTTCCGCTCTGCAAGGCGTTTTTGCCGGAGTTCATTTTCCTTTCGGAAATACGCTGATAGGCCCGCAGTTTCGTAGGCCTTCCTCATCTCGGCCATTTCCGCATTGCTAAATACGCCTTCCAAGCTGTTGGCCTTTTCGTGGGCTGTAAAAGCCTGTGCCGGCATCTTCTTTTGATAGAATACTGCCGCCAGAAGGTCATAGGCCAATGCATTAGTAGGGTCCATCGAGATCGTTTTCTGAAGCTGCTCTATAGCGCGGTCAAAATCGCGCTCGAACCACGACACCGCTGCGTAATAGTAGGCGATCTGGATGGAGAGCGGATCCAGCTCTCGTGCTCGCTCAAGTTGCTCTTGAGCCTCCTGGGTGCGTTGAAAGTCGAAAAGGTATTGGAAAAAACGGAGGCGCGCACTCACAGAATTTGGATTAAGTCGAATGGCTTCTTTGAATTCCATCTCAGCTTCCTTAAATTTCCATTCGTATTGAAATTCCACGTAGCCTAGTGCGCCGTGGGCTTCGGCTAGGTCGGGATCAATATTCAATGCCATCTGAGCTGCTCGCTTCGCTTTGGTAAAGGCTTCTTTTGGTGGAAGGTATCCCCAATACCCGATCGTGTTGTAGGCGTCTGCCAAGCTCGCGTAAGCAAGCGCGAACTTTGGATCCAAGGCCACAGCTTGTTGGAAATGCGCGAGGCTCTTGGTAAAGCCATCTTCGGTAAACTTGTTGAACTCGAACCGGCCTAACAAATAGATCTCGTACGCTTCTGAGTTCTCGCTGCGCTTTTTCGCCAGGAGTTGCGTTTCCTTAACGCCGAGCTGCACTTTGAGTGCATCGGCCACCTTTCTGGAGATGTCGCTCCGAATCTCAAGAATGTCGGTCATGTACCGATCATAGGTTTCTGCCCACAAGTGATAGCC
>WNFY01003890.1_pt1 | contig 20294 bp, 20 predicted proteins | sample 5400091 | NCBI WGS metagenome assembly WNFY01 (sample SAMN13153364, study PRJNA577476) | soil metagenome | isolation source: 60 cm soil or saprolite under grassland replicate 1 | place: USA:California | collected 2016-06-15
CCGCCATCCTTTGCGTCAACGTTGCCATGATCACGCGCTCATTCCCGGCCGCCGAGCGCGGCCGGGCGCTCGGCCTCAACATGATCCTCCTGGCGCTGGGCGTGAGCATGGGGCCAACCATCGGCGGCATCCTGACTCAGGCGTTGAGCTGGCGGTGGATCTTCTATGTCAATCTGCCGATCGGTGCACTGGCTCTCCTCGCCGCCTGGTGTCTGCTCACCGAGCGCTACCACCTAGAACGGCAGCGCTTCGACCTGCCCGGCGCTGCGCTTCTCGCTACCGGGCTGGCCGCGCTGACCCTCGGTCTCTCCTTCGGGCAGGAATGGGGTTGGAGCTCGCTGCGGTTCCTAGGCTCGATGGGGATTGCGGTCGCCGCCCTGGCCGGTGCGGCGTGTGTGGAGCGGCGGGTGCGCGCCCCCATTCTGGATCCGGCGCTGCTCCGCAAGCGGGTCTTCGCGTTCGCGAACGTCAGCTTCATCATCTGCATGCTGGCCCTTTTCGCGGTGAGCTTTCTCCTGCCGTTCTACCTAGAGGAGTTGCATGGGTTCGACACGCTTCGGTCGGGGCTGTTGCTCACGCCGCTCCCACTGACGCTGGCGATGGTGGCGCCCGTTAGCGGGGCGCTCGCGGATCGAGTGGGCTCGCGCTGGCTCGCGCCCCTGGGGCTGGCCATCGCCTGTGCGGGCTTGCTGCTCCTGAGCGGGTTGACTCAAGCTAGCTCGATCGCCTACCTAGTTCTATGCCTGATCGTCACCGGCATCGGGCAGGGGCTCTTCCAATCGCCTAACGCGCGCGCGATCATGGGAGCCCCGCCACCTCATGAGCTAGGTGTCGCCTCCGGCATACTGGCCACCGGGCGGGTCATCGGTCAGAGTCTGAGCGTCGCGGTGGCGGGCGCGGTCTTCACGAGCTTCGGCGGCGCGGCGGCCGGTGCGGCCCTGGTAGCTGGCCGGGGGACTCTGAGCGTCGAGCAGGCGCGGGCGCTTCAGCAAACGTTCGTGACCGGCCTGCATGCTGCCTTTGTCGTGTGCGCTGTGCTCGCGGCACTGGGTGTCCTGACCGCGCTGCTTCGCGGCGCTGAAAGAGGGTGATCCGCCCTCGCTGTCCCGTGCTCGGCCTGATGAGGAAGATCCAGCGGCCAGCCGTCCGGCGACATCCGCAGAGCATCGAGCACTGCACGCCGCGCTGACTGCGCGATAGCCGAGATCAGTTAGGCGCTCGATATCATCACATTTTCTCTTTGATTCCTGCGCGTAGCAGCCACCAATTCACCGGATAACTGGTGAGAAACCCGGCCAGTATCGGGATCTGCATTATGAACCAGAAAATCGGATCGGTTTTTGGAATTTCATGCCGAAAGATCACGAAAACGGCAATGGCCATCCAGCCGTACATTCCAATCTGCCAAGCGGTCAGGGACAAAGTGTCAGCTTTAAGTGCGGCTTTGATTCCGTCGCGAATCCCAGACCACGCATCGGCGCGGCTGCATCCGCTTCGTGCCTGCTCATTGCGCGTCTAGGGACGTGGGTCGTGATACACTTGGAAACCGGCCCACGACTGGCTCACCGGCATCAACTCGAGACAGTTGATATTGATGTGCGGCGGCAGGCTCGCGATCCAGCACACCACGTTGGCGATGTCCTCGGCAGTCAGCGGGTCCGCGCCCTCGTAGAGCGCGTCGGAAGGGCCTCATCACCGCCCGTGCGCACGAGAGTGAATTCGGTCTTGGCCAGACCGGGCCCGATCGAAGTCACGTGAACGCCGGTACCATGCAGATCGCTACGTAAGCCGAGCGAGAACTGCCGCACGAAAGCCTTCGTCGCGCCGTAGACATTGCCGCCCGGATAAGGATAGGTCGCAGCAACTGAACTTAGGTTGACGATCAAGCCCTTGCGCTCGATCAAGATGGGAAGGAGTCGGTGCGTGAGGGTAACCAGGCCGGTGACGTTCGTCTCAATCATTCTCAGCCAGTCATCCAATCTAGTCTCAGGTGCGGGAGCAGTGCCGAGTGCGAGTCCGGCATTGTTAATCAGGACGTCGATGCCCCGGAAAGGCTCAGGGAGAGATGACAGGGTCGCGTTGATCGCATCCACGTCGCGCACGTCGAAGGGCGCGGGGGTTATGGTCTCCGTGCCGAGTTCGTCCACCAGAGCGCGGAGACGTTCGGCACGCCGTCCGATCGCGATAACACCCCACCCAGCCTGAGCGAAACGCCGCGCCATCGCTGCGCCAAACCCAGACGTTGCCCCAGTAATCAAGACAGTTTTCCTCTTTGTGTTCTCTCTATTCTCCGGATTTTGGATACGACGAGGAGATCCGCCCCGAATGGGAGAATACCGCGATGCTGACTTCGTTTTCGTCTGTCTTTTAGCCGTTCTTGAGATCATTTCGTGCGTTTTCTAATGGTAATTAAGTCGCTTCGTAATTCCGATAGCAGCAATGGCAATCATGCTGCAATCGCTGCATTCATTGTTGCTTTTGCTGTCTTGTTCACCGGCTGCTCATTAGCAGATTGGAAAATTGCGATCAGCTCAGCCAGGCGGCGATCATACTCGTCGCACCTCGGACAGTTGCCGTCGGAATCAATCCATTCCGGATGCTGGGTTAGTAGATCGCGGTGCAATTGTTCCTGTAACTCGGCATATGATCGAATCTGACGTGCGTTCGATATCGATCTTCTATTTGACTGCGAGACTCCCATCTGCATGACCAAACGTTCGGTCGCTCCGACCCCAGCTGCTACGACGCGTCTGGAGGATTTTTCACTGCGACCTCAGAGTTCCTTCGGACTCTCTCTTTTGAGAGACGGCTGAGCGAATAGCTACGAATTCCGCCAAGTAACTGCCAGTTACGAACGCTGAGCACCTGTTTTGCTTTTTGCCTGACCACTCACGGTTCGGTTAAATGCTTCGATTGCGTTTTCGAACGGAACAGAGAAGCGACGCATGAGCGCCGCTCGCTTCGCGGAGGGGCGGTCTGATGCAAGCTCTGTCCCAGCTTTCGCGCCATGTCTCGATACGACCCGGATCTGACTCAAACTGGCGTCGGTGCGTTTTGCTCGACCAGGTTCTGACTCTTCAAGTCCGCCCAGAACTCAGCCGGAATCTTAGTCTGCATCGAGGTGTAGTCTTCCAGGATCTGATGTTCCCTGCTGACGCCGACCACCAAGGCTGCGGCAACATCGGGCGCGGCAGAAAACTGCAGTGCGGCCGTTCGCAGATCGACCCCATGATTGGCCGCAATGTCACGCAGTTTCTTGCGTTTCTCAATGTAGGCAGCGGAGATCTTATAGGAGTCCTTTCCGTAGTTGTACCTCGGACTGCCCGATATGAATCCGGCATTTAGCGAAGACCCGATCAAAAAAGAGACGTTCTTTCGCCTTACCGCTGGGAAGACGTTATTAAGTGCGTTCTTGTGATCGATCAACGAATACTGCGAGGCCAAAAGGCATACATCCGGATCAGCTACCTCGAGAACTTGCAGAATGGGTTCCGGACTGTTTACGCCCAGTCCCCAGCCCTTGATGATGCCCTCTTCGCGCATGCGAGTGAGCTCAGGGAATGCTCCTGTCGTCGCAATCTTGAACTGTTCTTCCCAGGGGGTCGGTAGCAGTTTATTGTCAGGCGAGAGGTCATGGACGAACGCAATATCGAGGCTGTCGATCCCAGTCTCTGCAGGCTGTCTTCGATCGAACGCCGGATTCCCGGAGCTGTATAGTCGAACACGACATCGTTCGGCGAGGGCGAAAAGGGGAATAGATCGCGATTGCGTGCTGTCTTTGACGCCTTCAGCAGTTTGCCGACTTTCGACGATATGATGTAGTCGTTTCTTTTCTTGTTATGAAGAAAATAGCCGAATCTTCGCTCTGCTAAGCCTAATCCATACCACGGAGACACGTCGTAGTAACGGACCCCGGCCGCCCATGCTGCCTCCAGGATAGCGTTCGCATCTTCTTCTGTTACTATAGAAAACTCATTGCCTAACGGTACACCTCCCATACCAAACTTGAATGGAGGCTTGTAATGACCTTGAGGGGAGGCATTGGCTGCATTTTGCGCAGCATTTGTCGCTTCCTTCTCGTTGGCGTTGCGTGCAGCTAATGGGCCATCAGGCATCAAAGCTGCGGCTGCGGTAAGGGCCGATCCTTTCATTGCCAAGTTCAAGAATTCTCTACGTGAAGTCATAGTCAGCTTGCCTCTCTTTTGAAACAAACTGTATGCTTTCGCCGCCCGCGGCTGCTACTACGCATTCGGAAGATTTGCAGGTGCGACCTCAGTCTTGGTCCGGCCTCTCTCTTTCGGATGATAGCGAAATACAAAACGTTTATGCGGTCCCCTGAAAGCGCTTTCTTCCTGTAGGAGAGTTGCAGTTCGTCAATGGTAACGGAAGGCGAGCACCTGTTTTGCTTTTGCCTGGCCGCTGGCGATTCGTTTGTAGGCTTCGATTGCGTTTTCGAGCGGAACGAGCTGAAGAGGGGGAAGTTTCAGCACACCAGCCTCGAATCCAAGACGTAACTGCTCGGCGATTTCTGCGACGTCACGAGACGTGAACTTCATGCTATCGACGCCAATTAGCCGCGAGAGATTGTGATAGAAATCGATTAGATCGAAATTTACTCGCCTGTCGCCTGTGCTCGCGATTGCGACTTGCCGCCCGCCGATTCGCAAACAACGCAGCGCTGGCTCAAACATGGCACCGCCAACCGTGTCGAGAACGGCATCAACCCCCTTGCCGTTCGTTAACTCAAAAACGCGGTCGCGCAAGTCGTCCGTTGTTGTGTTGATGGCGGCAGCAGCTCCCGGGACAGGACCCGAGCTGCGAACCGCACCCAGCACCCGCGCTTTCCGCCAGTTTGCAATTTGCGTGGCCGCCTGTCCTACCGTACCGGCAGCGCCAATAATCAGAATTGTTTCTCCGGCCTGAAGCTCCGCAGCACGCACCAGGGCGACCCAGGCTGTAAGGAAGGGAACGCCGATAGCTGCGGCTTGTTCCAAGCTTAGCGTGCGCGGTTTTAACGCTAGTGCTTCTTCTGGCACCGTGACATATTCACCCTGCGTGCCGTCGCGTGTGATGCCGAGATCAGGGCCGCTGCTCCACACCTCCTGGCCTTGGTACCTTGTCCCTGTCACGACAACGCCTGAGAAATCGCGGCCCGGAGTGCGCGGCAAAGTTGTTGCCGGGAAATGACCCGCGATGTTCTTCACGTCACTTGGATTTATTGCCGCCGCTTTCACCTGAACCAGCGCTTCACCAGCGCGCGGCTCGGGCCGTGGGATTTCTTCGATGGCCAGCACGGACGGCGGACCAAATTTGCTAAAGCGCAAAGCTTTCACGTTTCAGTTGTTTGTTGGAAGAAACTTACCTTTACGCGTAATCGAACAGCGTCATGAAACCGAAGTCCATGTGCAGTTGTTGGTGGCAGTGGAAGAGGGTGAGGCCGGGGTTGTCTGCAACGAAATCAACCTCTAACTGCTGATAGCCGCCGAGCATAACAACATCTTTGATAACGCCGCCAGTCGGCGTTCCAGCGAGATTGGTAAGTTCAAAGCTGTGACGATGAAGATGGACAGGATGAATGTCGTCGCTGGCATTGCGCATCCGAAGGCGATAACGTTTTCCTTGCTTCAAGTGGAATAAGGCAGGCGCTATTTGGTTGCTCATCGGATAGGCGACTCCGTTGATCATCCAGCGGTTAAAGCCGTCTTCAGCGGCATTGTCCTTGGCGAAGACCATTTCGAAACTCTCGTCAGGCGCGGGAGTAGACGCACCTGGCTTGGCAAACCGTGCGTAGCTCCATCGAAACGGCGGCGGCGCTATCCACTGGGCCTTGCCCGAGCGGTTGGCGTACTCGACAACGATGCCCATGCCGTGGCGACGATCGTCGTCCGCGAGGTCGCCCATGATCCACACAGCGGGATGATTCATTTCTACAATTGCTGAAATCCGCTCCGCCGTGCCGAGCCATAACACCGGGACATGCGAAGGGTTCGGCACCGGGTTCCCATCGAGCGCAATTACTTCGAAAGAGTGACCCGGCAAGGCGAGGCTGCGAATTTCCGTGGCGCTGCCGTTCAAAATGTGAAAGAGGACGCGCTCACCGCGCTTGACGCGAATGGGCTCGCCGTGGCCAAGCACGCGGCCGTTAATGCTAAAGAACTTGTAGCCTACTTCGTAGCCATGCGGCATGCCTTTGGCCAGGGAAGCTTTCATGGATGATTCGCCAGTCTCCTTGAGAGCGTTATTGGGCGCGGAAGGCGACAAGAAATCCTGAGGCATATCGCCGCCGCGGCTGAGAGTCGGCTCGAATTCCTTTAAGACAAGAAAGACTTCGCGATCGTAGCGGCCAGGATTTTCTTTCGGCTCGATGTAAACCGGTCCAACCTGGCCGCTGTATTGGCCGGCGGAGAGATCTGCCCCGGCGCGATTATGCGTGTGATAGAAGCGCAGGCCGCTCGGCTTGGGCGTGAACCTGATACGGCGGTGTCCATGCTGGCCATGCCAATGCAACTGCTCGGGTGTATCGGTCTCATTGAAAATGTCCACCGTCGCTTCGCGCCCTTCTCGGAAGCGGATCAGCGGGCCGGGGAACTGGCCATTGTAGGTGATCGTCGAGAGGATCTCGTTAGGCGCAATTTCGATGGGAGCAGCCTTGATGCGCACCGTGTAATCGGCAGCGGGCTCGGCTTCAACTGCGAAAATGTTTTTTGGCGAAAACAACAGCGCGCCCGCGGCGAGTCCAGTAGTGCGAACGAACTCACGCCTGGTGTTCATCACAAAACTATCGCTTTCGACGCGCACAGCAGACTATTAAAACATCACTTCATCCAGCTAGCCCATACCCAATTTTCGCCCGGCTGCATGAAAATGCTTCGTCACGTCGTCGAGGTCCCCTAGGCTCTTCCAGCGTGTGACCGGTTCGGTTAGAGTTCTTGCGCGGACAGCGGCTGCGATCGTGTCCGAGGTAGCTTCATTGCCACCCGATTCGCGAACTGCGTCACGATCCGCCCTTAGATTTGGGATGAAGGTAAGCTCCGGCAAATAACGGCGAAGCAAGTTCTCCGTCACCGCGCTCCTATCATGGCATCGGTAAGCGACCCAAAGTGCCTCGTCGATGTCATGATCGTCGATGCCTCGGGTCGTCATGCTACAACCATGCGGGTTGAGCAAATCAACTGCTACTGCGCACACGTTAGATTTTTAGTTAAATAATTCGAGGTGAGTTGCGCTCCCTCTTTCGGGAGATTCACGAAGCGGCATCGTGGCTCGTCAGGAGCTGCCAATTACAATGCCAACGATAAATACACAGACGCCGCCGACGATCACCTGGAAAGCTGCGCGGAGGAACGGCGTATCCATGTAGCGGTTGCGAATCCAGCTAATGACCAGGAGCTCGATCGCAACGACTAACACCGCGAGACCTGTTGCCACGCGAAAGTTTGGAATTAGAAATGGAAGCGCGTGGCCGATCCCACCCGCGGTAGTCATCAAGCCGCAGACGATCCCGCGCAACAGAGGTTTCCCACGACCGGTCAAACTGCCATCATCGGACAGAGCTTCGGCAAACCCCATCGAAATTCCGGCGCCGAGACTTGCTGCCAGGCCCACAAGCAGCGCGGCATGGCTACTTCGTGTAGCGAATGCAGCTGCAAAGACCGGAGCAAGCGTCGAGACGGAGCCGTCCATCAACCCGCTTAGGCCGGGCTGCACGATTTGCAGAACAAACAAGCGGCGGTTTGCTCTGTCTTCCTGCCCCTTGGCTTCAGGTGTGAGGTGTTCTTTCTCCAGCTCATCGGCGAGCTCTGCATGGTGGCGCTCCGCTTCCGCGAGATCGCCCAGAAGCTTTCGTGTTGAGGCATCGCTCGCTCTGGCGGCGGCTCGTTCGTAGAAATGCTGCGTTTCCGCCTCCATGTATTCCGCATAACGACGCACCGTCTCTATGCCAAGGCTTCGAATCAGCCAGACGGGTTTCCGGGTGATGAATCCCTTCACGTCTTCGCGGCGAATGAGCGGAATATGTTCGCCAAAGCGGCGTCGGAACTCATCGATCAACCTACGCCGGTGAGTATCTTCTTCGGCTTCCATCTCTTTGAAGACTTCAGCTGTTGCGGGATAGTTGTCCCTCAAGCGCGCTGCAAAGTCAGCGTAGATCCGGCCATCTGTTTCTTCGTTAGAAATAGCGAGGGCAAGGATTTCCGGTTCTGAAAGATCTTTGAAGTTCTTAGACACACCTCAATCGAAGCGACATGGTTGGTTGACTGTCGGAGAATTCTTAAGCTGGATCATCATCAACACACAAGGCTCATTTCCGACTGTGGCAGACAAGTGTCCCTTATGACCGTTGGCATCAGGCTTCGTGTTCTGGTCTTCGCCGAACGACACATCGCCCGGTCCCATTTCTACGCGCTGGCCATCCATGGTTTGAACATACCATCGTCCGGAAATTGGAATGATCCATTGTGGCTTGGGATTTTCATGCCAGGTACCGACCCAGCCGACCGGCAAGACACTAATGACTACACTGGCGCCTTCAGTTTTAAGCCGGCTCAACCACTGAGGGGCAGCCGGCGCCTCTATGCTTTCCAAAACGAAATTGCGAATTTCACATTTTTTCTGGTGGCTAACGCCTTGGGGATCAGTCCATACGTGCCAGTAAGCAAAGCTGGCCGGCGCGCTGTTTTCAGCGAAGGCAGTTTTAGTTAAAAATAACGGCAAAGCCAAAACCACCAAAAGCATTATTCCCTTGTTAGGCAGCCCATGGCTGGACTTGTGTTCTTTGGTTATCCTTTTCATTCCCTAAACGAGGAGTAGTTTCCCTAGTAGCTTCGTAATTGTTTGAAGAATCCTGATGTTCCGCTGTGGATCTTCCTCTCGGCGCTTCGACCGGTCGCGATCCCTTACCGGAGGAGAGAGATGAGGCTTGGGACCCTTGCGGTGTATTCGTGACAGGGCCTCGATTCGCTGCGGAGTCACCACCGCTCGCGAGGTAGGCATAGAGAGCCGAGAAATCCTGGATGGCGTGTCCCTCCATCATTGCGAGGCGATACAGTTCTTTCGCAGCATTCGTTACGGGCATGGCCACGCCAGATTCGTACGCACTCACTGATGCGAGATGCAGGTCCTTTTGCATCCAGCGCAACGGAAATTCGGCTTCGTAATTTCCGCTCTCAATTTTCTCCCGTTTCAACGCGATAAACGGCGCGACCGCAGGCGTGCCAAGCAATGAATCGAACAACACTTTGCGAGAAATGCCGAGCCCTTCGCCCAACGCCATGCCTTCGGCGAATGCCGCCATGGCGTTACCCAATAAGAGATTGACTACCGTTTTCATGGAAGTCCCAGCGCCATGTCCGCCGGCGTGGACAATTCTGTTGCCCATGCAGAGTAGTAACGGACGAATTCCTTCCAAATCGGCTAGCTCAGCTCCTGCCCAAAAAACGAGTTTCGCTTCCGCGGCCGGGAGCGCCGAGCCAGTTACTGGCGCGTCGACAAAATGAACATGATGGCGCGCCGCTTCGGCGGCCATTCTCTTCGAGAACGACGGGTTTACCGAGCTGCAATCGACCCAAAGTGCATGTGGCCGGAGGTGATCCAGAAATCCATTATCGCCCAGAGCTGCTTGCTCGACCGCGCCTGGATCGGCTAGCATCGTAAACAAGACGTCCACTTGTTGCGCGAGTTTTGCGGGCGAATCAGAAAATGTTCCGCAAGGGCCAAGCAGGGGTTCCGCCTTGGCGCGCGTGCGATTGAAGACCACCAACGAGTAGCCCTGCTTTTGCAGGTTAGCCGCCATGCGGCTGCCCATTATTCCTAAACCTATGAATCCGATTTTCATTTTTATCCCCAGACTGCAGTCACTAAGTTTGGTTCGTACTTGTTAACGCCTTCGATCTCCGCGACTTCTTCGTCGCTGAGTTGAAGCTCAACCGCGCCAACATTCTTTTCGACTTGTTGCGCGTTCCGAGCGCCGACAATAGCCGCAGTCACCGCAGGGTTTCGCAACACCCATGCGACAGCGACCTGGCCCGGCGGCCGGTGATACTTCTCACCAACTTCCCGCAAACGCTCAACGAGAGCGAGATTCTGGGAAAGCTTCGGCTCGCGGAATTCCGGGTCACGGCTGCGCCAGTCGCCTGCAGGCAGCTTTGCCGCACGCTCGCGAGTCATCGCGCCGGTCAACAAACCGGATGCCATGGGTGAGTAGACGATCACGCCAATGCCATTGGAGTAACAGTAAGGCAGAATTTCCGATTCGATCTCGCGGCGAATCAAGGAATAGGGTGGCTGCAGCGAGGTGACCGGAGCGATCTTCTCCGCCCGCCGCAGCTGGTCGGCGTCGAAATTAGAAACTCCAATCCAACGGACCTTTCCTTCCTTCTGCAGCCGAGCCATCTCACTCCAGCCTTCTTCCAGGTCCTCGGTAGGCCAGTGGATTTGGTAAAGATCGATCGCATCTACCTGCAACCGTCGGAGACTGTCTTCGCATTCACGGCGAATGGATTTCGCCTGCAGGTTGTTGTGGACATATCCCTGCTTGTCCCAGCGAAGCCCGCATTTTGTAAAAACGTATGGACGAGGCCCGGGCCAGGTCCTAAGAGCAGAAGCTACAACTTCCTCGGAGTGGCCCATGCCGTAAACGGCCGCGGTGTCGATCCAGTTAATGCCCAGTTCGAGAGCGCGGTGTATTGCCGCAATGGACGCTTTGTCATCCTGGTCGCCCCAGCCAAATTCCCAGCCTGAGCCGCCGATGGCCCAGGCGCCGAAGCCAATGGGTGTGATGGACAAATCGGAGTTACCGAGGCGCTTCGTTTTCATGTCAGACGTGGTGATAGATTTCGGTTTCGTGTTCTCTGTTCTCATAGATTGAAATCGTGGCTTCATCGTGATCAGATGTTGTCGTTCAACTCGCCGCTGGCGGGGGCAATCCAAGCGACTGCAGTGTGTCGGGCGATAGACTCCCGGTAACACTTAGCTGCTTGGCGATTTGATATCTCGCCACCGCGTCGCGCGTCGCCGGTCCGAAAACGCCGTCAATGGAGCCATTGTAATAGCCAAGTTGCAGTAGCTGCGTTTGAACGGCTTGGACCGTGACACTATCAGCTGCTGCAATGTTATAACTTGCATCGTTGTTATCGTACGGGCTAATGTCCGTGTAGTAATCGTACGGGTAGTAGTCGTTGGCGTAATAGGGAAGGTAATCCCATGGGAAATACCCATCATCCAGTCCCCACCAGAGACCGTCGTCAAAGACAAAGAAGCGACCGTGATCGAAATGTACGTGTCTCCGATCCCAGTCGCCGTGCCAATTTACGTCGTGACGTTCAGCAATATGGTGGTCGATCCGCCCGTTCACACCGCGTTGAGGAAGTGTTTGCGATGGACGGGCGACTGAAGCCATCGCGCCACGAGTGCGCTCGATGTTGGAAGTTACGGCTCGATTAGGTCGTCCATCATACACAGATTGCCTGGATGATGGTCTCCCAAATGAAGAGAACCGGGATCCTGCGCCGGCAAAGTTCGAAACGCTATTTGAAACGTGCGATCCGCCAAAGCCGACTCCGCCGCCGCGGCTGCCGACTCCGCCTCCAACATGTCCGGCAGCCAAAGGGCCACCACGAAAGCCACCGCCGTGGAAACCACCGAAACCGCCCCCATGGAAGCCACCACCGAAACCTCCGCCTCCAAATCCACCACCGTGGAAACCTCCTCCGCCGAATCCTCCACCTCCGCCGCCGTGACCGGCAGCTAAGGTCTGACTCACTGCTGCACATAGAAGTATGGCAACTAAGGCAAATATTGCTTTTATTTTCATGCCTTAAGATCGCAGCAGACAGCGCCTCATTGCTATTGCGCGTCCGGCAGATTTTACTGTGCTACCCACGAGTTGCAGCTTGCTCCCTCTTTAGGGTGACTTTTCCATCGGTCGCCGCCTATCTGATGCAATCACCCTGGGGTCGCCAGGATCGAAGTCCTCTGCTAGTATCGGAGGCGACAGGCCACCGTTTGGAAGCTGACAATTATACCTTGTTTACACTAAGGAAAACGCGGGGTTGTAATCGTGCCTAGCTTAACTGGACGAAGTGTTCATGTCGCTGATTTCGCGGGCATCGGCGCACTTGTTCTGGCGGCCGGTCCATCGACGCGGATGGGCACGCCGAAACAACTGCTGCAGTTCCGCGGAGAAACATTGGTGAGACGCGCCGCGTCTGTCGCAGTTGAGGCAGGATGCCGGCCTGTGGTCGTTGTGACTGGCGCACATGCGGTGGCGACGAGAGAAGCTTTGAGGGGACTCGACGTGCAAGAAGCGGAGAACCAGCAATGGCCATCCGAAATAAGCTCTTCCATCCGCGTAGGCATCGAAGCCGTCGTTAGGGCGAGTCCCCAAACAGCCGCAATCATAATGATGTTATGTGATCAGCCGTTCGTCACGCAGGAGCTCATCGCCCGTATTGTTGCGGCCTACCGGGAAACGGGTCGCTCGATCATCGCTTCAAGCTACGGCGGAAGCTACGGTGTGCCGGCCCTATTCGGTAAAAAATATTTCGCACAACTTACAGCACTTGAAGGTGCCGTCGGAGCGAAACAGCTGATTCAAAAACACAAAGCCGATGTTCAGCTGGTTGATTTCCCCCAAGGCGAGATTGATATCGATACTCCGGACGACTTGTCGCGTTTGAACTAGGCGGCTTCGCCGCCTGCTGCGACGACATTTGTCGCGTGAATGTCGCTCCTGCGCTCGCGCAAAAAGCCACCACGCCGATCGGAAAGCACCGCAGCAATCTCGGATGTAATTGAAAGCGCGATTTCTTCAGGTGCTTCGCTGCCGATGTCGAGTCCGGCAGGCGCAAACAAGTTTCTCGCGCCCACGTTAAAATCGAGCGTTCCATATTCGCTAAGCCGCGCCAACAACTCCGAATGCCGTCTTCTGGGCCCCAGTAATCCGACATATCGGAGCCGAAAGGTAAGAAGGCGATCGAGTGCGAGCAGATCACGACCAAAGTTATGATTCATAATGAGCGCGGCGGTCTGCCCATCCGGTCGAAAATGCTCGCCAAGTTCGGAAGGATGGCCGAAATGCTCGACCAACCAGCCGAGATTTCCAGCGAGCTGAGTTAGTGGTTCGACCTCGGGCCCGCTACCGAAAAGTAATAATCGAACGGGAAGCGGCACCGTCTCAACGAAAACGCCGGGTCGTTCGGCGAGAAGAATGTCAGCGGGTAACAGCTCGGAGCCGAGCAGCCCGCCTTCAAAACACGTGCAAATTCGACAAATGTCTCGCTGCACGAGCAAACGACCGACCTTTGTGATCAGATTGCCCTTCTGCCCTGCGGCTGGGAGTCGCTCGACGAGAATCTTCAAACGACCATTGCATCCGTAAAGGCGCCGCGTATCAAACGACAGTAAGAGCGCCGAACCATCGTTGATTACGCGTCGTCCGTAGCGACCGATTTCTTCTTCCAAACAACCGCCGCTGAGGACACCTAAAGTTGTGCCGGTCGCCTCGACCAAAAGGCGAGCGCCCGGCTTGCGATAGGTAGAACCTTCCGTTTGAACCAACGTCGCAAGAGCCCACGGCTGCGAAGGGTTTTCTGCGACACGCTCGATGATCTGCTGTAGTGCTTTCATTCGTTAGGTCAAAATTGACGACGTCAACAGGTCCTCGATTTTTATCGGCAGTTCGCGAACGCGAACACCAGTTGCGTGATAGGTTGCTGCAGTGATGGCGGCGGCGATGCCGGCAAGTCCGATCTCGCCGATCCCGCGGGCGCCAACCGGATTGAGGACTTTGTCCGGGTAATCGAGGAAATGCACGTTGAGCTGTGGGACGTCGGCGTTCACCGCCACAATGTAGTCGGCCAAATTGCTGTTGATTGGCGCGCCGTTTTGCGGGTCATAGGTTGTGTGTTCCAACATCGCCATGCCGATTCCCATCACGAGTGCGCCTTCGATCTGATTGCGGCCCGCCAGCGGATTGATAATCCTGCCGGCATCAATCACCGTCACAACGCGATTGACACGTAGTCGCGCGATCTCCGGTTGCCAGGTCACTTCCACGAAGTGACATCCGAACGAATGCGTCGAGAACTTCGGCTTTTTCTCGCCGAACGTCGCTTCCGAGCTTCCGCTGCCTGTGACAAACCGTACGTTCGCGCGGCGAAGAATGTCCGCGAACGGAATGCCGCCGGCAGGGCCATTCGCCTTTACAAAGATGCGACCCGATTCGAATGCCAGATCGTCGGGTTCGTTCTTCTCAAAGGGTGATCCCGCTGTCGTCGTCGCCAGGGTCAGCAGTGACTTGGCCGCATTGTCCGCGGCATCAAAGACGGCTGGGACTACCGACCCGGTCGCCATCGACCCGCCCGAGACCGGTCCTTCCGGCAGTGACGTATCGCCAAGCGCCACTTCGACTTTGTCAACCGGCACACCGGTTTTTTCCGAGGTAAGCTGCGCGAGAATTGTGTACGTGCCGGTGCCGATGTCCTGGGTGCCGCATGCGACGCGTGTTGTGCCATCGTCGCGGAGCTCCACATTGGCGGCCGCAGCGAACCGCGCGGCAACCCATGCGGCCCCAGCCATCCCCCAACCAAGCGTCAATCCATCGCGTTTCATTGAGCCCACTGCAGGATTGCGCTTCGACCAGCCGAACTTTTCCGCGCCAACCTGGAGACATTCAAGATAATGCCGGGACGAAAACGGAATTTTTAGCCCTTCGTCGATCTTTGGCTCGTTGAGGACGCGGAGCTGAACCGGATCTATCTTGAGTTGATCGGCCAGTTCGTTCATGGCCGACTCGGTCGCGTAAAGTCCCGGCACGGCGCCCGGGCCGCGCATGTCGGACGGTGAACCGATATTGCGCTTGGCGCGTCCGAACTTTACTCGGAGGTTCGGCACACTGTATTGGAACGCCGTCGCTTCACCGCAATTCTCGTGGTAGTAATCGAGCATTGATCTCTCGTACAGGTAGTCGTGCATCAGCGAGACAAGCTTGCCGTCGGGTGTGGCGCCCAGCCGCACACGCTGCTGCGTGTGTGCGCGATGACCGACTGCCTGAAACATCATCTTGCGGCTGAGCACGAGCTTCACCGGCTTGCCAAGCTGCCGGGCGGCCGCGGCTGCGAGCGGGCAATGTGTCCATGGCCATAGCTTGCTGCCGAAACCCGAGCCAACGAACTTGGTGATTACGCGGACGTTCTCTTTCGGCAAGCCGAACATTTGCGCGAGTACGCTCCGCATGTTGAAGATCGCCTGCGACTCCTCATAGAGCGTCAACTTCGAGCCATCCCAAATCGCAGTTGCCCCCTGTAGCTCGATGGGGTTGTGCGTTTCGGACGGCGTGACATAGGTTTGGTCGAGCTTCACCGGTGCGCTTGCGAAAGCGGCCTCGGCGTCGCCGCGCTCGCTTTGTAAGCGATGCTCCGGGCCGTAGGTGGTCTCAATCACTGCAGGGTCATTGTCGGCTTTGAGATCGCTTTCGACGTTCGGCTTGTCCTTGGAATACGTTACACGGACCGCGTCCGCGGCGGCCTTGGCTGTCTCGAAAGTGTCGGCCACGGCGAGCGCGACGTACTGGCCATAATAATGAACGACATCGTCCTCGAATGGCGGGCGCCGCTCAATACAGACGCCTTCCATCCCTTCTCCCAAGGCCGAGCTGAAGATCTTGCCGATGTTCGCGCGATGAAGAACAGCTCGCACGCCGGGCATCTTTTCGGCCGCGGCCGTGTCGAGTTTCACCACGCGGCCGTTGGCGATCGTTGCCTCGACCGGAACGGCATAAAGTAATCCGGGAAAGTGAAAGTCGGAGGCGTACTGCGCCGTTCCGCTTACCTTCAATGGGCCGTCTACTCGCGGCGTATTGCGACCGATCGGTGACGTCGTCGTGGTTTCTCGTGTTGTTGGCATGTTCGTCTACTCGTTAGGCAGTTTGGGTCGCGAGCTTCAGCGCATGCACGAGGCAATGCTTGGCCAACTCTGAACCAGCATGGCCAACGCCCAGGAACGCGATGGATTTTCTGCGACCCGCTTGATGATCTGCTGCAGTGCTTTCATTCGTTAGGCCAGAATCGAAGACGTCAACAGGTCTTCGATTCTGATAGGGAGTTCGCGCACCCGGACGCCAGTCGCGTGATAGGTTGCTGCCGCGATCGCGGGCGCAACGCCGGCCAGCCCGATTTCTCCGATGCCACGCGCGCCCAACTGATTGATTTCTTTGTCGGGATAATCGAGGAAATGTACCTCAAGCTTTGGCACATCGGCATTTACGGCCATGAGGTAGTCAGCGACATTTGAGTTAATCGGCGCGCCATTTTGCGGGTCATAGATCGTGTGCTCCAAAAGCGCCATGCCAATTCCCATCACAACGGCGCCTTCGATCTGATTGCGCCCAGTCAGCGGATTGATAATCCGTCCGCCGTCAATAACGGTGATGACGCGACTGACACGCAGCCGAGCGATTGCGGGGTGCCATCTGACCTCGACGAAGTGGCAACCGAACGAATGCAGCGAAAACTTCACCTTTATAGTCTCCGACCTCGGTGTCACGTGAGTGGCATTGGGGTGTGAAGCCACAGCCTCAGCCAGCGCTTCGGATTTACCGGCGCCTGTGACCAGGCGCATGTTGGTGCGGCGAAGCACATCTGCAAATGTTATGCCCTTCGCAGGACCATCAGCCTTAACAAAAACCTGTCCGCCTTGGAAAGTGAGCTCGTCGGGCTTGCGGTTTTCGAATGGCGATCCCGGTGCTGTCGTAGCAATAGTCAGGAGCGACGTGACCGCTTTGTCACACGCATCGAAAACCGCCGGGATGATCGAGCCTGTTACCATTGATCCGCCTGAAGTCGGTCCTGCCGGAAGCGATGTATCGCCCAGCACAACGTCCACTTTGTTGAGCGGCACGCCGGTTTTATCGGCGACAAGCTGGGCAAGGATGGTGTAGGTGCCGGTGCCGATGTCCTGTGTGCCGGATGCAATACGGGCACTCCCATCGTCCCAAAGCTCCACATTAGCGTGGGCGGGAAGCCGACCTGAGACCCAAGTCGCCCCGGCCATGCCCCAGCCGACAATCACGCCGTCGCGCTTCATGGATCCCAATTCGGGGTTCCGTTTCGACCAGCCGAACTTTTCCGCGCCGAGCTGAAGGCATTCAAGATAGTGACGAGACGAGAAGGGCACGCCTAACGACTCATCCATCTTCGGTTCATTGAGAACGCGCAGTTGCACGGGATCAATCTTGAGTTGGTCGGCCAGTTCATTCATCGCCGACTCAGTCGCGAACAGTCCAGGCACCGCGCCCGGCCCGCGCATGGAAGTCGGCGAACCAATGTTCCGGCGGGCGCGACCGAAATTTACCCGAAGGTTCGGCACACTGTAATGGAAAGGCGTGGCCTCCCCGCAGTTTTCGTAATAACCGTCGAGCATCGCGAGGTTGGTCACATAATCGTGCATGAGCGAGACGAGCTTTCCTTCAGCGGCGGCACCGACCCGCACCCGTTGCTGAGTCCGGGGACGATGACCGGCTGATTGGAACATCATCCTGCGGCTGAGGACGAGTTTGACCGGCTTGCCAAGTTGCCGGGCCGCCGCCACGGCCAGGGCACAATGCGTCCATGGCCACAGCTTGCTACCAAACCCCGAGCCAACGAACTTTGTGATGACGCGCACGTTCTCTCTCGGTAGTCCGAACATCTGGGCAAGAACTCCCTGAAGATTGACAATCCCCTGCGATTCTTCGTAGATGGTCAGCATCGAGCCATCCCACATCGCGGTCGCGCCCTGCATCTCGATCGGGTTGTGCGTTTCAATCGGCGTGACGTAGGTCTGGTCGAGCTTCACAGGTGCACTCGCGAAAGCCCCGTCAGGATCGCCGCGTTCGCTCTGCAAGCGTTTGGCTGGACCATGCGTGGTTTCAATAACGTCGGACTCGGGGTCCGGTTGGAGATCAGTATTAACGTTCGGCTTCTGCGCGCTGTAGGTGGCGCGAACCGCATCGGCAGCGGCTTTGGCAGCCTCGAACGTATCGGCTACCGCGAGTGCGACGTATTGTCCGTAGTAGCGAATGACATCATCCTCGAACGGTGGACGACGCTCATCCACGACGCCTTCGAAGGGTGGTTCCAGCGCCGAGCGGAAAATCTTTCCAATGTTTTTGCGATGAAAAATCGCGCGCACACCGGGCATTTTCTCGGCCTCACTTGTATCGAGCTTTTGCAGTTTGCCATTCGCAATCGTCGCTTCGACCGGAACTGCGTACAACATGCCGGGAAACGGAAAATCCGATGCATACATCGCCTTTCCGCTGACTTTGAGCGGTCCGTCTATGCGCGGCGTCTGTCGACCGATCGGTGATGTCGTCGGAGTTTCTTGCGTCGTTGGCATGGCCGGCTACTCGTTAGGCAGTTTGAGTTGCAAGCTTTAGCGCATGCACCAGGCAGCGTTTCGCTAACTCCACTTTGAATCCATTTTGGCTTTGAGGTTTTGCATCGCGCAGCGCAGCAGCCGCCGCTCTCTGGAAAACGGCTGGAGTCGCTGACTGGCCGGTTAACTCCGCTTCGGCTTCAGGCGAGCGCCACGGCTTTGTGCCCACGCCGCCGAGCGCAACCCGAGCCCGCGTGATCTTTCCGCCTCCCACCGTCACGACAACAGCAGCGGAGGCGAGTGCGAATTCGAATGAAGCGCGGTCACGCAGTTTCAAATAGAGCGAGCGGCTTCCCGGCGCGGGCGATGGGAGGGTGACATGAGTGATCAAGTCGCCAGGGTCCAAAACGGTTTCACGCTCGGGCGTGCTTCCGGGTAGCAGATGAAAATCGGCGATCGGCACGCTGCGTTCTCCTTTCGTGCCGCGGATGTGAATGGTGGCCTCGAGCGCGGCCATCGCGACATTCATGTCGGATGGATTTGAGGCAATGCAGTGTTCGCTCGTGCCAAGAATCGCCAGACTGCGGTTCACTCCGGTGATGGCAGCGCAGCCAGAACCGGGCTCGCGTTTGTTGCACGGCATAGCCGTATCCCGGAAATACATGCAACGAGTCCGTTGCAACAGATTGCCCGCGGTGGTGGCCATATTTCGGAGCTGCGGCGATGCCCCGCTTAAAAGCGCTTCGGAGAGGACGGCGTAATTCTTGCGAACGACCGGATGATACGCGAGATCGGAATTGCGAACGACTGCTCCGATGCTCAGGCCGCCGTCGGGAAGGACTTCGATTTTGTCGAACGGCAGATGGTTTATATCCACCAATTTCTGCGGCGTCTCCACGTTCAACTTCATGAAGTCGACCAGGTTCGTTCCCCCGGCGATGAAGCGGATCTCAGCGCCCTGCTGAGCAGTCGTCGCCTTCGCACCCGCAGCAATGGCTTGTCCCGGGTCATCAGCGCGCGCGAGTTCGAAAGTTTTCATGACGGTTTCTGCGGCGTTGCGTTCTGTCGCACATTCTGAATTGCCGCCACGATATTTTGATAGGCACCGCAGCGACAGATATTGCCGCTCATAAATTCCTTTACTTCGGTATCTTCGGCTCCGCACGGTTCTTTCAACAGCGCCACCGCCGACATGATCTGTCCGGACGTGCAATAGCCACATTGATAGGCATCGTGGTTAACGAAGGATTCCTGCATGGGATGCAAGTTTTCAGGGGCACCGAGGCCTTCAATTGTCGTGATCTCGGCATCTTGATACATCGCGGCGAAGCAAAGACATGAATTCACGCGCCGACGATTGATATGTACTGTGCACGCCCCGCACTGACCGTGATCGCATCCCTTCTTCGATCCGGTCAGGTGCAAATGTTCGCGGAGGCAATCGAGCAGCGTTGTGCGCGGATCGATTCGCAAGTCGTATTTCTTTCCATTCACCCGCAGAGTAACGGGAATTGCGTCTTTCAATTCCGGCGACACTGCAGTTTTGTCGCGCGACCTTTCCGCGAACACAGGACCCGCTGAGGTCAATAAACCAGCCATGCCCAGCCGAGTCAGAAACTTGCGCCGCGTCGATACACCGAACCCGAGGGCGCTGCTCGCTTCAGGTTTTTCCTCGCTGTGACTTTGATCGGGCATATGAAAACTCTGCCCAAAGATAATATATTTGCCGCGTGACCAATGGCTAGAGAACTTCCGAGGCAACGCTTACTACCCCTTTAGGGGTATAATCCGGCGATCAGAGTCCGTGCAAATTTTGCAAAAAAGCTGCAGCTAGTAACATTGTCTGGATGGTAAGCATCAGTTCGATGACCGCCCCCCGCACGCGGCAGGACCGCGCAGGCTCCGGCACTGCCGGAAGCAAGGTAAATGTCTGGCAAAACTAG
>WNFY01001815.1_pt1 | contig 20284 bp, 16 predicted proteins | sample 5400091 | NCBI WGS metagenome assembly WNFY01 (sample SAMN13153364, study PRJNA577476) | soil metagenome | isolation source: 60 cm soil or saprolite under grassland replicate 1 | place: USA:California | collected 2016-06-15
ATGTTCGATCCGCTTCGGAATGATCCGCGTTTCGAAAAGCTCGCCAACCAAGTCCTACCGCCCGATGTGAGGTAGAGCGCGACTCCGAAATAGTTTGCAACCGACCGCCGGTCGCGCCCAAGAGGACCTTTTTAACAAAAGGTAACGAAGGTTTTAATCTCCGGCAGAACAGAATCTTTGTTTCCTTCGCCTGCTCGCGAAAGCTTTCGAAGTTATCTTCTGCTTAGAACCTTCATCTGCGCATAGGCGGTTTCTTCTGTTCTTGTCGCTTCCCTTATCCGCGCTATCTGCGTAATCCGTGGTTTTCATAACTTCCAAACTTTCCGCGTAACCTCGCGCCGGATTTCCTGCAGTACATCTGTGAATGGCTGGAAATGAGTTCTCACGGTGAGAAATCAAAGAAGGCCAAAACAATGAAAGAAAATTAAGTTTATGAAAAATCGAAACATCCTGTTCACAACGATTCTGTTAGTGCTCGCCTGCTTTGGGCTTTTGCCAAAAGCGCAGGCGGTCAGTCCGGCGCCAGATGGCGCCTATGGCCCGCCCGCCTATGGCACAGGCAACACCGCTGAGGGAGCTAACGCATTGTTCAGCCTCACCAGCGGGCCGTACAACACGGCTGTTGGTCTGAACGCGCTCTATACCGATATGACCGGCGGCCGCAACACGGCTTACGGGGTTAACGCGCTGCGTTATAATGCGACGGGCTCGAGCAACACAGCCGTCGGCACTAATAGTCTCTACCTCAATGCTGGCGACGCCAACACGGCCACTGGTGACAGTGCACTCTTTCACAACAACAGCGGCGACGCCAACACGGCCAACGGTTACGCTGCGTTGTATAGCAACACCATCGGCCACGATAACACGGCCAGCGGTGATTACGCGCTCTATAACAATATAGACGGCAACTACAACGTGGCCGACGGTAACGCTGCGCTTTTTGGTAACCAGCACGGCAATCAGAACACGGCCCTCGGCCGTAACGCTGGGAGTAACATCACGACTGGTAGCGGCAATATTGATATTGGTGCGTTCGTGTCCGGGATTGGTGCCGAAACGAACACGATCCGGATCGGTGACAATCTGCCTAATACGCTAAATGGCTCATTTTGCTATATCGGCGGCATCTACGGTCAGCAGACTTCCCTCAGCGGCATGACTGTATTTGTCGACTCCACTAACAAGTTGGGCTACCAGGTCTCATCGCGTCGCTTCAAGCACGACATTAAAGTAATGGACAAGGCCAGCGAAGCCGTTCTGGCGCTCAAGCCAGTGACCTTCCACTACAATAGCGATAAGACGAACACGCCGTGCTTTGGTCTGATCGCCGAGGAAGTGGCCGCGGTGAATCCGAATCTGATCGTGCGCGACAACAAAGGCGAACCCTTGACCGTGCGCTACGAAGCGGTGAACGTGATGTTGCTCAACGAGTTCCTCAAAGAACACCGCGCGTTTCTAAAAGAGCAGCGCAAAGTTGCCGAGCAAGAAGTTACTGTCGGACAACTCAAATCAACCGTCGCCCAGCAACAGAAAGGAATGGAAGCTCTCACGGCCCAGCTCAAAGAGCAGGCTGCGCAAATCCAGAAGGTGAGCGCACAGATTGAGATGGGCAGACCCGCGCCGAAAGTGGTTCTCAATCAATAAATTTTTCCGTGGTTTTCACAAAACTGTCTTAATCAAAATCGTACGCAAAGAAGAACTCTGAAAGGAAAAATTAACTTATGAAAAGTCGATACATCACAACCGTCTTCATAACGGGTCTGCTAACCCTTGGCAGCCTGGCGCTCTCGCCGGTCACGCAAGCTAAACCACCCTCCGAAGACCGCGGCAACGGCAACAGCGCGGCCGAGAACGTCGATGCGCTCAACTTAAGCACAACGGGGTTGGACAATACCGCGCACGGTTGGTTTTCGCTCTTCAGCAACACCAGTGGCTCGTCCAATACCGCTGACGGCTTCCAAGCGCTCTACAGTAACACCATTGGCAGCGTTAACACTGCCACTGGCGTCGGGGCACTCTTAAGCAATAGTGATGGCTCTGGGAACAGCGCCTTTGGTTCGAACGCACTCGCTTTAAACACTACCGGCGGCGGCAACACGGCCAATGGTTATCGAGCGCTCTATAGCAACGCCACCGGCGACGGCAACACCGCCACGGGTTTGAATGCGCTCTATTACAACACTACCGGCTTCGCCAACACGGCCAACGGTGTTGAAGCGCTCTATAGCAACACCACCGGCGAGGGCAACACGGCGTTAGGTGATGTTGCGCTTTCAAGCAACACGACCGGGAACTTTAATACAGCCTTGGGCGTTCTAGCCGGCAACAATGTCACCACAGCCGACGGCGTCATCTGTATCGGCAGCTTGGGTGCGAACGTGAGCAACAGTTGCTTTATCGGCCACATTCGTGGGGTGACAACGGCAAATGCCGACGCCATACCAGTGCTGATAGACTCAGCCGGCCAGCTCGGCACGGTCAGTTCCTCGCGCCGGTTCAAAAAGGAGATCAAACCGATGGACAGCGCGAGCGAATCCATCCTGGCGCTTAAGCCAGTGACCTTCCACTACAAGAGCGACAGGACCGGCACGCCGCAATTTGGTTTGATCGCCGAGGAAGTGGGCGAGGTGAATCCAGATCTGGTAGTGCGCGACGACAAAGGCGAGATCTACACCGTGCGCTATGACGCGGTGAACGCGATGTTGGTTAACGAGTTCCTCAAAGAACACCGGAAAGTCGAGGAACAAGGATGGACCATCAACGAATTGAAAAAGGATTTCCGAGCAACCGTTACGGAACTCACTGAGCGTCTTAAAGAACAGGATTCAAAGATCGAGAAAGTCAGCGCCCGGCTCGCCGCAGCGAGTCCGTCCCGTGACGGACTGGAGATGAGCAAACCAGCGCCGAAAGTGGTTTCCAATAACCCGTAAAACTATCCCTGGATGTGTTCGCCTGGTGAGAAATCGGAGAAAGGCAAAACAATGAAACGAAATTACATTATGAAAAATCGAAACACCATATTCACAACGATTCTGCTTGTGCTTGGCTCCTTTGGACTTTTGCCCAAAGCACAAGCGGTCTTTCCGCCGCCGGATGGAGGCTATCCTGGAGGCAACACGGCAGAAGGGCAAAGCGCCCTTTTGAGTCGAACGACCGGCGGATTCAATACAGCGAATGGTTGGCTTTCGCTCACGAGCAACATGACTGGCAACTTCAACACGGCCATTGGCGCTGGAGCGCTCCTCGCCAACACCGCAGATGAGAATACTGCCACTGGCACCGGGGCGCTTTTAAGCAACACCGCCGGCACCCAAAACACTGCCAATGGAGCGTTCACGCTCTTTAGCAACGCCACCGGGAGCTACAACACGGCCAACGGTTATCTAGCGCTCTATAACAACACCACTGGTATGGATAACACGGCCAGCGGCATTGTTGCGCTCTATAGCAACACCATGGGCGCCCAAAATACGGCCACCGGCGCTAATGCGCTCGCTGGCAACACAACCGGCGCCCACAACAGCGCCTTTGGTTGGGGCGCGCTCTTTGGCAACACAACCGCCGACAACAACACCGGCGTCGGTTTTCAAGCGCTCCATCAGAACACCGGCAGTCAAAACACGGCGAACGGCGTCAACGCACTCTATAACAACATCGGCGACAACAACACGGCCACTGGTTTTGGCGCGCTATTTAGCAACACCGCCGCCAGTCAAAACACGGCGACCGGGGTTAACGCACTCTATAACAACACCAACGCCAACAACACGGCCACGGGTTTTGCTGCGCTCATTGGCAACACCACCGGCAACGCCAACACGGCCAACGGTGCTGGTGCACTCGATAACAACACCACCGGCAACGGCAACACGGCCTTGGGTTATTTAGCCGCCAACAGCGTCACTACGGCCGATGGCGTTATCTGTATCGGCAGCTTGGGTGAGAACGTGAGCAACAGTTGCTTTATCGGCCACATTCGTGGGGTGACAACCGCAAACGCCGACGCCGTGCCAGTCCTGATCGACTCCGCCGGCCAACTCGGCACGGTCAGCTCGTCGCGCCGGTTCAAAAAGGAGATCAAACCGATGGACAAAACCAGCGAAGGGCTCCTGGCGCTCAAGCCGGTCACCTTTCACTACAAGAGCGACAAGACCGGCACGCCACAATTTGGCTTGATTGCCGAAGAAGTGGCAGAAGTTAATCCGGATCTGGTGGTGCGCGACGAGAAGGGCGAAATCTACACCGTGCGCTATGATGCGGTCAACGCGATGTTGCTCAATGAATTCCTCAAAGAGCATCGCAAGGTCAGAGAACAGCAGGCAGTCATTGGACAACTAAAGTGCACAGTAGCGAAGCAGGAAGCGACTGCCGCAGAGCTGAAATCTGCGGTCGAGAAGGAGGAAGTGATCATCGCCCAGCAACAGAAAGGAATGGAGCTTCTCACGGCGCAGCTCAAAGAGCAGGCCGCACAAATCCAGAAGGTCAGCGCCCAGATTGAGGTGGGCAAAACTAGGCCGCAGGTAGTTCTCAATAATCCGTAAGACTCTTCCTCCATCACAAAGAAAGCCAAAACAAGGAAAGGAAAATTAGTTATGAAAAATCGAAACATCACATTCATGAGCAACGCTGAGCAAAGTAGTTTGGCAAATAACCATTCGGAGTCAGAAAGGAGTCAAATCATGAGACAGATGACTATGTTCGCCCAACGTGTTTGCTCCATGCTGGGCGGGGCGTTCTTTGTAGGCGCGTTCGTCCTCACTCTCGTAGCTATTCCATCAGGCGCCTCCGCATTTACCTTCACCACCATCGATCCCCCGGGAGCCATGCAAACCTTTGCCGCCGCAACCAATGCTCGCGGCCAGATCGTGGGCGCCTACATCGATGTCCGCGGCACGGAGCATGGCTTTCTGCTGGACAAGGGGACCTTCACCACGATCGATGTCCCGGGCGCCATAGAAACCGATGCCTTTGGGATCAACGCTCGCGGCCAGTTCGTGGGCTTCTACGTAGATGTCAGCGGCACGGTCCATGGCTTTAGAGCACAGTAAAGTCGCCGCAGTGCAACGCTACGGCGAGGCAGGCATCCAACGTTCAACACTGAATTAGGGTGAGCGGTAGCAGTTGTCCCTAACCCACAAAATTTCCGGCGGGTAAGGATAGCGTCTCTGCCCTTCGTCCCGGAATTGCTCGCCAGACGCTAGCGCTAAGAAAGGCAGTCAATCACGTTTCCTAGAATCGTTTCTTTAGCTGGACATACCAGAACCCGCCCTTTGATCGTGGCAAGCGATTCATCGTAGCCGTCCTCGAAGCTGCCGGCCACGAACGGCGGGTTCTGCGTCTAACACGTTCTGCATCTCAAGTGTAATCGTCGTGTTATTCAACCAGGCGCGCCAACCAAACGGGTTGTACTCAGCGGTGGAGACAGGCATGACATTTTTCCCCTTGCCGTCCCCCTAGACCCAATTTGAGTTGGTGAGTCGCGTCGCCCATGGACTGGAGTGACTCTTTACTTTAGCAGTTGGACGCGCGCGCTCGGTGTCGCCACGACCCTCTATCCAATAAGTGATTGTCAGCTATCAGCTAATCGAGAAGAAATTCCACGAACTCAATATCCGTTGGGGCGTGGGAGATTGTTCTACGGTCAATAGTCTGCGGGGCAGACGGTAACGTTCTGTCGTATCGGCAGAGAAAACGAAAACAGAATCATCTGATCTTAAATCACTTGTCAGCAGAGCAATCCTCGTAGCGATCCGCTAATTCAAAGTCAGTTGCGTTAATGTGCAGACCCCGAATCGCTATTTCGAATTCCGTTGCCAAAGCAAACTACTCGATCCGAAATACCCTTTAATAAAAAGCGTCTGGCTGCTCGTGTTGATTATGCTACGGAATCTGCTACGGATTTTGTCCGCACGAAAGTGTACGCTTGTACAGTATTTATCTGGGAAATAGCCATTTGCACCGTTAGCTCAATTGGCAGAGCAAGTGACTCTTAATCACTGGGTTGCAGGTTCGATTCCTGCACGGTGCATTTCATCTGCGGCGCACCTATCGTCTGGGAACTATACGGCGATACAGCCGTTCATACTGAGGAACAATGTGATCTGCTGAGAATCGTTCCAGCGCGCGTTTGCGACTCCGTTCACCCAGTTCTCGCGCCAAATTCGGAGATTCAATCAATGCGTCCAACGCCGCCGCCGCTGCCGTTACATCGCCGAAAGGATACAAAGGAGAAGAGTCTCCTAAGACTTCGGGAATGCCGCCGACACGGAAAGCAACGACAGGTTTACCGTAAAATGCCGTTTCAAGAATGCTCAGACCGAAGCTTTCATATTCGGATGTGTAGAGACCCGCATCCGCAGCTTCCAAATACTCTTCCACGACAGCTCTGTTTTGGTGAACGATGACACAGTCGCGAAGCCCCAATTCATCGAGCAGCGGTTCGTAAGGATCAAAAGGCCCGCCTGCTAAAATAAATAATCGAAGGCGCGCCCGGTTTTTCGACATAGCAATCGTGCGCAATAGTAGATCGATGCGTTTGACGGGTCGTAGATTCGACATGTGTAGCACAAGAAATTTGTCGGTTACGCCGAAGGCCCGTCGAACTTCGTCGCGACTTCTCTTCGGTTTGTTGGGAGTGAAGAAATTCGGAATCACTTCAATCGGTCGTTTCAAATGAAAGGTTTCCTGCGTTCGATTTCGAAGACTCTCTGAAACTGCCGTCACCGCATCAGAATGCACGAGAGCATGCTCGATGGCGGTGCGGTAATCGGGATCCTGCCCCAGCAGAGTCATATCGCTTCCGTGCAAAGTTGTGACGATGCGCGGAGCTGACGGACCTACGATCTGCGAGGCTAAACACGCCGCCAATGCGTGCGGCACCGCGTAGTGAACATGAAAAAGATTGAGCTGCTGCGAACGCGCCACTTCCGCCATTTTCACTGCAAGCGGCAGAGTGTAGTCGGGACATGGAAACAAAGCGTTGTCCGCAACTTCGACTCGATGGAAATGAAGGTTGTCCTGCGGCAGATCGAGCCGCACTGGCTGCGAATAACTGAAAAAATAAACTTCATGACCGCGCCGCGCCAGTTCTGACCCGAGGGCCGTGGCCAGAATCCCACTCCCACCAATCAACGGAAAACACGCAATCCCAATTTTGAGCGGGTCCGATTTCATCACAGCTCCGTATACGATTTGCCGGAATCGGAGATTTCATCGCGCTTGATGAATTTCACGTCGGGAGCATCCGCCGTGTCGATGTAGTGCTGCTCGCTCGCACCGGCGACATAATGCGTGCAGCAAATCACTGATTGCATCCAGCGAAAACGCGTGTCGCGGGTCGGGCTGATTTGCTCCGGCCCAAATTCTGCTCCGGGAATCTCTAAAAACCGATCTCCTCCTTTGTGAAGCAACAATTTCCCGTCGCGATAACGTGCGCGAACGATCTCTCCTTCATAGCGCTGATCGACGAAATAGTCTGACACCGCCGCAGCACGCGCCCTGAACTCCGGTGCACTCGATCGCTCCACCCGCACGCCTTTTAACAACCCCATTCGCCTGTACATCTCGAGACAGAAGTCGGCGACATTTGTATCTCTCGTCTCTTTGAAGTGTTCGACCAAAGACTGCTGGACGTAATTTGGAAGTTGGCGCGCAGTTTTCTCATGCCACTCCGGAAGAACACGTTTGGTGTATAGGGGCGAAAACTGTTTTTGGATCCGATTTTCGAACTGAAAATTCACAGCTACTTCCCTGCTGCTGCGTTGCTCGCGCAGAATTGTAATCGTCTCGCGCGGATCATGATCGCTGTCGTGACAGAAAAAGACGATTTCTCCGCCGATCTCCTTTTGCAGCCGGCGGGCCGTCAGAATCTTAGCGAGCAAGAATCGCTTCGGAAAAAATCCGCACGGTTGCTGGCCGAAACAAATAATCGGGTGATGCATCGCTCCAAAGAACCTTCATACCCCGGCGGGAGCTTCAGTATTGCGAAAGATGGTTTGCTGCAGGACCGGCGCCAGGATTAGTACAGCGGCGCATCCAATAAAATTGTACCAGAGGTAACCGATATTCGTCAGGGCGAACAGGACGAACACGAGTGCCTGGGCAATGACTGCGGCGAAAAAAACCGCTGACCCTGTCAGGCGACGAATAAAAAAAGCTGCGAGAAACAGACCGAGGATGCTGCCATAGAATATGGAGCCCAGAATGTTCCCTGCTTCTATAAGATTTTCGACCAAGCTGGCAAATGAAGCGACTGCTATGGCCACAAAACCCCACGCAGCCGTCAGTGCTTTCGCCGCAATCACGTAATGATGATCGCTCGCGTTCGGGCGAATCAACGGCCGATAAAAATCGACTGCTGTGGTAGTACCGAGAGCATTCAGAGCTGCTGCAGTTGCCGACATGGTTGCGCACAAAATTACTGCGATGAGTAATCCGACAACCCCATGCGGCATCTGTTGAAGAATAAACGTGATAAACACGTAATCCGATTCCTTGCTCTTCGGATCCACGCCTGCTTGCACGAGAACTGCCTTGGTTCGATCGCGCAAATCACGCGCCGCTATCTCAAGTTCATGCAACCTCGCCATCGCCGGATCGCGCTGGTCCGGCGACGCACTTGAAACAGCGCGAATAGCAGCACGTTTTTGCGCAAAAACGTCATCGAATTGCGCTTGCAGCGCGGCTAGCTGCGGCGCGTAACCATTTTCCGCTGCACGTTGGTAGGCTGGTTGATTGAAATAAACCGGTGGTTTTTCGAATTGATAAAACATGAGAACAATCACGCCGAGCAGCAGAATGCAAAATTGCATCGGCACTTTAACCACGGCGTTGAAGAGCAGGCCCAGACGACTCTCTTTGAGCGAGCTCCCTGCAAGATATCGTTGAACCTGTGACTGGTCCGCTCCGAAATAAGAAAGCGCTAGGAAAAACCCGCCGATCACGCCCGACCAAAATGTATAGCGCTTGTGCGGATCGACCGAGAAACTGACGGCCTCGAGTTTGCCCATTTTACCCGCGACCGACAGCGTGTTCTGGAATGATAAATCGGGCGAGAGCCTGTAAATCGCGACCGCAAATGCAATCGCCATCCCGACGAGAATGACGATCATCTGGTAGCGTTGCGTGATGCTTACAATCTTGGTCCCACCGAAGACCGTGTAGATCATAACGAGTCCGCCCGCGACCCAGATCGTCAGATTCAACCGCCACCCGAGCAACGCGGACAGGACAATGGCCGGCGCGTAGATGGTGATCCCAGCAGCGAGGCCTCGCTGCACGAGAAACAGGAATGCGCCGAGCAGTTGCGTCTTGCGATCGAAACGCTGGCCGAGGTACTGATACGCCGTGTAAACTTTCAGCCGCTGGTAAATCGGAACGAAGATTGCGCACACAACGATCAGCGCGAGGGGCTGCCCGAAATAATTCTGAATGAAACCTATGCCGCTCTCATATGCTTGGCCCGGCATGGAGAGAAACGTGATCGGCCCTGCCTGCGTCGCGAGCACTGATAAGCCGATGGTGGCCCAACCAATACTCGCATCGCCCTTGAGATATTGGCGCAACGATGCCCTGCCGCGGGTGCGCCACAGCCCATAAAGCGGGATCGCCAGAATCGTGGCGATAAGAACAAGGTAATCGAGCCGGTTCACGAGAACCGGAGAGTAAAGAGGTAGAGGAGCACTATCTCCACTGTAAAAATTGAAAGCGCCACCGTATAGGCTTTGGGCCAGGAAGTATTATCCGCATTGGGGTCGCCACTGTTCATTTTTCCAGTGACAACATGTTTGCGAACAATCGATAAGCCCCCGGCACTCCGGCCGGCAACTGCCGAAACCAGGAATAACTGGTGTAGATAAAGAAACCTTTGCCTGACTTCGCAACTAGCAGACCACCGTCGAGTGGTTTCTCCTTTGGATCGTTGCACGATAGGATCGGTGTCCAGGCAGGATCCCACTTATTAGGAAAATAAAGTCCGCGCTCCTGAACCCATCCGTCGAAATCCTTCGGGGTGATTTTGTTTGGGATGTTCATGAGCGGATGATTCGGGGCCAAAACACGCACCTGTGCATTTTCGTCAGTGACGCGGTCCCGCGAAATCTCCAATGGATACGGCCCAAATTGGTTGGTCTTGAGATCGGCGAGTGTGTTGTACTGCGCGATAACAACTCCGCCCTCCTTTACGTAATCAAATAATTCCGGCAACCAGTTGGAGATTCGATCCTGCGTGTTGTAGGCGCGAATCCCCAGCACGACGGCCGAGAACTGCGCCAGGTTCTTCGCCGTGATTTCCGGTTCGCTCAACATCTTGACCGAATACCCGATTTGTCTCAGGCTTTCCGGAACATCATCGCCGGCCCCGGGAATGTAACCAATGCGCTCGCCTTTCTTGAGGATATCCGCGCGAACAAGTGTGGCTTGCGCCGGTGGCATCAGCGTTTGTACGCCGATGTGCGGATAGGAAATGCGCACGCGTTCGAGCGAATAGTCGCGACCGTCGATCGAAACGATTGCTCTCAATGTGCCCTCGCCATTTTGGTTAGGCGGTTTAACGCTAAACGTCGCCACCATCTCGGCATCGGCTGCCTTCAAGTCTACCGGGATAGAGGCCGGAGAGACTTCCCATCCCTGGGGTGCAACCAGTTTAAGTTCTCCTTTCACAGGGCCAGTAGCTGCGGTAACGCGCACTGAAACAGGCTTGGGCTGGTTCGTCGCGAATACGAACGCGCTATTCAGAACGTTCACGAACACCGGAGGTGAAATCACTACCCGACTTCGCACCTCGCCTGCCACCGGATCGACGGTGCGATACTTCGTGTCCAGCAAATAACGCAGCTCCTGTCCGTTCACCTGCAAAACTATCTCGACCGGAAGGGCAGGGGGATTCTCGGGCAGACCGATAAGCTTTTGATCGTCGACAGCGAACGCGCCGAGCGTAGCTCGTTTGCGAAGCCAGTACGGCTGCGAATACGGAGCATCGTCAGGAATCCTGTGCGACAGATCCTTCGTAACGAGTTCGTTCGATGGAAGCGCCGCATCAATTTTGTTTGAATCGCCACTGTTGGGGAACCGTACTTCTTGCAGTGTAACTGGAACATTCGAGCGATTGATTGCCTCGAGTTTTATTGCTGCGGTTTGCCCAGGTGTGAACGCTTCAGTCGCTGTGGACGCTTCCACATGCAAGCCGAGACAAGCGGCGATGATCTTGTCCAACTGTGCTTTTTTCTCCGCGATCCATGAATCATCACGAATTCCACTCATCGCCTGCCGTAACTTCAACAACTCGGGCACCGACGCGGCTGGATCGGCGGGATTGAACTTTGAAATGATCTGACGAGTTTCTGCCGCAACGGATTCGGAATTCGCAACGCGCGACCAGCTCGTGTCGACACCTTCGAAAAGCGAGCTCCTCATCGGCTGACCTTCCAAAGGTTTGAAATATTCTTTTCGAGCGCCGCGTCGCGGCGGGCTACCCACGCCCTGGCTCTTGTGCATGCTTAGACTTGCGGCCGCGATTTCCGTGTACGCTTTGCCAAGAAGCGGATTGTAGCCGCCGGCTTCTAAAACGGTCAGACCCGTCGGATCGAAAGGGAGATTGCGGTTGGTAAAGAAAAACGGGGATGTGTTCCAAACCAGCCGCGTTGCGTGCCACGGCTTCACGAAAGCCAGTTGGTCTGGAAAACGATTTGAGCCGGCCGCTGCAGAGAATGCTTCTCGCGCCAGAACGGCTGACGCCGTGTGATGGCCATGCGTCTTTTGGTCCTCGGGACTGAAACGCGTTACGATCACGTCCGGTCGGAAATTCCGGATGACCCACACGACGTCAGCAAGAATTTTGTCGTGATCCCAAATGCGCATCGTTTCGCCAGCCGTCTTTGAAAACCCGAAATCGATCGCACGTGTAAAGAATTGCTTGCCGTGGTCGATGCGTCGCGCATCGAGCAATTCCTCTGTTCGAATAACGCCGAGCCGCTCGCCCAGTTCTGGTCCGATCAAATTTTGGCCGCCGTCCCCGCGCGTAATCGAAAGATAAGCGGCGTCGTAAAGCGAACCGTTCGCCCACAACGCCATTAGATTTGTGTTTTCGTCGTCGGGGTGCGCCGCGATGTAAAGAACGCGGCCCAGCACGTTAAGCTTCTGCAATGCCAGCTGAATCTCGCTGGCACTCATTTGTTCTGAAGACAACAATGGCGGCGCCTCGGCCGAATTCACCGTGCTCGCGACGGCGAGGATCGCCACCACGACGGCTGCTCGCCAACAGCGCTTGATGCCGTGGTGCATCACGCGCGGCGGCGCACTTCGCGGTTGTGAGCGTCCCATCGAGGCTATCGTCCCAAGTCCGAGATAGCCGGCGTTACTTGTTGATATCCTGCTTCGCGTCGAGTCGGGTAATCAGCGCCTGAATGCTCTGCTTCTGGGCATCTGTTGGAGCAGCAGCTTGTGCCTGCTTGGCATCGTTGGCTGCGCCGGCGAAATCGCCTGCTGCAGACTTGATGCGGGCTTGAGCCAGACTTCCGTACACTCCCTGCGGAAACCGTTTGGCGACCTCCTTGAAGATCTCCATTGCTTCAGCACCCTTTTTCTGATTCTGCAACTGCCGCCCATACGTATATAGTTGCGGTGCAGTGGCCTTCTCGAGCGCATGATTCCAAGTGGTTTTCGCCTCATCCGGGCGGTTCAGTGCTTTGAGGATATCCGCTTTGGTGCTGAGATTATCGAACCTTTCCTCGTTCTGAATTGAGGCCTCGGCCCAGCGCAGTGCTTCATCCAGATTTATCTTTCTGGTCAAACAAAATTGCGCCCCTTCGTCCAAAGCCTGCCACGTAAACTGGCCGCGACCTTTCAATTGCGCCCGGATGTTCTGCAACGTCTGATCCGCATCGTTGACGGACACAGTGAAAGGAACACCCAGCTTCTCCCACTTCATCGTCACCGCTGTGGAAGTTGGCTTTAATTCTTCAAAATCGAATTCGAGCGCTTCTTTGGTCTCAGCGAGAGGCCGGGGTTTTACATCCACGCGCAAAGCATCTTCTTTCTGATCGTAGCTGTAGCTTCCCCAGCCTGTGTTGGTTTTTGAAAAGATAACCGTCCAAGAATCAGGATTCGGGATCATGTGCAGCCCATAGGTTCCTTTGTCCAACGGCTTCCCCTCCACCGAAACCGGATCGCTGAATTCAATCGTCGTGTTTTCATTTGCTCCGACGCGCCAGACTTTTCCGTATGGAACGAGACCACCCCAAATTTTTCGTCCGTTCACCAATGGGCGATGGTATCTGATCGTGACATCCGTCAACGCGATGCGTTGTTTGACCTCGGCGGCCTGGCTTACATCAGGCAGGTTCAAATCGTTTTGAGCGGAAGCGATCTGGCTAAGACCGGCAACGGCGAGACAAAGAACAAGCGGCTTAAGCGTGATTGTTTTCATATTGTGGCGGTTACCCTTCCCAGATTTTCGATACTCCGCTACCAGATAATTAAAGATTTGGCTGCGCTAGAAGCCCTAAGATTTGGAGTGAAGGCTGCCGCCAATCTCATCCGCCGTACTCCCGCCGATATCGCGCCGCGACGAAGTAGCTTCAATCGACATATTTTTGAGCAATCGGCATTTTACGTCCGATTCCAAAGGCGCGGCTGGTGACTTTCAATCCGGGTGCGGCCTGCTCTCGCTTGTATTCGTTCAGGTCCACGCGACGCTGCACCCAACGCACAGTTTTTTCGTCGAAGCCTCGGGCAATGATGTCGCGCGCGCTCAAGTTTTCCTCAACGTAAAGCTGCAGAATTTGATCGAGAATTTCGTACGGCGGCAATGTGTCCTGATCCTTTTGGTTCGGTTTCAACTCGGCGCTGGGCGCTTTGTCGATAGTTGATCTTGGGATGATCTCGCGTTCCCGATTTAGCCAGCGTGCCAGCTCGTAAACGATTGTTTTCGGGACATCGCTGATGACTGCCAGACCGCCTGCCATATCGCCGTAGATCGTGCAATAACCGACGGCGAGTTCGCTCTTGTTCCCGGTGCTAAGAACGAGGTGGCCAAACTTGTTCGAGAGCGCCATCAACGTCATCGCGCGGAGGCGTGGCTGCATGTTTTCTTCCGTCTCGTTTTCAGATAGTCCTTTGAAAATCTCTTTGAATTGCGATTTGAAAACTTTAAAGGTTTCTGCAATCGGAATTTCGAAAAATTTGATTCCGACATTCTGCGCCAGCGCGCGCGCATCGTCGACGCTGCCGCGCGAAGAGTAAGGGCTCGGCATCGACACGCCAGTCACGTTCTCCGCTCCCAGTGCATCCGCCGCGATGACCGCAGTGACTGCAGAATCGATGCCGCCGCTCAGACCCACGACCGCGGATCGGAAGTTGCACTTGCGACAGTAATCGCGCAGCCCGAGAGAAAGCGCAGAAAAAATTTGCTCCGGCGTTTTTGGTTCGCGAAATGCGATGGTGTCGGTCGAATCGGTGTCGACAACTTTCTCGTCCTCGCGAAACGCAGCGAGTTGCGCGATCAAATTGCCTACGGGATTCACCGCGATCGAATCACCGTCGAACACCAGTTGATCGTTACCGCCGACGAGATTGCAATAACAGATCGGCCGTTTATGAGCTCGCGCGAGGCCCGCCACCAGCTCGTACCGGATCGCCGGTTTATGCAGGCTAAATGGAGAAGAGCTCAGGTTCACGATAATCTCCGCGCCTTGCTCCACGAGACTGCGCACCGGTTCGCAATCATATAGCGGCCGCGGCAGATAATGTTCTGTCCAAATGTCCTCGCAAATTGTCACGCCGATTTTTTTCCCGTGGACGTCAAGTGGCTCAACGCGGTTGGCGGGCTCGAAGTAGCGCTCCTCGTCGAAGACATCATAAGTGGGCAGGAGCGATTTGTGTATTTTGCGGATCGGCTTGCCACGCTCAAGCAACGCAGCGGCGTTGCGATACGGCTTACCGCGTCCTTCGTTCCGATCAACAAACCCGACCAGCAACGCCGCTTGCCCGACGCATGCGTGCAGCTTCTCCAGTATCGCGAGATTCTCCGGGACGAACCTCGACTTAAAAACCAGGTCTTGCGGCGGGTATCCGGTGATCGCCAGCTCTGGAGTCAGCACTAATTCCGCGCCTCCTGCTGCAAGCCGCTCATAAGCTGCGAGGATCAATTCGCAGTTGCCGCTCAAATCGCCAACGGTGGCGTTAATTTGAGCAAAACCAATCTTCATGTCGCGCTACCTCAAAGTATGCGCAACGTCGCGGGCAGCAATTCTGTTTTTGCTCGAGAAATTCGGTAGGACGCGTCACTCCGTGCGCGCCGCTGTCTTCGTGAATCCTAATCGGCGCGCGGAGGACTGCGCCCTACCAACGCGGCGGTGGCCGGTCGTTCAGCCGCCTCACTACGCTGCGCGCGTGGGTTTGCCCATCCGCAAAAAGCCCAACCGTCATCTCTTTCCAAAAGGCGGTGGCATTATTGAGCTCGAGAGGATTTTCAAGCTCCGTTGGTGCGCTGTCGGGTTTCCAGAACTTTGTGTCAGCATTCTCATATTTGAGCACTGTGAACATCCCTGTCGCAAGATGATAAAGAATGTGACAGTGATAGGCCCACACGCCTGGGTTGTCGGCATCGAAGCCAACCTTGATTGTCGATTTGGGTGGAACAAGGATGGTGTCGCGCTTTGCGCCGGCAATTTTCTTCCCGTCGATCTCGGTAACTTCGAAGACATGGCCATGCAGATGCATGGGATGTGACATGCCGGTTGTGTTCGAAATCACAAGTTCGACCCGCTCACCCTCTTTAACGTTGAGGCTGTTCCGGTTTGGATAGGGCGTGCCATTGATTGTCCAGGTGTACGTCATCATGTTGCCGCCAAGGACGGATGGCAGTGAACACTGCACCGGCTTATCCGCAAGCGGCTCCTTCGCGATGAGACGGATCTCCTGCGTGTTATCTAGTCCGCCCATCGTCCTTTGTGCTCGGATCCCGAACGGCTGCTTGGGAATCTTGGCCCCGGGCGTAGTGAGTACCACGCCTGCCTGCAGGGACGTTCCCTCGGCTAACGCAAGAATCGGAAACACGCCGCCCGTTCGAGGAATGGTAATCAGCAGGTCGAGCCGTTGCGCCGTGGAGAGCTGGAAGAAGTTCCCCTTGAGGGGTTGAACGTCTTCTCCGTCAGTGGCAATGATGGTCGCATCCAACTTGCCGGTATCGATGAAAAAATTGGTTGCCGACGCAGCTCCTATCACACGCAACAGCACATTCTGTCCAGGCTTGACCTCGAATACCTGTGGGCTGTCAATCGTCCGCTGATTGGCCAGGAGCGAGTCGTACTTCACATCGACATCCGGCAGCGCAGCCTGAACTTCGCGCGAGACCAGCCGTTTTGAAGCTGCATCCCATTGCTGCACGACGAGAGACCGCTTCTGCTGGGACATGCTCATCGGCTTCGAGTCAGGCATGTTTTTCTTCTCCTTCATCGCCGGAGTCTTTCCCATCAGACCTTTGAGAATGTTCTGGGGACTCGTGAACGAAAAGTCGCTGAGCATCACCGTAAACTCGGCGTCGACCACCTTGGCCTGGGCGGCTGAGCGAATTATCATGGGCGCCGATAGAAGCTGTTGTTCTTGCAGCCCGTAATGAGAGTGCATCCAGTAGCTTCCACTTTGTTTCAGAGGAAAATCGTATCGGCGAGAACCTCCCGGGGGAATAGGATCCTGTGTCACAAACGGCACGCCATCCATCAAGTTGGGCAGGATCAAGCCGTGCCAATGGATCGAAGTGGGTACTGGAAGCTGATTAACAACCTCTACATGAAAGCCCTTAGCCTTTTCAGGGCTGTAACCCTGTTCTCCATTGGATTGAGTAAGAGCCGCGACCTTTACTGTTTTACCCAACACGGTGATGGCTGACTCGCGCGCAAATAGTTTGACGGTTTCGGGTTCGCTTCTGGGTACGGTTTGGGCAGCACGCAATGCGCTAATCGTTGCGATTGCGACAAGCAGACTTGCTTTCCAAGTGTAGTTAGAATTCATGACGAATTAAGGGAGCAAATGTGGCGCGTCTGTTGGAAATGTAGTTATGCCAATAGGAAAAACGCACGTTGCGCAATCTTAGAAATCAGCGGGCGTGCGTTCAATACGGAATCGACAAATTCCCGAGCAATCGATTTACTCGGGTTGGTGTGCTGAACTCTTTGCATAGCGGAGCGGAGAGCGAAGAGCCGAGCAATTTCGTGACGATCATCGTGCTGATGATCGTTTTTCTTGCAGGTGCGGGGTCGTCATTTGCGTCAACGCAAGGTTTAAATCAAATCGCCACGCCAGATATGCCGCCGGAGGGCGATCTTTCGCTCAGCTTTCAAGCCCAAAGCGAGAAACTTGGCAACCCTTATCAAGTACAAGCGGAAATGGGGCTAACCAAGTGGTTCGAAATCGCGATCTTCAAGGGCTTCGAGCCTAACGAATTGATTTTCGGAACCGAAATCGGCTTGCTCACGAAGGAGCCATACCTGCTGGCTGTTGGGTTCTCAAACTGGTCGCCCCATAGCCAAGTCCATCCCCAGCCTTATATTGAAGTCGGTTATTGGGGAGAGCACCACAAGTTCACCGCGGGCGTGGCCCATGTCGATTTTCGCAATGAAGCAATCCTCGGTTACGCCTATGATTTTAATGATACATGGCGGGTACAGGTTGATTTTCAGAGTGGCTCCGGTAATTCATCCACCATTGGATTTGTCTGGAGCATTACGGACGATATTCAGATCAATCCCGCGATCTACGTCACTAACGACAGTCCGCACGAAGTGCTCGGTTTTGTTTCCTTCACTTACACGTTTCACCTCTGGGGCGGCAGAAAATGAACCGAGACTATTGAAAAGGCCTCGTGCTATCTGCCGTAGCTGACTCGCCAGATGGTGCCGTTGCCGTCTTCGCTGATGAGCAGGCTGCCGTCTTTGGCGACGGTGATTCCGACTGGGCGACCCCACACTTTACCTTCGGGTGTGACGAAGCCGGTCACGAAGTCTTCATACTCGCCGCGCGCTTTGCCGGTCGATTTGTCGAGCGATGCGCGCACGACTTTGTAACCAGTGCGTTTCATGCGATTCCATGAACCGTGGAACGCTGCGAAGATGTCGCCTTTGTATTCGGACGGGAATTGGGCGCCGGTATAAAAACATAAGTTGAGCGAAGCTGAGTGCGCCTCCACAAGCACGTCAGGGACTATGACTTTGTCGGCGAGCTCGGGATGCTTTCCCTTGTGGCGCGGATCCTCATGATTTCCGATGTAATACCACGGCCAGCCGTAAAATCCGCCGGGACGCACGCTGCTGATGTAGTCGGGCGGCAAATCTTCGCCGATCTCGTCCCGCTCGTTGGTGCTCATCCACAGCTCGTTTGTGCCTGGCCGAAAGGCGATGCCGACTGCGTTGCGAATTCCCCAGGCGTAAACCTTTTGCCCGCTGCCGCCAGGATTAAACTCGAAGATGCGCGCGCGGTCGGCTTCCGCCCCGCTATCGGAAACATTGGAGCGCGAGCCGATAGAGACGTACATTTTTTTGCCGTCGGGTGAAAAGACGATATCGCGTGTCCAATGTCCGCCGCTTCGCAGCCGCGCCGCACCACCAGAAAGCTGCGCGGCTAATTTTTCGGCTGGCCCACGCGATTTGAGATCGCCATTGCGATACGGAAATCGAATTACTCCATCGGTATTCGCGACATACAAAAATTGTGGGTCATCACCCGGCGGATAGAACGCGATTCCGAACGGTTTGTTGAGATCGCGTTCTGCAAAAATCTCAGTCGCGTCCGGCTTACCGTCGCCGTTGGTATCGCGCATGACCTTGATTTGATTCGCGCGACTCTCTACCACAAAAGTGTCGCCATTCGGCGCCGTCAGCAGAAATCGCGGGTCGCGAAAACCACTGGCGTAGAGTTCGATCTTGAATCCGGTTGGCACCTTAGGCTGAGTATCCGCTGACCGTCGCACCACGCGCGGCCTGTTTATTGCCAGAATATTTGAACTTGGCGGAGGCAAATCCGAGACAGTGATTTTGCGTCGTACTCCAGGCGCATCGCTTTCCCAATCGCCCATCGCGGCTTTGCCGGTGAGCAGGTTGCCGCTCTCTGCGGCCGTTCCGATTAGAACGGCGACGTTGAAACTGACTGCGATAAAAATCGCGCAGAAAAGCAAGTCACCGCGGCGACGGTTTTCCATTCACGTTCGAATCGCTTCGGATCGAAACATCGCGTGGATCGGGTAACGGTTCATAAGGGAAGCTGTCAGGTTCCCCTACGAAGAATCGTTCAATGCGCGATTGCGCCCAGCTTTTCGACGAGTGTCGCGCCTTTCTTGCGATCGTTGATCACAAATGTGTTGTTTTCTCCTAGAGTGGACCACGGTCCCCGCGGCACTTCACTAAAATCCACAAACCTCCAGTCGGTCACGTCTGTGCTTTGTAGCCCTAGGTAGTCGCGTACAGCAGGAGAAACATCGAGGCCCGCGCCTTTGTTTAAGTTAGGTTTTGGCCGTTCGTTACCAAAAACGTATTGCCAATGATCGGTGCGGAAAGGTCCGGCATCTTCCCATTGCGCATAGGCGACGCGGTTACCTTTGCGAATCGCAATCCATCGACCTTTGCAAGTGGAAACAGCGGGGCCTTGATAAGCTTCATTGAACCATGGCACAACACGCGGCGCTTCAGGACGATGGCCCTCCCTCGCTTTGTCATTGTAAGGAAGCGCGCAGTAAAAAGGATTCTGCCGCGGTGTGAATTTCACAGGAATATAATTGCTGCGGCTGGCTGGATTCGGATCATCAAGGCCGCCATAGTTTTTGGTCCAGTCTTTGTCCCACGAGCTTACCCGGTTGGGAACCGGATTGTTAGGGGCCGGTCTCTCGCCGATCCAAAAGACGGTTGTTACGATTTCTTTTTTCCACGGGAAACGTTGCCCCGGCTCAAGCGCATTTCCGGCCAACTGTCCCGGCGTGAACGCGAGCGAGCTAACATCGAGCACTCGGTCGTCTGCTGATCTCTGAGATTTTTTGCTGAACTTGGTCTTTGCCGGTTCCGCTTTCGAAGCTGTCCCGTGCGCGAAAAGAGATGTTATCGACGAAAGAAGAACTGCGATGGTGTGAGTAAATTTTCCAAGTTTCATTTAATGTTAAGGGCTGCGGGCAACGAAAGACGTGTAGTCTTTCTTATTGGTTCGTTTACGAGGACGCGGATGCGCGTCAGTCGCGGCCAATTTAGATGCGCCGGTTAAAAGCTCGCCGAATCTCGATGTGAATTCGGTTTAGTCAACAAAT
>WNFY01002556.1_pt1 | contig 20284 bp, 17 predicted proteins | sample 5400091 | NCBI WGS metagenome assembly WNFY01 (sample SAMN13153364, study PRJNA577476) | soil metagenome | isolation source: 60 cm soil or saprolite under grassland replicate 1 | place: USA:California | collected 2016-06-15
TTTCCTTGCCTCCCTTTATCTTAATCATTGACCTGGAACACCTGGCTACCAGGCTGCAAAATTAGCTGCGCGATGCATTCCTCTTTGGAATATTATTGCTACTGCGACGGCGCGCTGAGGCGCTACGGCGTCGCGCAGATGATGAGCTATTTCCAGACGAGTTCGTCTGTAATTTGCGCCCAACCGGGCCGCTCTCAACAACATTATCTGGTTCCTCAGCCTTGCCTAACAGTTTTGTTTCTTTGGCCCGGTCGCCTGTATAGTTCTTGCCGTTATTGTTACTCTTGCCATTATTGTTACCTTTGGAACTGAGAAAATCTGGCGTCACCAGCAACGAACCCCAACCGGTAACAAAGAACTGCTGGATCATCCCAAAGAGTGATGATATCGTCCAATAGAGAGCCAGGCCAGCCGCGTAGCTCCACCCAAAGAAAAGCACCATGATTGGCGAAATTAACTGCATGATCTTCATCTGTTGCGACATGGAATCATTTGCCCCTGCTGCGGTCTTGGGCTGTGACATACGCAACTGCAGGAAGGTCGCCAGGGCTGCCAGGATAGGCAGAATATGTGTCGGATCGGGAGCTCCAAGCGAGAAGTGCAAGCTTGGACTGATAAAGGTAAACCAGTTCAAGTCGATATTAGGGAAATGATGAAACGGTGGTATAAATGGGTACAGGAGTTTGTTAATATCTTGAACCGTTTTAGCATTTCTCAGCACAGTACTGAGAGCATAGAACAAACCGAAGAGGACGGGCATCTGAACCACTAGCGGGAGGCAGCCACCTAATGGGTTTATGCCATACTCTTTGTAGAGTGCCTGCATGGCTTCAGCCTGTGCTCGCTGATCCTTATATTTCTTGCGTACCTCCGCCATTTGCGGCTGCAAAGCCTGTGTCGCCTTCATCGATTTAAGCTGCTTCAAGGTGAGGGGGAACAGAACCAGCCTGATGATAAGCGTCAAGACGATAATTGCCAGACCAAAATCCCCAAAGAGACGGTACAGCAGCATAAGTGCATTAAAAATGGGATAAGTAAAGATGAGATTAAAAAGATAGCCTAATTGATCGATTATCTGACCCACAGGTCTCTCCTGCCTTCCTCAGATCTAGTCAACCAGATGTTCTGGGACTGGATCGTAGAGATTGCCATGATAGAAGGGATGGCAACGCCCAATGCGTTTAGCTGCCATCCATCCTCCACGGAAAAAGCCAAAACGTGAAATTGCCTCATATCCATACTGTGAACATGAGGGGGTAAATCGACACGATGAGGGCAGGATTACCGACAACGTGTTCTGGTATAGACGAATTAAAAAAAGTGCAATATATTTCACTCGATATCATCCTCGGCTTCAAGTAGCCGCGCCTGATTCAGTAAATTAACAAGGTCTTCTTCAAGGAAACCGATACGCAGTCTCCCTACTTCGTTTGGTATCCACGCAAGGATAAGCAGCCGAGACGTTATACTACGTCCCTGCTGCCTGACACGCTGAAAATCACTTCCTTTGCGCAGACGTAACGCACGGTTAAGTGCCACGATTATATTAGACAGTTAGCTTCCAACGCCCTTTGGCGCGGCGAGCTTTAAGAACACGCCGACCAGCGCGGGTCGACATACGCTTCATAAATCCATGTTCGCGTAAGCGCGGAATACGCTTGGGTTGCCAGGTACGTTTCATTTCCTTCTCTTACCTCCACTTAGGAATGTCCTGTAGATTATATCGGTTACAGGTACAAACTGTCAAATCTTTCTGAGAAGGTATGCATTGGTACCAATCTCATTAGGATGTTTTGAAGCGTAACAGCACACGTCCAAGTTTGATTTCATCGTTGTCGTGCAGGGGCGTCGGCGTCTTTCCAGCCAGCCTCTGACGATTAACGAACGTGAAATTCGTGCTGTTCTCATCTTCTATCATATACTGACCACTCTCGATAAAGATACGAGCGTGTAAACGTGATACGCCGCCCTCTTCTCCACCATGCGGGGTCAAGTCCACATCGGGGAAGATATTGCTGACGGCATCCTCTCGACCAACCACGACGTTATCCTTACCACTCAGGTCAAACTCCTGGTTGTCCGCTTCCACGATCAAGCGTGCTGACATCGCAGCGGGAACTGCAGGTATTGCCGATGGGGCAGCGGGAGCCATAGCAGGCTCTTGCACTGGAGGAGCCGCAGCGGGAGCAGAAGCTGGAGGTATCACGCTCGCAGGATTCGTGCCTACTGCCGCAGGTGCAGGCGTACCTAGCAGACTCACTCCACAGTTTGCACAATAAGCTTCACCGGCAGGATTTTGTGCGCCACATGACGGGCAGGTTTGTGTTCCTCCCGTAGCAACAGGCCCCGGCGCTGGCTGGCTGGCATCCGCTGCTGGACTCGGCGTAGCCCCTGTCAATGGCTCACCACACTCATCACAAAAAGCGGACCCATCAGGATTTTCATGATGTAAGGAACAATATACAGGCATAATACTCTACCCTCCTTAACATATATACGATTGTGTTTCCTATTGGTTGAATAGTTACCTTTATGGTACGATGTCGTCCAGGCGCTGTGTCAGTTTGCGCGTCTTGTTACCGATTGATTTTACCTGGTCTTGTGAAATTTGCTGGCCCTGGTTGATCTGCTCGAGGGCCGCCTGGGTCTCCGGGTCGAGTACACGGGTGACGTTTGGAGCCAGGCGCGTCGTTGCTTTACCGGTGCGCTTGTATTCATCCAGTACCCTGGTCACCAAACGATGCGCATTAGCCTTTTCAGCAAAGTTCATCACCAGCGGATTTACCTGCGCTGCTTCATTCGCGTCTGTGGTGAAGGTAACTTTGATATCTTCACGTATACTCTCACCTACCAGGCTGGCAATAGGCACATCATAGGTGAGTTCGGTCTGAGCGATGCGAAAGAGACCCGCCGGGCGTGGATCGATCATCAACTCTACCAGTACCGACTGTGCGTTGTCTTTCTCCAGGTCGCCCAGGTGGATCACTACCTGGCGATCAGAGAGCACTGATGGGCCAAGGTCCTGAATAATGGGCAGTACCTTCACCGCTTTTTTCGGTGTTACTCCCTGTGGTAGACGTAGTATCAGCGTGGCGTTACGCACCGCCACGGCTACCGCACTCTGTACCTGCTGCTCAAAGATGGCCATGGCATCCGCTGGATTCCTGATAAACTCAGCGGGCATACCGCCACTCATTTCTCCAATAGTATCCAGTAAGCTCTCATCCCAGTCTTGACCTATACCTAGCGGATAAATGGAAATGCCCGCCGCCCTGGCATCCCTGGCGAGTTGGCGGCAGCGATCAGTATCACCATAGGTGACACCGTCTGTCAGCAAGATCATGCGATTGACAGCATTGGGAATATTCCACCGTCGCAACTCATTGAGTCCCTGGATCATACCCAATAAAATCCTTGCCGACCTGGTGTGCCAGTGTTACCTCACCGGGCATAATATATAGCTCCTTTCGTATTAGGCTGATCTAGTATATCATATTAATGAACAAAAACCACGACCGCGCTCACATTGTCTTCTCCGCCATTGGTATTGGCAGCCTCGATCAGCTGTGTACAGGCCACCTGCGGATCGGGTGCATTGTTTAATATGCTTTCAATCTGTGGATCGCGCACCATCTCCCATAGACCATCGGAACAACTCAACAGGATATCTCCAGGATGCAATTGCTGTTTGAAGATATCGACCTGTACATTGAGTTTGTCACCCAGGCTGCGAAAGATCTGGCTGCGTTGTGGATGGGTGTAGACTTCATCTGGTGAAATCAACCCTCCTGCAACCAGCTGCCCCACTAATGAATGATCGTTGGTCAGTTGATAGATTTGTCCACCACGCACCATGTAGGTGCGGCTATCCCCCACATTCAGTATATAGGCGTAATCTCCTACCACCATAAATCCTGTAATTGTCGATCCCATATCGGTCTTGTCGCGCTGGTTCACCTGGCAGACGGCGGCATTCGCATCCTCGACTGCACCCTGCAAGAGTGATACTAATGCATCTTCATCGAGCTTATGGTTGGCTTCTTTGGTTCCCGCGCCCCCTGTGGCTTTTTCAGTTGCCAGCGGCGCATCAAACAGCTCGCGCACCATGCGCTCCGCAATGATATTGATCACCATGCGGCTGGCTAGCTGCCCGTTTTCATGGCCTCCCAGGCCATCAGCAACAATAAACACACCTGAAGGCGTTGCCCGCGATTCATGAACCCGCTGAAGCATCAGGACAAGTGTGCTATCTTCATTTGGTTCGCTGCGGCGTACGTCGCCAGCATCAGAGTCAGAGGCAGCTATGCAATGAACGCCATTGGGGAAGGCATTCTCAGCACCCTGGACCTGCTCGATCACGTAAGTATGCCCCTGGTCAACAAAGGTGTTAACCATAGCACCGTGGAGAACATTGGCATCTGCATTCTGGTCTCCGGTCGCCGGATACTCATGCATGTTGTAAGAAGCGTTGAGCAGTTCCGCACCACAATCAATGCAGAACTCATCGCCCTCCCTGTTCTGCTCAGATTTACAGTTCCAGCACTGTTGATAGCCTTGATGGTCGATCACCTCATAGACGTGTTCTTGAGCGTCTTCACTTACTATCTGGGTGATCTCGTAGCGTCCAACGAGAGTCGTACCGGCTGCCAACACAGGAAAATCGCCTGTTGGTGCAGCCTCTCCGGTCTGCTCGGGTTGTCCACTTTGTTCAAGCTGCTCAGGCTGCTCAAGCTGCTCAGATTGTTTTGGTTGTTCAGCCTGGTCGGATGGTATTTGTGTCACTCCTTCATTCTCTTCCTTTGCTGTAGTGGCAGGGCTTTGCCTTGGCGCCTCTGCTACTACTGATTGATCTTCCTCTGCTGTTGCTGGCCCTTTCTCTCCCCCGGATGTCCCTTCCGCCTCGGCCGTTGCTGGCGCCTCTGTAGCTGAAGCTACCACCTCAACCATGGGCGGGGGCGGCGGAATAGGTATTGCCTCATTGTCACCAGATGGATTTATCACCGGAGTAGGTGATGGCATAGGCGACTGGGACAACTGGGGTTGCTGGGCAGGCATATCTGCTGCACCACTCGCCCGGTCTGCCGCCGTTATTGTTTGAGCCCCATGATTTGCTGGAGTGTTAGATTGCTCTTGTTCCAGGTCTTTCTGCCAGCGGCTGGCATGAAAAGCTACCATCTCCTGTGGAGAAATAATCTGCGTCGGAGCAGTACTGATATCCTCTCCAGTGTTCATGTCCTCTTGCATAGGTGTGGGAGCTTGACTGACAGCAGCCGCTTCGGGCACCTTCGCTGCTTCTGTGCGCAAGGGCTGCCCGCACTTTTTACAGAATTTAGCATCGTCACGATTTGGCGCATTACATGACGGACAGATCATACTGCCCCTCCTTTAATTACTAGAGTTGTTTTTTTACTCGCAATGCTTCAGCATTACTTTGGTCAAGTTGCAGAGCCTGGTCCACCTTTTGTCTTGCCTCAGATTTCCTGTTCATCTTCAAGTAACACGATGCCATAGCACTATAGGTGTTCACTGCATCATGGTTGAGCTGTAAGGCACGGCCGAACGCGTTGAGAGCTAGTTGCCACTCCCTGGTCTCCATATAGGCCCGGCCAAGCTCGTACCAGCCATCAGGCAGGGCCGGTTCACGTTGGGTGGCCTGTAGCAGGGTGCTGATGGCTGATCTGGCCCGCCCCGTTTTGATATACAGGTGTCCAAGTGAGGCTAAGATAAGCGCATGATCGGGATTAATCTTCAGACCTTGCTGGAAATACTTCTCGGCATCACGATTATATCCTTGCTCCATAGCCACCATGCCCAACTGATAATAGATGGCCGGGTCCTGTGGCGCTAATTGCTGCGCTTTCTTGAACGTACCACTGGCCTGAGCATATAATGCCAGGTCACGATAGGACATGCCCAGCTGGAAAAAGGCATCAAGGGCATCGGCTTTGAGACGGATAGCCTGCTCAAACTGTTCGGCGGCCAGTTTCAAATTCTCGTTAAAGACCTTTTTATTTTTCTCTTTGACCGATTGTCCATATTGACGATACGCCCGGCCAAGGTTGTACAACACATCATACGATGGCTTGCCAAACGACAGAGCCAGCTTGAATTGATTGATGGCCTCGACATAATTTTTGTTATTGAGGTGTTGTAGACCTGAGCGCGACACGGTCACAGGGTCACCGGCAGGTGGGGCGCTCACGGCAACTGGCCTGGCCCGAATAGGCTGTGACGCAATGGGGCGGGCCTGAACAGGCGCACGCGCCGCGTATTGCACACGGGCCTGCGGTGGTACCGCTGTTGCTCCTTGCGTGAGAGGTTGCCCATCGCGCTTACAGAACTTGGCGCCAGGACGATTTTGAAAGCCACACCTGGGACAGATCAACCCATTGGTCGGCACAAGAATGGTCGCATTTGCTGACGTCACTGCCGGAATCTGCACAGTAGATGGCGGAGCATAATTTGGTAGGCAGTGCTGCAACGCCGTACGCATCGCTTCGGCATTCTGAAAGCGCTGGTCCGGATTCTGCTGCATCGCTTTTATAATCACCTGCTCTACCGGGCAGACAACCGTATTACCTACACGCACAGTGCGCAAGCGTGGATTCTTCGCCCGGATACTCCCTGTAGCAGGCGTCTGAATGGGATCTGGCTCATAATTGGTGAGCAGATGAAACATGGTAGCCCCCAGCGAGTAAATGTCCGAGCGAGCATCCGTCTGTACCAACTTTCCTGGATTCTGGGGACTGCGCCGCTGACCAGGGGATGTAAGTGATCCAAGATGTTCAGGAGATGCATACGAAATGGTACCGAGATTCTCTGTATTCGTGCGCTTGTTGGGATCGAACCTGCGTGCAATACCAAAGTCGATCAGCTGCACATCACCATTGGGTGTGACCATAACATTGCCAGGCTTGAGATCACGCAGAATGATGGGCGGGTTAAACGAATGGATATAGCTTAAGGCCTCACACACCTGCATCATCCACTTAATCACATCCTCTTCGTTAAGCGGTCCCTTGTTTTTTTCGAGCATCTTATCCAGGCTTTGCCCCGGCACAAACTCCATGACAAAGTAATAATTCCCACGCTCCTGGAAACTGAGCAAAAACGAGGGGATATGTGGATGCTTAAGACTGAACAGCAGGTCAATCTCTTTGTCAAAACGCTCAATGGCGGATCTACGTTCCTCCGCACTGGTGTTAAGGTTTATTAGCAGTTCTTTCACCGCGCGATAGTAGCCAGGCCGTCCAACCAGTTCAACTTTATAAACGGTGCCCATTCCACCTTCGCCAAGCACCTGCACAATCTTGAATTTTCCATCAAGGACAGTACCTATTGGGAGAGGCATACTCCAGTTTACTCCAAATTTTCCTTAATGAGCACTGACATGGACGACAATAGCAGTAATATTATCTTCACCGCCATTGGCGTTCGCTAAATCAATCAAGGTATCGCATATTTTCTGGAGGTTACCCTTGTCGCTGAGCGTCCTGAGTAAGTCTTCACGCCGCACCATCTCCCAGAGGCCATCTGAGCAAAGAAGGAGGATATCACCGGGGTGTAGGGTTTCGTGGAAGACATCTACTTCTACCGTCTTATGTCCAGCCCCAAGCGAACGGTAAATCAAATTGCGTTGTGGATGCGAGTACACATCATCAGGTTCAATCTGTTTGGCCTCCACCAGTCTTGCCACCAACGAATGATCCTTGGTAATGGGTTTGAGGTCGCCATTGCGCAGTAGGTATGTGCGGCTATCCCCAACATTGGCAATGTAGGCCTGGTCATTCTGAATCAAAGCAGTGGTAACGGTACTTCCCAGTCCGCGAGCGGCAGTTTTTTGTTCGCCATAGCGTAGAATGGCTTTATTCGCCTGCTGAATAGCGGCAGTAAGCTGGTCCTCTATTGATTTCGATACGAGTGTCTCAGGCAACTTGCGTGTCTTTTGTACGGTCGGTGACTCTTCGCCATTCGCTCCCTCGCCTCGAGGTGTCAATTTAACCGTTGCGTCCGGATCAAGAGGCTTAGACGAGGTCGTCAGTCTAATCGTGGTCTGGTCGGGTAGAGGTTTAAAAAAGCTATCTATGGCTTTGCCGATTGTTTCTACAGCAAGCCGACTTGCTACTTCGCCAGCCTGGTAACCGCCCATTCCATCTGCGACGATAAAGAGACCGTGATCCCCCTCCTCCGAAGATTCGATACGCTTATAGGCACAGTCCTCATTCTGTTCACGTTGTTTCCCAACATCACTTTTATCAGCAGCAGTGAGTTTCAAATGCATAGGTATTACCTCACATAAACATGTTTTTGAGTCATTTTTCATGCTACTTCACTATAACATAATTGTGTTATTTATGACAATCACAAGGGCCTTGTTCGGCCTCTCTCGCCAACCAACAAGGCTTGGACATAGATTTATGTTATTGATCTTACGCACCATATATACGGAGCAAAGGCTAGAAAGTTGTTAGTTCACTTCAATTTTTGAGCGCGGCCTGAAGAATAGTCGAATAGCCGTCCCTTTAAAACCAAAGGCCTCACGTAATCGATTCTCTAAATACCGCTCGTACGAGAAGTGTACCGCCTGTGGATCATTGACGAAAAAGACAAAAGTAGGTGGATTCACCCGCGTCTGCGTCACATAATAAATCTTCAGCGCCTTGTTGTTAGTAACGGGTGGATTATGGCGACGGACAGCCTCCTGTACCAACTCGTTGAGGCGCGAGGTAGGAACACGCAGGTAACGCATATCGGCAACATTGAGCACCGTTTCGAGCAGCCCTTGTACGTGATAACCTGTTTTGGCAGAGGCAAAGACAATGGGAGCATAAGGAATGAACTTCAATCCTTCAGCGATAATGCGACGATAAGCCTCCGCACTTTCAATCTCCTCGTCAGGATGAGGAAAATTCCCTTCGCGCTCGGCACGGCGCTGTGCCTGGGCCAGGTCCCACTTGTTGACGACCACTACCACCCCTTTGGCTTGATCTTGAATCTCGCCGGCAATATGAGTATCCTGTGCAGCCAGGCCCTCACTTGAATCAATGAGCAGCAGTGCCACGTCACACCGCTCAATGGCACGTGTAGAGCGCAGCACACTGAACTTCTCAACGCCCGGGCCAACCTTCCCCCGGCGGCGAATACCGGCTGTATCAATGAGGATGAGTTTTCTATCCTTGAACTCTATTTCAGTATCGATGGCATCTCGAGTCGTTCCTGGCACCTCGCTGACGATCGAGCGCTCAAACCCCAGGATGGAATTGAGCAACGAGGACTTACCAACGTTGGGCCGCCCAACAATAGCCACGCGAACAACGTCTTCATCTTCCACGTTCTCAGCTTCTTCATCCTCAGGTGGCAGAGCCTCAACGATGACGTCGAGCAGGTCGCCCGTACCGGTCCCTTGAATGGAAGAGATAGTAACAGGTTCGCCCAGACCCAGACTATAAAACTCCACGGCATCCTGGCGGCGAGCGGCATTATCAGCTTTGTTGGCTGCCAGGATCACGGGTTTCTGCGTGCGGCGCAGCAGATCGGCCACCTCTTCATCGGCGGCAGTGATACCAGAGCGCGCATCGACCATAAAAACGATGACGTCGGCTTCCTCGATGGCGAGTTCGGCCTGCGAACGTACATTCTTCATGATATCGCCAGGCTGCCCATTAAGTCCCACCTGTCCAACGGGAATACCGGAACCAAATTCAAGCCCACCCGTGTCGATAAGTGTAAATTCGCGTCCATTCCAGTCCGTATCGCCATAGAGGCGATCCCGCGTCGTCCCGGGCAACTCTTCCACAATGGCAACGCGCTCACCGAGCATACGATTAAAAAATGTAGATTTACCGACATTTGGTCGGCCAACAATAGCAACTAGCGGCTTCACATCGAGCCTCCACCCTTTATCATAAACGAGGCACCCACATAAAGGGGTGCCCCTATGTTCTAATTAATTCTATTTGTGAATTATTATATCACAAAAAGGCGCGGAAAGGAAAAACGTTTTTCTACCTGAACAGCTCCGTCACCGATCTTCCATCATGTATGCGGCTAATGGCACCGGCAAAGAGTTCGGCTACCGAAAGCACGGCCATGTTAGGGAGGCGCTTGTGGTCTGTTAGAGGAATAGAATCGGTAATCACGATTTCTTTAATGGGCGCGCTGCTGAGGCGTTCGATGGCAGGGCCGGAGAAAACACCGTGGGCGGCGCAGCAGTAGATGTCACGGGCGCCGTGGTCGTGTACAACGCGCACAGCTTGTGTCAGTGAGCCTGCTGTGTCGATCTCGTCGTCGACAACCAGGGCATGTCTACCCTCGACGTTACCGATAATACCCATTGCTTCGATGCGACCATTGTTACCCAGGCGCCGCTTTTCGATAATGGCGAGAGGTGCATTGAGACGGTCGGCGAGTCTACGAGCCTTCTTGGCAAAGCCTTCGTCCGCGGAAACAACTGTAAGGTCCTCAAGTTCCAGCTGCGCAAAGTGACGCGCCTGGAGGATCTGGGCGGTCAGTTCATCAACAGGTATGTTGAAGAAGCCCTGGATCTGTCCTGCGTGCATATCCATGGTCAGGACGCGCTGAGCGCCAGCGACAGTGATGCAGTCTGCGATCAAGCGAGCCGTGATAGGAACGCGCGGTTGATCTTTCTTATCGGTGCGACCATAGGCATAGTAGGGAATGACAGCAGTGATACGAGCAGAAGAGGCGCGTTTGAGCGCATCGATCATGATGAGCAATTCCATGATGGAGCGATTGACCGGAGCGCTAAAGGGCTGAACAACAAAAACATCTCGGCCACGGACATTCTCATTGATTTTGACAAAAATATTTTCGTTGCTGAACTGAAAAACGTCGGCGTCACCGAGTGGAATGCGCAATTCCCGGCAAATTGCACCCGCAAGCGGACGGTTTGCGTTACCTGTAAAGATGCTCAGCTCATCCATTAAACTCCTCCTGGTTGATTGAGTATACCATACAGCAGGTATTTATGTATACCAGGTCAGAGTGTCGATGGATGAGGTTTTCAGTGTAGATAGCCTGGCCTAGCCTTCCAAACCTAACACAATACCCTGGATTAGATCCCGGCCTGATGTTGCACCCATAGACAAAACTGCCTCCATTGAAGCAGCCAGTTGAGCATCATCTTCCTTCGTTAGAGCATCCAACAAGGCTTTGATGGGCGAGGCTACATCTCCTGTCGCAGCATAGCTTAACCAGCACTGGCTGAGGAGATGTGTCTGCTGTTTAGCAACCGCGACAATCTGCTGGCAGGCTTCAAGAAAGCAGGTTAAGGGGCCATGGAGCAGCCAGTTGACAGCCATCCACCCCGCCAGAATATCATCGCCTGTTGGTGTTAAACCAACTCCACGCCCACACAAATATTGCGCCATGGAACGAACGTTGTGGACAGGCTGATCCCAGGTCAATTGTAGGTCCAGGGCCGGCACATGCTTCAACAGCCACTCCTTATTCTTTGCCACGACTTTCATATCCAACTGATCAGGTCTTTCGATATGGGGGTCCCATTCGCTACAGCAGGAGAGGTCAAACGAGCAATCCACAGCTTCGATAAGCAAGCGCTGCGCACCAAAAAGGACGGGCATCCCGGCGTGGAGGACAGGAAAAGGAAATGTACCCGGAGGGGTGGAAAGTTGCAGTCCATTGGGCATACGTGGCGAGGAGATGGCATTAAGCGAAAGGACGAAGTCGCCTGGAAAAATGATATTGGCAGCAGCAGGGAAAACGCTATGAATTACACCACGTTGCGCTACACCCCTTGCCACTACTGCAACATAAGTGCTGTAGGAAGAGGCTCTGGTCAAAGTCCATCCACCGCTCACAGGCATCTACTCAACTGGCTCCTGGGGTTCGCTAACAAGGATGCGGACAAAACTCCTCAACAGCCAGAAGAGCAACCAGTAGATACCCATGCCAATGAGAGTTGTTATTTCAAAGGCCTGGTTCACATGGAGTGATGGATTGTGGACGAGAGTACTGAATGGGAAAAGGATAATATCGGTCAAAGCATACAGAAAAGCTGCGAAAAGGTTGCTAGGGTCTGCTCCAATCAACTTTAGGAGGAAACGTATCCCCAGCATCACCTCCAACACTATAGAAAACCAGCGGAGGAAATCAGCGATTTTGCCAATAATAAACTTAAGAGTACGCGCCTCGTCCTGCCGTAGCTCTAGATTCTCTTCCATCTCATTATGCATCACAGGTTCACTGGCAGGTGGCGTCGGTGCAACCGGCTTTTGTGGTAAATCTGGCATCAAATCTGTACGCTGCGCATTGATTGGGTCATTTTGATATGGATCGTACATCCTGCTCTCCTCCCTAAAACCTTAACAAGGCGACAGAAACGCCATACAACGTGCTATTATTGCCTCTCATCGATTATAGCATGCTTTGCCCTTGCTGTGCTACGTGGTACGTCTAACGAGTAGTACGACGCCTTCCGCACGGCCAATCTCGATATATTGACCCGAGCGCTTCAGATGGTTAAGTTTATTCGTAGTAGGGCCACGATCTTCCGGAAAAACAGCATTCAGATCAACAATAATATATTGAACGGTATCAGTAGTCTCAATACCATTAACATTGATCGCAGGAAATACTGCCAGGAGCTGCCGTTCACTTACATGCGGGTTAATGTTGCTACTGGCAGAGACTGAAGCATCAGGTGGTATCAAAGCCAGTAGTTGCTGAATATGTTGTTCCCGGCTGCCCGGTTCATGATCGGCCCAGAAACCATCCAGGAGCGGTTTGGCAAGGAGAAGATTGAGACCAAGCATCACCGTGATCCAGGCAAAAGTGATCCATTGCAGGCGCAGCACCGAAATGCCCCTGGCAAGAGGCACCATACGCTCACTGAAACGTTGCCATTGGATAATCAGCCATTGCGCAAGTGCAGAACGCCGGACCATGATGATTCTAGCGAGGCGCATGTATATGTGTCTTCTACACACCCATTCTACAAGCCGATTAAGGAAACGTTTGCCAGCAGAGAGACTGGCTTTGATGACCGCTGTGACCGCTGTGACCGCTGTGACCGCAGATACACGAATATACGTACTAGATTTCATGGCGCCGGATAAGAAATGGAGGGAAACCCCAGGGCTATTTTTTGATTGCAAGGTAATGTTCTCGCTCTTTTCCCCACGCCACCCTTGCCAGAGCGATATCAAACCCCGCGTGCCATGAATCGCCGAAAGCATGACGAAAGGAATAATACCGGCATTGTAGTGATAGACGCCGCTGTAGCTGAGGGAATCAGTGCTCAACAGGTTTATGGCCAGGCCAGGTAAGGCCAGCAGCAGCCACTCTGGAGCCAGCAGACTGAGAAAGCCGGTGCTGCGAAAAAGACTGGCCAGGTAATAGAGGCGGTTAAGCGTAATAAATGTAGTGAAGAATAGCCAGGGATGGATTATCAGATTCACGATGGCCTCGCCGGGCGAACTGCCTAATGCCTGATAGCGATACCAGAAATTATTATGCTGCGCACCAGGGTAGAAGTGTGAAATTATGCTAAAACCAATAAAAGCCCAGAGTAGGCCTCCTATAGTTAATGTGATACCGAGGCGCGGCAACTTGTATTTCCAGATCAGAAAAAGACCCAATACAGCAATAGTAAGGGGAACATCTTCTTTGCACATAGCCGCCAGAATACAAGCAAGGACAAACCAGCCGTAACGCTTATGGTCCAGGGCCAGCATGGCATATAGCAGCAGGGGAGTAGCCAGGCTGATGGGATGAAAGTCAAAGATATTGAGACCAAGCAGGGCAGGCGAAAGAAGATAAGCCACAACCATCAGCGCAGCAAGTATAGGCCACTCCGGCAGGTACTTGCGCGTTAGAAGAAAGACGGGCAAGGCTCCGGAGACCAGCACTAATGTTTGGAAAACCAGCAGGATACGTGGATCTGCATAGAAAAGGTAAAGTAAGGATAGTGGTAAGATAATGGGCTCAAAATGTACTGCCAGGCGCGTAGGTGGTCCATAATAATCGGTCGCTTGATTGGTGAATTGAAACCAGCGACCGTGAATAGTGTTCCAGATTACCTGGTCCATATTGCCAAGATCGAATGCGGTTGCCTTAAAGGTATCATAGCGCAGCACTGCTTGATGGCTCATCTCCAAGGCATATACCAGCACGACCACTGTTAAGAGCCACCAGGCTATCTGTCGTTGTCGACGTATGTCAAATCGCTTCACCATGGCTAAATTACTATGATCGATTGCCAGATGCCTATGCCGACCATCATCATAAATGACCCTACAATGACGAACTCAGGCCAGGTACCTGTACGAAAACGCCGGTGTGGATTGGGCGGAATACCAAAGCGTTTATGATTCGGCCACAGGAGTGGGACGCCACCCTCCGTCATAGCATCGGCTACAATATGCATGATACAACCAAATAATACCGCATAAAACACCAGGTGCGTTCCGCGTACAAAGCGCGCCGGAATGGTAAATCCCTGCTGGTACAATAGATAGGTTACCAGCTGTTCCAGTCCAAAGGCTATTAACGAGCCAAGCAGCAAGCCCAATAAACTATGAAAGAGCGTACGATGACCTGCCAGACGCTGAATGCTTTTACTAAACCAGCCCAATTTATGTCCAAGGGTGCTATGTGCGTTATCGATATCCGGCAAAAGTGAGCCAAACCCCACCATAAAATAATAGACGATCTTTTTCACTATGAGGGTGAGGGGAACGACTTTTGCCATTGTCAATGGGTCACCTGTTAAGTGTACCACACTATCCAGAACAACTCCCGCCGTCAGCCCTACCAGTAGATGCGATCTACCTTCCATCTATTTTCTTTTCTTCTCCTCATCTCATTTCTTTCGACGGCGTTGATTAGAACGGTACTCCTGGTAGAGATCGTCGTCTGCGCCTTTCACGCCCTGTTTCATAGTAGGAGGTGCATTTCTTGCATTCTCTGATGAGTTCCGGTTAGTATTGGATGAGCCACCCCGCCTGCTTGATTGTGATGACTGGCCGGTCATCGCACTAAAGTTGCGTGGTATCAAGTCAAAACGTGCCAGCAGCACCAATAAAATAACCAGCATCGCCAGGTAGGCCAGCGTTGATGTTCTAACCACTATCGCGCTGCCAAAGAGGTTAAATGTGGTTAATATGCTATCGAGGTGGTTACTCTGAAAGAAGCTTGTCACAAAGACACCGATGAAGTTTGCGCTGAGCAGGTAAATACCCATGCCAATGAGATAACGAGTCTTAAAGGCGCTGGTCGGTCGAGCCGGTTGAGTAGTTCTGGCTGGCTCCTTTTCTCTTGTGACCTCCGACTTCTGCTCACTGGAAGTTGATGATCTGGCAGGAGAACCCTTGCCACGCGTGGCACGAGCCAGTCTGGCCTGAGCTGCATCTGTCTCCTGGGATGCCGGTGTTGGGGCACGTTTACCTACTGTCGAGAAAAAATTTGGCAATCTCCGCTTTGATGGCGCTACTGCCGGATTCTGAGCCTGCACTTCAGCGAGACTCTCCTCTAAAGTTGGACTGCTATCCTCTCCAACTTGCTCATTTTGATCATTTCCCTCGTTCTCAGTCGAGGTTACAAGCACAGGTCGATTCCGCGGAACACGGGCGGAACGTCTGTGTGTAGAAGAAGGCCGACGAACAGGCTCCTGCGTCATTGTTGTCCTCCAGAGCGGCTATCATTGAACTGCATCTTATCATTATACGGATTTTCTTCTTCTTGTGTTTGGTCTGAAACAAGATGTTGAGTACCTGCTTGCTGGTCAACCGGAACATTTTGCTGCTGACCTACACCACTATTGGATAACGGAATAGATGGATTATTGGGCGCTGGCATGGATGGATACGAAGGAGTAGGTTGCATATATGGCCGTGAATGCTGCTGCTGTTGTGGTTGCGCAGGCTGAGGGGGTTGCGCAGGAATAGCTGGAGCCATTACCTCCAATGCTCCTAAGCCTGCCCGTGCAATCTCATCGTCTCTCCCCGGTGCATTGCCACCACTAACGCCTATGCCGCCCACGGTAGCTCCTCCTATACGGATAGGCCAGCCACCAGCAGCCATAATAAATTTTCCATGTGTCATCTCAGACATGCTCGAAGCAAAGCCAGGAATGCCAGCTCCCCACTGGGCCACGGCATCCGTGGATTGATTGAACATGACTGCCGTGCTTGCCTTGGCAATACTAATGTTGCCGGTCGCCCAGCCATACGGAGACATCATTCGTTCAAAGAGGACAAGGTGACCTCCCGAATCAACAATAGCGATACTGACCGGACTCCGTAGCTCTTTGGCGCGCTGCTTACTCGCTTCTAATATTCTACGCGCAATATCTATCGATAGGTTCACGCAGCTCACTCCTTTTTGCGAAGACGCATATTAAGACTGGCGTCTCCCAATAATTACTTATAAGGCATTGCTGCAAGTATAGCGTATTAAGCGTATACTCACAAGAGGGCTTTCCTTATACCAGACGAACCCGCTCTTTACGCCATCCTAGCTTGCTATACTTCGCCTCAACGAGCTGCTGGGCTAGCTCCCATTCAGATTGGCTCAATGCTCCTGGCACAAATTCAGCCTGCAAAGCTGTACTGAAACCGCTACGGAATGCCCCGGCTACCTGCTCCCACAAAGCTGCAGGGGCAAATGTATGTAGCGGCGTTGTTTTTTCCCGGTATAGCGCTAGCGCCTCCTCACGGGCACTCTCATCATGATAGCGGAGCATCGAGAAGAATTCAGAGGCGCGATCATCAAGCGGCAGCGATCCCTGTTGGAGCAGCGCATCATCTTTCCATACCTGGGCGCTCCCTATCAGCTTAAAGCCGCCGCTAGTGAGGTCGGCCTGCGTTGAAGAGGCGAAACACGCCGCCGAGGGTTGTTTGCTGACGCGCTCATCGCTTAGTACGGTAGGTACTCCTAGGCTTTGTAAGGCGGCGATGAGCCCCAGGGCAAGATAAGCATAAGCGGCAACGACACCGGCAGGCACGCCATCTCGCTTGCCAATGACGATGCTGTAGGTGAACTCGTCACGGTGGTAGACCGCGCGACCTCCTGTAGGCCGGCGCACCAGGGCCACACCGAGTTGCTGGCACCGGTCACTATCGATTTCGCGCTCAACGCTCTGGAAACGACCTAACGAGATAGATGGCTGCACCCAACGAAAGACGCGCAAGGTTGGCGGAGCAGAGTTTTGCAGATAATGCATCTGTACAGACTCGTCAATAGCCATGTTCATGGCGGCATTCAGAGTTTCGGTATTGAGAAAACGATACTGTTCAGACATTGTGAGTTAATTCCTTCGTGCAGCCTTCCATTTTTCACGCTGCTCTTCCCGCACTTTTTCTGAGGCGGGGACATACCTGGCCATAAAATCGTCACGGAACGCTGCATAAGTTCCGGCAATAATGACCTCGCGCAAATGATTGGCAAGCCGCAGCATATAGCGAATATTGTGAATGCTACCCAGGCGGTAATAGAGCTGTTCCTCTGTCCGTGCAAGGTGATGGACATAGGCTGCACTATAGTTCCGGCAGGTATAGCAATCGCATCCCTCTTCGATAGGACCACGTTCAGCTCGGAAGCGGGCAGATTTGATATTGATGCGCCCATAGGGAGTGAAAAGCCCGCCATGACGAGCCACACGTGTGGGCAAAACGCAGTCAAACATATCCATGCCCAGCCCAACACCAAGCACGAGGTCTTCAGGTGATCCTACGCCCAATAAATGTCGCGGCTTGTCCCGTGGCAAAACGGGAGTGACATAGCGCAACATTTCCCACATCATCGCCTTTGGTTCACCTACCGACAATCCGCCTATCGCAAAACCCGGGAAAGGCAGGTTGCCAATCAAGCGAGCGCTCTGCTCACGCAGTTCAGGGTCAAAAGCCCCCTGCACAATACCGAAGAGGGCCTGCTCTGGACGATATTGCTCCTTGATGGAAAGCGCCCGTTCAGCCCAGCGATGAGTGCGATTCATAGCTTCCTTTGCTTCTGTGAGAGTGCAGGGATAGGCAGCACAAATATCGAGCGGCAGGATGATATCCGCACCAAGTTCAGCTTCGATGCGCATGACACTCTCGGGCGTCAATAGCTGCAGTGAGCCATCGAGATGTGACTTGAAGGTAGCACCTTCTTCGCTTAATTTGCGCAAGTGCCCCAGGCTAAATACCTGGAAGCCGCCGCTATCAGTAAGAATAGGGCCATCCCAATGCATAAAAGAGTGTAGTCCACCAAGCGAGGCGATCAGTTCTGAGCCAGGCCGCAGCATAAGATGATAAGTATTGGCGAGAATGATCTGTGCACCGGCCGCCCGCAGTTCCTCCGGTGAAACACTTTTAACGGTCGCCTGGGTACCCACCGGCATAAAGATAGGCGTGCGAATGCTGCCATGTGGCGTCTGGATCGTCCCTGCCCGCGCCCATGTCCCAGAACATTCAGAATCTATTGTAAAAGAAAAAGATGACGTCATTATCCCTAACAAAAAACCTACCCCTGAAAAGGGCTGACCACCCCTTTGAACCCCCACTGACAACAAACGAAGGTGCTTGAAAGATAGCACACGTATTTTATATATGCAAGCCTCTCAAAATCCCGCCTTTTATAGGCACGGCATATGCTCTGTCCATACAAATATCCCCCTTAGTGTAAAGAATACACATATAAAATACATCAAAATGCGAAGTTCATCAAAAATGGCTAAGAAAACTCTTGCAAATCGGCAAGGGATGATGTATGCTTCTTGCGGTATCCTAAAAGGTCTCGGTAAATCCCACTATACACGTAGAGCGCAACGAAACGAACCAAAACGAAACGAATTGCATTCTACATAAGATGGCTCGTCCAGGTTTTCCGTCCAGTCCCTCGCTGGTAAAGGGAATAGGCGACTGGTGACATCTCTGTAAGGATATGGACCCGACATGGAAGGAATACCAACATATCACAAGGAGGTCCCTAGTTGAGCTTCGTTGACAAACCCCTTAAGTGCCGTGAATGCGGAAACGACTTCGTATTCACTGCCGGTGAACAAGAGTTCTACCAGCAAAAAGGCCTGGTGAACCAGCCTGGTCGTTGCCCGTCCTGCCGTGCGTCCCGCCGCAACGCGTCTTCCAGTATGGGTGGACGTGGAGAGCGTGCTCCACGCGAAATGCACACGGTGATTTGCGCCGAGTGCGGCGCCGAGACGCAAGTACCATTCTTGCCCAAGAATGATCGCCCCGTCTATTGCAGTCCCTGCTACGACAGAGTCCGGGTCGCACGCAACTAACTCTCTGCGTATCGCCCGGGCAACGTAGAGGTTTGGAAGCATGGGTTGCTTCCAACCTCTTGAGAGTACCCAATCATTATGGGTACCCTCACCCACCCCGCACTGCATAGACACCGTTTCACCTCATGACAGCACAGCAAGACAAGGTAGAGGTATATTCTCCGCCTTGTCTGTTTTTAAGTAGCGCAATCCTCTGCCCAGCCTCTCTTTTTGTTCATGAGCGAGATTCTAATTTCAGCATTGTTCCCACAAATATTTACTTTTATTGACAGATGTTCGTCACGCTTTATAATAGGGTTGTAACATTCGTTTTTTATGTTTGTATTAACCGCAACAGGATGTGGTGGATGAACGGTAGTTCCTACACGCGCATAGGTTGAACAAGGGAGCATAGACGGGGAACAAAGGGGTCTACCTCTTTTGTTTCTTATAGTATAGGAACATTTGCTAAAGTAGTTTTCGAGGTACCTCAATGATGGCTATCAATCCTGAAGAGTCTCTGGCACCCGCGCACATGCCAGCCTCTCACGTAGGGAGCACACTACAAGATCTGTTGGCAGAGACTTGTCAATATCTGACTCCACTCGATATGGAGAGGATTGAACGTGCCTACGACCTTGCAAGCCGGGCACATAGAGGAGTGGTACGCCGTTCAGGGGAACCCTATATCCAACATCCGCTGGAGGTCGCACTGCTGCTAGCCGATATGCGTATTGATGCCGATGGAATTATAGCGGCCTTGCTGCATGATGTGGTAGAAGATACGACTTATTCGTTGGAGGATCTCCGCAAGCAGTTTGGAGCAGCCGTGGCCAGTATCGTGGATGGGGTAACGAAATTTGATGCGCTAGTACCAGGTGTAGCCGCAACTGCCCCTTCCGCCAACGCTCAGATAAAGGTTGTCCAGGATACCTCCGTTGAAAATGTCGCCAATAGCCAGAATACCGTGGTCAAACAAGCCCAGGACGATGAGCAAGGATCTCAGCAGATACGGGACTTTAAACGCCGCCAGCGATCTGAGAC
>WNFY01001821.1_pt1 | contig 20253 bp, 23 predicted proteins | sample 5400091 | NCBI WGS metagenome assembly WNFY01 (sample SAMN13153364, study PRJNA577476) | soil metagenome | isolation source: 60 cm soil or saprolite under grassland replicate 1 | place: USA:California | collected 2016-06-15
GATACAATCCCAGCACGAACAGTTGGACAGCCACCAGCTTGACCAACGCGCCCTCTGGCCGAATCCTTCACACGGCAGTGTGGACCGGGAGTGAAATGATCGTCTGGGGTGGCTCGCCTGATGATAGCACCGTTCTAAACACCGGCGGCAGATATAATCCCAGCACGAACAATTGGACAGCCACCAGCTTGCCCAACGCGCCCTCTGGCCGATACCAGCACACGGCTGTCTGGACCGGCACTGAAATGATCGTCTGGGGTGGGTATGTGCCAAATGGTGACCATTATCTCAATACCGGTGGCAAATACAATCCCGGCACAAATAGTTGGACAGCCACCAGCTTGACCAACGCGCCCGATGCCCGAGCCGATCATACGGCAGTCTGGGCCGACAGTGAAATGATCGTCTGGGGTGGGTATGGCTTCCCAGGTTTTTTTAACACTGGCGGCAAATACAATCCCAGCACGAACAGTTGGACAGCCACCAGCACCACCAACACGCCCTCTGCCCGAGAGGAGCACACCGCAGTCTGGACCGGCAGTGAAATGATCGTGTGGGGCGGAGTTGGCGGCAGCTTTTTTAACACTGGCGCGAGATATTGCGCGCAACCCGGTCCAACACCTACGCCTACGCCAACACCTACGCCCACACCAACACCGACGCCTACGGCTTGGCCCACCATAACACCACGGCCGCTCCCGACATACCCTCCGCGCCCGACATACCCTCCGCGGTCAACTCGACCGCCGCTTCCAACGCCGCGCTAGCTTTGTGACTCATGAACCGCTTTAATCTCAAAATCAACTCAGCGCGGGAAAGGAAAAGTAAGAAAAAATCATGAATACATTAACTCAGCTCAAAAAATCAACTGCACTACTTCTCAGCCCATTCGTGCTCGTTTGCTTTGCGCTTTCACCCAGAGCGCAAGCTGTTCCACAAGGGATTAGTCCGGCGCCGGACGGGTGCTATCCTAACTTCATGGTGGCGGAAGGGTGCCACACGCTTTTTAACCTCACCACCGGTATTGCCAATACAGGAGCTGGTTGGTATGCGCTCTTTGATACCACCACGGGCAACTTCAACACTGCTCTTGGCGCGGGAGCGCTGGTCCTCAACACCGCGGATTTTAATACAGCAACTGGCGCTGCAGCGCTTTTGCTCAACACCAGCGGCACACGAAACACAGCCAATGGATCACAAACGCTTCTCTTTAATGACAACGGCAACTTCAACAGTGCTGTTGGCTCATTTGCGCTTTATAACAACATCAGCGGATTCAGCAACAACGCTCTTGGCGACTCCGCACTGTTTGAAAATATTCACGGCGCTGGTAACACTGCCATTGGCGATCTCGCGCTCCAGAATAATGACGTGACCGGCAACAGTCTCGGCAACCTCAATACGGCTGTTGGAGCTGAAGCGCTCCTGGCTAATACCGATGGCAATTCAAACAACGCCGTTGGTGTTCAGGCGCTCACTGCCAACATTACCGGTTCGTTCAACGAGGCGTTTGGCGTTCTGGCATTAGGCAGTAACGACGATGGCGCTGCAAACGTAGGCGTAGGTGACACAGCAATGGGCATCAACGTAAGCGGCAGCTTCAATACAATGATAGGTGACCACGCAGGAGCCGACCTGACCAGCGGCGACGATAATATTTATATCGGTGCAACCGCCGGTAGCGGTATCACAAGCGAGAGCGGGACGATCCGCATCGGTGACCCCACGTTCGTGACGGCCTGCTATATCGCCGGCATCAATGGTCAAACGGCCAGCGATGGCGCGGCTGTTTTCGTCGATGCCAACGGCAAGCTTGGCACGGTGACCTCTTCCGTCCGGTTCAAGGACGACATCAAGTCGATGGATACAGCCAGCGAATCAATCCTCGCGCTCAGGCCCGTTACCTACCATTATAAGAAGGAGATCGACGTCAACAGAATCCCGCAATTCGGATTGGTTGCAGAGGATGTCGCCAAAGTAAATCCTGACTTGGTGATTTACGGCCGCGATGGCAAACCCTACACCGTGCGCTATGAAGCGGTGAATGCGATGTTGCTCAATGAATTCCTGAAAGAGCACAAGGCATTCGCGACGCAACAACACAGCGTGGAGAAACTACAAGCCACTGTTGCTCAGCAGCAAAAGCAAATCCAAGCGCTTACTGCGGGCCTACAGAAAGTGAGCGCGCAGCTCGCCGCAGCGAGTCCCTCCGATGGCGGACTTGAAGTGAGCAAATTCGCAACGCAAACGGCCTGCCTGCCCGCTGTAGCTTTACGCGAAGGCGGGAACAGTCAGTAAAGCTGCGAGCGACCGTTCGGCATTCACGATAGTCGGGGCTACGTCTACGTAGAGGTTCCCATTTCTGCGCGAACGATGTCGTGAGACCGTTCTTCAAAACTGAAAATAAACAAACGGCACTGGACCGGTTGCTGGAAAGAGTTCGAGCGCTACGAATGCCAACACATATGCCGGGATTTGGATACGCGCCGGTTGCAAAGCCAGGCGATCAATAAACTGGCTCCGTTCCTGCGCGACAGCCAGAAACAGAGAAATGAAAATGAGCACAATCGTGCCAGTCGTGAGCAGGAAGTCCCCGGTTACGTGGTGGGAGCCAAACAGCGCACCTAACACATATCCGCTGGTCTGAAGAGTCTTCGGGCGAAAGAAAGCCGCGCTTAACACAAAGGCTCCAAACATTGCTCCGACGCTAAACGGCACGAACCAGCGCTTCTTCATAACTTTGTCGATCGTTGTTCCCACTGTCGCCCTGTCGAAAAGACGGTACCCGATTAGCAGAAAACCATGGTAGGCGCCCCAGGCTACAAACGTCCAGTTCGCTCCATGCCACAGACCAACGAGCAACATCACAACAAACATGTTGCGATATAACATGAGCCGCCCTTTTCGCCCCCGGCTGAATGGCATGAACACATAGTCACGCACCCATGTGGACAGCGTGATATGCCACCTTTGCCAGAGGTCCGGCGGGTTTCTGGCCAGGAATGGGCGCGCGAAATTAAGCGGAAACTCAAACCCGAGCAGCTTGGCGCAACCACGAGCGATGTCGGTGTAACCAGAAAAATCGAAGAACACCTGCATAAAAAAGGCGAGACAGCCCGACCACGCAGCCAGCCAACCCGGATGCGCCGTAGGATCGTTGAAGTACGAATCGGATACCACGGCGAACCGGTCCGCGAACACCATCTTCTTTATCAGGCCTGACATCACGAGGATGATTCCACTCTGGACCACAATTGCAGCCGGGGTCCGCCATGACCAGATCTGAGAAATGAATTGCCGGGCACGAATGATCGGACCGGCAATAAGATGAGGGAAAAATGCAATGAACAGCGCGTAGTCGATCGGGTTTCTGACGGCCTTCATCTTTCCCCAATAGACATCAAAGGTGTAGGAGAGACTGGCGAACGTGTAGAAGCTGACGCCGATAGGTAGAACAACTTGGAGCACCACGGATGACTTTGGGATGTGCAGCAAACCAGCCAGGGAACCCGCAAAGAAGTCGTAATACTTAAAGAAACCGAGAATCCCCAGGTTAACTATCAGACTAACAGCAAGCAAAAGCTTCTTACGCGACCCGGTTGCGACCTCCAGCCAAATCCCAAGGTAATAATCAACAACCGTGGAGGTCAGAATAAGTACTATGAATCGCGGATCCCACCACATGTAAAAGACATAGCTTGCACATAGGAGTAGCACTTTCCCGATGCGGAAAGGAAAGCTGTAGAACAGCACAGCCACGATCAAAAAAAAGATCCAGTATTGGAAGCTATTAAATAACATGAGAGATCATTAGCTTAAAAAGCTAATTTGCCTCTTTGCTTCGGACGGCCCCGTTCGTAGCTAGTTCGCGCCCGGAGTTGAACTGTAATTTGGAACCGGCTGATCGAAAGCGCCCAACTAGCTCCGACACCAGCGCTTCTGTAAATCTTTGCCGGCCTTTCGCGTTAAGGTGGAATGCGTCAAAGTAGTATTCAGGCTTTTCAAGGAAATCGAACGTTTGTTCCGGCAGTGAAAAAGTCGTTCTCTGGATGATGACGCTTGGAAGAATAGTACGCTGTGCCTTGGAAAACGCTGGAAGCTCCACAAATGGACCGCGAGGTACAGGCGTGAGCACAATTGCGGTAGGACTATTAGAATAACGATTCAAAATTCGCGGGATCCAATCGCGTTGTAGCTGGAGCGAGTATTCCGTGTCCGATTGAGACGGCTGTATCAAGCTCTTCCGGAAAGCCTGTCGTTGAGCTTCACTCAACTTTGGCGCGAATGTTACTTGTCCTGTTGTAGGATCATAGGACGTGCCCACCAGGTCGTAATCCCGGCCTTTGTAGATCTCACGGGAATGCATTCTCGCAGTCTCTTGCTGGACATTTCTTATACGCGTGAGGGGATGTTCAAGAAAATCGGTAACATCGCTTTGGTATGCTGAACCTCGTAGTATGCACGCGGTAAACGATCTGAATCGGCCAGACCAGCGCTGGAAACCCGAGGCGAAGTTGATGCAGTCTGCGTAACGCAAAAGCGGAGCCGTCATGGAAATTCTAAGAGGATCGGCAGTGCTTGGCTCATAGCCAATGCCGTAAGGAACAACAATTGCCCAGTAGCGCCGCGTGGTGGGATCAACTTCACGGAGCATGTAGTACCATGAGTTTACTGAGGCGGCTGGCTCCGCCAGATTCACAAACTTAAATCCGGCGGTAGAACCGATCTCATCAGCCACGACGGTAGAGAATCCCTCTGCCATTCTCGAATCACCCAGGACGAGCACCTCCTTTAGGCCAGATGGCGGGCGCTCCTTTTCAGCTCGCGTAAGTACGGCCAATCGTCCTGCGTACGAATCGGGAGCCAAAATCGAGACGTACAATTTTGTATGAAAGATAACGCCATCCAGGCAAACCAAGGCGGCTACGCCTAGCAAAAGGTTTCGCGTAACATGGATCGGGCGAGGCGACGTGGTTGGCTCGACGGGAAATGTTGTGCGCAGCGCTGGTGTCGAGCTGAAATAAACAGCAATGTATACAATCGCAAACAGCACTAAGACCAGCACCCACCGGGCTCTTCTTTGCCACAATGTGGCTTGCGGAACGGCTTCGGCTTTCGCATTTCCAGAAACGACTACTTTGGCAAGTAGTGTTTGCCTGTCCTGGTCACTATAAAGCTCAAACACATACTTACCCGGCCGAATCCACGGAACGACCTGGCTTCGTCTCACGCCTGTAGCAAAGAGAACCGGTTTTTTGTCAGGCGCTGTCACGAACACAAAACCCATCGATCCGTTGCGCGTGTCCCACTGAATCTCGGTGCTGCCACGCCCGTCAGTAACCTTTACACGTTCGGGTTTCGCCATGATCGACGGAGCACCTGAAGTCTGCTTTTGCCCGGTGTCGAATGTAGTTTGCGCGTCCAGTTGCAGCATACCCACCACTCCTGAAAGAGCTGCGAGACACACCACAAAGGCACCCATGACCGAGCGGCATTTCGTGATCGCCGGGGGTTTGACTCTGCCACAGGCGCACCCTATCGAAAAATCACTCGCCAGGTTTTTTGCCGGGGATCGAACAGCAATCTGCGAGCTCATAGTCGCGCATCAACGAACTGGCTCTCTCCGGTATTTCCGGTCCTTTTACCATCGCCATGTGCAAAACTCGCGCATATCAACAGGCCCAAAGCTGCTCCTGCGGTATCCAGGAGGACGTCGCGAACAGATGGAGTCCGCGACTTGACGAATGATTGATGGAATTCGTCGCTCGCGGCAAAAACTGCGCAGGCGAACAGAACTGCGCCAAGCAGCATCGATGTTTTCGGGCGGAGAGTTTGATTGCTGCGAAGTGCACGCCAAAGGAGAAGAGCAAGAATGGCGTATTCGCTGACGTGCGCGCTTTTGCGAATAACGATGAGGATGAACAAAATTCTGTCCGGTGCCATTCCCGGTTTCAACCAGAGCAAGAACGGCACCATGAATCGCGATGTGTGCTCGACCGACATCAAATCCGTCGAGCCAAGAAAGATCACACCGAGCCAAATCAGTAATGGCAGCCAATATTTGAAAAAAGCTCGCATTTGGTTTGTAGGGTGGCCGTATCAGGCGCCAAAATAGATGGCGTTTCACAGAAACGCCCTACAAATTTACCAATCTGAAATCCGCAATCCGCAATCCGCAATCCGAGATTAGTGCTCCCCTCACCTTCCAACCCATTTTCATGGAGCGAATCTGGGGCGGCCGGCGGCTTGAATCCAGATTTGGAAAAAGCCTGCCGCCGAATGCGCAAATTGGCGAGTCATGGGAAATCGTCGATCGTCCCGAAGCACAAAGCGTCGTAGCGCGCGGTCCACTCAAGGGCAAGACTCTGCATGAACTCTGGACGAAGAATCGATCATCAATCTTCGGCGAGGTTCCCGACGCCCCGCGATTTCCGTTACTGATCAAACTTCTCGATGCACACGAGAAGCTTTCTCTGCAAGTCCACCCGCCGGAACAAGTCGCCAGAAAACTAGGCGGCGAGCCAAAAACCGAATTTTGGTACGTTGCCGCGGCTAATCTTGGCGCCGAACTTTTTCTCGGGTTTCGTGAACCGATCACGCGGAACAAGTTCGAAGAGACACTACGCGATGGAACGGTGATGGATTACATTCACAACATTGCGGTTAACGCAGGAGACGCTGTTTTTCTCTCAGCCGGCCGTGTTCATGCTGTCGGCGCAGGAAATCTGTTAATCGAAATCCAGCAGAATAGCGACACCACCTACCGAGTCTTCGATTGGAATCGCACCGATCCCACAAGCGGCAAGCAGCGGCAGTTGCACGTCGAGCAAGCGATTCAATGTATCGACTTCGAAGACGTACAGCCGAAGCTGATTGAAGCAGACGGAGAACTGCTAGTCAGCCACAGCCTTTTTGAAATCCGAAAATGGGATCTTGAGCAACCCCGCGAAGCGGCCTCGTTTGGCCAATTTGCAATCATTTGTTGCCTCACCGGCTCAGTGCAGTGCGCCGACACACATCTCAGGCGCAATGAATTCATACTCGTGCCGGCTCAATCGCGAGAACGTGACGTAAAACCACTCGCGCCCCAAACCAGTCTGTTGCGCGTGACCATTCCAACTGTAGCGGCGCTCTCTGAGCGCCGAACAGATCAACGGCGGTCATAGACACGCCGCTAAAGTCTTACACCTGAATCCAAATCCGCCGGACCACTTCACGGTTTTTCACCGGGATCATGTTCGTCTTTTGTGGCGCATCCTCTTTTTGCGCAGTCGAAGCAATAAAGGTGCCCGCTCCGCATAGGGAGAAGCAAAGCAAAACGATCGCGATTTTCGTCACCAAGTTCACAGATTAATTCCAAGCTTATCGGCGTCTTTCAGCCACAAGCGTCTGCCAAACGCCGCAGGTAAGTAAAGCTATAAATTCCGCTGCTGTGTCCGTCCGCCCAGCGCGGTTGCAAGGCATAACCGCCCACCATCTCGAAGCCGACCAGCTGAAAACTTTGGTCGGTGTAATCCACATGTGGACGCGAAACGTTGCCGAGCACGTCCGGTTCGCCACCGCACGCCGCACAAGGACATGCGCGACGCAATATTCCGAGTCTCAAAAACGATTCAGTGCCATCGTTCCAGGCAATCGCCAGTTCGTCCCCAATTTGTTGGATGTTGATCGGTTCCAACCGCATGTGTCGATCCGCTAATTTCCAGCCACAGATTAACACGGACAAGCACAGATCAGAAAAGCCAGCGGCCTTCTAAGATTAGAGTTCAGGAATCTGTGAAAATCTCTGTTGAAACTCGCTCCGCTCCCGCGTCGCTCGCCGCTACCCATCGCGGCTTTGCCTTCTATGTCGCTCATCCCATTCGCTCCATTCATCTGTGGCTCTGTGCTTTTGCTTTTTTTGATCGTTCGCCAAAAATCGCCGTCCCGACCCGCACGAGCGTGGCGCCTTCTTCGACTGCGACTGCGTAATCCTGTGTCATTCCCATCGAGAGTTGCGCGAAATCGACTCGAAATTCGGTTTGAAGACGATCGCGTAGCTCGCGCAACTGAATGAAATATTTTCGGGAGGCTTCCGGTTCTTCACTAAGCGGTGGAATGGTCATCAGACCCAGAACCGACAATCGCGGTAACGCGAGAAGCTCTTCCATTTGCTCGCGCAGCTTATCGGGTGCGAAGCCGAACTTGCTCCCCTCTCCTGCCACATTGATTTCGAGCAAAACTCGCGGATGCATCCCCTCCTCTTCTGCGATCCGGTTCACTTCTTGCGCGAGTGCGAGCGAATCTATGCTGTGGATCATTTCAAACAGCGGCAGCGCGTGACGAATTTTGTTTTTTTGGAGATGCCCTACGAAATGCCAGCGAATTGCCGACGGCAGCTCCGGAATCTTTGCCCGCCCTTCCTGCACGCGGCTTTCACCAAACAAACTTTGCCCAGCCTGAATTGCCTCGCGCACCTTTTCGGCCGCGTGCGTTTTCGTAATTGCGACCAGCTCAACCTCGCCCGGAGCGCGCCCAACCTTCGCCGCCGCTTGCGCGATCTGCTCGCGCACACGCTCAAGGTTTTCAGCGATTGAAGTCATCCTAAAAATTGTAGAGCAGGCGTTTCGCCTGCCAATTTAAAACAAGTAGGGCAGTTTCCAATCCGCCCTCATTTTGCTGCAGCGGACTGGAGACCGCCGTTCCTTGCCATTGCGTATTTATTTTGCTCGCAAATCGCCCGTCAATGACGCACAACAAATTGATCATGAAACGTTATTCAGTTGTTATTGGAGTCATCGTTGCGGTGACCTGTTCTAGTTTGGTTGCCCAGGAGAAATCCAGCCTGCAGCCTAATGCGACCATTCTCAGCATCCTGCAGGGGAGCACCGGCAAAACTGTCGAGCTACGCCTGAACTCTGGAGAAAAGATCGGCGGCAAGGTCGAACAAGTGAACGACAATCTCGTTCTTCTTTCCCATCTCACCGGTGCGGAATTCTTCGACGGCTTCGTTAGCGTCAAAGATATTTCGGCAGTGGTGATTCGTAGCGCGGGGAAATAGAAGCCGCCGAGAATGACCTGACCAAGTGTCTTCAGGATTGTCAAGCGCGCGTGCGATTGCCGATACTTACGGCATGATTACCAAAAATATCGGCATGCTTCTGCTTGCGATTTATCTTATCGCGGTAGGAATCCTCACTCTCACCGGACTTGGCATCGGCATCATCACTGGTGTGCTGGCGCTGCTGGCAGGAATCTTTATCCTGATTGGGCGCTGAGCCGAGCAGGATCAGGCGAGGAATTCGATCATCTGCTTGGCGAGCTTCGGGCCGATGCCGCTTTCCTCGTGCTTGAAATAGACGAATGCATCTTTCCAGTTTGCGTTTTGGTCGCAAACGAATTCCGACCAGCCTTTCACATCTGCGTCCGAATAATCTTCGCGGCGGAGGCGGAGATAGCCGTAATTGGCGGTAATCTTCTTTGGGGTTGCGATGGTGTCGGTGTCCGCAATGCAAAGGGCGATATTGCGCGCCTTTAGCAGATCGAAAATTTCTTCATCGAACCACGATTCGTGACGGAATTCGAACGCGGCGCGCATTTCTGGAAATTCGCGCAGAAAAGAGCTCAGCACGTCGGCATCTTTCTTGAACGTCGGCGGCAGCTGAAACAAAACCGGGCCGAGTCGTTCGCCGAGGCCGGTCACAACTTTGCAGAAATATTCGAGCGTGTCTGCGCAATCGCGCAGCTTCGACCAATGTGTAATCTTTTGCGGCGCTTTGAGCGCGAAGCGGAACTTCTCTGGCGTTTGCGCTTTCCAATTGTCGATCGTTTTCGGCGCGGGAATGCGGTGGAATGTGTAATTGATCTCCGTAGTTGAAAATCGCTCCGCGTAGAACGGCAGCATCTTCGCCGTGGACAAATCTCCCGGATAAAAATTTCCCTTCCACTCCGCATACTGAAACCCTGATGTCCCGATCCAGAACTTCATATAAAGCAGTTAGCCCTAGAGTCGGCTGACCAAAAGTAGACTTAAAGCAGCATAAAGAGAGTTCCAAACATCCGCGGCGAATGCTGCATGCGAATCCAATATAGCGGCAAGTCCTCTCGCCCCTCCAAATCTAGTGGGAACAGAGGACGCATATCTGCCGCAATTCAACAAAAAAGGGGGAATCATGAAAAAATTGCTTTTAAGTGTTGTGCTCGCAATGGTGGCATCGCTGGCGTGGGCGCAGACTACGCGGCAACCGCTGATGAATGTGCAACAGGTGCCACAGCAGCGGACCACCACAACAACGACCACGACCGAAGGCAGCGGGACGATCACCGAGTTCAGTCCGGGCAGCATGATCGTGCTTAAGGAAAGTAGCGGGCCGCGGCATTATCGCTTCGGCAAAACCGTCACTTATGTGACCCGCAGCGGTAAAGTCCTGGATGAGGACACCGTGAGAACAAAGGTCAAAGTAGGTGTTCCCGTTCGCGTCCATTATACAGGGACTGGCGACAACATGATGGTTGATCGCGTAGTCCTCGACGAGGATTAAGACCTAGTCTCGTTCGTTTCTGACGCGCCTTTCTGTTCTGTCACCGGCGAACAGGAGGCGCGTTTTTCTTTGTAGTCGTAAAGACCACCTCACCCATGCTCGCAAACGTAAGAATTAACGGACTTTTCGCCCGAGACAGCCGTCGCTGCCGGGTAACGCGATCCATTTGAGTGAAGGCCGTTTTTCGTTTTGCCCTCGTCGCAGTATTGATTTCAGGCAATATTCTTCCGGCGTTGGCGAAGAGAAAGGCCACTCGCGCGCCAACGGCACGTAAGGCCGATATTGAAGCGGCGACTCGTCTACAGGTATTTCTTGACCGCGCGAACTTTAGTCCGGGTAAGATCGATGGACGCTACAATGAATTGACGCGAAAAGCGCTTGCGGTTTACCGCGAATCCCGCGGGGAACAACCGCAAACTCCTTTGCCGCAGCGCAAAGCAAAATCGAACGTCGCACCCGACGTGACCGGGCTCGATCTGGCCAGCGTTAATCCCGTCTTCATTCCATACACCGTTACCGAAGCGGACTTGCAAAGCGTAGGGCCATTGCCGAAAGACGTGGCTCAGGAGGCAAAGTTGAAGTTTCTCCCATATCGGGATGCTGCCGACGCAATCGCCGAAAAATTTCACTGTGAGGTTCATTTCCTTGAACAACTCAATCCCGGTAAATTGAAAAATGTGAAGGCCGGTGATCAGTTAATGGTGCCGAATGTCGAGCCATTCGATCTCGCTTCGGTAAAGGAGATCAAGCCCGGCAGCGAGGTCCCATCCCAGGCAGCGAATGAGATGGAAGATCAAACCGAGGCGCCCTCCGGAAGTCCGGGTGAAAACGAACCGGCAGCGGCAAATGTTGCAATCAAGGTCGACACAAAAACAAACACACTCGAGGTCCATGACGGTGAAAAAATTATCGCTACATACCCAGTCACGGTCGGGTCTTCGAAGACCGCTTCACCGATTGGTGAATGGAAAGTGCGCAGGATCACAAAAATGCCGACATTTCGTTACGACAAGGAGATGCTCCAGCACGGCCAGCGTAGCGGCAATTTCCACCTGTTGGCACCCGGCCCGCGGAATCCTGTGGGCGTAATGTGGATCGCGCTCAATAAGAAAGGCATTGGCATTCACGGCACGAACGAACCCGACTCGATTGGCCATGCGGCAAGCCATGGTTGTATTCGTCTGGCCAACTGGGATGTCGTGCGGCTGGCGACAAAAATTAAAAGCGGCGATAGCGTTTCCATATACTAAGATCGGAATCATGAGCGAAACGCTCGCTTCCAGCGCCTTAAACATACTGCACGAGTGGGTCCATTCAGAAAGCTTGCGCAAACACTGCTACGCCGTCGCAGATTCGATGAAGCATTTTGCGCAACTGCGCGGCGAAGACGCTGATCTTTGGGAAGCGATAGGATTGTTGCACGACATGGATTACGAGCGCCATCCGAATCTCGAACGCAGTTCAACCGAAGGCCACCCATTCGTAGGCGTTACGTGGCTGCGCGAGAACGGATGGAGCAACGAAGTCTGCCACGCGATTCTTTCGCATGCTGATTACACAAACGTCTCGCGCGAAACGGCCCTGGAGAAAACACTTTACGCTGTCGATGAACTAAGCAGCTTCATTGTTGCTGTCGCTCTCGTTCGGCCTACCAAAAGCATTCACGATGTCGATGTCCGAGCCGTCAAAAAGAAAATGAAAGACAAAGCATTCGCTCGCGCGGTGAATCGCGAGGACATCGTCCGTGGCGCGGAAGAGTTGGGCATGCCGCTCGATAACGTTGTTGCTGAAGTTATCGCGGCGCTCAAAACCGACGCCGAACGGCTAGGGCTCGTTGGCACTTCGGTTTTAAAGGAAAACCTGTAGGTAAGAAGCGCGTTCACGCAGCGGCGCGAGGCTACAGTTTCTCCGCAATAATTTCCAATACGAGCGGTGTTATCATCAACGTATTCGACGACGCTTCTGCCTTTACCAAGTCTGCATGGACGTCGTCGGCAAATTTCTGATCGATGCGTCCCATTTCAATCAGCCGCGGAAGATAAATTTCGATGAATGTGGACGTCCACTGCCACATGTAGTCCGTTGGCCGCAGGCAAAACACGTGTGGCCGAGCTGAACGAATGACAAGACCATTGTCCGCAAGCAACTCCGGCAACCTGGCAGCGCCATCAGGTTCGCCGCCGGACTCGCGCCAGGTCGCAATCACATGCTCGCGGAAACGCTCTTGCATCGGTAGTCGCGGGAAGAATCTCCAGGTTTCGTAGTGCACATACTCGTGAAAAATAGACAAGCTTCCTTTTGGCATCACCCGTGCCAGCTTCCGAATCAGTAACGCGGGGTCGCTAACGAACGAAACCACCCAGCGGCACCAGACGAAATCGTAATTTGCCGTCGGCAAATCATCGGTCATCAAATCGATCTCGTGAACTTTCACGTTCGTGAGCGATCGCACGCGACAGGCAGCTTCTATCGCGTGGGCGAAGTTTCGCGACCGTTCGAGCGCGACTACTTCGCCGGAGAGCCCGACAATCTCGGCAAGATCGACAGTCGCGTAACCCGGACCCGCGCCCACATCGAGTACCCGCTTGCCCACCGTCAGACCGGCTCTTTGCCAGCAATCTAAAACTACCGGCCGCCAAACCCGGTGTTGCAATCCGAGCCTCGCTAATTCTTCGTCATGCGTGCCGAGAACATAGTCACGATCGGTTCCCATCCCTGATGGTTCCTAAATAACACAAGATTACAATGTGATTTTGCCGGGTGTGATGCGATCGCCGCTCGGCTCGGATAGCCTTCTGGTGTTTCGCCGGTTATGGACAACATTACAGTAAACGCGCCGTCTCGCCTGTCATGGATTACGTGATTCGTCAGCTCACACCCGAGGATGAACCCATTCTCTGGGAAATGTTGTATCAGGGACTGTCGTCACCGGAAAAAAAGCAATTGCCGGCACGGGAGATCGTGCACCGCCCAGAGTTTGCGCGATACGTGGAAGGCTGGGGCCGCGCCGGCGACACCGGGTTCGTCGCACACAACAAGAAAGATGGAATGCTCCTCGGTGCTGTTTGGCTGCGCAACCCCTCTGAGAAATCTGACGCGGCGCCGGAGTTGGCTCTAGTCGTGAAACCCGAACACCGCAAGCACGGTATCGGCACCGCACTGCTAACGCAATTGGTTCGCGCGAATCCCGAGCAGTCAACGATCTCGCTGAGCTTCGTCACCGGCAAACCGGTTTTGCGTCTCTACGAAAGGTTCGGGTTCAAAGTGGTGAAAGAACAACCTCACGGTGTCGTGATGCATCGGGAAGTCCAGGAGTAGCTCGGTGAAATTCTTCGCGTCGATCGCGATGATTGTGCTGGCGAACGCCGCGATGGCGCAGTCGTCGCCGACGCCGAAAACGGCGGTGGATCAACTTATCCCGTGGTTGCTCGATGAAGATCAGCAATTGCGCGGCGTCCCATTCGACGAAGTCATCCTGGATGCTACCGGCAAAAAAGTGTTCAGATTTGACGCGAACAACTCAATCGATCAGCGCGTGGCAAAGGCGATCGGCGCGGCATCCAACGAAACGATGAAGCGATTAAACGCGCTGGGTAGCGCCATTCAAAATGTTGATCGGATTAACGAAGTGAGCAGCCATTTTGAAGATAATCTGCGCGAGTTGCTGAACGCCACTCCCGGTTTGCGCTGCGATTTTCCGCTCAACAACGAAGGCAAAGTGCAGCGTCCAGGTTATCCCGACTTGCGCATAGTCGATCTGGAGACCAAACGGGTTTTTTATCTAGATCCAAAGCTTTACGCCGCCGGAAGTCGCGACAGCAGTTTCCGGACGTTTTATTTCGAGCCAAAAAAAGCGACGAACAAGGTACGTGACGACGCGGTGCATTTCATCGTCGGTTTTCAGCATGAATCGCGGAATGTGACCGCCTTTCTCAGCCGAGGTGCTTCGGATTCCCAAACGGTGACAGAGCGCCATGGCTACAGACCGATGTGGAGGTTCACGCGATGGGACCTTGTCGATCTCTCCCGCTTCGAGGTGAAATTGAAAGCTGAGTTTCAAGGAAGTAATCGTGACATGTATCGTCCGGAAGCGATTGTGGCCTCAGGCGGTAGCGATTGAGTCAGTCGCCGGCCGCGAGACTAGCAGTTGCTCATACCGGTGCGGGACGTAATGGTATTGTTTCGATGATTACAAAAGCGGTAGAAACATTTCAGTTCGACGCCATTGACGATGTGCTGAGTGATATGGCGAAGGGCCGCATGGTAATCGTGACCGACGACGCCGATCGCGAGAATGAAGGCGACCTGGTGATGGCGGCGGAAAAGGTCACACCTGAAGCCGTCAATTTCATGGCGACACATGGACGCGGCTTGATTTGCGTCCCGGTCTCGAATGAGCGTGCCGAGCAACTCGGCTTGCAGCGAATGGTCACTCAAAATCGCGAAAAACATCGGACCGACTTTACTGTCTCTGTAGATGCGGCACGCGGCATCACCACTGGCATCAGCGCTTATGATCGCGCCACGACAATCCTGGCAATCGCGAACCCAAAATCTTCCCCTGAGGATCTTAACCAGCCGGGCCATGTATTTCCATTGCGCGCGAAGGACGGAGGCGTGCTGCGACGCGCAGGACACACTGAAGCGGCCGTTGATCTAGCAGGAATGGCGGGCCTGCAGCCAGCGGGAGTGCTGTGCGAAATTCTGCATGACGATGGTACGATGGCGCGCTTGCCGGAATTAATGGAGTTCCGCAAGAAACACGGCCTGCGAATTTGCACGATCCAAAGTTTGATTGCTTATCGCCGTCTTCGCGAAAAGCTCGTAGAGCTGGAGCAAATCGTGAAACTGCCAACTGATTACGGCGATTTCGATTTGCACCTATATCGTTCAAAGCTCGACGGGCAGCATCATCTCGCGCTGGTGAAGGGCAAGATCGACAAAAACAAGCCGACGCTGGTGCGGGTGCACAGCCAATGTCTCACCGGCGACGTTTTCGCCTCGCGTCGCTGCGACTGTGGAAATCAATTGCATGCGGCGCTGCGGCAAATCCAGGAGGAGGCTAACGGCGTTCTGGTTTACATGCGCCAGGAAGGACGGGGAATCGGGCTGGCGGCAAAAATTCACGCGTACAAATTGCAGGAGGAAGGTCTCGATACTGTGGAAGCCAACGCCAAGCTTGGTTACCCGAGCGACCTCCGCGATTACGGACTCGGCGCGCAGATTCTTTTCGATCTCGGCGTGCGGCAGTTTCGGTTTCTCACAAATAATCCAAAGAAAGTTGTCGGTCTGGAGGGCTATGGTCTCGAAATGATTGAGCAGGTGCCTATTCGCGCCGAGGCCAACCCGCATAACGTAAAATACCTCGAAACGAAGAAGACCAAACTAGGACATATGCTGTGAATGACGAATGACGAAGTCTGAGAATATTCTTGTTGCCGCGAAAAGATCATTCGTCATTCGGGCGTTGTCATTCTTTCGACATTCGACATTCGTCATTTGTCATTCCTAGATGTCGAGCACCGCGCCGCATCGTCCGCAAATCGGCAAAAGCAAGCGCACGTTCTGCATTGTGGCGAGTCGGTTCAATGAGCAATACGTCCAAGGGCTTATAGATCACGCTACGAAAGAGCTGCGCGCTCTTGTCCCAAACGCGGTCATTCTCATCCAGCGGGTGCCGGGAGCTTTCGAAATTCCTGTCGTGGTGAAGGAACTGGCATCGCAAAGAAAAGCCAACGCAGTCATCGCCTGCGGTGTGATTTTGCAGGGAGAAACCAATCACGCCCAAAATCTGAGCCGCTCCGTCACGGATGCGCTTCAGCGCATCGCGGTGGAACAAGCCATGCCAGTTATCAACGTAGTGCTCAGTTTCGACAACGAAGATCAGGCACGTGCGCGGTGCCTTGAAAACCACATCAATCGCGGTACGGAGGCCGCGCGCGCGGCCGTAGAAATCGCAAAGGTCCTGACGGACCTTCGCAGAGATTGATCGTTATGGGCAAGAGACGACGCGCGAGAGAAGCGGCAATTCAATATCATTTCTGGCGCGATCTCCAGCGTGGTGAAACACCGGAGAAGATCGACGATTTCTGGGAATTTTGCCCGGCTACGCCACGGGTCCGCGAATTTGCGCAGCCGCTCATCGAAGGAATGGTGGGACACCTACCGGAAATCGATGAGCGCATTCGCCGCTACTGCGAAAACTACGAATTCCGTCGCATCTCGGCGGTTGATCGCAATGTTCTCCGGCTGGCGATCTATGAGATGCTCTATCGCGACGACATACCTCCAGTCGTCTCGATCAACGAAGCCATCGAATTGGCCAAGACTTTCGGCGGCGCTGAATCAGGACGTTTCGTGAACGGGATTCTCGACCGGGTCCGAAAAGACTTAACTCGCCCGGCACGTGAAGCGGTAAAAAGAGAATCGTGATTCGCTAATTCGTTACATCGATTCGCGATTTTCGAATTTCGATTCACGCTCTACAGACATGAACTTCCTTCGCTCTCTCGCCGAACAATTTGCCGGCAAACCGATCGATTGGGAGGAGCTCGAAGAAGCGCTCATCCGTGCCGATCTCGGCGTGCCGATGACGACACGCATTATCAAGACTCTACAGGAGCGCGAGGCATGGTCTTTGCTTGGAATCGGCGATGTGATTAAGGCCGTGCGCGAAGAGATCGCACGGGTTTTACCGGCTGATCCGACGCCAATCCGTCGAGTGAGCGGCAAACCAAGCGTGATTTTGATTATCGGCGTGAATGGAACCGGCAAAACAACATCGACAGCGAAGCTCGCGCATTATCTGCGAGGTAGGGGCGGTTCACCTGAACCGCCCGCGGGCGATTGGGGTCAATCGCCCCTACCCCGTCACGCACAAATGCTGCTAGCCGCAGCCGATACTTTTCGTGCCGCTGCGATCGAGCAGCTGGATATTTGGGCGAAGAGACTCGGCATTGAAATGATTCGTGGCCAGTACGGCGCCGATCCAGCCGCGCTTTGTTATGAGGCGTATCAGACAGCCGCCAAGCGCGAGGCCGACTTTTTGATTTGTGACACCGCCGGCCGTCAACACACCAAAACGAATCTAATGGCCGAGCTGCAAAAGGTGAAGCGGACGCTTGGCAAGCTCGATCCGGAGGCACCGCATGAGACATTGCTCGTGGTCGACGCAAGCACTGGTGGAAATGCGCTCAACCAGGCCCGTGAATTTCACAGTGCAATGACGCTTACCGGTCTGATTGTCACTAAACTCGATGGCAGCGGCAAAGGCGGGATCGTCGTTGCGATCCAGGATGAACTTGGAATCCCAACGCGTTTCGTCGGCACCGGAGAAAAAATCGCTGATTTCGCACCGTTCGACGCGCGCGATTTTGTCGCGGACATTGTGTAGCTTGAAAGCTGACGGCATGGCTCAAGCAATCAAAGAAACGGTGGCACCGGAAGAGATGGTGCCTGCAGCCGAATCAAAAGGCCTCGGCGGTTTTCTCGCAAAATTCACCGTCCTTAAGGGCGCGCAGCACAATTTGTGGCTCACGTTTGTAATCAAGTTCCTCATTTACACCGCCTACTCCGTCACAAACAAAACCATGGTCCTTTGGCTGTCGAAGGACCTCGGGTTCAGCGATCAGGCAGCTACCAGTTTAGTAGGTTGGGTTTGGGCGCCGGCAATGACCGTATTTACATTGCTCGCGGGTTCGGTGACGGATGCAATCGGGTTGCGCCGCACGTTTTTCCTCGGCGTCGCCATCTGCACGATTGCACGCAGCGTGATGGTCGTCACCACGATGCCGTGGCTCGCGCTCGCGTGTGGCCTCCTTCCGCTGGCGGTCGGTGAAGCTCTCGGAACGCCGGTGCTGCTGGCTGCAACGCGATGTTATTCCACGGTCGCTCAGCGATCGATCGCTTTTTCGCTCATCTACATGATCATGAACATTGGCTATGTCGCCGCGGGCTGGATTTTCGATTACGTCCGCCAGCTGAACTTGCATATCAGCCTGTTTGGGTTTGAACCGACAACGTATCAGCAACTGTTCATCGTTAGCCTGGCGTTCGAGATCGTGCTGTTTCCTGTCATTTATTTTCTGCGTCGAGACACCAAAGCTCCGAGCGATTCAGGCCGCGCACCTTCCGCCTTCTGGCTCCGCATCGGACAGACGGTGCGGCGAAGCGCGATTGAAACGGCACATCTGTTTCGACGGCTGATCGGCCAGTCTGGTTTTTACCGCCTGCTCGTTTTCTTCCTGTTCATTGGATTTCTCAAAGCGATCTTTTTACAGATGGACTACGTCTTTCCGACGTTTGGCATTCGCGAGCTCGGGTTTAACGCCCCTGTAGGGAAGCTTTCGGCAATCAACGCGATTGTGATTATTTGTCTGGTACCAATAGTCGGCGCGTTGACGCAAAAATTCGCGGCGTATCGCATGGTCGTGGTCGGTGGAGCGATTTGTGCGGCGGGAGTGTTTATCATGGCTTTGCCGACGGAATGGTTCCAAGTCGCTGCAAATAGCGTGGCCGGTCGATGGCTGGGCCATGGATATCTCGGATTACACGGGAGTATTCACCCGTACTACATCATGACCGCGCTCTATCTGATCGTCTTCTCGATTGGCGAAGCCTTTTATTCGCCGCGCGTGTATGAATACGCGGCAGCTATTGCTCCCAGAGGACAGGAAGCATCGTACGGTTCACTTGCCTACCTTCCGTTTCTGGTTGGCAAACTTCTTGTCGGCACCGGTGGCTGGTTACTGGCCGCGTTCGTTCCGGAACACGGTCCGCGGCATCCCGCAACGATGTGGCTCATCTTTGCTCTGGCGGCCTCGGTCGCGCCCGTCGGATTGATTGTTTTCCGTCGCTACATTCGGGTTCCAGAGGCGGGCCGGCAGGACGTCGACTAACGAAATTCGAACCGGCGAAGCGTGGCAACCAACAATGAGTCTCGAACAGGTGCGGCGACCATTTTTCGACTTAATTACGAATCTAATTAGAGGAGACGTTTAGCACCTGTACCATTTGTAAAGAAGGTGTTGACGCCTAAGTTGATACGCTGGCAAGCGAGAAAAGGGTTAAAGGGCATCGAGACTTATGAACACCACACGTTTGATACACGCACATCATGGTTCGTATAAAACTTTGTGGTTCGGGCTGCTTGGCACAACCGTTGTCATTGTCGGCTCGATCTTATTTGGTTATGCTCAAACGCAGAAGCAAGAAGCTGAGAAAATGAATCCGACCAAACCTGTTCCAAGCGACGCCGAGTTGCAGCAGAAGTTAACCAAGGACCAGTACAAGATCACGCGTCAATGCGGCACGGAAACCCCTTTCCACAACGCGTACTGGGACAATCACAAACCCGGAATTTACGTCGACCTCATCACCGGCGAACCACTCTTCAGTTCGCTGGATAAGTTCGACAGCGGCACCGGTTGGCCCAGCTTTACCAAAGCGATTAAGTCAGAGAACGTTACGGAAAAGCGCGATATTTCTTACGGAATGGAGCGCACCGAGGTTCGTGCAAAATCAAGCGATTCGCACCTCGGTCACCTGTTCGACGATGGGCCCGCCCCGTCTGGTGAACGTTTCTGCGTGAACTCCGCCGCTTTGCGTTTTATTCCAGCGGAGAAGTTGAAAGAAGAAGGCTACGCCGAATATGTTTCGCTGTTTCAGCCACCTCAGCAGACTCAGTCACAGCAGCAAACGGGCAGCGAACAACCGCAGGCGAAAAAGTAAGTAG